>ERZ1027231.75-NODE-75-length-64680-cov-29.474785_pt1 | contig 64680 bp, 56 predicted proteins | sample MGYA00520866_ERZ1027231 | MGnify/ENA primary metagenome ERZ1027231 (study PRJEB33311, sample SAMEA4378411) | marine metagenome | biome: Marine biome; feature: Fjord; material: Water | collected 2014-07-20T08:00:00Z/2014-07-... | depth 75 m ...
CACTCATTTCAAGAAGTAGTTTTTTCAACAGTTCAGGGTCGTTAGGAAGAGCATCAATATCATTTTTCATGCCGTTATTTTAACATATTTGACAGCTAATCTAACGCATTAACTGCCAATAATGTTCCGTTAGTGGCTAAGTTTTTCAGGTTATCTTAGACTGAAAATCGAGTGCCTGATGACCGATGACGGAGTAGCCTTCAAGCAACCAATTTAGCTGCTGCTCTGTCAGTTCGATTTCGCTATCAAGATCAGCATCGAACTTAGCTGGCCATTTAAAGCGTTCTTTTTCTAGGCGCTTATACCAAAGAGCAAAACCTGTCTTATCCCAATACAGTATTTTCAACTTGTCTTTGGCTTTATTACAAAAAACAAATAGCGCACCACTCATAGATGACAATTCTAAATCTTCCTCTACGATCTGGCTTAAACCATTGATGGATTTTCTGAAATCGACAAAGTCACGACAGAGGAATACTTGAGAAGGTTGAATGAACATTCTCATGATAAGCCCCGCACAAGCTGAACTAAAAAATCAGCGGAGGTCGATGCTGGCAAGGATAGGTGACCTGCAACCGTTGTTAATGAAATCCTGCTATTGCTGTCATTAATAGCTTCCTGGGTAGGCTCTTGTATTGCAGGCGCGCGATTGACTAGCGCAAAGCGACCTTTGGTAGCGGCTAACTTTTTGTGCTTGTAAAAATTCGAAGGAGATATCTTTTCTTGTTGGCAGAATTCCTGAACGCTGAGAGAGCCATTTTTTTGCTGTTCAAAAATATCATCCCATTGCTGCGGTGTTTTTTTCATAATTTGATCCCGAATGTGTACCTGAGATCAATTTATCAAAGCTGACGATTATTCGGGAGGTGTCTTTGGCTAGACGCTTACAATTATACTAAATCTAATAAGGTCTACCCACAAGACCACCCTTGGTACACGGGTGACAATAGCCTGCAAATACATCATGTAATTGATATTGCTGCAGTCAAGACACTTGCTAAAGCATTCAAGCAATATAATTATAATATTAACCATGCCCACAATTTGACTGTATTGCCCTCAAAAATGGAAACTTCATGTAAATTTGGTGTTCCTTTACACAATGGGCCACATTCATTAGGCCGCGCTTTTGGTAACTATAAAAGTTCTAGTAAAGTTAGCGCGCTAGAATCTGAAGAAAAGAATGGCGATTATAAAAAGGTCGTAAAGAAAGAGATGTCATTTATGCCATACACTGACGCCACGAAAGAAGAAATGATGGGGATAAAGGCTTTAGTGTATGGAGGTGACTTTTGTTACGACGACGAAGGTAATGCGTCATCAGAGGAAAAAATGCAAGAGGATTTTCTTAATGAAATGATGGTAATTAGCGATAGAATTCTTCAAAGAATATCTGACTTTGTCTGGACAATAAATCGTGATGGAAGAGACTACAAACCAGGTAATCCCTGCGGGTGCTCTGGTGTTAATACAATGAAGCAAAAGAAAAAAGTAAAAGTACGAGGTACGTTTTGTAAGATTGAAAGTCATGGCAGATCACCCAGTAACACGACAACGACAACATTAAAAATGGGATATTAATATGAAATATGATGACATCTACTACAAGGCTATATCTCAGGATGATACATCTCCAATAGACTGGGGCAAGAATACATATGAAGTTGATAGGTTTTATGGTTCATCCATCCTAGATATTGATTGTATGCTATACATGGAAATTGATGACGAAGAGCCATTACTAGGTGATTTTCACTCAGAACCATTACCGGTATATAGCCAGCGAGCCAAAGAAATATTTGAACAATTTAGTTTAATAGGAAATCAAATTTTCCCCATCACTATAACTCACAGAGATAATAAATTTGAAAATTATTTCATTCTGCATTGTCACAATAATGTAAAAGCAATGCATCAGGAGAGATCAGAGTTCACTAAAAGCAGAAGTGGTCGAATGTATTTTATTGATACCCTATCTCTCGACGAAAATATATTAGATAAAATCCCTGAAGAAGAGCGTATGGTATTTGTATTAAAAGAAAAAAGGGCAATGATTCTATATCATGAAAAAATCGTTAAAGCTCTCGAAGCTGCTGAGTTAACTGGCGTTCGTTTTGTGAAAGTTAAAGACTGGAATATTGGTTCTGCTTTTGATTAAATACTTGCCATAGTTAATAGCTGTGTATTTCACCATACGGCTATTTACCTACTTCCCCCCTAGCATTCAACAACCCATCAATCGCCATTCCCAAATCCATGCCCTCTCCTGCCCACTTGGTAACAGCCGTCTTTTCATCAATCGAATTATAAATCAACCGAGGTAACGTCTTTCCCAAGTCAGAAAAATCACAACAAGCACAGGTGAACTTAGCGGGGTTAGCGGGGTTAGCGGCAATAACAAAGTCTTCGGAGCGATTAAAAGGCGCATCAAAATAACGATCCACTTTAGAAAAACATAAGCGCTCGGCAAAGCGTACTGAGTTCTGGGCTTCAGGTTTAAGCGAAAGAAAGAACGAGCCTTTATGCAGCTCGGTGTGGTGGTATCTGCATAAGGTCACCAAGTTATCTAACTTAGTCTCACCTCCATCTGCCCAGTGCTTTATATGATGCCCTTCGGTATAGCGGGTTTCGCAACAACCAGGAAACTGACAACAACCATCTCGAATCGCTAAAGCCCGTGACATCGCTGGAGGAATAACTCGTGTTTTACGGCCTATATCTAATACATTGCCGACTTCATCCTCTTGCACCACCAGTAAACTGGCATCACAGGCTAGTCGCCTCGCGGCATTAGGCAGTAACCAGCGGCCATCTAGGCTTGGTTCATTACCAGTACCTGTATTCTGAGCACCAGCTCTTATGTGCAGTACTAACTGGCAACGTTCTGCGCCTTTTAATGACTCAAGCTCTGAGCTAGCAAGATAATGCTCAGCAAAAGCGACCAAGGCATCTGCTCGGCGTTGAGGGAAAGTAAGCTTCTCTTCTTCCTTGTTTAAAGAAAACGTTTCTGTTTCCGCTGAAACGTCTTTTTCTTTAATTTCAGCAATCTCATTATCTACTTCACTCTTTTTAGCATCGGCAAGACTGTCACCTAGCGCTTGCAGCGCCTTGGCAACTAATGCGCCCTCTTCTGCGGGTAGCTTGGCTTTAATAATCCATATACCATCATCATCTTGATAACAACTAACGCTACGATTCTCCTGTTGATGTTGCTGCTGCCTAAGTTCATGTTTAGTTTCACCTAATACACTCTTTTTGCACTCGTCTATTTCTACCGCATTAAAATCTTCTGGAGTATCAGCAATGCGGCTAACAGTACGAAACGCTTTAACTAAAATCTCCACATGTTGTGCTGTGCCGTATTCAGCAATGTTTAATAAATAGTCTTCATTTTCGACCGTCGCGATTCGGGTCATGGCACGAACTTTAGAAAAACTCAGCTCACCTGTTTGAAAAGCTTTATTAATGCCTGGCAAGCCTTCTAATGCCCGAGCAGTTCTTACCTTTTCACGAGCAGGGTTCATACTCATACCACATTTCCAGTTTAACCAATGGGCACATGAACGAAGGCCATAACCTGACCATGCTTGTCGGCGATCGAATTCGGCAATAAGTTTTAAGAAACGATAGGTGGCGGCGTTAATTTGGCCAGCGAGAGTGGTGATTTGATCGGATAACTCATCGGCTGTTTCAGAAAAAGAAAAATCATAGCTACCACTTATATCCTCTCGAATAGAAAGTGCTGTTGCTTTATTAATTTCTTCAGACAGGTTATTTGTTAGAAACTCTTCAGATTTTAAAGCATACATACAGTCACCATAAGCTAAAATAAATACTATTCGGATACTGTATTAAGTTTAGTTTATGGTGATATTACGACAACAAAAAAAGCCTATTTTATAGACTATATACTGCTAAAAACACTACTCAACAGCTGCTTGCGGCATTTCTGTTTGCGCTTTAGCAATTACCTTTTGTACAATCGCTTGCGACCAAGCTTGGCCAACTATCATTGACTCTTGCATGATTAAAGGCTGACTATTAATAAAGTTTTTCCCTGCCTTGGTATCATAAAAGGCGTTTACTGCATCTATATCTTCTTGACTGAAGTGTCTTTGATAGATTGGAATGATCATTGTTACCAAGTCTTCAGGATTTACTTCCTTCATAAACTCTGCCCAAAATTGATCCGATGCATTAGGCACCATTTGTTTAATCACAGGTAGCATCTGATTCATTGCTTGCACTGCCATTTCGCCAGTACCTGTTTTATCCATTAGCTCTTTTACGCTTTCTACCGACGCATTATTTGTCTTAGCTTCTTCGGCCATACTGAAGGTAGCGAAAGTAAGCGATAGCAATAGTACAACTGTGTTTTTCATTAGTAGATTTTTCATTAGTGCTTCCGTCATTTTAAATAGTTCTATATCAAGACAGTATCTGTCACTTTGATCCATTGTCAAATCCAAACCCCCTAAATCAATGAGTAAACCATTGTTTGCCCAGTATTAATTAACATAACCTCAATTTACAGTTGATTTTTTTAATGGCGTGAAAGGTCAGAAACAAGTGTTTTTTTTGTTTGTAAATCATTTGTTGGCCTAATTTCACCTAGAGAGTTCATAAAATCACAACTATGTTTAAATTTCGATCAACTAAAAATAATAATGGAATCGAAATGAAACTAATCAGCGTATTAAGTTTTACCTTTATGATGCTTTTCTCTTTCAGCAGCCAGGCCTGGTGGTGGAGTAAGCCTTCTACTTATACTCAAACAAAATATCCCATAGTGTTAACCCACGGTTTAATGGGGTTTGATAGCCTACTAGGAATCGATTACTGGCATAAAGTGCCTGAAACTCTAAGTAAAGACGGGGCTAAGGTTTATTTAACGACGGTATCCAACTCTAACTCATCTGAAGTTCGAGGTGAGCAACTTATTCCACAAATCGAACGCATACTCGCCATAAGTGGTGCTGAGAAGGTTAACCTAATTGGTCATAGCCATGGCGGCCCAACTATTCGTTATGTTGCCTCGGTTCGTCCTGATTTAGTTGCGTCTGTCACCACTATTGCGGGTGTTAACAAAGGCAGCGCTGTTGCCGATGGTATTAGTGCAGCAACAGACGCTTCCCCTGCTATTTCTGCCCTGATAAAAACTCTGGGCAATACCTTGGCGAAGGTTATCGACTTTATTTCTGGTGGCGGCTATGACCAAGACATAATGGCCTCTATGGGATCTTTAACGACTGAGCAGTCTTTAGCTTTCAATGTTGATCACCCTGCAGGCATTCCAACATCTGCTTGCGGCGAAGGTGATTATGTTGTCGATGACATTCGTTATTATTCTTGGAGTGGTGCCAAGCCAACCACGAATGTATTCGATCCATTAGACTTATTAACGTCAACAACGTCTTTGTTTTTTCCTGCGGGAGTTAAGAATGATGGCTTAGTTTCAAGCTGTAGCAGTCATTTGGGTATGGTTATTCGCGATGATTTTAGAATGAATCATCTTGATGAAGTGAACATGCTATTAGGGTTACATGATTTATGGTCAACCGATCCTTTAACTGTATTTCGCAGTCATGCAAATCGTTTAAAGGTGGCAGGTTTATAATTTAGAAAATGTTCACGATTTAGGCTGAGCAATAATTTTTTGTCTCAGCCTAATATATTCTGTTTACATTATAAAAGAGTATTTTCGTATGAAATTCAGCTTACTTTCTTCGTTAACCCTAGCCTTTATCGCTTTATCAATCGTTGTTATTTTAAGCGTACTTAATATGAGTACTGTTGAATACAGTGCTGATGCTGGTATCGATAAGCCTATTCCTGATCAATCTTCTATTAATACTAAAGTAATAGAATCTGATAATAAAAATATTAAAATTTTAGAGTTAAAGACTTTTCGCTTCTCTTCGGTTGATGGTTCGATAAAGGTCGATAGCCATGATGCTTTAGTTATCGATCGAGACCTGCGTCACTGGTTCGACTTTTATTTATCGGCAATCGGTGAACTCAATTTAGAACAAATTATTGTGATGATGCAGCAAGAAATTAATCAGCTACCCTCTCCTGGCCGAGAGCAAGCTCATGAGCTTTTAAGCCAGTACCTTTCTTATAAACAAGAGTTGAGTGAGTATGATAATAGAGAATCACTGGCTGTAGATCAGCATTCTAATATTGAGCAACTTACTCAACGCCTAGACTGGCAGATGCGTTTACGCCGTCGTTATCTCTCCCCTAATGTGGTGGAGTCTTTCTGGCAGCATGATGAAGTTATTGATCTATATGCACTGGATAAGCTGATGATCAAAAACTCTGATTTATCTTTAGCAGATAAACAACTGCAATTATTGGCTCTAGAACAGTCCCTTCCCGATTCATTGCAAACCTTTAAGCAAGATCTGTACATTGCCAAAAACCTATTAGAAAAAGAAAACGCCCTATCACAAACTGAGGACTCATCAGCCCTTAGGCAGTTGCGTATTCAAGAAGTTGGAGTCGAAGCAACTGACCGCTTAGAGGTAATCGATAAAACACATGCCAACTGGCAAGCTAGGGTATTTGCTTATCGACAAGAAATGCTGACTCTATCGGAGGCCAAAGGTATGTCTACTATCGATAGAGAGGGCCAAATATCTGAGTATCGTCAGCAGAACTTTAGCGATAAAGAGCAACTGCGTTTAAAAGCTGCGGTTGCTTTGTTATCCGAGGACCTTTAATCAGGTCTATTTGCAATATAAGTAACATTTGGCATTTTACTCTGTGGTAAAATGCCTTTTTCTCTTGCCAGTACTCACTGCATGTCCAACAAAATGAACAAACTTTTTATTATCGGATTACCCAGAACGGGTACGACGAGTATCAGCGTGGCGTTGCTAGAACATGACTTTATGGTTGCTCACACCGCGTTTACTAAGCGTGCTTTTGAGTTGGCTGATGTCGTTTCTGATGCCCCCTGCTTTAGTGATTACAAAGAGCTGGATGCTATTTTCCCTGGTTCTAAGTTTGTCTACCTAGATCGAGATTTAGACAGCTGGATTCTATCTATTCAAATGTTGTTGAAGAAGATGGAACAAAGACTTGATCCTGTTACTGGGGTATTTAGCCCAGTATTAAAACGCAGCTTTAATGAAGTGTTTGCACTTACCAGTACTGAAGATCCTCATGCGCGTGAGCATTTGGAAGCGTGCTATTTAAAGCATAAAAAAGAGGTTTTTGATTATTTTTCCGAGCGTGATGATTTGCTATCCATCAATTTAAGCCACGAAAATAGCTTAACTGCTTTATTAGAATTTTTAGGCATTGAAGTAAAAGAGAATAAACAATTCCCTCATCTAAATATTGGCCGCCATGTCGCTGGCTGGAAAGAGTTTAAGCATCCGAATAAGGTCAATGCGAATAGTGCTGGTGTTGAGCAAAGGAAATTTTTTAACTATAAGAAATAGTCTTTTGAAAATAGCCTTTAAAAATCAGCCGTTAAGCGGCGCGGTTATAGTATTTTCTATTTTGATAGCTATCTGGGTTATAACTTGGGTAGGCAGCTTGACGCATAACAGTGGCGACGACTTTATAAGTATCTGACCAAGCGCTGCGAAGCTCTGGGGTAAACTCAGCGCCTAAGCCTTGCTTCAAGGCGAAGATCAACGCATTACCGACGGGTGTGTAATCATCTAATTTTACCCCATACTTTACATGGGTAACCGCCATTTTCTCTAATACTGGCACTAATTTTTCTAGATCATCTAAGCTCGATACGGCTAATTTCAACGCCGCCATCAACTTACGACCTTGAGAGGTCATATCTGTTTTGAATAATTTTTTCAAAGAAGGGTCAAATTTAAACAGTTGCGTATAAAAAATATCGGCTGCGACGTCGACAATAGGCTCTACCTTGGCAAAGCTGGATTTCACCAGTTGCTTCTGCTGTTCGCTAATTGCCATAACCTACCCTTCCAATTTTGTCGTTATTTGCAGTATAGAAGCTCTCTCATTGATGGCAAATATGGAACTCACAGTAATAGGGATTATATTTTCTGTTTAATCCGTTTATATTGTTGATCCAAATATTTCTAATCACACTATTTTGTTATTTATTATGACCCATAAAGCACAAGTTCCACCGATACTAAGCGCACCCGTCGCTCCATTATTTATCAAAATGGCCTTACCTATTATTTTCGGCCTATTAATCAATGGCCTGTTTAACTTTGTCGATGCTATTTTTATTAGCCGTGCGGTGGGCACTGATGCTATTGGTGGTGTTTCAGCGGCCTTCCCTATCCAAATGATAATGATCAGCCTTAGCGCCATGCTTGGCAGCGGAATGGCATCAATTATTTCTCGCCGCTTAGGAGCGGATCAGGATGAAGAGGCCAACAGGATATTCAGTGCTTCTTTAGCATTAGCTGCATTTGTTGGACTGCTACTCTCAATAATTATCGTTTTTTTTAGAGTCGAAATATTCAGCTTAATGCAATTACCCAGCGCATTGGTTCCTTATGCGATTGATTATTTAACTCCCATTGCCGCAATTGGCTTAATCAGCTTTTGCCACGGCACTATGACGGATTGCTTACGTGCTCAAGGTTTAAATGGCAAGGTATTTAAAGTCATGGCGACTATGGCTCTGCTCAACATTGCTCTAGACGCTCTCTTCTTATTCGTCTTTGAGTGGGGAGTGCCTGGGGCTGCATGGGCAACAGCACTATCCATTACAGTCGCTTTCTTTTACGCCATGTATTTATTAAATGTTGGCCAGCATAGAGTTACTTTTACTCCCCGCTATTTTCGCTTAATTCGTGAAATCCATAAAGAGACTATCGCTTTAGGTATTCCAGTGTTTCTTTCTTACACAGGCTTTGCCATGATGTTACTAATGGTCAATATCGCTCTGGTAATGGTCGCTAAGGAGGATGCCCCATTATTGATCAGTGCTCATGGTATTTTGAACCGTACCTTTATGCTGATCTTTTTGCCGGTACTTGGGATGATGATTGCTTTTCAAACCTTTGCCGGCTTTAACTATGGCGCACAAAAGAATGATCGAGTTATTCAGGTGCTTAAAGTCGCCCTGACATATACAGCAGGTTATTCATTAGTTTGGTCAACCATAATGATTTTAATTCCGGATGTTATTTTTCAAATATTCAGTCAGGATCAAATATTGATACAAGAAGCTGCCAATATTTCCAGCATTGTCTTTATTGCTTTTATCACGGTAGGTATTGCGATGATTTGCCCCGCTTTATTCCAAGCTCTAGGCTTTGCCAAACCAGCCGCATTACTCAATGCTTTCCATACCTACATCTTATTATTACCTGCTCTAGGCCTATATTCATTATTCTGGGGAGACGAATACGGTAGCGATGGTATCTGGTGGCTATTCCCTATTACTGATGTAATAACCGCCATTATTGTAGGTTTTTATACTTGGTACTTTGTGGCTAAGTTAAAAACCGAACTGACTATTCAGCAGGCTAATAACCTTTCCTAATTGATCACCCTATACTCAATTAAAATACATTAATAAGGATAACTATGAACATTCTAATTAGTGGTGCATCAGGTTTAATTGGAAGCCATTTGGTTTCTTACTTAACCCAACAAGGGCATCAGGTTTTTAAATTATTCCGCGGTAATGGTATGAGCGATACTCCTTACCATTGGCAGCCTGATGTTGGCAAAATACAGTTTGATAATAGCATTCAGTTGGATGCTGTGATTAACCTTTGCGGAGTTAATATTGGTGAGTGTAAGTGGTCAGAGAAACGTAAAAAGGCTCTAATTGACAGTCGAGTCGAGTCTACCCATCTATTAAGCCAATTTATAAGCAAGCTCGCGACTCCCCCCAAAGTATTTATTAATGCCAGCGCCATTGGTTATTATGGTAATAGTGGCTCTAAAGAAGTGGATGAGTCGAGTCCTCCAGGAAACAATTTTTTAACCGAAATTGTTAGCCAATGGGAGCAAGCCGCTCAACCCGCTATTGATGCTGGTATCCGTACCGTATTTATTCGAAGTGGTGTTGTGCTAGCGACTGAAGATGGTGCTCTTGCTAAAATGTTATTGCCTTTCAAATTAGGCTTGGGAGGAAGAGTAGGTTCAGGTAAACAGTATATGAGCTGGATTGCTCTAGAAGATGAAATCAGAGCGATTGAGTTTATCTTGCAGCAGCCTGATATAAGCGGGCCAATCAACCTTTGCAGTCCTTGCGCTGTAACGAACAATGAATTTAGCCAAACCTTAGCTAAAGTCCTTAATCGCCCTGCCATATTTCCTTTGCCAGAATTTATCGTGCGCTTAATTTTTGGTGAAATGGGAGAGTTGTTATTATTGGAAGGCTGTAATGTTAAACCTAAAAAACTAACTGACCTAGGCTTTGAATTTACGTATCCGATACTTAAAGATGCCTTAATTCAACAAATTGATTAATGATTTTTATCTATTCTTACAAACAAAAAAGCCTGCAATCTGCAGGCTTCTTTTTTAAACACTGTTGCTTAACACTGCTGGTTAGAATTTATAACCAACACCTGCCATTACAACTAGCGGATCAATCTCTACGTCTTGTTTAATACCTTCTAGCTCAGTATCGATATCCATGTACCAAATGCCAACGTTAGCTAGGAAGTTGTCATCGATATCGTAGTTAAGACCTGCAGAAACAGACAAACCAAAGCTATCACTTAGTGGACCTAAAGAATCTGCAGCACCAGTTTCTTCAAAGAACAACGTCATATTCAAACCAGCACCGATATACGGCTGCCAAGCAGAAGCACTGTCCATTGGGTAATACTGTGCAGAGATCGTTGGTGGCAACTGCTGAGTCGTACCAAGGCGTTCGCCATCTAATTCAATTGAATGCTTAAAAGGGGTTGCCGCAAGCAATTCGATACCAACTTGTGGAGTCACCATGTAGGTGCCCGTTAAACCAAGCTGAGTATCACTTTCAACTTTAATATCACCAAAGCCTGAATCATCTTTTGGTGCAACATGAATAACACCCGCTTTAATCATGATGTCGCCAGCTTCATAAGCCATCACTTGTGATGAACCTAATACAGCGATACTTGTGGCCAATAATGTAGATACCAGTTTCATAAGCACTCCTTAATATGTGCAATAACAATATGCACACATTATTAGGCGTATTCTGACTAGTTATATTGATTTGCATCAATAATTAACCACGTACAAAACATGGTCTTTCGAAAACTGACTTACATCAACTTTCAGCCTGTAGGCTATTGGCTTACGCCCCTACTGGTGGAGCTGTTTGGGCAAAGATAGCGTAACTACGAGCCGCTTTTAGTAGTGCCTGAAGATTATCTAAACCGTCGATATTGATACGGTTACGGAATAACCCCCAATCTAAAAAGCATGCTAGGCGTAATTCACCATCGCTAAATGGTGCTTGGCTACTATAGGTACTTTCATTCATGTGAGACAAGGCGCTTTCAACACGGTCTTTATGGCGCGCTAAATAACTGCCTTCTTCAGGTAAAATTTTATCTTTTAGTTCTAAAAAGAATAAATTAACCGAAGCATCTAAAACCGTATTCACATTACAGAATAAATTAAAGTCTTTGGCATCGTTAAAAAATGTCTGCCCTGACTGCTCACGTAAATACATGACGATACTGGCTGAGTCGGTCAGTTCTACTTCTTTAGCATCTTTCGAATCGGTTAAAAAAGGCACTTTTTTAGTCGGTGATAATTTACCACTGGCAACTATATCTGTTTCAATAAATTCACAATCCAGTGTGCCTTGCGCCTGGCCTTCTAATAAGGCAATGCGACAATGACGCACGAAAGGTGAAGTATAGCTGCCATATAATTTCATTTTAAATTCCTTCTATTTTTGTTCAAACTATTTGTTATCAAGCTACTTGTTATCAAACTATTTATTTTCAAAATTGGCATTGAGACTTAACGCCATTGCTTCTGCGATTTTAATACCGTCGATTGCTGCCGACATAATACCACCCGCATAGCCAGCACCTTCACCTGCAGGATATAAACCCTGAGTATTAATACTTTCAAAATTTTCATCGCGTTTAATACTAATCGGTGCAGATGTACGAGTTTCAACGCCAGTTAATAGTGCATCGTCTTTAGCGAAACCTTTGATCTTACGGTTAAACGCTGGAATCGCTTCACGAATAGCGTCTACGGCAAAGTCTGGCAAGGTTTTAGAAAGATCGGTTAATTTAATCCCTGGCTTAAACGAAGGCTTAACACTGCCTAAACTGTCTAAATCTTTTTTACCGGAGTCGATGCCTTTTAAGAAATCACCAACTGTCTGAGCCGGTGCATCATAATCAGAGCCGCCTACTACATAAGCATTTTTCTCTAATTGACGTTGCAGCTCGATACCCGCTAATGGACCACCTGGATAATCATTAGGGTCGATACCGACAACAACTGCACTATTAGCGTTACGTTCGTTGCGTGAATATTGGCTCATGCCGTTAGTCACTACGCAATGCTCTTCTGAAGTTGCCGCGACAACTGTTCCACCTGGGCACATGCAGAAGCTATAAACAGAGCGACCATTTTTGCAGTGATGCACTAGCTTATAATCTGCCGCGCCTAAAATTTCATTGCCCGCATTGGGGCCAAAACGTGCAGCATCAATTGTCGATTGCTCATGTTCAATACGAAAGCCAATGGAGAAAGGTTTCGCTTCGATATAAATACCTTTGTTAAAGAGCATCTCGAACGTATCACGAGCACTGTGACCAATTGCAAAAGCAATGTGATTGGATTTTAATTTTTCACCCGTTGAAAGCGTTAGGCCAGTAATGCGGCTGCCTTCTTCGGTTTTTTCTAGCTCAACATCATCAACTCGGCTGCTAAAACGTATTTCGCCGCCTAATCGAATAATTTCAGCACGCATTTTCTCCACCATTGAAACCAGTTTAAAAGTTCCGATATGCGGCTTACTGACGTACATGATTTCTGCTGGGGCACCCGAGGTAACAAATTCAGTTAATACTTTACGGCCATATTGCTTAGGGTCTTTTACCTGGCTATACAACTTGCCATCAGAGAAAGTTCCAGCACCACCTTCACCAAACTGTACGTTGGATTCTGTATTGAGCTTTTTCTCGCGCCAAAAGCCAAAGGTATCTTTTGTCCGTTCACGTACTTCTTTACCACGATCAAGAATAATCGGGTTATAACCCATTTGCGCCAAGGTCAATCCCGCCAATAACCCACAAGGGCCAAAACCTACAATAATCGGACGCTCTTTAAGGTCTTCTGGCGCTTGGGCAACGTAGTGATACTCTAAATCTGGGGTTTGCTTAATCAGTTGGTCATCGGAAAATTTGATTAGTAGCTCTGCTTCTAGCGCTGCTGCGACTTCAATATCTAGGGTATAAATTAGGAATATATTGCTCTTTTTGCGCGCATCATAGCCACGACGGAACATATTGAAGCTAATCAATTGTTCTGGAGTAATCTCTAAAGTGGTTAGAATGGCTTGATCGAGAGCTTGCTCATCGTGATCGAGGGGTAATTTGATGTTGCTGAGACGAATCATGGTAATGCCTTTACAAGGGGTTACTTAGCTATAGTAAAGGCGCCATTTTATGATATTTTTCCGATTTAAGGCAGTTCTTTCTAATCGTTTTCGCTGACTATTATTGCCTAGCCAAAACTCGCTGCTTTCTGGTAAGCCACACGTTGCTGGGCTTTCGCCAGATAAGCCTGAGTCTTCTCTTGGCCTTTTAACAAACCGATGCTGCCTGCAATTTCTAGCATGCTCGTCATCATAATATCAGCGGCGGTGAATTCAGCTCCTGCGAAGTAATCGCGCTGCGCTAATACCGATTCAATGTAGCCAAAATCCAGAGCGACCTCTTTGGCAATATAACCGTCCATAGGTTGGTCACCCGATCGAGTTTCCATGCCCATAAAGAGCTTACACATCACTGGCAGGGCCAAAGAACCTTCGGCGAAGTGCGACCATTCCATGTATTGATAATATTCTTTCGTGCCAGCCTTCGGGCGTAAACGCTTTTCGCTAGTTTTATTACTGTCTTTATCTAAGATATATTCCATGATCGTGCTGGATTCGCATAAAGTAATCTCGCCATCAACACTATCATCAACAATAACTGGCGCTTTACTTAATGGATGCACTGCTTTCAAGCTAGCAGGCGCTAGATGAGTTGTTGCATCACGCTGATGATCGATGCGCTGATAAGGCATTTCAAGTTCTTCTAATAACCACAAAACACGTTTAGAACGAGACTGGTTTAAATGATGTACCGTTAACATAATAATTTCTCTATCGCTTTTTGATTGATCGAATAGTTAAAGTTCGTCTGGCCCAACTCGCATAACCAGTTTGCCAAAGTTTTTGCCTTCCAATAGTCCAATAAAAGACTCAACTGTATTTTCTAAGCCTTCCACCCTGTGCTCACGATATTTAATTTTACCGTCTTGCAGCCACTGCATCATATCTTGGCTAAATTCGTTATAGCGATGGCCGTAATCGTCAAAAACGATGAAACCTTGCATTTTAATACGTTTCACTAATAAATTACCCATCAGTGAAAACATCCGATCGGGGCCTTGCGGCAGCTCAGTTGCATTGTATTGAGAGATCATTCCACACAAAGGAATCCGTGCGCAGGAATTTAATAACGGCAATACCGCATCAAATACTTTACCACCCACATTTTCAAAATACACATCGATCCCTGCATCACAGGCTTGGGCTAACTGCTGCGCTAAATCCGTAGACTTATGATCTAGGCAAACATCGAAACCTAAATCTTCTACTGCAGAGCGGCATTTTTCTTCGCCACCAGCAATGCCAACAACCTTACAACCTTTAAGCTTAGCGATTTGCCCTACTAAACTACCTACCGCGCCAGTGGCTGCGGCAACAACAACCGTTTCACCGGCTTTTGGCTTGCCAATATCCAGTAACCCCATATAGGCGGTTAGCCCTGGCATACCCATAACACCCAACGCATAGGATGGCTGTGCAGGTTGCTTGCCTAGCTTTAATAAATCGACCCCATTAGAGATGGAATAATCCTGCCAACCTGAAAATGAAACAACCCATTCACCGACTTCATAATCTGGATGATTGGATTCTTCAACGCGGCAAACTGCACCACCGACCATCACTTCATTAATGGCAACAGGTTCTGCATACGATTTTGCATCATTCATGCGACCACGCATGTAGGGATCAAGAGATAGGAAAACGCTGCGTAATAAAAGCTCACCGCCTTTGATGCTTGGCAGCTTACTTTCTACAAAGTTAAAGTTGCTTAACTGCGGAGCACCTACTGGTCGAGAAGCGAGTGTCCATTGACGGTTAACACCTTTAGTTTGCTTGATACTGGTCATAATCGTTTTCCTATCCCAATTTTTAATTAAAGTGCAGTCACTAATATTTCACGACTGATCTCTGGAGTAATAGCGCTATGCTCACCCAACTTAACCATGCCATGAGCGGTTAGCTTTTCAATCAGGTTATCAATATCTGCTTCAGCCAAATCAACATGAGATAAACGAGTCGGCACCTGCATCGTTTCAAAGAACTGTTCGGTGAATTCAATCGCGCGCTTAATACGAGACGCTTCGTCACCATCAGTTATGTTCCAAACTCGTTCGGCGAATTGCAGCAACTTCTCAGACTTGGCTTCCGTACATACTTTCATTACCGCTGGCAGCACGATTGATAATGTACGAGCATGATCAATACCATGAGCCGCCGTTAATTCATGGCCGATCATATGTGTTGCCCAGTCTTGCGGAACACCTGCGCCAATTAAACCATTGAGTGCCATTGTCGCGGCCCACATAATATTGCCACGTACTTCTAAATCGTTGGTGCTGTCAGCTGCTAGCGCTTTTGGCCCTTCTTCAATAAGGGTAAGCAATAAACCTTCAGCAAAACGATCTTGAACTTTGCCATTAACGCTATAGGTCAGGTATTGCTCCATCGTATGGACAAATGCGTCGACTACGCCGTTGCTGATTTGACGATCTGATAACGACAAGGTCACTTGCGGATCAAGTACCGCAAAAAGAGGACGAACAAGAGGGCTGAAGAATGGCAGTTTATTACCATCACGCGTTACTACCGCACCGGCATTGGATTCAGAACCTGTTGCTGGCAATGTTAAGACGCAAGCCATCGGTATTGCTTGCGTAATCGGTGCGCCTTTAGCAACGAAGTCCCATGGGTCATCACCTTCGAACAAGGCAGCAGCCGCAATAAATTTTGTGCCGTCGACAACAGAACCGCCGCCTACTGCTAATAGATAATCAATATTATGTTCTTTAATTAAAGCTTGGGCTTTCATCAAAGTATCGTAAGTTGGGTTAGGTTCAATACCCGAGAACTCAAACCAAGCATGCTCACTCAAGGCAGCAGCTACTTGATCGTAAACGCCATTACTTTTAATCGAACCGCCGCCATAGGTGACTAATACTTTGGCATCTTTTGGGATTTCTTTGCCCAGCAGCTTTATTTGACCTTCGCCAAAATGAATCTGGGTAGTATTTTGAAAACTAAAATTTAACATTGATATAATTCCTGCTATTCGATTTAAATAATGGCTGCTAATAATTTTTCTGCAGCTAATTCTGAACTCTGTGGGTTTTGACCACTAATCAATAGACCATCCTGAACAGAGAATGCATTCCAGTCTGCAACCTTTTGATAATCACCACCGCGCTTAATCAATTCATCTTCTAATAAGAAAGGAACCACATCGGTTAATTGCACAGCGTCTTCTTCACTATTGGTAAAGCCAGTAACCGCTTTACCTTTAACAACATATTCACCACGAGCATCTTTAACATTCAACAATGCAGCCGTTGCATGACATACCGCTGCTACAGGTTTGTTAGCGGCTAGGAAGTTCTCAATTAATGAAATTGAAACTTCATTATCAACAAGATCCCATAATGGCCCGTGACCACCAGGGTAAAATACTGCATCAAAGTCAGCAGCATTAACATCTGCCAAAACAGCTGTATTGGCCATTAATGCAAGTACTTCACCATCTGCGTCATAGCGTTTAGTAGATGGTGTTTGAAAATCTTCTAATGTACTTTTAGGGTCGATAGGAGGCTGTCCGCCAGCAACAGAGGCAATACTCACCTTAATACCTGCATCAACCAAAGCGTAATAAGGTGCGGCGAACTCTTCTACCCAGAAACCTGTTTTCTCACCGGTATTACCCAGCTCTGCGTGAGAGGTTAAAACCATTAATACTTTTTTAATACTTGGTTTGGCTGCTTGTGTAGTCATTGTTTTGATCTCGTCTTTTTGAAGTTGAATCCAGTCTATGCCTGCAACACTAATCAAACAATATGAAGAAAATGAACTACATTGTTCGAATTATTGATACAATAATTAACCCAGTTGCTATAGTTAAGCTATGAACCTCTCATTTGAACAACTCAAAAGCATGGTGGTCTTCGCTCAAGTCGTTGAGCAAGGCAATCTTACTGCAGCAGCCAAACATATTGGCCTATCCCGTGCAGTGGTCAGTTATCACATCAAAAAGCTGGAATCCCAGCTTGGGGTAAAGTTGCTAAACCGCTCGACACGCTCTATCTCTTTAACCGAAGCGGGCAGTGAGTACTATCAGTCCTGTCGCATAATTGCTGAACAAGCCACAACAGCAAATCAGCAGATAGAAAATCTTAAGAATGAACCCGAAGGCTTATTAAAAATCACCTGCCCGGTGAATGCGGGTTTAAATATGGTGGTTCCAGCATTGAATGAGTTTCGCCGCTTGTACCCGAAGATTGAACTAGACGTAATGCTTACCGATGAAGTGGTAAATATTATGCAAGAAGGTATAGACCTGGCGATTCGTGGTGCCCCACTACCTGACTCTGGCCTGCAGGCGATCAAACTCTCGACACTTCCAACCTGCTTGTGTGGCTCCCCTGATTATTTTAAAAAGTATGGCCGACCTTTGACCCCTGTAGATTTAGAGCAACATGATTGGGTCATTTATAAGCTGACATCAGGGGCAATAGAACTCAGCAAAGGCAGCCGTTCGTACAGCGTGGCGATAAAAGGCAGCATCAATACTAATAATGCCGCTGCCCGTACCGCTTTTATTGAAGGTGGCCATGGCTTAGGCAGAATTCCACTTTATGATGCATGGCCTAAGGTGCAGTCTGGAAAACTAGAAATAGTACTGGATGATTATGAGTTAAAAGACATCAATATTTTTGGCGTTTTCCCTCCAGGTACAACGGGTTCAAAAAAACTGCGTCTATTAATAGATTATCTTAAAGATTACTTTGCCAAAATTGAACGCCAGAATTTGGCAATTTTCACATAACGCTTGCTTGTGATTGAGTCGTTCTTTTAATAACAGACTCGCTTTCCTACATCCGTTACAATGATTCGTATTATTCATGTTTTATTGGTTATTTATTCACCATGCTATTTATATCTCACTCCGTCTCTATTCCTAGTGATCAACTTGATCTACAAGCGATGCGCTCTCAAGGTGCAGGCGGCCAGAATGTAAATAAGGTATCGAGTGCAATTCACCTACGTTTTGATATTAAAGCCTCGACCTTGCCAGAGTTCTATAAAGAGCGTTTATTAGCCCTCAGTGATCACCGCATTACCAAAGATGGGATTATAATTATTAAATCCCAAGAACACAGAAGCCAAGAACTCAACCGCCAAGCGGCACTCGATCGTTTAGTTTCTTTAATTCGCCAAGCGGTTGTCACTCAAAAAGCCCGCCGTCCAACTAAGCCCAGCCGTTCATCCCAGAATAAGCGTATGGATAAGAAAACCAAACATAGTAAAACTAAATCGATGCGCGGCAAGGTTCGTCATGATTAATACTACTACTTTACAGTTACATTCTTTTACGGAAAAATAAGAAGTTATTGTTTAAGATACAATCTATTTACATCTTCATGAGCACAATACATGTTGCGTTATAGTCTTATCCTTTTTGCTTCATTAATCTTAAGCTTGCCAACCTGGGCTCGCGATTCCTGTGAATGGCCGTTCCGTACCCAACTGGATATATCAGGTAATACCCCAGCGGATTATCAAGTCAAAATTGTTATCGATAGTAATGACTTAAGCTCAGATTATAGTTGGAGCCAAGATGGCCATGACTTGCGTATTTCAACAGCTCAAGACTTAACCAATCCCAATAACGAATTAAGCTTTTGGATTGAGAGTTGGGATGCAGTTGCTGAATCAGCGACTATCTGGATTAACACCCCTGAAATCTCTTCAAGCCTAAGATTGTATTTGTTCTATGGCAATGACTACTCCTCTCCCCAAGCTAACACACCACAGACTTTTACCGAGCCTGGGATTAGATTTCATACTCGTGCTATGTCTAGATTTTCCAATCCTAGAAACTTAAGCCAAGCGCGATCACTTTTTGACTCTGCAAACGATAACAACAGCAATCACGGCTGTACCTATATCACCGACTTTACTGGTATTACTAATACCAATACCTTTGGTAATAAAGACAGTAATTTTGCCGCTTTTTCAGAAAGTTTTTTTTATGCTGATGTAGCAGGAACTTGGCAATTTCGCTACGGCGCCGACTTCGGGCGTGGTGGTGGTTTATACGTTAATAACGTCGCGCTTGATGAGCAGTGGACAGATAATTTATGGTGGGCTAATAGCTGGGGCACATGGACGGGGACGGGCTCAACTAACGATAGCCAAATTTTACGTGGCTCAATCTATTTAGCTCAAGGCTACCACAAACTAGAAGTGCTAGGTTTTGAAGACTGCTGCGATGGAGGTATTACCGTACAGTTTAAACGCCCAATTCGTCCGCCTGAATATTCAGTAGGTTGGGAGACATTTTCTACTAGCTCAATTCAAATACGCTCTCGATCTTGTCCTGTTGCCGAACCAACCTATCGATTTAGAAGGCATAATATATGCGAAATAGATTTAGCTTTTGACAATAACAGTAATGATTACCCTGAAGCATGGGTAATTAACTCATCAAAACAAGCTACATTTGCTGTGACTAACGCGAATAGAGATGAAGATAGCATACCTCCGACTCGAGTCACTTTTACCCTGTCAGAAGGCATCGAATTAGCCAGTTCTTCGGGTACTAATTGGTCTTGTAGTATTATTAATACAAGTAGTAGCGGACAAGAAATAGATTGTCTATATACAGAAGTAATTGCTAAACGTAATAACAATTCGTCACTATTAAACTTAGATATTACGGCAGTGCAACCTCTTCAAGTAAATGGAACATTATCAGCAGTTATCTACCCTCGCCAATTTGATACTCAATTAAATAATAACTCCCACTCTAATACTTTACCTATCTGGCAGCTAGAACCCCCTTCCTCTACTACCTGCACCAGTTCTGGTGTATTCACTCGTTTCTATAATAGCCAAGGTTATAGCGATACCTTAGTTGATAACAATGCTGAGTTTGATCAATGGCAAACTGACCTTGCGATTACCAGTAAGCTCGATGGGCAAACTGTTCTTAACCAAATCAATCACAATACTGGTAATCCGTTTAACCTACGCAATAGCGAAACTTATTTCACTATTTTAGAAGCGAATATCACTATTGCCGAAGATGGCTTTTATGGTTTTGCAGTTGATGGTGACGATGCTGTTGAATTAAAAATCAATGATACTGTGGTTAGCGCTTGGTACGGTGGTCATGCGGCAAACAATAGAGCTAATAATGAAGACTCTATTGGCCTAGCTAAAGGGCAGCATAGAATTACCTATCGTCATCAGGAATATACCGGTGAAGATGAGTTTTATGCTTATTGGCGTGAGCCCAACAAAAATATTCAAATCATTCCTAACAGTGCTTTTTTTCATTGCCAAGGCAGTGCCGACATTCAGTTAAGTATGGCGATTGAAATACAAGACAGCCCAGCTATTCCTGGCGCTAACGATAAAGCAATCCCTGGAGCGGTTTTACGTTATACACTAACGGGTGAAAATAAATCAGTAATCAGTAGCAGCCCTGACAGCGTAGTGATATCTCAAAAAATCTCAGACAATTTAGGCTTATTTGTAAATAGCCTAAACTTAGGAGTTCCAACCACCAGCGCAGTCGCTTTTATCGATAGCACAGGAATAGAAAGCAGTGGCTTGAGTTATGGAGTTTTGAGTTATTCAGACGACAACGGTAATAACTTTAACTATACCCCTGTAGCAGATACCGATGGCTATGATAGTAAAGTTACGGATTTCCAACTGACATTAGACGGCAGCATGCTGCCAAAAGATACCAGCATCAGTCCAAATACTATTCCAAGCTTTAATATTATTTATCAGGTTAAGGTTCAGTAGTATTAATTCAAAAAGCTAACAACAAAAAAGGAGCATTTATGCTCCTTTTTTGTTTTTAATATCTCCCAACCAATTTTAAAGACCTAATTTTTCAGCAACAAAATCAGCATCTTTATCACCACGACCTGATAGGTTCACTAAGATGGTTTGATCTGCCGATAGACTCTTAGCTTGTTTCATTGCATACGCAACCGCATGAGCACTTTCTAAAGCTGGAATAATTCCTTCTTTGCGTGAAAGTATCATGAAAGCATCTAAACATTCTTCATCATCAATCGCTTCATAACGTACTCGAGCAATATCTTTTAAATGGCAATGCTGCGGACCTACCCCAGGGTAATCTAAACCCGAGGCAATAGAATAAACAGGTAACGGCTCACCCTGTTCATCTTGCAGAGTTAAACATTCAAAACCATGAATAGCGCCTTTTGTACCAAAGGTCATCGTGGCAGCATGTTCGGTAGTATCCAAGCCCTTACCGGCAGGTTCAATGCCCACCAGCTCAACCTCTTTATCATCTAAGAATGCAGTAAATATTCCCATCGCATTAGAGCCGCCACCGACACAAGCCATTACCTTATTCGGTAAATTTCCCGTTTGTTGTTGAAACTGCTGACGAGCTTCTGTGCCAATAATACTTTGAAAGTCACGTACCATTTTTGGAAATGGATGTGGGCCAACGACAGAGCCAATGGCATAAAAGAAATTCACAGGGTCTAACAAATACTCATCAAAAGCACTATCAACCGCATCTTTTAAGGTTTTTGTCCCGCGAGTTACTGGAACCAATTTACAACCCAATATTTTCATTTTTACGACATTCGGGTGTTCTTTGGCGATGTCGATTTCACCCATATGAATTTCACAAGGAATTCCGACCAATGCACAGGCACTGGCCAGCGCTACACCGTGCTGCCCTGCACCTGTTTCTGCCAAGACTTTGGTCTTACCCATGTACTTAGCTAATAACGCTTCACCCAAGCAATGGTTTATTTTATGTGCACCGGTATGGTTTAAATCTTCTCGTTTTAAATAGATCTGCGCGCCACCCGCATGTTCAGTCAAACGCTTGGCATGGAAAATAGGACTTGGGCGGCCAACGTATTTTGCATACAGTTCAGCCAGCTCTTGCTGGAATTCTTTGGTATGACGAATTTCTTCATAAGCGCCATCAATCTCATTCATGATGGTCTGCATTTCTGGTGGCAATATTTGGCCACCATATTCACCGAAGTAGCCTTTGTTATCTGGCATGTTGTCGGTTAAAGACATAGAAATCTCCTAGCGCTGAATCGTTATTATTCTGTTGGAATACAGAGTCATACCTTAGCAAAGCTGACAAATCAGCTCTAGTGGATAATTCTATTATTTAAAGAAGTTTAATGAGGTAAATCAGAATTTTATGCGATTTATGTTTTACAAACTTTATGCTTTAGAATCATTCCATTCACTAACCAATTTGGCTAATAAGTGTGCTTGATTGAATAAGGCTTCCAGTTCTTCTTGGCCGCCTTTTTGGCCGACAAAAAGAGGTATTTTGAATAAGCTACTGACTAATGGATGCTGCGGGTTTTCCATTTTATTACGCTCTAATGTCCAACGTAAGTTATTGGCAACCATACGGTAAAATGCGAGCTTGGTTTCTAAGCTGAATAAGGTGAAATCTTCGATATCACTGAAGTGCTTAAAATCGATGCCAGCAAGTAAGACGGGCTTTGCACGGGTTTTAACTGAAGCGGATCGTGGCTGAATCAATAGCATAGACATTACGCCAAAAACTTCACCGGCATTAATCTCGTTTAATACCTGCTCACCTTTATCACCCTCAACAAAAACAGATAACTGGCCGCGTAAAAGGAAATACAGACTATTGCTGTAATCTCCTTTTTCAATAATGGTTTCATTGGGTTCAGCGGTGACAATTTGAGCGATACTCATCAAAACCTCAAATTGAGATTCATCATTTTGGATCAGCTCTTTAAAGAAAGTTACGCCGTTTAAAATACGCTGCAGTGAATCTAACGGATATTCTTCTTTAGTTACGCGCTGCATGCATCCCACCCATATACTGAACGATAATTTAGTCTTACTTCACCTGTTAAATATAGCATGGTTTTATCCGAATACTCTTCTAACAAGCTAAGCTTTTATAACTAGTTTCAATAGTGTGACGTATCGCTATAAATATTGATACAAATACACTTTCAATCCCTTACCTTGCTGGGCCTCTTTAAATACCGCAGGGTTTTCAATCTTACCCACCAACTGGCAGTCTGGACAATGCTCTATTACTTGCTGCTTAAGAAAATCGTCATCCAAATTTGGTGAGTTGAGACATAGCATCAATATCCCTCCAGGCTTTACCAGCTGGGGGATGCGGCTGATAATTTTGTAATAATCACGCTGAATATCCACACTGCCCTTTTGGAAGCTAGGCGGGTCAGAAATCAAAATATCATACGGGCCATATTTCTTAATTCGACTCCAAGACTTAAAAATATCAATGCCTTGGAAAATCACTTTAGTCATATCATGACCATTCAAGCGGTGATTATCACGGCCTGTCGACAATGCCCCTTTGGCCATATCGATGTTAACCACTCTTTGCGCACCACCTGCTAAAGCTGCCACCGAAAAGCCACAAGTATAAGAAAACAGATTCAGTACGTTTTTACCTTGGCTATTATCTTTAACCCAAGAGCGTCCATTAGCGATATCCAAGAATAGGCCAGTATTTTGCGCTCGGCCAAGACTGATATTATATTTTAGACCATTCTCTACTGCGATTAGCTGATCAATCTCTCCTCCTTTCATTGCTTCGAAAGGAGCCCTAGGGCGACAACGATACTGTACTTGTAAGTTCTCGCACTCAGGGAATAAAAGCTGTAGCTCACTACAGAGTGTTTCTAACCAATCACGCTCTACTTCATTATAAAGGGTGACGATGAGAGCAGGAGCAATCCAGTCGATATTCACATGTTCAAGGCCAGGGTAAGCATGACCACGACCATGGAATAAACGCTGGCTTTCAATTAGATCAGTAGGTTTTTGAATATACTCAATGGGGCTTATCATTATCTTTTGCCTGCTAAATCAGAACTGGATTCAACATCAGGCAATATTCGGCTATAACCCAATATCCAATACGCTAATAAGCGATAACTGAAATAACAGAGATATGCAGCAAAGATCAGGTCACTGGCAAAGTGCCCTCCTTGTACCAAGCGGCCAAAACTCACCACAAAGCCCATGGCCAAGCCGGCATATAACCAACTTTTACGGCGGAATACCCAGGCTAGTACCATCATATAAAAGCCCATAGCAGCGTGACCACTAACAAAGGATTTATTATTACCCGGTTGGTCGGCAATCATAGCGGCAGGAATAAAAGCAGGAATAAAGTCTTTATGGCCGCCAAATTCCTGCACAGAACGTGGACGCGGTCGATCCCAGTTCTCTTTTACAACCAAGTGCACCAAAATACCTGGACCAATTAATAACGCCAGAGTAAGGAATAGCCAAGGTTTACGCTGATCTGTTCCCAAACCAAAACGCCCTTTGATAAAGCTTAAGCCCGTAATAATCAATAACAGAGGTAATAAAAATTTAGGTACATGACGAAACAGCTCATAAACCGACAATACCACCGCATTATCACGATAAATGAAGCCCTGCTCAGGATTGTAGAATAAACCACTGATCCAAAGGTCAATTTCTGGCCAGATCAAAAAAATGGCTGCCAATACAATGAAGCTGACTGCATCAAACTGTGTCTTCAAGAACGTCTTTAATCCTGTCATATTTGCCTTACCACCCAGCTATTTCAGCTAAAATTCTATCTATCTACTTAAAAATACTGCCTACCCACTAATAGCCGCCATCATGCTTGAGAGACCGATAAACAGCAATACAGAGTTTGGTAAAAAAGAGTATAATGTCCGCTATTATTTATCAGCTATCCTTATTATCACCCCTATTTAAGTGGAACCTTCCTTATGCGTATTTGTGCCGTTGAATTAAAAGGCGATGACGCCATCTTCTGCATCATGTCAAAAAACATGGGTTTATTAGACATTCCTGAAGTGCGCCAGCGCAAAATCACCATCACCAATACTCAAGATACCGAGAACATGCGCTGGTTTCAGCGCCAAATTCTACAACTGGTAACCGACTACAAAATCGACAAGGTTGTTGTTAAAGAACGCCCAATGAAGGGCAAATTCGCTGGCGGCGCAGTAGGCTTCAAATTAGAAGCAGCAATTCAGCTGATTGAAGGCATTAATGTTGATTTGGTAACGGGTGCCCGTATTAAAGAACAGTTAAAGCACACTCCTATCTTGATGGAATATAAGCAAACTAAGTTGAAGCAGTTCCAAGAACAGGCTTTCATTACCGCTTATGCGTGTTTGCACATGCAAGATTCTTTGTATGGTGCGGGCTAGACTCTCAACAGCAAAATAAAAAGCGGCACACCACATACAGCGTTCACCCCGTGGACGCTCGCTCATTCCTTTACTACTCTTTAGTGATTACTCTTATCTCAATTCAAGGAAGATAATCACATGCGCCACCTCCCACTTTATTTATTAGTTTTATTTAGCCTCTTCCTATCTAGCTGTTCAAAGACGCCTCCAGCCGCATTGCGTATTGGCATCAATGCTTGGCCTGGTTACGAATACTTAACTCTGGCCGACCAACTAGGGTATTACAAAGATGAAGGCTTAAAAGTAAAACTGATTCCCTTTCAAACGCTGGCAGATGGTCGCAGAGCTTTTGAGAAAGGCCATATTGATATTATGGCGGGTACACTGATGGAATTGTATTCCGCGCGCGAAGTCGCTGGTATTAACCCCGTTGTATTTTTAGTCGCCGACTTTTCCAATGGTGGTGATATGTTATTGGCACACAAAGATATTGTTAATGTAGCAGGGCTAAAAGGGAAAAAATTGGGATTAGAAGCAGGCTCTGTCGACGTACTTACCGCAGCCAGCGCCCTAGCTTCCGCGCAGCTTAGCTTTAACGATGTCACCTTAGTGTCTCTACCCCAGCCTAATAATGTAAAAGCACTACTCGCGGGTGATATTGACGCGGCACAAACCTACCCTCCTTTTGCGACCGAAGCATTAGCTAACCCCAATATTATTCGCCTGTTTGATACCAGCCAAACCCCTGGGGATATTATCGATGTCCTTTTCGCTCACCAATCAATACTGGCTAGCCGTGAAGGCGATTTAGCTAAAGTTGCCCGTGCATTTGAGCGGGCTATTCAATATCAAAATACCCATTATGAAGATGCTATCGCACGCATGGCTAAACGCGAAGGGTTAACCCCTGCTGAATTTATCGATGCGCTAAGTGGCTTAGAGATCATTAGCCAAAAAGATCAAGCAGCCTATTTAAAAGAAGGAAAATTACTTGAGCTTTTGAAGTCGACTCATACCGCTTTAGCTTCTATTGGCGTTATACAAAAGTCTGCTTGTGGGCCAGAGTGCTTCACGGACGTAGCGTTAAAATAAATTGCGCTCTGAAGTATCCATGAAATCATTTAGATCTCTGCGCCACCGCTTATTACAGCCACTACTCTTATTATCAGGCATCGCTGCCCTGTCTGGTATATTAGGAATGTATTGGCTTGAAAGTAATACCCTACAAAAAGAACTACAACACCGTGGCCAGCTACTTTCCACCGCATTAATTATTTCTGCTGAGACTAGTTCTTCATTAGCGGATTTTCATCGTACTGTTTTATCTCTGGCGAGCGAACCCAGTATTGATAGTATTATTCTTCTCGATCAGAACTATCAGCCTATATTTAGCGGTGAGGATTTTTTTATTGGAAAACAAAAAGGTGAGCTCTCACAACTAAAGGCTCTGGCCTTGAAAGCGCAAGAAACAAGATTAAGTATCGGTGCAGTAGACTCACATAACAGTAATATTTATAGAGTTGCTTCATTAATTTATATTTCTGCCTTGCCACAATCAAGCCCCCTAAAACCTGAAGCTTCACTTCTTTTGGTGAGTTTAAATACCAAGCAAGCGAAAAATGAAACCATTGTGGCTGCTGCCTGGATAACTGCGCTATTTATAGGCATTGGAATTATCGCTTTTAGCGCTATTTATTTCTTATTGAATAAACTAGTACTCACACCCAGCCAACGAATTGTAACGGTAATGAAGGCCCAGGGATCGAAGAAAAATTTAAGCACAGGCTTTATTCCAGAACACGAGCTAGGACTCATCGGTCAAACACTTGATAACCTCACTCAAACCCTGAATGCCCGCGAGCAATCTTTAAAGCAAGCCCTCATCAAAGCGCAAGATGCAAGCATTGCCAAAAGCCAATTTTTAGCCAGTATGAGTCATGAAATACGCACACCAATGAATGGCGTCATTGGTATGCTGCATCTTCTAAACCAAGAAACACTTAACGAAAAACAACAACACTATACTCAAGTCGCTAAATCCAGTGCTGATTCTTTGCTAACTCTAATCAATGATATTTTGGATGTTTCAAAAATCGAAGCAGGCAAACTTGATATTGAAATTATTGATTTCGATATTCATCAATTATTTAACGACCTTACTGCAACGATGTCCCACCGAATACAAAGCCAAGAAGTAGAACTGATTCTTGATATTCAAGGAATTAAAGAAAAGATAGTTCAAGGCGATCCTGGACGTCTACAACAAGTTTTGACCAATTTAATAAGCAACGCGATTAAATTTACTCCGCAAGGAAAAATAACCATTCGTGCATCTCTTACTGATTTCAATAAAAATACTTCTGATGAACATAATGACTACCAACTTCGCTGCGATGTTATTGATACGGGTATTGGGATTCCTAATGACAAACTTAGCCAACTATTTGAATCTTTTACTCAAGCAGATTCATCAACAACACGTAAATACGGTGGCACAGGACTAGGGCTGTCTATTGCCAAACAACTTTGCCAACTAATGGGCGGAGATATTGATGTTAGCAGTGATATTGGCTGCGGCAGCCAATTCGGTTTTACAATAAATTTAGGCCGTAGTAGTGCTACATTATTAGCAAGCCACAAAGTTGATATGGGTGATGCAATAAGCAGCCATCAGCAATTAGAACAATATAAAGATCAGAATATATTATTGGTCGAAGACAATACCATCAATCAACTGGTTGCCTTGAGCATGCTAAACAACCTAGGACTAGAGGCAGAGGTTGCTGAAAATGGAGAAGAAGCAATTGCCAAACTAAAAGAATCAGGCGACAAATATTACTCCGTAATATTAATGGACTGCCAAATGCCAGTAATGGATGGTTTTACTGCCACACAAAATATACGAAACGGTGATGCCGATGAGGGTTATTGCAAAATCCCTATTATCGCGATGACGGCAAATGCCATGCAAGGCGACCGAGAAGAGTGTATTAACGCAGGCATGAGTGATTACTTAACCAAACCTATTGATGAAAAATTATTGGCAGATTGTTTAGTTAAATGGTTTTCACCGCAGATAAACGAAGTGAAATAGGCAAGTAGAATACATCAATTTATTATTCCAATAATAGCTGCTCAATCATCGCCTCTATTCGCTGTGCTTGAGGGCCATTAGAATGTGTTTCACCAATAAAACGCTGACGTACCACACCTTTTTTATCAACTAAATAAAAAGCTGGCCAGTACTGATTTTTCATCGCCTTCCAATAAGCAAAATCATTATCCATCATAATAGGATGTTCAAGTTTAAACTTGGCTACCTTTTTCTCTAACCTGGGCCTTTCTTGCTCGTGTGCGAATTCTGGTGAATGAATCCCGATTACTTGAAATTCTTTATCTTTAAATTTACCTTCAACGTCATGCAACCAAGGAAAGCTGCGATAACAATTCCAGCAATCAAAGGTCCAGAAATCAATTAACACTACCTTTCCTAATAAATCCTGTTTCCTTAATGGAGGGGAATTTAGCCATGCCAGGGCACTGGCTTGAGTGAATTCAGGTAACGGCTTATTAATAGTCTCGGCATTCGCAAAAGCACCCCCGAGCAATAATTTGCTCAACAATATGGTGCTGATTAATCCAATGGTGAAGTAACTGAGTTTGGGAAGTATTTTTTTCATACCCTTGAGATACGAATAAAAGATAAAAGTTCCAGACATAAATATACTTAACCAAACACTTCTTAGCAGTACGTTTATTCCTGACTATAGGAAAAAGTTACTTCAGAGGCAGATATCGTTAGCTTCCGCTTGCATTTATTTAATTTTAAATATGGCACATACTTTGCTCTGAAGTGTACAGAATTTACTTTCACTGGATTATCAATTAAAGGAATATTTATGACTATTTTATATGATCTAAGTATAGGCACGTATAGGCGCGTTCTAGAGTCGACAATTAATTCTATGGAGAAAGGGCTAGTTTTTTTTGATGAGCAAGACATTAACTTAACGGATGTTATTAACATTCGCCTTGCATCTGATATGGCTGCATTTTCAAGCCAGGTAAATTTTATTCGCCACCACTCTCTAGGGGCTATTCATGGCATATTAGATGGCAGTTTTTCAACACCTTCTGAGACACCAGAACTGGATTATAAAGGTCTTGTTAAAGAACTAACCGACGCTTTAGATGAACTAAATTCAATAGATACCAATGCTATTGAAGCGACAACAGGAAAAGCGATGTACTTCAGGGTAGGGGATTTTGAACTCCCCTTTACCACTGAAAATTTTATTCTGTCATTCTCCTTACCCAATCTCTATTTTCATGCAACGACCGTATATGACATGTTACGAATCAAAGGAGTACCTTTAAGAAAAATGGATTTTTTGGGTAATATGAATACAGGACTGACTGAATTATCTCCTGCTCCAGCATAGGCCCTAATCTATCGATTCTCGCACTAAAGCTGTGCGAGATGTAAAGATTATCGTGTGCCCCTATCGAATTCGGTGCATCAATCATCAAAGCTCATAAGGGCGCGATAAATATTACGTCTGGTAATTAAATTCCCCCTCAGATTATTATTAACCTAATCATTTTCGATAAGTTAACAAAAAAATCCGCCTTAGCAGTACGCATTATTCCTGACTATAGGAAAAAGTCACCTCAAAGGCTTCACCAGTGAGACTCTCACCTTTACTTGAGGCAGACATACTATTAGTTTCAGCACCGGTCGTCATGATGAGGGATTTCAAACAATTATCATCCTGAGCTTCCATTTCTGGTGAACAAGAATACAACTGAGAATATTGCATATCTATATCAGAGTAATATCCATCGTTATCTATTGAGCTCTCCTTATCGATAGCTATAGTATCTTCGTAAGCAGCAATGCGAGCCCCATCCTTCATTTCAATTACAAAAGAAGTACTACTTTGATTATAAGTATTATTAGTTTCAGTGGCCGGAGTATATTCTTTCAATTGCCCCTCAGATTGACTGATAGAGAAGCAGTTTGGATTTATTAAATCATCTGACAACCGATAGGATGCGTCTTTTTCATTTATCTGTAGGTCAATATTTAAATCCTGAGCTTCTTGAAAATCAGTCGCATCACTAATTTTAACGCCAGAATAAAATGAACTGCTTTCACCATCAGAATGCGAATCATTAAAATTATAACTGTCTCGCCCCATTAGACTAAGATTATTATCCAAGACTAAATACCCATTCATATTAGAATAATAAGCGTCACTATCGCTAATAGTTTCATGAAATAATGTATCCCCATCTAGCTCCCACACCCTAATAGCACCAGAACCGCTACAGATAGACACTATATAAGCATTCTCGGCCGAATCGTTTTTTTGAATAATAAGCAATAACTGGCTATAGGATTTGAATTCCATATCTAAAAAAAATAGATCTTCTCCCATACCTCCATAGCCAAACTCATAACTTGAATTAAATACTGAATGACTCGCGACTCTCCAAACACCCTCAGGACTTTCAGAAGATAAAGACTCATCAACCTCAGGCAAGGTTTGCTTCAACTCAGCACTAACCCTTAAAAACTCAGCATCGGTAGAGTCAGAATCCGATTTCCCTCCACACGCCGATAATATAACTAAAGCCAGGCTAGATAACACTAATTTAATTTGATTCATGTTCATCCTTAATACATTGAATTTTTTCAATAAACTATTTTATTTTTATAAATATTTTCAAACATTAGAAAATAAAAAACCGCATCATATTGCTATGAGGCGGTTTCTTTTTACTGCTTTAAAAGTCGAGCTTCAGATAATTATTTATCTAAAGGGTTACGACCTTTCTTAGCAGCAGTACGTAGACGTAAAGCATTCAACTTAATGAAGCCCGCCGCGTCTTTCTGATCGTAAGCACCCGCATCGTCTTCGAATGTCGCAATCGCTTCGTCGAACAAGCTATCTTCAGACTGACGACCAACAACAACCACGTTGCCTTTATAAAGCTTAAGACGCACATCACCGTTAACAACACTTTGAGTATTGTCGATTGCGGCTTGTAGCATTTCACGCTCAGGAGACCACCAGTATCCGTTATAGATAAGGTTGGCGTACTTAGGCATTAGTTCATCTTTCAAGTGAGCCGCTTCACGGTCTAACGTGATCGATTCAATGGCACGGTGTGCTTTCAAAAGCACTGTACCGGCTGGAGTTTCGTAACAACCGCGAGCTTTCATGCCCACATAACGGTTCTCAACGATATCAACACGGCCGATGCCATTCTCGCCAGCGGTCTTGTTTAGCTCTTCCATTACTGTCGCAGGAGTTTTAGCAACTCCATCGATAGCAACAACGTCACCGTTCTTGAAGGTAAGCGTTACATAAGTCGCTTCATCTGGCGCGTCTTCTGGAGACTTAGTCCACAACCACATGTCTTCTTCTGGTTCATTCCAAGGATCTTCTAGAATGTCGCCTTCGTAAGAAATGTGCAACAAGTTAGCATCCATAGAATAAGGAGACTTCTTGCCTTTTTTCTTTTCAACTTCAATGCCGTGCTTATCGCAATACGCCATCAAAGATTCGCGAGACGTTAAGTCCCACTCACGCCAAGGGGCGATAACCTGAACGCCTGGCTTAAGTGCATAAGCACCTAGCTCGAAACGTACCTGGTCGTTACCCTTACCTGTTGCGCCGTGAGAGATTGCATCAGCGCCAGTTTCGTTAGCGATTTCAATCAAACGCTTAGCGATTAATGGACGAGCAATCGACGTACCTAGAAGATATTCACCTTCATAGATAGTATTCGCACGGAACATTGGGAATACGAAGTCACGTGCATATTCTTCACGCAAATCGTCAATGTAGATTTCTTTGATGCCTAGCGCTTCGGCTTTCGCACGTGCTGGCTCAACTTCTTCGCCCTGACCAAGGTCAGCAGTGAAGGTTACAACTTCGCAGTTATATTCTTCTTGAAGCCACTTAACAATTACAGACGTATCCAGACCACCGGAGTACGCCAACACCACTTTTTTGATGTCAGACATAGTTATGTTCTCGCGCTAATAACTTATCAATTAATTATTATCTAATTGTCGATCAAAGTTAGGAGGATAAAAATAAAAATTTAGGGCGCGGATTTTACTATAAAACCCCCTTTAAGGCTAGGGGGCATCGGTAGGTAAGACGAATTGTAGCTCGGGGGGGATAGACATATCTTCACGCTGTTCGAGACGAATGGTCACGCGACGGTTCTTCTTTCGTCCTGCTGCCGTTTTATTGCTGGCAATGGGATAGCGCTGACCATGAAAACGTAAAGTCACCATCTCAGGATCAACACCTTTTTTAATCAGATAGCGCTCTATCGACTCCGCTCGACGCTTTGATAGCTGGCGATTGTCGTAACGACGGCCATTATTATCAGAGTGGCCATCAATATAAAGGGCAAATACCCGAGGATCGTATTGAATGTAATAAATAATACGGTCCAGCATGTCTTCATCTTTTGGGCTCAACCCTTCTTTGCCACCACCAAATAGCACTTTCGAGCGCGCCACCTGAGAAAAATTCATCGGTAACAGCTGGTCAACACACTTCAAATATTTGTAATAAAAGTCTTTAAAATGAATCGCCGACAAATGAATTTTGATGAATTTTTCATTGTCGTAATAGGTTCTACGAGTAATAACGGGCTGCTTGCCTTCTAATAACGCATGCAAGAACTGGTTACTGCGTTCTGGATCTAGCTCGAGATTGGGGCTTTCGGGTAATAAATCGGTATAACCCAAATGCTCTGACTTTTTACTCGGATGCCAAGGTGCTGGGGTAATCGAGATTCCCGCTTTACCCACCTTCATCATATTTTTACGGGTTTCTAAGCGAAAGAGTATGTCCTCACCCGCCTGATGATAGAAAACCCCATTGCCATATTCTGGTAAAACCTGCTCAAAACGACACTCAAAAATAGAGCCCGATAGCTTCCATTCAGTATTGGCAATACCACTGCCGTACTCCAAAGCCTGGCTAGAGCTATAAGCGACAGCCAATAACAACCCCATCATCACAGGCCGAAAGATAGAGAGAAAGGTAGAGAGATACATAATAAACATCTCGATTAATCACTAAAAAAGAAAACTCAATAGGTTAACGGCCAAAAGCCGACAAAGTTGAGGTACAATAGCCCTTATCTATAGATAGTTTAGTTAAGGTTTGATACATGACACAGCAACTCACCATCACCCGTCCTGATGATTGGCACTTACACCTGCGCGATGGTGAGGCTTTAGAGCATACAGTACCTGCGACAGCGGCCTATATGGGTCGCGCGATTATCATGCCTAACTTGCAGCCACCTATTATGTACGCTCGCCAAGCACTGGAATATCGCCAGCGTATTCTAGATCAACGTCCTGAAGGCAGTAATTTTGAGCCGTTAATGGTGCTTTATCTAACGGATAAAACTACTCCAGACATGATTCATGCTGCTAAATTGAGTTCAAATATCGTTGCCGCCAAGCTTTATCCTGCTGGCGCCACTACCAACTCCGATTCAGGCGTGACTGATTTAGAAAAGCTAGACCCTGTTTTAGAAGCGTTGGCTGAAAATGAAATGCCTTTGCTGATTCATGGCGAAGTGACTCACGATGATATCGATGTATTTGATCGCGAAAAGCGTTTCATCGACGAAGTCATGAAGCCAACGCTTGCGCGTCACCCAAAACTTAGAGTTGTGTTTGAACACATAACGACCAAAGAAGCTGCCGAGTTTGTTGAACAGGCAGGTCCAAATGTTGCCGCCACCATTACAGTCCAGCATCTAGCCTACAACCGTAATCACATGCTAGTCGGTGGTATTAAGCCGCATTTCTATTGCTTACCGATTTTGAAACGCAACATCCACCAGCAAAAGCTGCAAGAAGTTGCGACCAGCGGTAACCCTAAGTTTTTCTTAGGCACGGATTCCGCTCCGCATGGCAAAGGTGCTAAAGAATCCGCTTGTGGTTGTGCGGGTTGCTTCAGTGCTTTTGCAGCAATTGAATTATACGCCGAGATATTCGAAGATTTAGGTGCTCTAGATAAGTTAGAAGGCTTTGCTAGCCACTTTGGCCCAGACTTCTATAACTTACCTAGAAATACCGATACTATTACTCTTAATAGACAAGACTGGACCGTTCCTAGCGAAATGGCATTCGCTGGTGATGTTATCGTTCCAATCAAAGCGGGTGAAGTTATTCGCTGGCAAGTAGAAAAATAAATACTGCCTAATAAATTGTACTAAAAGCTAATCGCGCGAGCTCATATCGCGCGTAGTTAATCGCTTAAGGAATATTCCGTGGCTGAGAAAAAAGAAAAATCACTAATGGCTCAACGTTTCCGCGGATTTTTACCCGTGGTTGTTGATGTTGAAACTGGTGGTTTTAACGCCCAAACAGATGCCTTGCTAGAAATAGCCGTAGTAACACTGCGAATGGATGAAAGTGGCTGGTTGTATCCACACGAAGCTATTGATGCGAATGTCATACCGTTTGAAGGGGCCAATCTTGAACAAGAAGCTCTGGATTTCACCGGTATCGATCCTTTCGATCCTGAGCGTGGCGCCATTAGCGAAGTAGACGCAATGACGAAGATGCTGCAACTGGTGCGCAAAGAAGTTAAATCAACCGGTTGTAATCGTGCAGTCTTAGTCGGCCATAATGCCCATTTCGATCACGGCTTCGTTAAGGCGGCGGTAGAGCGTTGCGAGATCAAACGTGATCCGTTCCACCCCTTCTCCAGTTTTGATACCGCAAGCTTAAGTGCTCTTGGGCTAGGACAAACAGTATTAGCCAAGTCTTGTCTTACGGCAGATATTGATTTCGATAATAAAGAAGCACACTCTGCGGCGTACGACACTTGGAAAACTGCTGAGCTGTTTTGCTTCCTCGTCAATCGCTGGAAAGAACTGGGTGGCTGGCCATTAAAGGATCTTAAAGGCGAACCAGGGGATTCTGAAGAAAGCTTCGCTGATATGTTCAAATAGTCTTATGTTCGCCGCTTAACGCTAGATAGCAAAGATCTGTATTAGAAAAATAGTAAATCAAAAACCTCGAGCCAAGGCTTCTCGCTTCGCGAAGAGAGGTACATTGTAATCTAATGTAGGTCGTGCTTTAGCGCGACAAGTTGTTAGCCTAAAGGCTAACCTACAATACGGTGGGGAATTAAATATTACGAGCTCTGGCACTGCGAGCTGCGAATTCATCCATTAATTTTTGATCTTGCTTTTCTTCTATAGCTGTTAATTGCTGACTGAGTTTTTCAATCAGCTTTCGCAGCGCTTCGGCTTTGGCTCTGGCTTGTAAATAAACGCGCTTAGCCCCTTCTGCTTGTTGTTGAACTAGATTAATTTGGCTTTCTTGGTGGCCACTCGCCTCTTTAATTTGTTCGATAAAGGCAATTGTATTTTGTATTTGCCCACCTTGAATGGAAATAGCTTGCTGGCTGGTTAAGCTCGTGCGGTACTCCAGCATATATTGTTCTAACTGGCTGAGTTTTTCTTGTTCTTGCACCAGTCGCTGCTGATATTGCCCCCAAGTTTGTAAGTCTTTTTTTTCTTTTTCTTCCGCCATGGCTAAAACAAATTTTAAACGCTTAATTCTTTGCTTACTCATGATGCACCTGTACCTACACCTACAGCAGAATCGGCATTAGCCGCTTGCGGAACATCGGGTAAAATAAGATTTAACTGCTCTAAACTTTCATCGATTTTGGCGCACTCGTTAAGCTCTTGCTGTAAAAACTTTTGAATCATGGGGATTCGATTAAGCGCTAAATCAAGGGTCGGGTCAGAACCTGCTTGATAAGCGCCGACGCTGACAAGGTCTTTATTCTCCTGGTAGTGAGCATAAAGTTGACGCAGCATTTGTGCTTTACGCAGCCACTCAGGGGGCACAATTTGCGGCATTGCTCGGCTAATAGAGGCTTCGATATCAATAGCGGGATAATGCCCTTCATCGGCGAGCTTTCGAGATAATACAATGTGGCCATCCAGAATGGCTCGGCTAGCATCGGCCACAGGGTCTTGTAAATCATCGCCCTCACTTAATACCGTATAAAACGCTGTAATGGAGCCACCACCGGCTTCAGCGTTGCCTGCTCGTTCAACTAATTTTGGAATTTTGGTGAATACCGAAGGTGGATAACCTTTGGTTGCGGGAGGTTCACCTACCGCTAATGCAATTTCGCGCTGAGCTTGTGCATAACGGGTTAAAGAGTCCATTAGCATCAAAACATTCTTACCCTGCTTGCGATAATACTCTGCTACTGCTGTGCAATACATGGCGGCTCTTAAGCGCATTAACGGCGCATCATCGGCGGGGGAGGCAATAACAACCGAACGTTTCATGCCTTCTTCGCCTAAGATCTCATCAATAAATTCTTTTACTTCTCGGCCACGTTCACCAATGAGCCCCACCACGGTAATATCGGCTTCGGTAAACCGCGTCATCATGCCAAGCAGCATACTTTTACCGACACCTGAACCGGCAAATAAACCCAAACGCTGACCTCGGCCGACGGTTAATAGCGCATTAATAGAGCGTAAGCCGACATCGAGTGTGGTTCGAATGGGGTCACGATGCAGAGGGTTAATTTGCTCTCCTTGTAGAGAGCCTTGTTCCGCATGCAGAGGGCCTTTACCGTCTAGCGGACGACCAATGCCATCAACTACGCGACCTAATAACTGAAAGCCAACAGGTACACCGTCAGAGCCTGATAACGGACTAACCTTGGCACCTGCCTGTAGACCATCAACCTGCTCAATCGGCATTAAGAAAATACGACTGCCATCAAAACCGACAACTTCGGCTTCAATATCTTTATCATCTTGGCGTTCGACCATGCAGCGGTCGCCCACTTTTACTACTAGGCCTTCCGCTTCTAAGGTAAGACCGACCATGCGAATTAGTTTTCCGCAGGCTTTTGCCTGCAACGATAACGTATCAAGATTAATATCTTTTAATTGCTCACTTAAACTCATGGTGAATCGTCTTTTTCAGTACCATTTTCTTCACTATCATTCTCTTCAACATCTTGCTGCTCTTCTAAATCAACCTCAGTCTCGACATCAATACTCTCTTCTAAATCAGCTTCGCTTGTTAAATCAATTTCAGCTTCGTTTGCTAAATCAATTTCAACCTCTTTATCAACCTCTTCAGATTCAGGTTCAGATTCTGGCTCACCTTCGATATCGGTTAGATCCAGTTTTTCACATTGAGATTCAATCAGTGCAAATACTTTTTCCATACGCTCGCCATGACTAAACTCAACAAGGGATTGCTTAGTAACAATACGAGCACTGCCAGTAGTTAATGTATTATCAACATCAAAATGCATTTCGCGGCCTGTGCTACTTAGGCCATGTTCTAAGTGCAATGCATCATCAGAGCTGATAAAAACTTGTATATTTTCAGCGCCGCTAGGAAGCTGATCGAGTGCGGATAATACTTTTTGAGTTATCTGATTATCACCTTGCTCTAACTCTCTTTCGATGATGGTTTCACAGGCAGTTTTAATCAGTTGAGTTAATACTTGTGGCAGGGCTGAATCTTTTTCAGTCAGGCTTTGCTCTAGCTGCTGAGTTAATTGTGCAAGATTGCTCGCGGCGAGATTTATTTCTTCTTTACCCGAAGCAAGACCCTCTGCCTCACCTGCCTCAAAGCCAATGCGATTACCTTCTTGTTTTCCCTGTTTATGGCCTTCTTCTTTACCACTGATGATGCCTTCTTTTTTACCGGCTAGTTCACCCTTTTCTCGACCTTCATTTAGGCCTTGTAAAAAACCTTCTTCATAACCTTCATTACGAATTGTCTCCAATTCTTCTACCGTTATCGGCTCAACAACTTCTATCTCTTCTTCAATGCTTTCTTCTTCATCTTGTTTTTTTTCTTGCTTAGGACCACCGCGCCAATACGGTAAATCCCAAGGCTTAATATCGATATCTTCACTGCTGCTTTGAAACTCTTCTTCATCGCTGGTATTAACGGAATCATTCATAGTATTAGCAGGCAACATGGCTTAAACCATCGCCTCACCGCCTCCACCTAATACAATTTCACCGGCATCTGCTAAGCGGCGTGCAATGGTAAGGATTTCTTTTTGTGAGTTTTCAACTTCACTGACTTTCATTGGGCCTTTTGCCTCAAGGTCATCACGCAATAGTTCGGCGGCACGCTTAGACATATTCTTAAAGATTTTCTCTTGCACCGCGTTATCGGCACCTTTCAGAGCAATCACTAGCAGATCGGTAGAAACTTCACGCATCAAGGCCTGAATGCCGCGATCGTCTACATCGACTAAGTTATCAAATACAAACATCAAGTCTTGAATCTGAGTGCCCATATCTTCGTCAGTTTCTTTAATCTGTTCTAACAAGTCATTAGCAATGGTGCTATCAACCAAGTTAACAATACTAGCAGCCACTTTAACCCCACCCATTGTCTGAGTCTGAGTGCCGGCTTTACCAGAGAATTGACGCTCTAGGATATCGTTTAGCTCTTGCAATGCTGCAGGCTGAACAGCTTCAAGTGCAGCAACTCGCATAATAATATCGAGACGCACTTTTTCATCAAAGTTAGAGAGAATTTCTGCAGACTGATCGGCATCAAGATAAGAGATAACAATGGCTTGAATCTGTGGGTGTTCGTGGCGAATCAAATCGGCCACCTGACGAGATTCCATCCATTTTAACGAATCTAGACCTGTGGTGCTGCCACCTAATAAGATGCGATCAATTAGAGCCCCTGCCTTATCGTCTCCTAAGGCCTGAGTTAGCATATTACGGATATAATCATCCGAACCTAGACCCATGCCTGTTTGACCACTAACAGCCTCTAGGAACTCGACCACCACGCCTTCGACTTGTTCTTGACGCACATCTTGCAAGGTCGCCATAGAAGTACCGACTTTCTGTACCTCTTTAGGCCCCATGTGTTTTAGGATTTCAGCCGCATCTTTTTCGCCCAAGCTCATCAATAAAATAGCGGCACGTTCAACCCGTGAAATATTCGCTAATAGCTCTTGCTGCGTGGCGTTAGCTGGCATTGTATTTTCAGGCATAGTATTTATTCACCCTCTTCGCTATTAATCCAAGCTATAACAACTTGAGCAACACGCGCTGGATCTTCAGCGATTAGCCCTTTCAAGGCATCCAATTGACGTTCAAAGCTTTCAGAAGCACCGGGCAATAAGAAATCATCTGCACCGGATAACGTGACTCTATCTTCATCAAATTCATCTTCTGCATCCGCCAGCTCGTCTAAGCCCAATGCGTCTTCATCGGTTTTGCCTTTATTGGCAATGCTGTTAATCGTTGGCCGAATAACACCAAAGATCAATACCAATAAGAATAAGCCTGCCAGTACCTGCTTCATGATTTCCCAGAACCAAGGCTGGCTCCAGAATTCAGGGGTACCCAACTCAACCTCAGCTTTACCCATGAAAGGTGAGTTGATGACATTAACACTATCACCCCTAGCCGCATTAAAGCCAACCGCATCTTTTACCAATATTTCTAAACGATCTAAGTCAGCTTCTTCCCAAGGGATAAATTGAGTTTCACCGGTTTCAGCATTGATCGACTGCTTATCGTTAATAACCACCGCAACGCTCAGGCGATTGATTCTACCTACCTGCTGCTGTTTATAACTTAACGTGCGATCGACTTCGTAATTACGCGTGGTTTCACTGCGCTTATCCATTGGCGTAATGGGTTCTCCCGTTGCCGGATCGATTTGCTCAGGCGCCTCTGCGGCTCCTGGAGGCTGATTCGATAAAGCACCAGGAATGCCACCTTCGTCACCGTTTACCGTTTGCTCATTGATCAACTGTTCGCTGCGCACCGCTATGAGGTCGGGATTGAAAATTTCTTCCGATTGCTCAACGACGGTAAAATCAATATCCGCTGATACTTCTGCTTTATAATTATCGATACCTAATACGGGTTTTAAAATGCTATTGACGCGGGAGCTAATTGAGTCTTCAACACGTTCAGTGTATTGCAGTTGTTTTGTGGCTAATAATTCTTGCGTATCACTTTCTATTTTCGACAGTAAGTTGCCCTTTTGATCAACGACAGAAACAGCACCTTTATCCATTTCACTGATCGATGACGATACTAGGTTAACAATCGCCTCAACCTGATCTTTATGCAAATTAGCACCGGCATACAACTCTAAAAAAACTGAAGCTCTTGGCTTTCTATGGTCACGCACAAAAACCGATTGCTTAGGAATGGCAAGATGAACTCGAGCATTACGAATGGCTTGAACACTAGCAATAGTTCGTGCCAGTTCGCCCTCTAAACCTCGGCGATAACGGGCAGTTTCAATAAAGTGACTGGTACCTAAGTTAGATTCGTTATCTAACAATTCAAGGCCCACGGTTTTATCATCAATCAAGCTAGCGGCTGCAAGCTTTAAACGCGCATCGTGTATTTCATCAGCACGCACCATTAAGACTTGCGAGGAAGGATCAATTTCAAATTCAAAACCTTCACGCTGCAAAATTTCAATAATTTCTTGGGCGTTATAGTCTTGCATACGATTAATTAGCGGTTTGAAATTTGGCTCTTTCGACCAAATAAAGATAGCGATGGTCAATGCAATTGCTAAGGCAAAACCACCAAGAATGGCTCCCTGACGAACAATGGATAATTTGTTAAAACCAGAAACAACAGGGTGAACATCTTGCTCTAAATCATCAATCGATTCATCTGCAATGATTTCATTATTCGCATCAGCCGCACCTGTTTTTTGAGCAGGATTCGAGGCTGGGGTTGAAGCGGGGGTTGGAGTCGCTACTGCATTAGCCATTTAGGTACGCTCCACTAAACTGGCATATTCATAATGTCTTTATACGCTTCTAATAACTTATTGCGTACTTGAGACATTGCTTGAAAGGACACACTGGATTTTTGCATTGCGACCATCACTTCTGGCAGATCAACATTAGGATCACCCTGGGTATAACGAGTGGATAAATTGCTGGAATGCATCGCCGTATCATTTACCTGATTAATCGCATTGCCCATCATCTCGCCAATACTTGGGTTGGTGCTAGCAGGTGCATAACTGGCGGGATTAAGATCCATTTGATTACCAGGACGAGTATTTAATGCATTAGCTTGATTGATTAAATCTTGCTGAGTGATTTCATTACGAAACTGACCTGGGTTTAAGCTTGGATTTGAGCTTGGATTTGAGTGTAGGTTTGGTGTTGATACGGTATTGGAAGGATCTAGCTGACTTCTTTGTTGCTGCAGCTGAGCAGCAAAACTATTTTGTGGCGCCCCCACATTGGAGTTTTGCATACTCGCAGCTTGAGTATTTATTCCTGCTGAGGCGGTAGGATCAGTGGTATTTAACTGCTGACGTACCTGACGCATCTGTAATAAAACAGAGTTGATATCCGCACGATTAACCATAATATTCACCTCAACTTTCTTTCGTAAAATTTGACGTTTTTTGCCAAGCTTTACTTATATTTTTTTGGCGCTTTTGCCTTCTACTCTTCCTTTTTGCAACTTATGGGCCACTTTTTTAAATCTATTAATAAAGCTCGCGACCTAACCTAATCATCCAAAATCACTAGGCTAGCTGAGCTTCAATATCAATGCCTTCTTCACGCAGCTTAGCGACCTTATAACGCAGAGTTCGAGGGCTAATACCCAACCTTTCCGCTGCTTCTTTTCGACTCGGTTCTTCGTTCAAGGCTTGTATAATCAACTCAACTTCTCTTTGTTTTAAATCACTGCCTAACGCATTTTCTGCTGATAAATCGATTACAGGATTTTCTGTCGCTTTTTGTATATTAAATTGACGATTTTTCGGCACTGGAGTGAGAACTAAATCTTCTGCAGAAATTTGACTGCCTTGCTGTAAAATTAATGCCCGCTGAACGGTATTATCCAACTCGCGAACATTACCTGGCCAAGGGTGTGACAATAATTTCTTTTGTGCATCCACACTTAATTGCGGTACTGGTTTTTTCATTTTCCCAGCATGCTTTTGCAATAACAATTGCGTTAGCGGTTTTATATCGTCAATGCGCTCACGTAAAGGTAACCAATTTAATGGGAAGACACTTAAACGATAATAAAGATCTTCGCGGAAATGGCCGTCAGCCACATAATCTCCAAGCTCACGGTTAGTCGTCGCGATAATACGTACATCCAGATCTATCGGTTTCTTGCCTCCTAAGCGCTCAACCTGCTGCTCTTGCAAAACTCGCAACAATTTAGCTTGCAGAGAAATATCCATTTCGGTTATTTCGTCTAATAAAAGCGTGCCGCCATTAGCCTGCTCAAATTTCCCAGGAGTGGCCGAATAAGCCCCAGTAAACGCACCTTTTTCATAACCAAATAACATCGCTTCCAACATGTTTTCAGGAATCGCTGCGCAGTTAATAGCAACAAACGGCTGCCCAGAACGTTGCGAGTGTTGATGAATATAACGCGCTAAAACTTCTTTACCGGTGCCGCTTTCGCCAGAAATTAATACCGTAGAATCGGTCACTGCTACTTTTTCGGCAACTTGAAATAACCACTTACTTTCAGAAGATTCTGCAATCGGTGCATCATCAACAACTTCTACAGGAGTTGTTTGATACTTATTAATCAAGCTTAATAATTCTTGTACTTCAAACGGCTTCATCAAATAATCATTAGCACCAAGTTGCATCGCTTTAACCGCTTGACCAACATCGCCATAAGCCGTCATTAAAATCATCGGCAACCAAGGTTGGTGTTTTTTAACATGGGCCAATAACTGCAAACCATCCATTTCTGGCATATTAATATCGCTTAATACGATATCTAATGAAGACTGAGCAAGCACTTTAACGGCATCAACACCATTGCAGACATCCTGCACCTGGTGCCCTTTTAATATTAAAGAATCAACAATGGCTTCTCTTAGATTCGGATCGTCTTCAACCACTAAAATTTTCATATACATCTCCCATACTTATTCTTAATGGCTAGTTGCCGTATTAGTATCGACTATTGGTTGCGCAGGTAAACGGAAGCTTGCAATAGCACCCTCAGCCCCTGAAGCGATATTAAATTCACCATAATGTGCTCGAGCGATAGCCTGCACAACCGCAAGACCCAAGCCCGTACCATTACTTTTGGTGGTAAAAAATGGCTGTAAAATCTGTTCATCAAGAGCGCTACCAAAACCAGGGCCATTATCTTCAATTTCAATATTGACCTGATATTGTTTATCCACATTCACTCGAATTTTTAATTGCGCACCTTGGCCACAAGCTTCTAAGGCATTGTTCACCAAATTCATTAAGGCACCGATAAGCGCATCATGATTACAATGAATATGTACATCGACTTCATTAATTTGGAATTCACAGCTGGCATTATTTTGCTGCAATGGGATTTCCAGTGCTTCTTGCCAATCGTGCAATAACTGCGAAAGGATCACGTCATCATTTAATGGCGCTTCGCCACGAGCAAAAATTAACATGTCACGAATTTGATGCTCAAGGTGATGCAAACGCTGCATCATTTTATTGGCGAATTTTTCTCTTTGTACGGGAGGCAAATCTTCATTTTGTAAATGCTCACCATAAATCATGGCAGCACTTAGCGGGGTGCGAATTTGATGAGCTAATGATGCCACCATATTCCCCATAGAAGATAAGCGCTGATGCTGGCTTAAACTATCTTGCAGCTTTCGAGTTTCGGTTTGATCGGTAATTAAGATAATCTGCCCAGGTTCAGAACCCAAGGATGCAGTTTGCAAACTGACACGACGGCCATCGACTAATGATATTTCATGGCCATCATCTGGCTTAGGACTAAAGCTGGTTGCAATCACATCGCGCCAGCGTTTACCTAATAATAAATCAGCATCAAAAATAGTATTTGTTTTTTTCTTATTAGCTTGCTGATTGACTGGCAGCAACAGCGCTTGAGCAGCAGGGTTGCATTCACGAATACGGCCTTCACCGTCTAATAATAGAATGCCACCTGGCAACATATGAAGCAGGCTTTCAAGGCGCTCAGCAATGCATTCTTTTTCCGCTAACTCGCGCATTCTCTGCTGAGAGACTTCTGCCAATTCGCCACTGAGCTCTTCAACTTTTGATTCTAAAAACTCATAGCTTTGAGAAAGCTGAGCCGACATAGAATTAAATAAATTAAAAGCATCTTTAAGCTGCTCACGATTTAACTGCTCGTGATTGCCCCCAAAGCTGTGCTCAGAGTTATATCCAGAGTTATGCTCAAGATTTAAGTTGCTGCTTTGAACTGAGTCCAATAATGCGACATTAGCCATAACATCTCCTGCTGGTGTCGGATTACCGACATCAAAAATAGTATTACTAGCTATTCAGCAATTAGCGTGCCGCTTTTACGTCGTAGATATATAGATAAAGTGTCAGAAATAATTACTAGGAGACAAAAACAAAAAAGCCCATAAAACATATTTTTTTAAAAGAAAGTCTTTTAAAAAAGTTTTATGGGCTTTTATCAAAACAGCTACAACAACTGGATGCTAGGCAGTTTCTTTGTCTTTGCGGTTAAGGTCGTATTTACGCATTTTCTCAACCAAGGTAGTTCGGCGAATCTTCAACTTTTCGGCAGCTCGTGCCACGACTCCAGTTGAATCATCCAGCGCTTGCTGAATCAGCGATTTTTCCAAGTCGTTCAAGTATTCTTTCAAATCCAAACCATTCACGGGTAGTAGCGCCGGTGAATCAATACCCACCAAGCCTGCATCCATCTGAGTAACATCAGCTAAGACGGGGGCTTGCATACCATTTTCATCGACATCATCAATATGGCGGAATTTCTTCGGTAACTCATTAACACCAACAACACCATAAGGATGAAGAATCGCTAAGCGCTCTACCAAATTCGCTAGCTCGCGTACATTGCCATGCCACTCGTGACGGCAAAGCGACATGATCGCGGCGGAGTTAAAGCGAATAGAACCGCGTTTTTCATACTCCATGCGAGAAATTAATTCATTAAGCAACAAAGGAAGATCTTCGACTCTGTCACGTAAGGCAGGCATTTCGATTGGGAAAACATTCAAACGATAATATAAATCTTCGCGGAAGCTGCCTTGCTCGATCATATTTTCTAAATTTTTGTGAGTCGCAGCAATAATACGAACGTTGGTCTTCATGGTTTTGGTACCACCAACCCGCTCATAAGTATGCTCTTGTAAAACACGCAAAATTTTCACTTGCATGTTCAGCGGCATATCACCAATTTCATCTAGAAATAGGGTTCCGCCTTCGGCCATTTCAAAACGCCCTTGGCGCGTTGTAATCGCTCCAGTAAATGCGCCTTTTTCATGGCCAAATAATTCACTTTCTAATAACTCTGCTGGAATAGCACCGCAGTTGACGGGGACAAATGGCCCAGCTTTACGATTGGAATGATAATGCAGATTGCGCGCAACAACTTCTTTTCCTGTTCCTGACTCACCGGTGATTAAAACACTTACATCTTTATCAGCAACTTGCATAATCAGTTCGCGCACGGTCTGAACCTGACGACTGGTACCGACCAAACTTCTAAACAGCTGAACTTCACGACGCTCTGCCCGGCTTCTATTATGAGTAAACTGCTCACGATAGACTTGGCAGCGATGCAGGCTATCCAATAATTTATTGTAACTAGGAGGCATTTCGACTTTAGCTAAAATAGCTCGGCGTAGATTCTCAGCAACATCATCGGTTGAATCATCACCTATGTATAAAATCGGTGCGCCGTTATCCCACTTAATAATATCTTCAACCATTTTGGCAAGGCTAATATCACTGCAATTCCCTAACAATACTGCAGAAACTTCGTTAGTCTCGGTGACTTCCGCCTCGACCTGCTGATGCCAGTTATTAGCATTAGCAGTAATCGCTTCCTCCCCTAGGAAATCAAGAATAACTTTTAGATCATGGCTTCGTTGTACATCATCATCAATCAACAAAACCTTAATTTCTCTCCACATGGGATCAGTGCCTTATTTATAATTTTTTTGTTAGTCAGCATCCCAGCTAACCTTGAGAAAATAGCGTCGTCATCATTTTGACTTCGGTATTACTAGTAAAGTATCTATTTTCGAATAGGTCAATCTTCTGACACATTTTTTTTATTCTTATAAGAAGATCGCATAAGATACTTTTATAGCTGATTCAGTCGGGATATGACAAGAGGCTTTAAGTGTTTATATTGCACTTAAAGCCAAATAAAGTGAAAAAACATAGAAAAATCTGTTTTTGTTTAGTCTTTATACAGAATAACTCGTTAATGGTGCTTCATTCGCGCTCTTCTGCTCAGCGGGCTTTTTTCCATTCGCTGCCAAATATTCGTCACGAATGCCATCCCAGCCTGATTTTATTTCTAATAATAACGCCATCACCTCGTCAACCATAGTTGCGTCGTTAGCACTAGAAGCCTCCAATAAACGGCGATTCATATAATCGTATAAGCGATCTAGATTAGCTGAAATATCACCACCCTGATCATGATCAAGACTCGATTGCAAAGTAGAAATAATATCCATCACACGGCCAAGCAGTTTTGCTTTACCCTCATGATTTTTCGTTTCGATCATGCCTTTTGCCTGTGACATTCGGGTTAATGCACCTTCCATTAACATCTGAATCAGCCGATGAGGATCTGCCCCTTCAACTTCCGATGTCGCGCCAACCTGACGGTATTGATTTGCACCCTTGTTATACATGGCTCAGCCTCTTAATTGATTCTGTTCTTCATGTCTTAATGACGGCCAATAGTGAAATTACTTTAATGTTTTCTCTAATCATCTACAGAAATAACGGTTAACTCAATCAACAAACTCGCGCCCAGGCTTCTCGCTTAGGCTAAAATCGCGCTTCGCGAAGAGAGCTATAGCGCGATCTAATGTAGGTCGTGTTTAGCGCGATCTAATGTAGGTCGTGCTTTAGCGCGACAAGTTGTTAGCCTAAAGGCTAACCTACAATACGCCGCAAGCGGCGGGAAATTAAACCCACTCAGATTAAAAATAACGGTTAGCCGCTGCCGCTAAAAGCGGCAACTTATCCACATTGCTCTCACCAAGTTGAGCTAACACATTGAAAAGCCTAGCATTATTTTTATGGCATTAGCCTTGCTTAGTACATCGTAACTAGAAATAATTTTGGTATTGAACCATGAACTTATTACATGCCTCTAATGCAAAAACGGATAGCCGTTTAGATCTCGATTCTTATAGCTTGCTAACTCAAGAAGCAAATAGAGATTTTGCAAAGCTGCAGACTCTACAGCAGACAGCACCTCAACAGACTGCACCTCAACAGACAGCGCTTAAGCAATCAGCAACTGCTTACAACGAACTGTTAGAGTCTGCCTTGCATAAGGTCAAACAAGCTCTTGAGCTCAACCCTACGGGTATTAAAGGGTTAAATTTATTTTCCCGTATCGAATTATTTAGAGGTAATCCGCAAAAAGCTCAAGCTATTATTGAGCGCGCTCTGATTGCAAAACCGGATAGCCCCACAGCGTTATACAGTGCAGGGCATATTGCCTTAGCATTGGGGGCATTAAACTTAGCAGAACAGCACTTCACGGCCTCGTTAAAAATATCAAAAGTCGCAACCCGATCCGCTTCTTCATTGGCTTATGTGTATTTGGAACAAGGAAAATTTGTTGAAGCATTCCAAATGTACCAAGAGCTGATTAAAACCCAAGCTAACGACCCGCACATTAGGGATAAGTTATTTGAATCTGCCTCACATATTAATGCTGACTTTTATTCTCAAGAACTAGAAGCAAATACCTTACGCTATTTAGATTTTGATGATGTAGATTATTCTCAATTAAGAAATCTGATTACTAGCCTACTTCATCATAAGCTACAAATCAGCGAAGCCAGCACGCCGTTGGAGTTCGATCAAATTGCCAGTGATCCATTACTATTAAGTAGTTTAAAACGATTTTATTTTTGTGATGCTTTATTAGAGAGGCTTTTTATTAGCCTTAGACAATCGTTATTATTTAATACTGTGCAAGATATGACGATGCCGAATAACCATCTCGACCTTGCTCAGGCGATGGCGACCCAAGCGCAACTAAATGAATATGTATGGGCTGTCACTCAAGATGAAGAAAAAATCATTGAAGGCTTAGAAACATTATTGTTTCAAATTACAGAAGAAACACAGTGGCAGTTAGACGATATTGCCCCTGCTATTTTAGTTCTGGCACAGTACAAAGACTTAGCAAAAACAAAAATTGCCAAAGCATTAGGCGAGAAGGCAGCAGAAAAGAAACATCAAGAAAATGGAAATAATAAAAACTATATCTCAGATATTATTGAATACGCTTTAAACAGTAGTAAAAAAGAAATAGCCATTGCAAAAAGACTCCCCTATTGGTATCCCGAAGGCTTAGACAATAAAAATTCAGTCTCTAAGCGCGTACAGGGACAATACGAAGAAAACCCTTATCCTCGTTGGAAAGATGTTGGCTTTAATACCGCCAGCAGTTATCAACAGGCTCTGATTAAAAACTTCCCGCAATTAAATCTCAGTCATTGGCAGGGAAAAGAGAAACTAAATGTATTGGTCGCCGGCTGCGGCACAGGCCGCCAGGCTATTCGTCTTGCCAGCTACTTTAATGATTTGAACATCATTGCTATTGACCTCAGTGGGCGTTCACTAGCCTATGCAAGCCAACAGGCAAAGAAATACAAGGTTGAGAATATTCAATTTATTCAAGCGGACATATTGGAATTTTCTAACTTCCCGATGCTGTTCGATATTATTGAATGCTCGGGGGTACTCCATCATATGGAAGACCCAGAACAAGGATTACAAAGCTTACAGCAGCTATTATCTCCGACAGGAGTAATGAAAATTGCGTTATACAGTGAGACTGCCCGTAAGCAAGTAATCACTTTTAGAAAAATCATTGCCGATAACTTTGCCAAAACAGGTGAGCAACTCGACCAACGATTATTACGCCAAGCCTTGATGATGAATCAAATCCCTGGGGACTGGAATGAAATTATAAACTCAGCTGATTTTTATAGTATGAGTAATTGCCGTGACTTGATTTTTCATGAGCAAGAGCATCAGTTTACAACCGATAAAATTGCTGAGTTATTAAGTGCTAATCAACTCGATTTTGTTGGTATATTGCCGACCACCAGCGCACGCCAAATATTTGAGCATAAAATTGGGAATCTCGTTAATAACAATACGTTAGAGAACTGGGGGTTGGTTGAAAAAGAGTCCGAAGATACCTTTGCTAGTATGTACCAATTCTACTGCCGCAAGCAGTCAAATATTGAGATTTTAAAGCAGTAGGTTTATGCACGCGACCTATTCAGTAATAAGGTAGGTCGTGAGTCAATATTGGCAATAAATAGGCTATACAGAAAATCCATAATGGCTGCCGTCGGACATTTCAACATCCAAACGTAATTTACCACCAGTGGCTTCAATGTATTTTTTAAGCGATGATAATTTTATATCCTGTCCTTCTCGCTCCATACCCGCAACAGTGGGCTGCTTTACTCCCATTGCACGAGCAATATCTTTTTGCGTTAATTCACTTTTTTGACGTAGCTCTGCTAAATGAATATCCAACAACATTTCTGCTGCCAACTCTTTAGCCTTAGAAACGACTTCTGGCTTCTCATTTGCCATTATTTCTTGAAGTGATCTAGCCATAATATTAACTCCTATTATTTAGGTGACCAGCTTTCAGGTGATCAGAGTACTCTTTATCTGCAATAGGTATCATACGTTTATAAAAGCGTTTCTCATCGCCCACTTTATTTCCTGCACAAAGTAAAATCCCCTTACGATCAGGGTAAAATGCAAAGAATGCCCTAAGAGGATCACCCTTACTTTGTATCCTTAATTCTTTCATATTGGCATGCTTAGAGTTATACAAGGTGTCTGCATAAGGCCGAGATAAATGAGGCCCCTTTTCCTGAAGCAATATCATTCCTGCGATAACACTAGCGCGGCTTGTATTATCTAAGGCATCAAACCAATTATCAAAGGAATCTGTAGTGATAACGTCCCACATAATAATTCCTTCCCATTAATATAGGATAGATCCTATATAGGTTCAAGCCTATATTCAAGATTGGAAGGGGTTTTCTACTGAAACATGTCAGGATAGCCAGCTACTTATTAGCAGCATTCATCGCTTCAAACTGCTGCTTAATAAAATCACCGGTCGAGTTCAGCTTTGATACAATGGCATCATTGTATAAGAACTGGCTTTTTAAACGCGCTTCTTGAGCTGACATACGAGCATCAATGGATTCACGTTTTTCTGCAAGCTTCGTTTTATCATTATCAAGTGCATCCAATTTATTGGAAATCAAACCATCACTGCTATCTAGCATAGCTAATAGACTAGCATTTAATTGATCAGCAAAACCGGATATATAAGTTACATCCCCGCGAGCTCCTAATGCCCCCCCAGTGATTTTCATACGAATACCACTCGAAGGATCAATTTCACCTTCCTGTGCTTTTCCGGATTCACCATCAGCAAGACCATTAATAAAACCAAAAACAGCTGAGGCTCCTCCAGGCACATCAACCATTTCTACGGTAGAAGTCTCGCCTTTGGAACCTGAAATAATTCCGAATTTTTGATAAGAAAAAGAGGCAGGGTCATTGTTATATTCAACCTTAACTTTAATACCATCGGTACTATAAGTTGAGTCAGCATTAATCGCGTTTTCTAACGCTGCAGCTAAAGATTCTCCAGAATTATAAACTGCAGGTTGAGCCAAACTGATTACAGCCTCGACCCCGTCCACTTTAATGGTAAAGGTATTATTAGTCGCATCAAGATTCACAGGGGTAGTAAAATCAGCACCTGGGTTTGCAATATAAAAACCATTACTGGCTTTCTTATTACCATCAGTTGCAGATAAATACTGGCCATTGCCCTTTGCTTCAATACCATTAACTTTGCCTTCTACGTTCTGCCCTTGAGCAATTGAAGGCGAATAAATTGCCACATCTTGTAAACCGAAGAAAGAAACTGCCGCTGCATCAATATCACTGAATGAAACTTCAGTTGCATTACCCCCGACATTAATCTGTAAGGAGCCTAGATCGGTCACTGGATCATAAACATAGCTCACATCGGCATCTAGGTCATACCCGTAGCGGCGGGCATCATCAAAGCCTAGCGTGTCATAACCATTTGATTGCACGTCAGCAACCAAACCTAAATTTGCAGCGGTTGTGCCTGCTATATTTTTTACTTCAATGCTGGCCCCAGAACCATAGGTTGCTGCGGTCCTAATACCATTTTTAGCCAATGTTTCAAAAAATAAATTGCCACTGCCGTCTAACTTGGCAACTACATCTCCAGCAGCGAATTGACCACTGGCCGCTAAACCCGTATCCAGTGCAGACTGAATAACAGATAGTGTTGATGCCGCATCATTGGTGCCCGCTGTGCCATCGCTATTTACATCAACATTAATATCAATGCCATCAACCGCTAAGGTAAAGGTCGCATTATTTCCGACACCGCTGAAATCAATTCCTGTAGCTATATTGGTGGTAACTAATGCCGCATCAGATTTTGCACCGCGTCCATCTGCTGTTACTTCTAAGTATTCATTATGGCCGGTAGCCACTGACGTTAGCTTCAAGCCTGTTCCATCTAAAGCTGCAGTAACAACTCCAGGCGTAAAAGCGGCATCCAAAGCCGCCTGAATATTCACGATATTATCAGGGTCATTACCATCAACTATTATTTCTTTTTCAATGCCTGATACGTTCACAGTAAAGCCCGCATTAAGCGTGGTGAAATCAATTGCTGTACTAATATCACGTGAACCCGTATTAGTTTCCCCACCCTTAGTTAATCCAGCAAATGCTGGATCTGCACCTAAAGCTGTATCCATTGCCGCTTCAACGGCAGTTGCTAAATCAGCCCCAGATAAATAAGTGCCCGCAGGTACACTGACTTTCGTCGTTGTCCCTATACCATCCACTGCCATATTAAATTCAGTAGGCGCAGCAAAGGTTAAACCCGCATCATCACCGTTAGTTTGAATGCCTTGGCCTGCATTTAGACCAATAGCAGTATCGCTACTCGACGCTCCTACTGCTGTAATTTCAATTTGCTGTGCGCTGCCAATCGCAGAAGTAGTAAACGTTAGATAGCCATTATCATCAAAGTCCGCAATAACATCGCCATTTAATGCTGTCGCATCGATTGCTGTTTGAATGGCCTGTAAAGTATCTTTGCGATCGCCAATCACACTATCGCCGTTTAAATCATTGCCCGCTGCGTTTAAATTAACCGTTACCGGAATAGCACCGCCACCAATATCTAACGAGAAGGTCGCATTATTTGAGGCGAAGTTAATACCCTCAGATTCAGCCATGGCACGATTACCTGGCTGAGTAGTAGAGCCTTTACCTAAAAAAGCATCGCTATTTAACGTAGTCAGCTCTACCCCTTCATAGGTACCTTTGCCCGTTGTATTAAAGCCTAAGGTATTGGCACTATTAGAATCGGTACTGGTGAATGATATTTTTGAATCTTCACCATATTTATTTGAAGTGATCGAGAAGTTTTTATCCACAGCGTCATATTCAACCGTGACACCATAAGCAAACTTTTTATAAGTCTCGTTACTATTGATTTGAAAACCGATTTGTTTTGCCAGCTCTTCACCTGTGGCATAGCTACCAGAGGTTAAAGTTATAGCCTCATTTTTACCATTTAGGTTTAGAGTAAAATTATTATTACTATCATCGATAGTAACTGGGCTAGCAAAATCTAAACCCGCAACACTACCACCTTGATAAATAGCTTGAGTCGCTAATTGAGTGACCTCAATATCATAAGTACCCGGCTGAGTATTAATCGAATCATTGATGTAACGAATTTGTGCATCTTCTGCAGTGCCACTTTTCGCTAAGATACTAATAATTGATTCGCGCTCTTCTTTCATCGCTTTTGAAAAAACAGCAGGATCAAATTCCAATAAAAAGTCATTGGTTCTATCAGTATTCACACCCAGTTCGGTTAAAGATCGATACTTAGTACCCGTTAAGCCATCAATAGGCTGACTAATCATAGAGCGAACTTGTGACTGAATACTTCTAAGAGTCGAGTCACCTAATAACAAGCCTGCTTGATCGGTATCTGAGTTATACGAAGTCAGTTCATCAGAGAACTTCTTAAAATCATTATAAGCATTTACAAAGTCTTGAATCTTTTCTTGAATGCCCGCAGTGTCAGGTGCAACTACAATAGAAATAGGCTTACCGACATCGGCGGATAATAAGTTAAGCGTAACCCCTGGCACTACTTCTTCAATTGAATTTGATTCTCGAGTAATAGTAAGGCCATTAGCTTTTAATAATGCATCTTCACCCTTAGCCGTTTCCGACATGGTGCCAGCACCACTTTGTACTTCATTATAAGCAATGGATGATAACCCTGAAGTGGCAACGGCCCCGCCATCATCCAAAGTCATAATGCGCATGGCATTATTTTCACCCGTATCCTCAGAACTAATGACTAAGCGATAACCTGAACCATCATTAATAATCGACGCTTTAGCGCCAATATCTGCATTATTAATCGCTTCTCTGATACCACTTAAGGTTTGATTCGAACTATCAATGGTAATTGGCGGACCACCCTTGGTAGGGTCCACATCCTGACTTAAAAAACCACCGCCACCATCATAGGTAATTGCACCAAAGGTAATTTGAATACTACCTGTGCCAATATTTTCATCAATACTGCTATAAGCGTCCGTAACAACACTATGAGCTTTAGCAGTATTTAATACTTCAACGCTATAAGTACCAGGTTCGGCTAAAATAGAGGCTTCCGTGGTTAGTATCGCTTCATCAGAAGAAGATGCAGTCGTTGAACCCGCTGTAGAAGGTAAAGACAGAGCACTGGTTGCAGACTGCAATGTAGAGGCCAAAGATTTAATCTCGCCATAAGCAGTAATACGGGCATCAAGTATTTCTTCATCGCGGTCAAGACGCTTGTCAGACGCTTCACGCTCTGCCCCCACAATCTTTTCTACTAGGTCGTTGGTTAATACCCCCGACCCCAAACCTAATGATTCAATAGCAGCCATAGCCTGCCTCCACTCTTTAAAATATTCACACTGAAACGCAAAAACCCCAGTACTAGCTTTATCGGCCAGTCTGGGGTTATTTTTAGCTAAGTGCTTAAATAAACGTGATCAAATAGTTATTAATGTCACACTTGGGCGCTAAACAATAACGATGGTTCTTCATCATTCAAGTTTTGCGCCAACTCCAAAGCTAATTCGTTCGGTATCTGACGAATCAATTCTGCAGAAAGTGTGTCGTAAACCTTAATCACTGTTTTACCGCTATCTTCATCCATTTTAAAATCGAGTGTACGTTCCGTTGATTGCACATAATCGTTTAGTTTAGAAACAGCATCCTTAACTTGTTCTTCACTAACATCGGCAATCGCCTTCACATTCTGTGGCAACTCTTTGCCACTCACACTAGCACTCTCGATTTTACCCTGTGCAGCCGCTTGTTCTTTTCCATAAGCGCCTGCTGCAGTAGAGGATGATGAAAGCTGAGTTGCGTTATTTTTAACTAACGAAACTCTATCGGTTAAATGTGCTTTCATATCATTCATAAATCACCTCAATGGCTTAGATTCTAATCTCTGGAAGATTAGATCTCTCTATCTTTTGATAGAAAGATCTATTAAGTCTTGCGACTTATCCTAGAAGAGAAAGAACCTGCTGGCCTGCTGCGTTAGCTTGCGCTAGTACCGAGATACCCGCTTGCTGTAGCACGTTAGTACGTTGCAGTTCCGCAGTCTCCGCCGCGAAATCGGCATCTTGAATTCGCGAGTTTGCCGCGTTCAAGTTTTCAGACGTTACTTGCAAGTTACTTACTGTGGATTCCATACGGTTTTGGATGGCACCTAGATCAGCTCGCTGACTAGCAACCTGGCCGATGGCGTTATCCACTGCAATCAGTGCATTAGTAGCACCTTCAACCGTAGTGATGTCAATGTCTTTCAAGAACTGACCGTCTTCACCACCACCGAATGTACCCGCTTGGAAGCCAAGAGCATCTAGCTCTGTCTTACCGTTCGTGCCCACATCAACTGTGAACTCTGAAGCGGAAGACAACTGGATTTTACCGGAAGTTGTTTCATACGTTAAAGCTTCTGCTGAAATACCACCAGCTAACGTTCTATTACCAAATACGGATTCACCAATACCATCAACATCCTGATCCAGCCCAAAGACTGCACCGATACCTTGGCCACCCTCTGTATTACCCGATTTATTATCAATAGCTACTGAGATATTACGACCATCTGCGGCTTCTAAGCTAATTGATTTACCGTTATCAATTGCAGTAACGCCTGTTTGTCCTGAAGAAGCATTAATCAGATTAATAGCATCGGTTCGTGCTTTATCCGTATCGATATCACTAATACCACCACCAGTCGTATTCGTTAGAGTAATATCACCAAGATTTACACCATTAATATATAAACCTGCTTGATCACCCGTTTCAAAACCTGCAAATGTCGCATCGGCTGCACCAGGTTCATTACCTACAACTACTGTTTCACCAACCGTTGCAGTTACCCCTGTTTCTGCGGATACCTCATTAATCGCAGCAGCAACAGAAATTGCTGAAGCTTCTTTGGATGAGGATAATATTTTAGAACCATCACTTGCAACCGTTGCCGAAGCAGTATCGGACGTTGATGTCGCAGATTTAATCGCTACACCATTTAGCGTTAAATCACCTTCCGCTAAACCATTTGGCTCAGTATATGTAGTACCCGCTTCCGATAAATCACCTACTGCTAATAAAGTATCCGTACCGTTAATATCACGCGAAATACTTAAATTTACTTCTTTACCCGTATCACTTGAGTATTTGACTTCCCCTGATACGGATGAGCCAGCGGCTAGTAAGCCTGTTGCACCTGATCCTGCGTCAAAGCTATAGTCAGCATCGGCATCTGATGCGAGTGTAATTGCTGTCGCTGTAAAGTTCTTGATATTTAAATCGATACTATTTATTGATGTTCCATCATGAGTCGCACTGATATCAACATTAGCACCAAAATCAAAAGCATTAATTTGATCAGCTAGATCGGCAAAACCTGCGGCATCCTTAGTTGCAAGAGTAAATGCTTGACCATTTACGGTTATATCTTCCCCAGCTAGTGCTGCTGCTGCTGCTGTAAGAGTACCGCTAGCTTCTTCCCAAACAGTAACATCTGCACCACCAGCTGTGTTAGCAGCGTTTGCCAGAACAGCGACCGCATCATCAATTGTCGTTGCTAATGGGACTTTAACGTCTGCAGTATTCGTCTCAACACCATCTGACGTTAACGAGAAACTAATATTTTGAGCAACCGTGGTTGCCACAGCATTAGCATTAACTGCATTGAATGCTGCACCGCCACCATCAAGACTACCGGTCGTGGTTATAAAATCAGCTTTTTCAGTCGTTACTGCAGCGACACCTTTATCATAAGATCCACGAGTTAAGCCTGCATTAGATAGGTCACCAATGGCACTACCATCACCACCATCAATTTCAATGGCTTCATTAGAAACTAAAGTGAAACCACCCACCTTAGTACCTTCGGCTGCTAGACCTGTAGCAGACGCGGCTAATGCATCCGTCGCAAATTCAGTACCACCACCAGCAGAAGTGAATGCGATATCGATATTTCGTCCATCTGCAGCGGTTAATGTCACACCACCAGCATCAGAGCCTGAATCTACTGCAGTAATACCCGTTTGCTCTGCAAAAGCATTAATAGACTCAACCACAGAAGCTCGTGAACCAGCCGCATCTGTTGAGGTCTGTAAATCTATCGAGACACCATTTAAGCTAAGGGTCGTTGTACCCGCCGCCGCCGTCTGCTTAGTACCAACTGCCGTATTTTCATTTACAAACGCTGTTACGCCCGTTTGATCAGATTCACGGTTAATGGTAGCCACTTTAGCAATTGCGGAGTTAGCAGCATCCTTCGTAGAAGCAGTATCATCACTCGCTCTACTTGCAGAAATCTCTGTACCATTAATGATCAAATCACCATTACCCAGTGCAGCATTGACACCGGTAGAACTAATACCCGAAGCATCAGAAGCACCTAGCTTATCGGTAGTTAGTTCAGCAATAGAAACATCAATGGTTTGACCCGCATTTGCACCTACTTGGAAAGAAGCAGAGAAAGAGCCATCTAAAAGATTACGACCGTTAAAGTCGGTCTCGTCTGCCGTACGTGAAATCTCAGCAACTAGCTGACTTACTTCCGCTTGCAGTGCGTCTCTATCCACATCAGAGTTAGTCGCGTTAGCAGACTGAACTGCTAGCTCACGAATACGCTGTAAGCTGTCATTCATTGAACCCAAAGCACCCTCTGCAGTTTGCGCTAGAGCGATACCATCACCTGCGTTACGTACTGCTACGTTCAGACCTTTAATCTGAGAGGTGAAACGAGTCGAAATCGCCAAACCTGCTGCATCGTCTTTCGCACTGTTAATACGTAGACCTGATGATAAGCGCTGTAACGCTTGCTGGTTTGAAGACTGTGATTTGTCCAAGTTGCGCTGTGCGTTCAACGAGGCAATGTTGGTATTAATAATCTGTGGCATTTTCTTAACCCTCTGTTAGTCCTTGAACGCCCAGTTTTCCGGACAATTCTTTTATTCACTAAGGTTAACGACACGGTTTGGGATTACTTTAGAAATTGTTTTGTTTTTGTTTAGTTGCGTTTGGAATATAGAAAGCGGTTTTTACAACCTAAAAAACTTTAAGAGCGATTCACCACAGAGTCTATATAAGATCGGGGAGGCGCTGCGCTGCACGGAGAAAAAAGAAACTATTAATCAACAACCTCGAGTTTAGGCTCAAATTCGCTTCGCGAAGAGACGTATATTGTAACCTAATGTGGGTCGTGCTTTAGCGCGACAAGTTGTTAGCCTAAAGGCTAACCTACAATACGATGCAAGCGGCGGGGAATTAAGCCACTCAGATTAAAGCGTTCTATGCTATTCGGTATTGAATCAAGAGCTCAAGCGATACAATGAGCATAAATATTGAGCCATTGGAGTAACTATCATACTTCACGTTAAATCAGCCAAACACATATCTGACTTTGTGATCGTAGTTGAAACCTTAGTCACCTTAGACTTAGGCCGCCCCATTGATTTGATCACTCCCTGTAGCTCTTTTAGTATTAAAGCCAAGGCAGATTGGATAGAGAGGATGTAATTAACGATGCCGTCGCTTTGAGTTATGCGGGTACGCCTATCGGAAATAACGATACCTGTATTGCTGGGCATACTGTTGCTGAAGACTGGTTGCTGTTGATTAAACCTATATCTGATTAAACAAAGACAGATTCTGAATCTTGGCATAGCTTTGCTGTGCGGTTTCTAATAAGAAAGATTGTAAAGATAAACGACTCACCGCTTCGGCAAAATCAACATCACTGAGCTTTGAGAGCACTTCTTTACTTACGAAGTCTACATCGGCAGCCAAGCCCGCTGTATTTTCTACCACATTAAGTCTTGCACCGACTTCACTACGTACTTGTGAAATACTGGATTGTGCGAACGCTAGGTTATTTAACGTATCTTCTAATAAATTATTCAGTGTCGCCGCATCGTCTGGGTTATCACCCAAATTATTTAGCCCATCCATTAATCTAAAGATGGTATCTGTGATGCCTTGTTTTTCTGAGGAGTTAACTAAAAACTCATCACCAGGTTTTGGTTCACCACTTATTTTTATCGCTATTCCTGCAACAACTATATCAGTACCTTCGCTGTATGGTTGCGCAGCCATACCTTCAACAACTCGGCCATCACTCGCTTGGCGTATTGTGTAATTGGCAGTTGGTGGGGTTACCGCAGAGTCTGCATTAAAGGTGATGACTAGATCTTCTGGATAAAAATCAGCATACGCTTCTTCGTCGACCACAAAACCTGGATTGATTATGGCTGTTCCTACGTTTAATGGATTCAGTCGTGTATCAAAGGTATTGTCGGCTGACTCCACATCAACAAATAAATTTTTACCATTATCTCCTGTTGCAACGGTTGTGGATGAGGCTATGGCTAAAAATCGCTGCCCTTCATCGCCAGCATAATCGTAGCGGCCATTTTCATTTTTTTGAAAGGGTTCCGTCGCGCCTTTAAAGCCACCAAATAAATATTCCCCACCCGCGTCTTTTGAATTCATCAGGTCTACAGTAGCCCCTAGAATTTCACGCACCTCGGCGGCAATCGCTTGGCGATCGCCAATGGTTTGGCTACCATCACCAGCTTTAACGGTTAGTTCTTTTAATCGAGTTAGGTTTTCCGTAATTCCTGCTAGCTGAGTTTCTTCTAATGTTAAGCGCCCTAAAGCACCCGTCATATTTTTGCCGAACTGCTCTCGTAAAGCTGCATCTTGTTGCAGTTGTAAAATTTTAGTTGCGGCAATAGGATCATCAGCCGGCGTTAGTACTCGTCGCCCTGTCGATACCTGCTGCTGTGTATTATTCACTTGATTTTGGTTATCTAATATCGAGTTCAGCCCTTTATTAAACGACTGCAAGGTAGAAATACGCATGTCTAAATTCTCCTATGACTGACTTATTTAAATTAAATTCACTTAAAAGGTATTGATAAGGGTATCGAAAATATCACGAGCAACTTGTATAACTTTTGCCGATGCATTGTAGGCAAGTTCATGTCGTATAAGTGCCGCCGCTTCTTCATCAAGATTCACACCCGATGCGCTATCAACGGCATCTTGCGAGTTACGTAATAATACTTGGCTAGATTCTTTATTGATTTGGGCGCGGCTCGTTATTGAACCGACTTCTTCGACTAAGGTTGCATAAGCTCCGCTATAGCTCGCGTTACCATTGATTGCCTCTTTTGTTTGCAGCTCACCTAGCCCTACGCCGTTACGGCTATCGGAAGTTCCGTCTTGGTTAAATTTAACTGTAAATTTATCACCTGTCTCGACTAGACCTTCGATCTCTAGGTCAAAACCAAAATGAACCGGTTCTCCTACAGGATTGGTATTAAATAAGTTATTCCCTGGTGGGTCTATTTCTAGGCTGTAGTTTTCATCTAAAACAACTTTCACTTGGCCACCCATAGCAATTTTATTACTGCCGTTAGGACCTGTGCCGGATACTTGTAAACGTGATTGAAAACTGATGTCACCCTTTTCATCGAGTGCGACATCAATATTGCCCGCGAACGACATTCCACTCGCTTCTAACTTAGTTTGAATTTCATTGAGCACATCCGTGCCGGTCGCATGGGTGCCGGTTAATTCAATACTAAAACTTCCTTGGCCAGGTACATCAAAATCATAGGTATAAGGGCCGCCCAGAGAAAAGTCATAACCTTCAAATTCAGAAATATTGGTGAAGGTCGCCTCTCCTGTAGAAGTTAATTTAATATCATCGGCGTTGGATATTTCAAAGCTATCACCTAGGTCACCGGTAACATCCAAAGAAATATCTTCACCATTGAGTGCAATAATTGTAACTGTGCTGCCATCACTTTTTGCAATGATTCCCATGTCTTGAAAATCGAAATTGGCATTAATACGATCGGCAATAAAGTTTGCATCAACAGGGTCTGGCACTATTTCTGGATAATCACTTTCATATTTTGTTTGTGTGCCTACTAGGGTATCGGTTATCTCGATACCATTAACAACTAAACCCATTCCCATTAAAGGATTAGCATCTGAAGTGAAATTAGTTAGCTGCACCATTGTTCTTGCGCTTGCTTCTACGCCATCACGCTCTGATAATAAACGCGCTATTTCTTTCGCCGAGGAATTAGCGGGGGTAGTTAATAATGGCTGCGTTGTTTGCAAACCCGAAATAGGATCTTCGCGGTTAATGGTAATGCGTTCAGGAAAAAAACCGTTTAATGCCGTAACGGTTGGCGCAGGTAGCGGAGCTTGATAAGTGGGGGTTACCGGTAAATAACCGCCAAAACTGGTAAAGCCTGTTTTACCTTCATCTGGGGGTAAAATATTATTAGAAATACCCGGCACATAGGTTTGATTCATTAATGGCGGAAATAATGGAATCGGATTCCCTGGGTCGGAATTATCTAATACGTCGTAACTGGTTGGCGAAGTAAAGCGAATAATTAATGGTGGATCCATTTCTCCTTCACTTTGTAAATACGGCGTATTGATATCATAAACATGGCCCTGGGAAATTGCACCACTACCCCGGTTACCAATAGCTGAATCCGTTGAAATAGGAGACGCGATGGCAACTTCTTCGCCACGGGTAATTTTCATATCGATATCACTGGCACCAGAACGCGTCGGGGTTATTAAAAACTTATCCCCTGCTTGAAACGTTCCAGCTTCTAAACGTATTTCAAAACCATCAATTTCTAGCGACTGTGGCAATAAACCTGTCAGTGCTGTGGTGGCTAATTCTTCCCCGGTTGTATCGTTGTAAACTTTAAAAACAAAATCACCTGGGCCAGGGAATTCCATGCGATAATTATCGATGGTTAGCTGCGAAGTATCCGTAATATGCAGCGATACTAAGCGGTCATTCGGCTGTTCATTTCCTGCATCACCCTGTACTCGCAAATAGGTATTACTCGGCGTATTTATGTCGGTAAAGAAGTTGCCGCCTTTAGAGCCTTCGAAATCAATACCAAGATGATGCTGGTCATTGAAAGTTTCGTTAATACTCATCGCCACACGGCCAAGGCCATTAATAGTAGGTTCTAGTACTTGCTCTCGAAATTCCAGCATGCCTCCTAGCTGGCCACCTTTAATTTCAGCAGTAACTTCTTGTACTGAATCGCCTTTGCGAAAATAAATACCAATTCGCGATGGGTCTGTACTGCCTGCTTGGGCAAAGACTTCATTCGATTCGTTACCGATCACTAGCGCTTGGCCGTTACCGATAAATACGTTTATTGCACTGCCATCTTGAGTCACCGTTTCAACCGCGACTAACTCTGCAAGATCGGTAACTAATTTATCTCGTTGATCGAGCATGTCATTAGGCGGGCTGCCATTTGAGGCGGCTAAGGCAAACTGGATTTGTATATTTAATTCGGCAATGGCACCACCAATGGTACTAATCTCACTCGCGACAACTTCCATCTGGCCATTGATGATTTCACTTTGATCATTAAGGCGATCATTAATACTGGAAAAGCGATCAACCAAGCCATTCGCTTCGCTGATAAGTACTTGGCGCGCTGGTAATGAAGAAGGATCATCAACCACTGACTGCAATGAACCAAACATTCTTTCAATGCCTGGCTGTATTCCTGTGCCCGCATCCGCCAGTAAACTATCGATTTGGGAAGCATTTAAAGAGAGCGTATCAAATTCATTAAAAATCGAGGTATCGCGCTGCATTTGTCCGGTTAGAAATTCATCATAAACACGTTTTATTGAATCAACGCTTACGCCATTTCCTGTCCATACACCGCCAGTAAATTGCGGGGTATTTTCATTAAAATTAACCGTCTGCCTGCTATAACCTTCGGTGCCTGCGTTAGTAATGTTATGACCCGTCACACTCAGCGCTGTTTGCTGGGCTTTTAAGCCGGATATGCCTATTCCAAGTAGATCACCCACGAGGCACCTCCAGCTGTTCTGCACTTAGAACATTTTTCATCAGGTCGCTATTCGCAATGCGAGATATTTTTTGCGCGTACTGCGGGTCGGTTGCATAACCTGCTTGTTGTAATTCTTTGGCATATTTCTCAATATCCGTTCCTGCAGCCATGGCTTTTTCATAACGCGAAGCTTGCAAGAAATTAGAGTAGTCTTTTAAACCCGCTTCAATATTTGGGTATGAACGGAAGTCTGCTTTTTCAGTAACGCGCTTGCCATCACGATATTCGTGAGTTGTTACACTGACTTTATCGCCTTCCCAGCGGCTATCTGCCTTAATACCAAAGAAATTAAAAGAGTTCTCTTTCACGCCCTTTGAATCTTCTGGGGAGTGAATCATGAATTTACCCCAACCCGTTTCTAATGCAGCTTGAGAGATAATCGCTTTCGGGCTAACCCCCATTTCTTTAGCAATTTTCTCTGCGGCTGGATATAGCTGTTGGATAAAGTGTTCTGGGCTTTCAAACTTAGTTAGCTTTTCAGCTTCACCGCTGACGGCTTTTTCTTCTGTGACTTGTTCTGTTTTTTTAGACGTAACAAAGCTAGCATCAATTTCAATACCCGCTTTGTCACTAGCTCTAGATAACTGAGTATTTTTATTTTCGATTTGGTTTAGATCGATTCCATGAGAAAAATGCTTGCGTCTATCATCCAGAGGTTGCCACTGAACTTCTCCGCGCTTAGAAACATCACCGTATTCTTGGTTAAGCTGGCGAAAAATTACATCAGCCAAGCCCATGCCTTGCTTACCGGTTAAACTGACCGACATTTGGTCGTCGTACATTTGCTGATAAAAATCTTCTTGTGGCGAATGCATGAGCGAGTCTTCCTGAAAGACCTTGTTCGCGTCACGCATGGACTTCATCATCATTTTTACAAACATAGATTCAAACTGCTCAGCCACCTTACGCAGAGCTTGGTCTTTATCTTCGCGACCAATCGCATTGATGCTTTGCAGACTGTTAAGGTCTGTATAAACATCTTGTGGCTGTTCAATTCGACTAGTAATCATGAAATTACCCTGCTTGGTTAATCTATCTCTGGTTCTAGCTATTACTAGAGCAAGTTCTTTGCCAAGTATTAGATTGCAGGGTTTATGGGGGCTTGAGGGTTACATTTGAATTGAGGATAGCGAAGGGATGACTAAAGTGGCAAAGGCTTGCCGCTATAAATGTGGGTCGTGCTTTAGCGCGACGGGTTGTTAGCCTGAAGGCTAACCTACTAC
>ERZ1027231.76-NODE-76-length-63839-cov-33.415386_pt1 | contig 63839 bp, 62 predicted proteins | sample MGYA00520866_ERZ1027231 | MGnify/ENA primary metagenome ERZ1027231 (study PRJEB33311, sample SAMEA4378411) | marine metagenome | biome: Marine biome; feature: Fjord; material: Water | collected 2014-07-20T08:00:00Z/2014-07-... | depth 75 m ...
AATCGCTGCATTAACAGCATCGATGTTAGCAGCGGTTACGCCCGTGATTCCTGCTGTTGAATAATCAGTTTCTGATGGAACAGCATTTTCATTGTTATCAGCAAACGCTTCGATTTTATCAATCGCTGCAACGACTGCAGCAGCAGCGGCTAGATCGGCAATAACTTGATCAACAATGGTTTGGATTTCAGCAGCGGTATCAACATCTATTGCTGCAACTGCATCAATCGCTGCATTAACAGCATCGATGTTAGCAGCGGTTACGCCCGTGATTCCTGCTAATTCATAATCAAAAAATACTGGTTCAAGATTTGCCTTATCATCAGCATAATTCTTAATGGTTATAATCGGATCGATAACAACTTTCACAGTTCGAGTTTTCTGAAGCGCACCATTTCCTGCTGCATCAGTGACATTATAAGTGACTAAATAATCAGCAATAATATTGATATCGACTGGGTTTACCGTTACTAACTTACTAGCGATATTTACATCAGAATCTATTATGCTAACACCAGAATCGATGTAACCAGTACCTTGAATACTATAAACAACATCATCACCATTAATAGAAATCACAGGCTTTGTTATATCAAAAATACTTACGATGCTGCCTGCATCATTCATATTTCCAGCAGCATCAGAGACTGAATTTTCTGTTAATGACAGTTCAACTCCTGCGCCCTCGGCTATTATATCGAAAGGATCCAAGATGACAGAGTATGTCGAGTCATTGATTTTATTGAAGTTACTTAAAGAAGCGTTTGTTGCAGTAAGCTCATCTAAGGTTAGAACAGCTACTGACTCAGAGAAACTAAAGGTAAAAGTCTGTGGAACTAATGAATTAAATCCTACAGGAGTTATCGAAACCGTAGGCTTAACGACATCATAAATTGTAGTCGCGCTTGCCGTCGTATTAGCTTCTGCATTACCTACGGCTGCTACAGAGCCTGCAGGAAGAGTAATGATGACATTAGAATTTTCAAGTGGTGATGCATCTGGTGTAATAGTTACTTGATAGCTATTCACTGCTGGAGCAGGTGAGACGATTAAGTTAGAAGCAATACCATTCGATACTTGTAAATCTGATAATTCAAATCCACTTATCGCTTCGCTAAATAAAAAGTCGACTACAAATGATGCCGCATTCGCTGTATAGGGTGAGTCCATTAATACTTGAGGAGCAGTAACACTAGAATCAATAATACCGATAGTAGCAATCGCATCGGCACTTGCTAGAGGCCCTGCACCTAAAGGATTTACCCTTACGATAGATAAATCATCGATAATCATGCCGATAGTCGTTGTGTTTGTCGTTGAGAATTGCAATCTTACATTCGCTTCTGTATTAGAGGCGGGAATTATCATCGTCTCTTCTGATAAATTCCAAACAGTGTTATTACGGGTAAATGTATTACCTACAATAAGGTCGGATCCCGCTTGAGTAACAATCTCAATGGTTGTATCTACCGTTGCAGGCGTATCATCATGTAAGCGACGAGTTGCTTTCAATGACACTTCATACTCTATTCCAGGAATGATAACCAAATCCTGAAAACCTTGTGACTCAGAATCTATCTCAAGAACTTTATTAGTACCCGTATGGCCGTACGATGTAACGCCGTTCGTTTCAAAACTATAAGGATATGAGCAAACCCAATCCTTTACCGCAATGACATCTGCTCCCAATACACAGTGCGTTGTATCTGGATTATTAGTCGCTCGTTTATTCTCAACCTTATAAAAACCTGATTTTTCGATGAAGCCAGCCGATCCATTTTCAAAGCCAGAATTCAGAATATGATCAGCTCTAACTCCAACCTTGAAAGTCTCAAGGTCAACATCATTATTAATATTACTCGGTATCGCTATATTAATAATTCCCGAGGTTTGACCAGCGGCTATTGTGATTCGATTAGAGGCAAGGATGAAATCATCCCCATCCGCCGTTTCAGCACTGGCTTCGTAGAGAATAATTTGCCCATCATCACCTGCCTCTGGAGAGATAGTAACCGTAATATTTGCAGTACTACCTTCCGTTACTAATACATTGGATACGCTAATAGTATCGAGCACAGCATAAGAAAAAGAAGAGAAGACAGGCAACAAAACTATCAATACAGTTTGTAGCCAACTTTTACGAAAGATATCTTTAAGATACATGCGGAACGATTCCATTTGGTTTTTTAAGTCCATGAGCTGCTCTAGGCCACAACTTCATAGACCGAGTTCAGGGGGTTATTGCTGCATAGTAACAACGTCATCTTATGTAACGCTGAATCTTTTACATTTGGGGAAATTATTTTACAGGTGGGGTGTATTAACTAGATTTCCTGTAAAACAAGCATCCGATGCCAATTTTAAGGAGGGGATTATCCTTTATTCGTAGAGATATACAATAATATGCAAGTAATTAGTATCGACTAATCGACATTTAATTACAAAGTGTCAGTTTTATATCGCTATTTAAGTTATTTGGCGACGTTTTATCTAACCATTTGATCAAAGCTTAATGCTTCAGTATTCATTTCAGCCTGCCTTACAATCTCAACTTGCAGAGAAACTGCCCCAGCCGCTTCAGATTCAAACTCAATTAAGCCTAACGATTGGTATTCAAGCTTGATACTAGGTGTGCCTAATAAGGTATAACCTGATTTTGTATAGTTGTAGATTTTGCTATAAAGGGTATAGCTTTTATCTTGGTTCGATGCGGCTATCAGTTCGACTTTATAGCCACCTAAGCCTTCTTCTGCCAAGGTGGAAGGTTCACCTTCCAATAGCACAAAAGGCGCTTTTTCAAATTCGACTTGCTGTGCGATCGATAAGCTAGCATCCACTTGTAATACTTTTTTAACCATATCGGCCGAAGCAGTTAATACACTAAATAAGCCATAAATAACGCTGGCATAAGCAACTTGTTGCCAGCTTAATTGTTTGATCATTTTTTAAACATCCTATATTCAAGTTGCCAGCCAAGCTGATCATCCTCAACAGAATAGCCATCGCATAAAAATAGCCCCGGGACTGCGGCTATCTCATCTGTTTCTTTATTGACTACGATGGGCCACTGATTGCGAATCCAACTTGGCACGGAGTAGTCTTGCCACCATTTTTTCATTTTTCGCGTCGAGCGATTAACTGGTTTTGCCACATCACCCGCTTGCCAATACCTTACTTTATAGTCTGCTGGCTTTAGCCCCAGGCCATCAGTTTGATGATGAGATGCTAGCCGTCCGAATAAACATTCAAGCTCTTCACCATTCCAGTCAACTGACAAACTGCCAAGCGATGATTGAGTGCTATCAAATAACTCGGAGTTTAATAAATACAGCTGCTCTTGATAGCGATACAAGGTAGAGCATGACCAACTAGACTTAGGTTCACTGTCTACCCGAGCTTGAATCATATCAACATAAATAGATTTCATTTGTATGGCAGAAGGTAAAATATCCACATACTGAGCAAGCCAAGCACGCAGGTAACTTAAACTCGTTGCTTGGTCTAAGCCTTGTATTAAAGCCAAATCAAAGCTGGGGATATCTTTTAATACTGAATGAATTTTATTGTTAGCTCTCGATGCATCTGAGGTCGAAACGAATTTTTCAGTTATTAGCCGCTGTAACAAGCTCTGCTCATGCTGAATAGTGTTAATAGTGCGAGAGAGCGAGTGCTTCTGCTGTGGGTAGCGCTGCCAAACTTGCGGCAATAGTTCATTACGCCACCAGTTTCTTTCTATTTCAGAATCTTGATTCGACTCATCTTCTACCCAAATAAGCTGATTCTGCTGGGCATAGCTAATTAACTGAGATTTCTCGATGTTTAATAACGGACGTAATATCTGGCAGCTATTACTCCTAGATAAATTCCTTTGTTTAGGAATACTCGCCAACCCGGTTAAACCACTGCCACGGATTGCGCGCATAAAGAAGGTTTCAATTTGATCATCAAGATGATGCCCTTGCAGCAATACGTCCTTAGAGCCGCAGTGTTTTTCAAAGGCTTGATAACGTGCAGATCGAGCTGCCTGCTCTAAACCATCACCACGGCTTTCTAATTGTACTTTTTCAATAATACAGTCGATGGTGATAGAAAATGTTGCAGATAATTGTTCACATAAAAATTGTGCCTGTTTAGCCCAAGCATCGGCATTTTCAGATAAACCATGATGCACATGAATAGCTTTTAATTGCCTGTTCGACATGGCGGCGAACTGAGCGGCAGCATGTAATAAAACAGTCGAGTCGATACCACCACTCAAGCCAAGCCAGATGGTTGATTCTATTTTGGTAGAGACTGATCCCTTTTCGGCAAAGAGTGACTCTAGTGCTTCAGCAACCGCTTGCTCAATCAACATCTAGTCGCAATCCATTTAGCAGCTTCCCATCCCATCTAGGAATAGTCCATCGCCACAGATTCTTCACCAAAGGCATACTTCAATACCAATAGCTGCTCATCGGTTGGGCGAATACGCCAGTTATTACCGAGCTGAATATCTGCCCGGGCGCTGTCGTTAGAGTACTGCAAAATAACAGGGCAGCCGTGCTCTCCTTGAGCCGTATTTACTGGATCGAGCATCTCTTTTAAGTTGGCGATAAATTTATTATCTAACTGTTCGCGCTTCACTTTCACCTTGAGTGACTGGGCATAATTCAAACGTGCCTGACTGATTTCCATGGCATTAATGGCATTAGCTTTTAAGCCACCAGAATAATCATCATGGCGTACGTTGGCTTCAATGATAATCACTTTATCTTTATCAATTACTTCGCGCACTTTCTCAAACGCTTCTGAGAATAATGAGACTTCAACCCGCCCCGTTCGATCGTCTAGGGTGATAAAGCACATATTCTCCCCACGCTTATTTTTCATAACCCGTAGGTTTACGATCAAGCCCGCAAGTTTTTGTACTTTTTTATCATCACGCAGGTTCGATAATTTAGTCGGCGCAAGCTGGCGTACTTCCTCTTCATATTCATCAAACGGGTGACCCGTAACGAATAAACCAAGGGTATCTTTTTCGCCTTGTAAACGTTCTTTTAACGTCCAGCCACGTAGGTGACGATACTTTTCATAAACATCATGTTGATCACACTCCGCCGCTTCCGCCTCGACTTCGCCAAATAGGTCAAAAACTCCAGACTCTTCATTCGATGCACTTTGATTCGCTGCTTTTACAGCGTCTTCAATACTCGCCATAATAACTGCGCGGTCTTGACCAAAGCAATCAAAGCCACCTGAACGAACTAACGCTTCTAGAACGCGCTTATTGATTTTCTTTGAATCACAACGGTCACAAAAATCGAATAAATCTTTAAAATCCCCACCCGCATTACGCGCTTCAACAATGGCCTCTACTGGGCCTTCACCCGCACCTTTTACCGCGCCTAAACCATAGACAACCGCGCCATCATCATTAACGACAAAACCAAATTCAGACTGATTGACATTAGGTAATACTAGGTCAAGTTTCATCTCTCGACACTCTTCAACAAAACCAACAATCTTGTCGGTATTTTGCATATCCGAAGTCAATACCGCCGCCATAAAGGGCGCAGGGTAATGACGTTTCAACCAGAGTGTTTGATACGATACAACTGCGTAAGCTGCAGAGTGTGATTTGTTAAAACCATAACCGGCAAATTTTTCTACCAGGTCAAAGATCTTCATCGCTAGATCAGGATCAACTCCAACCGAGATTGCCCCTTCGCGGAACGTACCACGCTGTTTTTCCATCTCTTCGGGTTTTTTCTTACCCATAGCACGACGTAACATGTCGGCGCCACCAAGAGTATAACCTGCCAAGACCTGAGCGATTTGCATCACCTGCTCTTGATATACGATAACGCCGTAGGTCGGTTCTAGAATTTCTTTTAAACTTTCGTGCTGGAAATCAGGGTGTGGATAAGCCACTTCTGCACGGCCGTGTTTACGGTTAATAAAGTCATCAACCATGCCTGATTCAAGTGGACCTGGACGGAACAAGGCTACCAAGGCAATCATATCTTCAAGGTTATCGGGCTGCAGGCGACGAACCAGATCTTTCATACCTCGAGATTCCAGCTGGAATACCGCGGTCGTTTGCGCTGTTTTTAAATACTCAATTGATTCTTTATCATCAAGGTCAATTTCCTCAATGCGGATATGAGGTTCACCCGCTTTATCTTTAAAGCGATTAATTGTTTTAATCGCCCAATCAATAATCGTCAGGGTTCTAAGACCCAAGAAATCGAATTTAACCAGACCCGCTTCTTCTACATCACTCTTATCGAACTGGGTAACTAGACCAGTATAATCTTCATCACAGGCAGTAGGGGAGAAGTCGGTTAGCTTTGTCGGTGCGATTACAACACCACCGGCGTGCTTACCCGTTTGACGGGCAATACCTTCTAGGCGCTTCGCCATTTCCCAAATTTCTTGCGCCTCATCATCTTCATCAATGAATTCTTTCAGCAACGGCTCCATGTCGAGGGCTTTCGCCAAACTCATACCTGGATCCCCTGGAATCAACTTAGAAATTTTATCGGCTAAACCAAACGATTTACTCTGGGCACGGGCTACATCCCGCACTACTGCTTTCGCTGCCATCGTACCGAAAGTAACGATCTGCGATACCGCTTCACGGCCATAGTGGTCGGCTACGTAGTTGATTACTTCACCACGGCGATCCATACAAAAATCGATATCGAAATCGGGCATGGATACTCGTTCTGGATTCAAAAATCGCTCGAACAGCAAGTCGTATAAAATAGGATCAATATCGGTAATTTTTTGCGCATAGGCTACCAAAGAACCTGCACCGGACCCACGACCTGGGCCTACTGGAATATCGTTATCTTTTGACCATTGAATAAAGTCCATTACGATCAAAAAATAACCAGGAAAACCCATATCGAGAATAATATCGAGCTCGAACTTTAAGCGATCGTAATATTCTTTTTTGCGCTCTTCGTAATCGGGTTGTTCCGGTTTGAGAATTTTCAGTAGACGCTCGTCCAAACCCTCATAGGAAATTTTACGGAAAAATTCGGCTTCGGTTAGGCCTTCAGGGATCGGGAAATCAGGTAGATAGTATTTACCCAGCTCAACTTCAACACTACAACGCTTGGCAATTTCCAAGGTATTTTCAATCGCCGAAGGGATATCGCGGAACAGCTCAATCATTTCTTCTGGGCTGCGGAAATATTGCTGATCGCTGTAACGTTTAATACGACGTTTATCCGCTAGCGCATAGCTCTCACCAATACAGACTCGAGTTTCATGAGCCTCAAAGTCGTCTTGCTGTATAAAGCGAACATCGTTGGTGGCAACAACAGGCACATTCAGCTTCTGCGCTAAAACTAATGACGCATCCAATACCAGCTCTTCGTTTTCACGGCCAGTACGCTGCAGTTCAAGATAAAAGCGATTACCAAAATGCTGTTGATAGCTTGCCAATAAACCTTCAGCAATATCGACATTGCCTTTGATTATTTGTTGACCAATATCCCCATCACGAAAACCTGACAGAACAATTAACCCGGCCGATTTCTCAAACAACCATTCTTTACGCACAATGGCTTTATCATCGAACTGGTTATGGCTATACGCTTGAGAAATTATTTCGGTAATGTGGCGATAGCCGACTTTATCTTGGGCGAATAACGTCAGACGAAAAGGTGCGTCTCGTTCTTCTTCATTTTCCAGCCAGATATCAACACCGATAACGGGTTTGATACCAGCACCCTGAGCCGCTTTATAGAATTTAACCAAGGCATACATATTACTCTGGTCGGTAAGGCCAACCGCAGGCATATGGTAGCCTGCGGTCGTTTTAATCATATCTTTGATACGCACGATACCATCGATCATCGAAAATTCTGAGTGCACCCGTAAATGAACAAAATTGGCAGGAGCAGGCAGCTTTTCAATAATTTCTGGCGTATCAACAGGGCTGGTCATGGATCAAAATCGACTATGCAATAAAGTGACCTCGATTGTACCTACTCAACCATTAATAATCATCTACTCTTACTAACTAGTTCTAGCAAAAACTTTAGCTAGCAGTGCCGACAGCAAAATAGCTGATTGCGCACCCTATGCTCAACGCACGCCACTGCGATAAAGGAATTATTTGTGCAGCCAAGAATCAAAATACTGCTCGCCTACCTCTTCATCCTGAGTCTAGGACTAACCATCTCCGTGACTATTTTCATGACTGGCCGCCAAGTCAGCGACGTTACGAGCACTCTAATTGAAGAAAAGCTGCCGCGCTTTCAAGTCATTAATGAACTCTACCTAGCAATCATTGAAAGAGAGCGCTTGCTATACGAGTACTATGCAACCACCGACAGTGAAATCATACTGCCCCAGCTAGATAGCCTTGATCAAAGATTCAGTGCCTATTTTCGTCAGATTGAACTCGCCTTTCCAAATTCAGACGACATAGAAAAAATCCGCTATGGGGATGTTTTGGTACGCCGCTTAACCCAGCAGCTGGATGGCAACTTTCAGCAAAGCGAAATCAATTGGGATCAAGCCCGCGAGCAATTAGCAGAACTAAGCGATACTGGCCGCAAAATATTACCATCGTTAGAATCTTTAGTTACACAAGTAAATAAAGAAGCCTTTGAAAGTGGCGAGAAGACTCGCCAAATCACTGAGCTAACTACTCGCTTAGTCATCAGTTTTAGTATTTTCGTCATTATAATCGCAGCATTTGTCGGCTATTATGTTAACCGCTATATTACGGAAACCATCAGCCGCCAAAGACTTGCGATGTTCGCAGAACGCAGCCCTAACCCTATCATTAGCTTTAACTGGCAAGGAAGGCTTACTTATAACAACCCCGCTTGTCATCAGTTGATGCTGCAACAAAATAACCACTCCCATCGTATCGAAAGCTTATTACCCGAGAATTTTCAAATACGCTTGGTGGAGCTGCAGAAGTCTAATAATAATCACGCCCAGTGGATCAGCCAAATCAGTGACAATAGTATTCTGCAGTATTCGTTATCCTTACTGCGTGATCTCGATACTTGCCATCTTTATATTGAAGATATTACTGAACGCACCCTTGCTCAGCAGCAATTGAAGTTTGAGGCTTATCACGATGTATTAACTGAACTGCCTAATCGCCGATTTTTCAATGAGTCTCTCAATGAGCTAGTTCAAAGCAGCCAACAACAAAAACCTTTTTCGCTTATTTTAATTCACATTGATCGCTTTGATTCTGTCACATCGACTGCGGGCTTTAAAACGGGAGACCTGTTGATGCAAGCTGTTAGCCAACAGCTTCGAGCTTTTTGCCAAGGTTACTGCAGTTTGGATTTAGAGAAAAAACTGTACCGCCTCGACTCCAATAAATTTTCATTACTATTAGATCATCTGCCAGAGCACGATTTTGCTGAACACCTAGCCACCGAACTACATCAAACCATGGCGAAAGCCGTGTGTATTAATGGCAAAGAATTTCACCTGAGCCTGAGTATGGGGATTAGCCATTACCCAACTCACAGCTTAGAGAGTGAAACCTTACTAGCCAATGCCGACGCCGCCCTTACTCGCATCAAAACAGATGGTGGTGATGGCATCCTCTGCTACAGCCAAGATATACACGATAAAGAACAAGCCTGGATCACACTGGAAAGCGACTTGCGTTTAGCGATAGAGAGAGATGAACTGCAACTGTACTACCAGCCCAAAATAACCGCTAATCAGCATAGAATAACGGGATTAGAGGCGTTAATACGCTGGTTTAAAACTGATGGCCGAATGGTATCTCCTGCCGAGTTCATTCCCATCGCAGAGCAAACGGGACTAATTATTAGCATTGGCGATTGGGTTATCAAACAGGCTTTTCGACAACTTAAGTCTTGGCAAAACCTAAAGACCTTAGATAAGGATTTTTCAATTGCCATTAATCTATCGGCTAAACAGTTTCAACATGCAGATTTTATCCACAATATTAAGCAATACTTAACAGAAGTGGATATTGATCCGCAGTTTATTGAACTAGAAATAACAGAGAGTCTACTGATTGGTGATATTGATAAAAGCATTCTAATAATGCATCAGTTAAAAAATATCGGTTTTAAATTATCGATTGACGATTTTGGTACAGGCTATTCTTCCCTTAGTTACCTAAAGCAATTTCCCATCGACAAACTAAAAATTGATCGCGCTTTTGTTATGGATATTGAATCCAATAACGACGATAAAATTTTGGCGAAAAGCATCATCGACTTGGCACATAATTTAAACCTTTCGGTTATCGCTGAGGGGGTAGAAAACGATAAGCAATTAAAAATCGTTGAACAACTGGGGGCGGAAGAAATTCAAGGCTTCTATTTCAGCAAGCCTAAACCTGCCAATGAAATAGAAGAACAATACATTAAAAAATCCTAGAATTTTTAATGACTAATAATTAGTTATTAGTCTTCATAAACAACTGATCTTCTAACGACTGGCCCTGAATTATTTGTCGATAAGAAACAGACTCAGCGGCTAATAATTTTAATAGATCCTGGTCTAATGCGATATTTGACTGGCGATCATAAGCAATTATAAATTCATCATCGTGCTTAATACTCACATTTTGCACTGAGTTTAATTGCTTTATTTTATTGTGAATATCGCTATCTTTTTGCTGCAAACGCAACGTCAAATAATCTAATACCTGTGAAGCATCATTCGTCACCATATCAGAAACTGAACCAATGGCTTGCAAGGCTTTTAATTCGCCTTGCTCTAAATGCATAACCTGAGAGCACATGCGCTCTAACTCAGATAGGTTATGGGAGCTAACGATAAACGTTGTTTCACCCGATAACTCCGTTACTTGTTGACGGATATTACGGGCATTCTCAGGATCTAAGCCTGCGGTAGGCTCATCTAATAGAACCAAGTGAGGGGATCCCATTAAAGCCTGCGCAATAGCAACGCGCTTTTTCATACCATGGCTTAATGCAGTAATTTTTTCTTTATGAACATCCGCTAGCTGCATCAATTCTAAAACCCGTGCCGCTTCTTTCAGGCTATCAATACGGCTATAACCTTGCAGTCGAGCCAAATAGCTTAATTGCTGTAACAGGGTAAGATTAGGGTCAAACAAAGCATCCTGTGGTAATGCCCCGATTCGACCAATCAACTCCGGGCTACCGACCTTATGGCCAAAAATTCTAGCCTCGCCAGAAGTTGCAGCCATATAGCCTGAAAGAAGACCAAACAAGGTGCTTTTACCCGCGCCATTAGGGCCGACTAATGCAATCGGTTGGCCCGACTGAATTTCAAAACTAATATTTTTTAGCGCTTTTTTATTACCATAAGATTTACTTAAGTTAATGCATTCAATCATCGCACTCATATTGCTTGCCTCTTAAATAAACCATAACCGAGCATTAAAAAACTCACACTTTGCAAAACAGGAATCCATGACGATAGCAGAGCGATGGAGGGAGATACCTGAGCCATACTTTCGACTTGCATTCCAGGTATCCAGTAATGAAATACCGATAACAAAGGGAAATACACAGCCAACATATTAATAATCACACCCGAGATGACTAAAATAATAACGGCCATTAAACTTGCCATGCGAACCGAATTCATTAATACCGATAACAGACTCATAAGCGCAACAAAAGGACTGGTAACCAATATAAGATTTAGCAGCAATAACGGTATTATCTGTAAACCTTCCAGCCAATACTGGCTACTATTAATGATCAGTAGCAAATAGGTAATCACAAGAGTGATGATTAATAAACCTGATTGAATCAGCATGTGGCCAAGGAAACGACCAAAAAATATCTGCCCTCGGCTACAGCGCAAAGTTAAAAACCGTAACCCCCCACGCTTTCGTTCGGAGATCATTTGATCCGCTGCCATGAATAAACTAAAAGCGGGAAATAGATATAACGCAACGGCCCAATAAACCGCAAACTCAGCTAATAACCAGTCTTTTAAAGGCTCTAACCCAAGTAGGTTTAATATACTAAGTATGAATGAATTACCGACAGGGTTATTCATCGCTTCAGCTGAAAATCGAATGGGGTAAAATAATAACCAAACCCAGATCAAAATAAATATGCTGGTGACAAACAGCCCACGCCTACTGGCGAAAGAAGCTAATAGCTCTTGCTGGGCAATGAGCCAAGTTTGCGTTAAAGGTAATTGTTGAGTGCTTTTATTCATAGCTGGGGATAAATAGCTCGAGGTAAATTTAATAGGGCCTCACTTTATCCCGAGGGTTAGGCGTAACGCAATAGAAAAGGCTGCAATAGTTTCTGCACAGCATCACTATGAACATTGGGCTGCTGGAATTTATTCAGCTGCTGAATCCTAATGGACTGCTTGGGGTTCTCGCGAGAAAATACTAGCACGGTAACTTTGGCATTATGTTCACGGCTTTCTGCTATATCCATTTGGCGGCTAAGATAGAGACTGTTGTTTTCGGCCAGCTGATAGAAGCTAGCCAAAGCAGTAATAGGCAATAAGATGAAAACCTTCCCTGTCGCTGTTAATAACAGGTCGATGCTATTAATTAAGTCTTCAAAGGATAGGGTATCAGTATGACGCGCAGTTTGGCGTAAAGGTTTATTACTGGCAGTTTTACTTTGTTCGGCGAAAAATGGCGGATTGCAGATGATTAAATCATAGCCAGTCTGCTTAGTAGCCAACTGCTGCTTAGCAAAGCTCTGTATGTCTTGCTGAATCAATTCAAGTTGCTGTGACCAGGGGCTATTATCGAAATTCTCTCGGGCTTCTTCTGCCGCAGCATGAGTTAATTCAACCGCGGTAATCTTTGGCATTATACTGCCAACATCATTCGATTTCTGCGCCTGCATTAATGACAAAATACCAGTGCCCGCACCGATATCCAAAACACGCTTAGCACCTTCAATAGGAATTAAAGCACCAAACAATAAGCTATCAGAACAAATCTTCATTCCTGAACGAGATTGATTAATAGCAAACTGCTGTAGCTGAAAAATCGACATTTTATACTTCGTAAATTAGTTAAAAGAGTTCAATTTCAAAACTATCGCTAGCTTGTCCTAATGAAGGTGCTCTAGAGTTTTTTTCCATCATGACTAAATCAGATAATTCATTAAATTGAAGATCATCAAGTTTGGCAATGTTCAGCCCATTAAAGATTCTTTCTGTCGTTAATCTAGTCTGGTGACAAATATCATGGGCTGGGCCTATTCCTGGGACCGTAATAGGGTTGGATCCTAGCACTTCTTTTTCACAATAATGACAGCGCATTTCAGTCTCAGCAAGTTGTTGGTTAGCGCATTATAGCTAAATTGAACGACCATTCAATATTAAATAAGCACAAACTTAATCACTTTAGTCAAGAATTGAACAACCATCAACAACCCATTGATTTCATTACTATTTTCAGAATATTTCATAATATGTTTTTTTGTTACATAGCGTATTTAAGCGCATGAAAGACCCAGTGCTGCTCAAGAGTCCCTGAGAATAACTGCGACTGTGGGCCGATGGCATACAAGGCCACATCTTCCCCACCATGGGTTTCATAGTCCATAGGCACAAGGGCTATTTGCTGATATTCGGGGTCATTGAGCCGCTCATGCTTTGCCTCATGGCCGTCATGATCTCTTTCTATATTGGCACCAGGACCATCGCGATAAGACAGCACGGTATAAGGATTCCCCTGCTTATCTTTTAATGGTGCTGTCTGTGGATAACCTTCTCTATCATTACCTATCACGTGGCCTAAAATAGGATTCCCCCGCGTTGCATAACCCGAGAGCGTTAAAGTATGACTATGATCTGCAGTCACTACGATTAAGGTTTCTTGAATATCAACGCGGGTCATTAACCAAGCGACCGTTTCATGCAGTTCTTGGGTTTCAGTTAAAGCTTTATAGGCTTTGCCTTCATGATGTCCATGATCGATACGCCCTGCTTCAATAATTAGCGCATAGCCTTGTTCATTTTCTTGCAGGCGATTTAGCGCAGCCGCAGTCATTTGCTGTAAGGAAGGCTGCTCGCTCGTAGATTGACTACTAGTAGGTACGGGCCTTTGATAGGCATATGGTAAATGTGAGCTGGAAAACAGACCCAATACAGGTTTCTTCTCTTCTGCGGCTTCTTGCTGCTCACGATTTAATGTAGCTAGCTGCTGTAACTGGGCTAGTGATTTTACATAGTCACCACCCTGTTTTTGCCACTGGCTAATTAAATTTTTACCATCTAGGCGCTTACCACCTTCGCTTGTGGGTAAAAAGTGACGACGACCACCACCTAAAATCATATCAACCGAAGCGCCATTATCAGCAATCAGTTGCGATGCGATATCAGTGCAGCCTTGGTCTTTAGCTTCTTGCGGAATAGCATCGTCACTTTCCCAATTTCGATCCACACTATGGGCATAGGTCGTTGCTGGAGTTGCATGAGTAACTCTCGCCGTCGTTACCATCGCTGTAGATTTTCCTTTAGCTTTGGCAATGTCTAATAATGTCGGTAGCATTTTATCTTGCAGGGTCATCGAGCTGCAGTCACCGCGTTTTACCGAAGCAGGTAAACTGATAATGCCTTCATTAGTTTTCAATCCCGTCATTAACGCCGACATGGTTCCTGCAGAATCAGGGGTTTGTAGATCAACGTTATAAGTTTTGATCAACGCCGTATGAGGAAAGCTTTCAAAGCTCAATGCAAACTCTTCTCCTAGCAAACCTTGCTGCTGGCCGACAAAAATTCTAGCGGCGGTTAAAGTACTTACGCCCATACCGTCACCGACGACAAAGATAATGTTCCTTGCTTTACGACTAGTTTGCTTCTCTTGCTCTAGAAGCATCTTCCGCTGCTGTACTTTTTCTTTACCTTGCTGAAACCAGAGCTTCGAACTGGTTTGATCTATGCCCGTATTGCTATCTGGCGTACAGGCGATAAGTGAAAACAATAGACTGAATAAAATAAAAGGTTTTGTATATTGCATTACAATGCCTGCGCCGAAAGTTGTTCTGATTTTTCAGCGTCTTTTATTAGCGCCTGTAAGATAGTATGGAAAATTTCATGCTGCTCCATTAGACCCGAAAACAAATATCCCCCAGGGCCTTTTGCATGCAAAGCGACATCATCACTACCATGGGTTTCAAATCCTAATGGTATGGCTACGCCTTGTTGAAAATTGATCGCTTCACTGTCCACAAGGGTATTACCTTTCATGACTTGTCGACCATGAGCTTTACCATTGGCATAACCTAACGTGGTATAAGGCAAGCCATCATTGGCCAATACAACTTCATCTTTTTGATTCTTAGATGTACCAAGAATCGGATTACCTCGCTTAGGGTACCCCGCCATAGTAAAAGTATGGCTATGATCGGCGGTAACAATAATGAGAGTATCGTCATCTGCGGTCATATCATCCGCGAGCTTTACCGCATTAGCTAAGCTTGCCGTTTCAGATAAAGCACGAGCCGCATTTCCTTTATGATGCGCATGATCGATACGGGCACCTTCGATTACCAATAAATAACCTGCTTCTCGACTTTGGAAATACTGAATAGCCTTTTTAGTCATCTGTTGCAATGAAGGCTGACCATGACTATTTTCTGCCTTCGAACTCTTTACCTTATCTTGCTCAAACGCTAAATGCTCCTGCGAGAATACCCCTAGGATTGGGCCTAATTCGCTATTAACAGTAGAAGTGAATTCTAATTGCTGTAAATGCTTTGCCTCTGTTAATAACTGCCCTTGAGGAAACTGCTGGTTAAAATCTGAGTAGTAACTCTCAAGCTTTGAACCACCTCCGCCCAAGGCTAAATCCAATCCTGCGGGGAATGCGGTGTTAATTAATTGCTTGGCAATAGAATCACAGCCATACCAGTATGCGTTAGGATGACGATCATAATCTCCCTCCCAACCTCTATCAGGACTATGAGCATAGCTCGCTGCAGGTGTGGCATGAGTTAAACGAGCGGTGGTGACAATACCAGTATCAAAACCCTGATGATGCCCCCATTCTAATAGCGTTTGCTGCTGATGCTGTTCACTGCCTTTGCAGTCGCTGAGCTCTTGTTCTGGGCCCATGCTAATTAAGCCTGCACGGGTTTTTACCCCCGTCATCATCGCGCTCATAGTGCCTGCGGAATCAGGAGTTTGCTGATTGGTATTGTAGGTTTTAATCAATGCGGTATGGGGAAAGTGCTCAAAATGCAAAAAATACTCTTCTCCTAACAGCCCTTGTTGCTGGCCCTGCCAGATTCTAGCTGCGGTTAAGGTAGTAATACTCATTCCATCACCGACGAACAAGATGACATTTTTTGCTGTAGGAGATTTGCTATCGAGATTGCTAGCTTGCTGGTTAATTAGCTTTTTTTGCAACCAAGTCTCGCCTTGCTGATACCAAGAATTAGAGCTGTTTAAATTAGAATCAGCTATAACAGGCGCTGCTATGGTGTAGGCAGTAAATATTAGGCAGGATAAAAAAGAGTATTTAAGACACCGCATGGAATGAATCCGAAAATAATTATGCGGCTATTATGAAGATTTTTTTAGAATTTAAAATAAAAAAGAGCCATCAAAAAGACTTTGAGGCTCGAGCAAGGTACTCAGCACAGAACTGGTTAAGAATGCGAAGGCTTAGAATCAGGTGCCCCTGTTCCTTTTTTCGCGATATCTCGTCTAATCATTGCATAAAATAAACCAAAGAAACCACAAGTTAGGAATACGATTAATAAACCGGCAAAAACAACTTCATCCATATACATAACTAGCACCTCTATATTTTACGACTCGCAATAACGCGATGTGCGCGTTATTGCTTAATTACTTGATGCAGTTAGATTAACAAGGGCATTAAAAAGTCTTTTGATATAAATCAACTTTTAACCCTTGTATCAATAAGGGTTATAAGAATGATTGACCTAAGTCAAGTAAGGGGAAGTTCAAGCAAGGAACTAATTCAGTTCAGCTCTCCAATAATATTCGTTTAACCAGCTTCTCAATTAGCTGATCTTTTATTTTCTCTCTCATTTCCGTACGTAACCGACTCATTAGCTGCTGATCAATTCTCATTAAGATACATACCTCTTTCGCGCGCACACTAGACGTCCGCGGGGTCTCCGTTAAGAAAGCGATCTCACCAAAAACTTCCCCTGGGTTTAGATCAAAGATCGCTTTATCATTTTCCTTCGCCATAACTTCAACCGTTCCTGACAATAAGATATAAAAAACCCGATCCATAGAACCTTTTAATACTATGACTTCATTGGGTCTGGCAATTACCAAGCTATCCTGCTGATTGGCTAATATTTCTCTTTCATTAGCATTAAAATCTCTAAAAAAAGGGATTTTTTGTAAAATCATTTGAATATGAGCATGACTCAGTCCAGCCGTATTTTTCATGATATGTCCTGACTTACCTACACTATTTTCTCAAGTTTGCCTGCACTATTAAGTAAGCTTAGTTTTTTCAACCATAATTAACCCAGTATTTTCAAATTAATAGCGAAATTGCACTTATTGCTATCAAGCATGACTCAATATTTCGTGACTCGTAAGGATTTATGCCGTGAACGGACGTTTTAGCCTAGTCATTATACTGCTGTTTAGCCATGCCTTTGCTCATGCTGAAACTGATAACATCACGACAGCTGCAGAACCCGCTATCATCCCTGAGACTTCTCAAAAAACAGATCTAAATCCCCCCGTACAAGCCCCTGATCCCGTAGATGTAAAAGCTGATCCCGTAGATGTAAAAGCTGATTCCGTAACCGCAAAACCTGAGCCAGTAGCTCCAAAGGGTAACTCATTAGATAAGCTCATAGAACTCATCAACAATAACGATATGCATGCGGCGTATTTACTCGGTTTAGAGATGCAGCAAGAATGGGAGGGAGATGAAAAGTTCGACTTCAACTTCGGTTTTGCAGCCGCACAAACAGGTCATTACAATCAAGCCATCTTCTCATTTGAAAGACTATTACAAAGCCATCCAAAGAACTTAAGGTTTCGCTTAGAGCTCGCACGCTGTCATTATTTTTTGAAAAACTACAATGCCGCTGAATACGAATTCAACCAGGTTAAAAATGCTCAGCCGCCAGAGAATGTTGAACAACAGATCGATAAGTTTTTAGTAAAAATAGCAGAACAAAAACAGCAAGTCAGCAGGTCTTGGCAGCTGGGTGGAGGGTTAGCGGGTGGCTATGATAGTAATATTAATGCCGCAGCAGACTTAGATAATATTAATGCGACCCTGTTTATTTCTAATGCTAAATTAACTGGGACGTTAAACCTAGATGACGAGCAAAAATCACAAGGCAGCAGCTATTACCAACTACAAGGGTTTGGTCAATACCAACAACCCCTTAGCAAACGTACCAGTATCGATGCCACCGTATTTTTATCTCATAAAGACAATAGCATCAGTGATACTTTTGATCTAACCCATACCAGTATTGATGGTGGCTTTCGTTTTCTTCGCAGCAATCATAATTTCAGATTCGGCGGCGCTTACCGGCACTTTTTACTCGACAGTGAAACCCTACAATATCAGGCATTAGTAAATGCCCGCTGGCAATGGTACTTCAGCCCTGGTTGGAACTTTTCATCAGACATAGAAGCTGGAAAGCAAGACAACGATCAAAATGATGGTTTGGATTTCCATCAGTGGCAGAGTAGATCAACCTTCCAACGTAATGTCCTCGATTTTAACCAGAGCTTGCAGTTTAATTTTGGCAGCGACTCCTCTATTCGTAGCATCAACCAATTTCAAGCTAGAGATTATTATTCTTTTGTCTATCAGCTGCAGAAAGGTTTGACCGAAAAACAGCGCTTATTCTCCTTACTTAACTATAGGATCAATGACTACCAAGATAAATTTTCTAGCGATCACATTTTTTATGCTGATGAAAAACGTTCAGATCAACTGGCTCAAATAATACTTGGTTGGACTTATGCTTTTATGGAAAATACCAGTGCTAAAATTCAAATCAACCATAGTCAAAACAATAGTAACTTAGAGCTGTATGAATATCAGCGCACCCTATTTGAAGCTGGAATAATGATTACTTTCAATTAATTAGGAGAAATACAGATGAAACTTTTTCAATCATTCAAATATTTATTAGTCATTGTATGTCTCTGTCAAAATACCTTTGCAGCTGATATTGCAGGGCGAGTTATTATGGCTCGCGGTGAGGTTCATGCTATTAGTGATAAGGGAGAGTCGCGAAAATTAAAACGTCGTGATTCTATTTTTAGCCATGAGGTTATTAAAACAGGTAGCGCTAGTCGCATTCAAATTCGTTTTATCGATAATGCGTTACTCGCGTTAAAAGAAAATTCTGAATTAAATATCAAAGCTTATGTTTATAACGAAGTGAACGAAAAAGATAACCAAGTTTTGATGGAATTAGTGACTGGTGGATTTCGAACCCTAACAGGGAAAATTGGCAAAGGTAATAAAGAAGCCTATAAAGTAGATACCCCCGTGGCCAGTATCGGCATTAGAGGAACCTTATACGATGTACAAATTTCTGTTGATAAAATCTATGCGGGGGTTTGGAAAGGCGGAATCGCACTTAATACCGAACAAGGAGACTTTGACCTTGGTATGAATGCTAATTTTGATTTTGCTGAAATATCATCAAGTGGTGATTTTACCGGATTATTAGTTCCCCCCGCAGCCCTAACTTCGCCATCAACATCCGGTCAGAATGATGATAATTCAGACTCAGAAGATGATTCAGAATCAAAAGATGAACAAGGCTTTGATCGCGATAATAAGCAAGAAGATTCAAGTGAAAATGAAGAGAGCTCGGATACTAGCTCTGCCCCAGGTCTATCCTTAGGCGATAGCGATGATAAAAATGTGCCTAGTCCTTTTGAAAAAGACACTGCACCAGACCAAAACATAGTTCAAGACAGCGATAGCTTTACTCAGGACACTATAGAAGAAGGAGAAAATCTGCAAGATGCCGACGATTTATTACTGCCAACTGAAGGCTATAGCCCAGATATTCGTTTAAGCCCCGAAGAGTTTACTCAACTAGCCAGTAATCCCAAAGTTGCTTTTCTTATTGGCAACGGTGCTCAAGATATTGGGGTTAGTTTAAATACTGACGGCACAGGAGATACCTTCTTTTTATCCCCAACTGTTTTAGCAGATGGCACTTCGGGCTATGAAACCATTAGACGTGCCAACGCTAGCGAAAAGGATTTCTCGAATATTATTCCCTGGAGTGATCAAGTAAGTTGGGGGATTTGGCAAGGAACGGCAGCAACACCAATAGAACGCTATACCCGCTTTGATAACGATCAGTACTTTGAACCTATCACCAGTGATCTGTTTTATATGGAATTTGACCCAGCTTCCACACTCGAAATGAGCAATGGTTTAGCCGAGGGTATTTTTACTTTTTCAACCAGCAGTGCCAGTTTGATTGGTACAGGTCAAACTGACTTCATTGCTAGCGCAAGTAATGGCGGACAAATAACTCATCTTGCCGCGCAGTTTGATTTATCAGTGAGCTCCCGCAGCTATAGCTTAAGTAATATTTATCTCGATATAGAGGTCGATATTGATAACGATATGAGTGCAGATCAAATGTGGAATGTATCCGCTGCCACTGGCCAGATTGATAGCTCAAATATTACTATTGATACCTTGCAGGGATTTCTTACCGACGTGCAAACGGAGCAACAACTACAAGCTACTGGCACATTAAATGGCTTCTTATTATCACCCAAAGAAGGCACTACGGTAATCGATACTTTTGCAGGAGGGTTTGAGCTATCAACGATTAATGGGGTTGAACATGTGGGTGGGGTTATCATTCTTCAATCAGGGCAAGTTATTCCTCAATAACTACTTTCCAATAACGATTTCTAATATTAGGCATACCGCTACTTGCTGGTATGCCTAAAGACACCATCCCAGCTTTTAGCAAGGGGCTGATTACGTAAATTTTCTATGCGATCTAAATATAACTGATAGATAGTTGCCTGTGGATAATCTACTTTCAATATTTCCAATGCATCAATCGCCTGATCCCAAGCTTGATTTAAATAAAGACAATAGGCTTGGGTAAAGCCAAACAGTTCAGTTTGTTCCTTTTTAGTTATTTTAGACTTGAGTCCTAATGGTTTATAGACCGCAATAGGTTCATCTTTGCCCTTCACTTGAATACGATCGATAAAACTAAATGCTATCTCAGGGCATAGTTGAGCTGTTCTTTCACCCACCAGAATATCCGCACCATAAAATTTAGTAATGCTTTCTAAACGTGAGCCTAGATTCACCGCATCTCCCAATACCGTATAAGCTCGGCGATAAGAAGATCCCATATCACCCACATTCATAATGCCAGTATTCAAACCAATACCAATTTTTATTTCTGGTAAGCCTCGCGCCATAAAAGCCTTACTTAATTTTACTGTAGCCTCCTGCATTTTAATCGCTGCTAAAACAGCATTATATGCATGCTGTTCATCCTCTAATGGCGCTCCCCAAAATGCCATGACCATATCGCCAACGTACTTATCAATCGTGCCCTCATGATCAAAAATAATCTTTGTAATAGGCGTGAAATATTGATTCAACATTGCTTTTAAATCGGCTGCTGATAGATGCTCAGAGATGGTCGTAAAGCTTCGAATATCAGCAAACAGTACCGTCAACTCCTTACTCTCACCGGCAAATTGGTAAGCTTCTGGATCATCTAACATTCTATCAATGTGCGCTTGTGGCACGTATTGATTAAACATACCTTTCAATAAACGCTTACTCGCATTTTCACGTAAATAGCCATAGGCCAAATTCAATAGTGTCAGCACCAGAATCATTAAAAACGTGCTAGCAATCGGTAGGTCCAGTCGATAAATATGCCAAAGATAAAAATTACCACTGACCACAATCGCTAAGGTGAGCGAACTTAAAACAATGGCGGCAACAGGGCCAAGTTTTGGTAACCAAAGAGAGAGCAAAGTCCCTAAAAATACTAGAATTGATAGTGTTAATCCTGCCTCCCATTCTGGACGATAAGGAAACTCCCCGGTTAATAACGATCGAATAATATTCGCATGAACCTCTACCCCCGGATATTGAGTTCCTACAGGAGTCGCCCGTAAATCAGCCAAACCAATAGCAGAAGTTCCTACCAAAACAATAGCGCTTTCTAGCTGCGAAAGATCCGCTTTTTTCTGTAGAACATCCGTGACTGAAATATAAGGAAAGCTATGACTGCCTCCTCGATAAGGAATAATCACCTGACCATTCACATCGGTACGGGCTCTTTGCCCTCCTGCCTTAATCGCCGTCATCACCTCAATACTGCCAAGAGGTAATGTTGAAATTTCGATCTCACTAACAAACAAATAACTCATAACTGTTGCTAACGATAACGAGGGATAAAGTTTATCACCATAGCGAATGACCAAAGGAGAGCGACGAATAACCCCGTCCGCATCGGCAAAAGTAGAAACAAAGCCAGCCCCCGCTGCTGCTTGTTGTAATATCGCTAGGTTTGCCGCATAACCTGGCTTAGTAATTGAGACTAAATTATTTTTCTGCTCGTTACTTAGCTCATAGGATTGGCTAGGCAATTGGCCTACTTGAATTTCCACTTCATCTTGAAAGAAATATCCGAGCACCACATCCATATCACTAATATGGCGAGAAAAGTTTTTATCACCATCAGCAATTTCATGCCAACGCTGAGGAATTTTCCAATCAATATCATAATTTTCTAAGTGACGATTCACTTCATTGACAGGATTGCGTTCTGGCTCTGAGAAAACTACATCAAAGGCAACCACTATCGCACCATAATCTGCCAGCTCAGCGACAAGTTTAGCAAGTTTATGACGACTCCAAGGCCAGCGCCCTTCTTGGGCTAACGACTTTTCATCGATATCAAGAATAACAATTTTATGCTCAGCCTCTGCAGAGCTATTTTCTTCAAATGGAACAAAGTATCGTGATAATTCAGTTTCTGAAAAAGCTAAAGAGGCATTAAAGCGGGTATCGTAGAATATAAAATCAAGACGATTCAGCCAGTGATTCTCATTAACATGAATACTTAAGCCTAAATAGATTAAGTATGCTGATAGAAAAATACCGATATAGGCTGAGACTTTCTGCTGTGGAATACGAAACCATTCCATCGAATTACTCTTAATTTATAACGAGTTTATAACTAAGCCTAGCAGTGAATTTGCAGAAGAAACAGAGAAAATATAGAGGGAAGAAAGCAAAAAAACCTAAACTAAGTTCAGGTTTTTATAGGAGGTGATATAGCCATTTTTATTAAAATCTAAATTCAGGCTTAGCAGTCATCAAGACAGCTTTGATAAACGGTAACGCAATTGCCTTGGGGTTAAACCCAATATTTTAGCGGCCATGGTTTTATTGCCACCACACTTTTCAACAGTTTGTTGAATACCATCCAATTCATTCTCATTAACACGCTGGTATGGGCGTGAATAGAGTGTTTGGAAGTTAGGAACCACTTGTGTCGCCATGGTATGCGCAAGCTGAGCACAAATAAACCAAAGCTCTTGTAAAGGTAAGCTACCCGCAACAACATGGCGCAAATCTAATACTAATACCGCTAAGGTTGTTTGGCGTAAGCGCAAAGGCACTAATAAACAATGATCTCGATGACTGAAATCCATTGGCGACAGTGCTTCGCGATTAAAAGCTTCAGGACGTTCAGAGCCTTCACGAATAACCAATAAAGAACCCGATTCAAAAGCGCGACACAATGAATGCTGTACGGTAAAGCTATAAACACCATTCTCTATTTGGCGAGAGCAATATTTAGCTTGAAAGCGATTTGAAGCATCAGGGATAGCAATACTGATATTATCAATGGTTGTCACATCGACCATCAGCTTTAATAACTGCTGAATAGTTTGATCATCGTTTTGGCGTGCTTCTAATACCGTGCTTAATTGTGACATCCAATCAGTAGGAATATCGATTTTATTAACGCTAGAACGGTAATTTTGAATCTTGGCTACATCGTGCATAAGGCTCACCTCCAGTTAGTGATAAACCTTACATCGCAAAAACCGTACCAATTTTTAGATCGTTGATAATGCGGACATTTCCATGGCAAAAACAAGCAATTTTAATGATAAATGCCTCTTTTTAAGCCATGAAATATTATCTCGGCCCTAATAAAGTGCAGCCAAGTCAGAAAAAATTAAAATGATCTAATAGCAGCTTATTCAACTTTGAAATCATGCAACTCCAGGATCATCATCGGGTAGATATTCTTTCTGTAACCAAGCTGAGAATGCTCGGCAAGCATCATGACTGGTAAAAATCCCCGCTAAGCGCCCTTCTCGTAATACAACCGCAGCATCCCAAGCTTCCTCAGCCATACTATCGAGAACTTCATCCAAACGCGTATGTAAATTAACCAGATAGATTCTGCGTCGACAAATATCACCCACGGTTAACTCAGTAAATTCCGTACTTCTATGGCCAGGCATTTGCGCCAGTTTAATATCTGCGGTTGAAAGTAAGCCGACAACGTCATGATTAACCACCACAGGTAGGTGGTTATACTTTTTTTCAGTCATAAGGCTAATAGCCTCAGTGATTGGGGTCGTCTCATCCACCAGCTGAGGAAATGGCGTCATTACCTCTGTTAAGGTTGGCATATGGCGCATAATAACGTGCTCCTTAAACTCCAATCCTGCCTAGGGTATCCATAATTTGGCGTAAGATTTCAGCCAAAGTAGGATGCGCTTGTTCAAATTGCACTGCTTGCTGCTCTATACGATCAGTGAGATCTTGTGGCAGTTCAGCTGCTCCACCCTCTGTCGCACCTTTTACATCGATTAAGACTTGCTGTAATAGCTTTTGGCTTTGCTCATCCAAGCTGTCCTGCTGCTGTAATTGCTCATGCACCTTAGTTAATAATTGGTGTAGTTTTTCGTCAGCCATAATACTCTCCTTACCACTATCCTTTTTATACAGTGTAGAGCGATAGCGGCAAAAATACTTAACTCAAATCAAGTTTCACAAACTAAACGCCATATTAGGCAGCCTGTAAAATTAAAATAAGAGTTACTCTAGAAAATATTGCAGAAATACTTTTATTAAAAAACCTAACATACCTAAACCTAGGGCTAGAAATAAAATAAAGTTACCAAACTTACCCGCATTAGATTTCTTACCTAGATCGTAAATAATGAAAAACATGAAGGAAATCAACAGCCCTACACCAATTAATAGGGACCAGTATTCAAATTGTTCTGTTGTCATAACGCACCTCAAAAAGTCGGCGCCATAGTAACCATTCAAAGCAATGAAAGCCAGTGACAGCAAGGAGAGATAAATACAGCGCAAGCTAGACGGTTATTGGGTACTATGAGCACAATAATAATGACCCTTGCGGCTGATAAAAACTATGAACATTCAAACTTTATACTCAAACCCCTTCACTTATTTCCTTATATTTCTGCTGTCTATATTCAGCACAGCTCAAGCCAGTGAACTGCCTACTCGTACCTTCTGTGTATTCGACCCTATCGGCGTAAAAGGCCCAGCGTATCAAGGCATGCTGGACTATAAAGCGGCAGCCCTAGCATGGGGAGCTATCTTAGACTTAAAGGTTCATACCAACGAAGCGGTTGCGTTAGCCGATTTCAAAGCAGGCCATTGTGATGCAGTAGGACTGACAGGTACTCGCATTCGCCCTTTTAATAAATTTACCGCCACCATCGAAGCTGTTGGTGCTATTGATAACTACGAACAGATGCGCAAACTCGTTGGCATGCTAGCGCACCCTAAAGCCAGTAAATATATGATCGAGGGCGACTATGAGGTTGCTGGCATCATGCCTGCTGGTGCAGTATTTGTATTTGTTCGTGATAAAGCCATTAATTCAGTAGAAGCCGCAGCGGGTAAACGTCTTGCCACCATAGATTACGATACCGCGTCATTGAAAGTAGTGAAACATATTGGCGCAACTATGGTACCTGTCAGCATTGCAACCTTTGCTCCAAAATTTAATAACGGCTATGTCGATCTGGCGTATGCCCCCGCGATTGCTTACGAACCCTTCGAAATGTACAAAGGCATGGGAGATAAAGGCGGCATCTTGCGTTTTAACTTGGCACAAATGAATGGTCAGCTTATTTTACGCAAAGATAGATTCCCCGAAGGCTTCGGTCAAAATAGTCGCGATTACGCTTATAGCAATTTTAATAAAGCGCTTGAGCATATCGTCGCGGCAGAAGAAGGAATACCTAAAAAATATTGGGTTGATTTACCAGATGAAAAACAGGTTGAATACAAAGAAATGCTACGCCAAGTACGCTTAGAACTAAAAGAGGAAGGTGTATACGATAAGCGCATGCTAAAGATTCTCTTCAAATTACGCTGCAAAACAGATCCAAGCCACTATGAATGTGTTGAAAAGCTAGAAGGCTAAATAGAGGACTAAACAGAATAGTTAAGCCCTCTCCTTCCATTACGCTGGCCCAAGCGGCCAGCCAACCCCTACCCAAAGCGCCAATAACAAAGACCAAACCACAAGAAAAGCCAATGAATAAGGCAGCATCAAGGCAAGTAACGTCCCGACTCCCACGTTTTTCACATAGCGCTGCATCAGAGCAACTACCAAAGGAAAGTAAGGCATCAAGGGTGTGATGATATTGGTACTTGAATCGCCAATACGATAAGCCGTCTGAGTCACTTCAGGGGAAATACCATTGAGCATCAACATGGGAATAAAAATCGGAGCAAGTACCGCCCATTTCGCCGAGGCGCTACCCACCACTAGATTGATTGACGCCGCCATTAAGACAAATAGCACCACATTCAATAACATCGGCAACTGCAACCCTTGCAATACATCCGCGCCATTCACCGCCAATACAGCACCCAAGTTGCTCCAACTGAATAAGCTGACAAACTGAGCGGCAAAAAACATCAAGACCAGATAACCCGCTAAGGTTTTCATCGCCCCTTCCATACCTTCGACGACTTGATTATAACCTTGATAAACACCACTTAAGCGACCGTACAATACACCCGCAATCGCTGCCCCAATGGCAATTAATAATACCAAGCCGGACATAAAGGGTGAGCGAACAATGCTTTGATTTGCTACATCACGTAGAGGGCCATTTTCTGGTACAACTAGACCTGCAATGATTGCTATAAAAAGAAATAAGGCCAATGAAGAAATTTTCAGTGCTTTGCTTTCTTTAACAGTTAACTGAAGACTTATTTTAGTATTAGTTTCAGAACTAGATTGTGAGATAGATGGCGTATCAAAATAATCCAGTGACATTTTATTTAATGCAGGCTCAACCCAACGACTGGTCACCCAAGTCGCTAATAAACTGATGATGAACGTTGAGGCAATCATAAAATAATAATTGGCTACTGGACTGACCTGATAATCAACATCAATAAGATGGGCTGCTTCAGTACTGATACCCGCTAAGATTGCATCAACAGGACCGACCATTAAATTGGCACTAAAACCTCCCGATACCCCAGCAAAACAAGCGACGATACCAATCAAGGGAGAACGCCCCGCCAGAGAAAATATCACTCCACTCAACGGAATTGCCACCACATAGCCCGCATCCACAGCAATACTAGATAAAACCCCCACCAGCACGGTACCAAAGGTTAAGGCATTGGCTGGCAGCCAATGCAGCATGCGCCTTAATAACGCTGATAAAAAACCACTATGCTCCGCAATCCCCAAGCCCAACATAACGACAATGACCGGGCCAACGGGAGCAAAACCCATAAAATTCTTTACCGCATTTTGCAGCCACCAACGCAAGGCATCAAAAGACAGCAACGAATTAACCTCCAGTACTTCTTTACTGGCAGGATGAATACCTTGCACCGAAAACACATCACACAATGCAGAGATAATAATGATAAAAACAATCAACAATAAAAATAACAAGGCAGGGGCGGGTAAGCGATTACCTAATCGCTCTATCGCTAATAAACTGCGTACCCAAATGGATGTAGCGGAGGTTGGTTGCGACATAACGAGACCTTATTAATATGCGGGTAAAAATGAGACTTGTATTACAATAGCAAAATTTATAGCTACTCTACCTTGAAAATGGAGCTGTCGTGGAAAGTTTTGATCACTGCATTATTGGCGCTGGCGTTATTGGCCTAGCCATCGCGTATAAACTCAGCCTGAAAACCCCCAAAGCTAAGATATTATTAATTGAATCTCATAATAGCTTTGGCAGTGAAACCAGCAGCCGTAATAGCGAAGTGATTCATGCAGGAATTTATTACCCACAAGATAGCTTGAAAGCGATACTCTGCCGCCAAGGCAAAGAACAGCTGTATGACTTTTGCCAGCGCTACCATGTTCCGCACAAAACCATTGGCAAATTGATTGTTGCTCAGAATAAAGACGATGTCTCAGATCTGCTAAGTATTCAGCAAAATGCGCATAACAATTTAGTTGAACTCACCTTATTAGATCAAGCAGCTTGCCAGAAATTAGAACCTGAGGTTTCAGCAAAGGCAGGATTATATTCAGCAACAACTGGCATCATTGATAGCCATAGTTACATGCAAACATTATTAACGCTAGCTCAGCAGCAAGGTGTCTTATTTAGCCCCAATACCCAGTTTTTACGAGCAGATAAAAAGAATGATGGTTTTCATTTAACGTTTAAAACTCAAGATGGGGACTATCAACTTCACTGTCGCTGTTTAATTAATAGCGCTGGCTTGCACGCGCCTTCGGTGGCAAATAATATTGATGTACTAAACAAACTGCATATTCCTCAATACCACTATTGTCGCGGCCATTATTTTAGCTATCAAGGTAAGGCTCCCTTCTCACACTTGGTTTACCCTATGCCGAGTAAAAATACTACGGGTTTAGGTATTCACGCAACATTAGATATGTCAGGGCAAGTACGGTTTGGCCCTGATACTCAATATATCGATCACATTGATTATAATATTAGCGATCACGGCCAATCATCCAAACACAGCCAAGTAGCAAAAAAAGAACGCTTCATCCGCGCTATTCAGCAATACTACCCTGGGCTAAAAAGCGAAAATCTTCAATTAGGTTATAGCGGCATTCGCCCTAAGTTGAGTGCCGAAGATGAAATAGCCCGAGACTTTATAATTCAAACAAGTGCCGAACATAAAGTATCTGGCTTAATTAATTTATTCGGTATCGAAAGCCCAGGGCTCAGCGCGAGCTTAGCCATTGCCGACCATGCAATAAATACATTATCGTCACATTAAGAAAACTGTTTTGATTTGAAACAAAAAAAGCCCTAGGGCAAAAACACTAGGGCTTAGATAATTCTAAAATACACATTTTGGTATTTCTATTTGGCGTTGAACATTAGCGTTAATTGACGTAGCAATGTTGAACGAATATTTTCTTTGCTTAACTCTTCCGGTTCAACCAATAAACCTTCATATTCAATACGATGCAGTACTGAAATAACAATATTCGCATCATCCACAGGATTGGGCGATTGAATTAAGTTCATTAAATCGGTGAGCTTTTGCATCAATGCTTGTTTATGCACATGCCCCAGTTTACGCAAATGCGGGTTTAATATTGCTTCATAGCGAAAGGCTTGTTCGGCAACCAAAGCCTCTCTATGTTCAGTAATTTGCTCAACCGCATATTGCGTCATATTATCGGCTATAACTTCCAGCATACTGCTAGCATTAGCAATCGCTTCGACAAATGATTTTCCTTCCCCACCTGCAATGGGTTCATATAAGCGCATAGAGAATTGATTAACGACTTCCAAAGCCTGCTCGGCATAAAGAGTAAAAGTATCATTAATCAGTTCTTGAATATCTTTGAAATAATACGTCGTGGCCGCTAAAGGTACATCGGCTTCTTTCGCTACCGCACGATGACGAATACCACGCACGCCTTCTCGAACAACAATTCTCAAAGCTGCTTCTAAAATTAAGCGTCGACGCTGTTCGCTACCTGCACGGCTAGTTTTGCGTCCTTGATACTTAACATCCGTTTTTGAACTAAGAACGGTATTCTCGGTATTTAAAATCATGCTGAGAAAATCCTTCTGCACTCGAATATTCATAATAGTTATTATATTTTTACATTATCTTTAGAAACCTTCACAAATAGAACCTCTATTCGTAGAACTGCTGCATTAGCCACCAAAAATCACACTAAAGAACTAGTACAAGTTAGCAAATAAAGGCCGTTCTCACCATACCCTATACATAACAAACAATGCTAAAGTGCTCCAAAAATAATAACAATAAACTCAAGGCTAAATATGCAGCGTTTTATTCAGACTATTCTATTGTGCGTAATATGTTCATTCGCACACAGTAATGATGATCAGCAAGCGATTAATTTCATTCAGCAGCAACTCAATGATAGCCAAGATCATAGCGAATTATGGCAATGGGGCTGGTCTGGTTTTTTTATCACCACACTAACCGCTCAAGTCGTTGGTAGCCGGACAGTCGCAGATGAAAAAACACGTTATCGAATGCGGGTTGGTAGCGTCACCAATAGTGCAGGTCTAGCCGCTATTTTATTTAATCCGATGAAAACCCATCGCTATGCAGATGAGCTATCTAGCTTGGAAGGATCCAGCAGTGAACAACTTGCTCAGAAGCGTGCCTCTGCGGAATACTATTTAGCCGCCGCGGCTCAAAGAGAACGGGAAGAGCAAAGCTGGGTCAATCACATGTTAGCAGGGATCGTTAATGGCCTCGCCAGCCTAACCATTGCCTATGATGATAAGCAGCCTAATGATGCTTGGTTAGCCTTCGCTACAAGCATGGCGGTCAGTGAGTTGAAAATATATACCGCGCCCCAAACCATGATTAAAGCAGAGCAAGACTACAATAGCGGTGATTATTACCAGAAAGCGGCAAAGCGGCCTCAATCGCAATGGAGCATTGCCGCTATGGGACCGCATATTTCAATAGATTGGCGCTTTTAATATAAAACAAATCTAACGGTTCAGCAGGTTTCATAAACTGGTTCATGATTGGTACTTATTCCACAAAACGGCGTAAATACGATCCCTGTAGCCTTAGTTCGGCTCCTGCCTCGTATATTTGCTCCATAACTACTCAATAATGAACCTTCTTCTGTCTTAAGTTGAGATGTCTGAATCGTTACAAACAACCAATATGGCACGGCTTCTGCAGTTATCTAAATACAAACAGAGTAAATAGATTCACTGACCCATTTTAGGAGCTGTGCCATGATTCTTGATCGTCTTAGCAGTTACATGCAGAATCAGCCATTTGGTAGCCAAACCAAGGCTCAAGAGCCTAATAAGGTTGAAGCCACGGGCCTTAGCAGCGTTTTACCACAACAAGACAAAGAGACGCTACCAGAAGAATTGCACCTATCTAACCGCGCCAGCTACCTTGAATACCTATCACAAGAATTTGACGTTACTGCTCTCGATAATGAGCAGTTGAATCAACTACAAAGCAAATTAAACGATTATGGCTTCATTTCAGCCAGTGATATTAATGGCATGCGTTCACTTTCCCTCGCACGCCAACTTACCGAACCAAAAGAAACGATTAATGCCATTGACCTATTAGACAATTTTAAAGCCAAGTTTGATGAGTTAGAAATCCCTTATAGCATGCGCCAACAGGTCGATAAGATGAGTATTGTGATTCAAAACATGGCCTCTGCACGAGAGCTGCCAAAAGCTCAGTTATAACCAATCTCGATGAGTATTCGATGATAAAGCTGACGGCTGCGGTTGCAGAGACTCAACAATTTTCTTATGTATATTCAAAAGCTCTCTGCGCTTAAAATCTTGCAAGGTGCCATGGGCCTTACTAAGCTCAAGCACCTCGTTCAACTGCGCAGTTAACATATCGACGATAGTGCTAGCCACCTGCGGGTTATCCTCCAGCCAAAGCGCGACACTTTCTGCGACATTCGACTTATCAACAGGACAATCAATCAGTTCCTGCACAAACATCAGGTATAAAGGGATCGCCTCACGCTCTACTTGCGGCCCTGCAAGACCCGCCTGAGCTAAAGCTGCGTCAACTTCTGCCGCTATCTTTAGTGCAGAAGGCAAAGAATTAGAATGCGTCATCAGCAAACTCCATTTCATGCTTTACTTACCTTAAAGGGTAGTCAATAAATATAGGAAGGCTATGTGAGTGATTCAAAGCCCGCAGATTCAGGGTTCGACCTAGAGCAATTCATTAACTTGTTAGCGCAGAAGCTATTTCCGCGCTGGTATGCTCGCCATGCGGTAAAGGAAATTGCATTACCCGATATCGAAGCAATTAACCCTGAAAGTTATTTATGCCATCGCTGGTTAAGTATTATTAGCGTACATGAAGCGGCGGCTGAGAGTCTGTTAAGTGCGCATCAAAAATGGCATCCATTAGCAGAGCTACTTAAAAAATGCACGACTGAAAACGAGTATCCGCGAAAACTGTCAATCACCGCGATTAACGGTGTCAAAACCAGTCAGTGCGATGAAGATTACCCAGACTTATTAAGCTACGCCCAGCAGCAAGCGGATCAGATCCCCCACGAAAGTGAAGAAGACTTTAAGCGCAATATTGAACAGGCCTTTGCCGCACAAGAAGAAATCACTCATGTTTGCTATCGCGAGTGGGATGGGCGTTATTATTTAATCAATGACGAAGAACCTCGTCATTTAGGCGCGCTATTACTGCAATGCAAAGACAAACAGAGAAACCACAATCTAGCCTGCAACATCCATGTTGAATCCGTTCAAGGCCGTATTCTGGATCGTATTAGAGCAGGCTATTGGTTATTACTCATGAAGCGTGAAAATGCCTACCAGCTATATCAACTACTGAAGCAGGCCAAATTACCCTGTGAAATTGCTGAGTTTGAATGGCGCCGCTCCGATCTCGTATTTTTTGTCGCCAGTAAAAATAATCAAACAGTGAACCAAATCCTATTCACCTTGCTCAGTAACCACAACTCCAAGCAAGTTATTGACTGGGGGCGTTTTCTCAGTCGCTCTCACTTCCCTTTTCATAATCAATAACCCACAACCAATAGCCACGCAAATAATCTACCAGCGATAGGCAAACGATCCCCGCTATCACAGTCACAATATTACGATCTTGTGTAACGTCATAAAATCGTTCATTCTGTCGGTCTTTATCCAAAAGCTAAAACAATAAAAGGATCGCCCAGGTGATTAGAGGATGATTAGAGGAACCTGGAGTTTAAATGAGCCCTTAGTGCCCGCCAATATTTCCGCCATCATGGTGAGAATGGGACAAGAAAAAGGCATCTCACAAGACTCTCTACTTGAAAATACAGCAATTGATCCAGCGGCGTTCTCTGACCCAAAGGCATTGCTCACCTATCAGCAAGTTATTATTTTAACCAATAACATGCTGAAGCTCTGCGATGAACCGACCCTCGGTCTTGAGCTAGGCAATGCCATTAATATTAATCAATTTGGTATGCTCGGCTACGCCATATTGAGTTGTGCGAACGTCCGCCAAGCCCTTAGCTTGGGATTGAAGTATCATGTATTAATTGATCCTGCATTCAATTTTGAAGTCATTGAACAAGAAGATATCACTTCAATTCGTTTAACCTCGCACATTCCTATCGAAAATATCTACAATTTGCTCTGTGATATTTTCCTAACCAACTTCATCAGTTTAGGACGCTTTTTAACCGGTCTAGACATCATGCCTAAAGCGATTAATATCAATCGCCCTGAGCCTGAATTTGCCGACCTGTATCAAAGCTACTTTCCTGGCTGCCCGGTTAATTGGGATCAACCCCGAACTGAAATCCTCATTGATACCCAGTTAATGGATACGCCCACGACCCTTGCTGACGAATCGACGGCAAGAATGGCTGAGTCTCAATGTGCCGATATTCTAACTCGCATGGGTCCCAGAGAAGGCATCGTGGTTAAAGTGCGTCGAATACTATTAAGTAATCCTGGGCACTTTCCCCCCATTGAAGTTGTGGCAAGTCACTTGGCAACCAGTACTCGAACCTTGAGCCGTAGCTTGCAAGAAGTGAGTACTTCCTACCAAAAGATCTTGGATGAAGTGCGCAAAGAAATGGCGATTGAATATTTAAAAACGTCTAGCCTACCGATTGAAGAAATTGCCGCCCTAATTGGCTATAACGATCCGTCAAACTTCCGCAAAGCGTTTAAACGCTGGACTGGCAAACCGCCCAGCTATTATAGAACGAAGAAAAGCTAAAATAAGAAAAGCTAAAACAGTGCCAGCTGCTGCTCATCAACTTCGGGGCAGCGGCCACCAATACCAATCAAACGAACTCCCTGATTTTCATCCGCATCGTGACGTAACCTAGCCTGCAGTAATAACTGACGAAAAGACTCTAAGCTCGCAGTTTGAAGATGATCCGCTAGGGTCGTTTGGCTAAAATCATTAAATTTAACTTTTACAAAAGGCGCAAGGCCACGACTATCGATATTCGCCTTATCTGTACGTTGAAGAAACTTCTGCCATAAGGTTTCAACTTCATCATTAAGCTGCTCAGCCAAAAAAATATCGTGTGCGAAAGTATGCTCAACACTGATTGATTTTCTAAGCCTGCCAATACTCAACTGACGATCATCCTGCCCTCGACAGCGCTTATACAGAGATACCCCAGTACGACCAAATAAATTAACCAGTTCGATCAAGCTATAGGACTGCGCATCGGAGCATAAGACTATGCCCTTCGCCGCCAGTCGCTCAGCAGTTTTAGGGCCAATACCTGGGATTTTACGCACCTCTAACTGCGAGACAAAATAATCTACTTTATGCGGCTTTACCGCAAATAAGCCATTGGGTTTGTTCCAGTCACTGGCAACCTTAGCCAAAAATTTATTAGGTGCTGCCCCAACCGAAACCGTAATGCCGACTTCGGCTTCGACCTCTGCCCTAATTCTATTGCCTATTTCAATGGCAGAGTCATTTGGGTCTAATTCAAGATACGCTTCATCAACAGAGACTTGCTCGTAGGCAATGCCATAGCGCTGAATAATCGCCATAACTTGCTGAGAGACTTCACGGTAGAGTGCCATATTACCTGGCAGTAGAATAAGACCAGGGCATTTTTTTAGCGCTGCCGCAGTAGCCATCGCTGAATGAATGCCAAATTTTCGAGCAGGATAATTACACGTCGAGATAACGCCTCGGCGGTCAGAGTGACCACCGATAGCAATAGGAACATGACAAAGCTGAGGGTCTTCCCTCATTTCAACTGCAGCGAAAAAACAGTCGCAGTCGATGTGTAATACTTTTCGCATTCCTCATGATACTGGTTATAAAACCAGTATCAAGGATGAAAAAGCATCAGTGGTTATTTTTTCCACCTTCGGACTTGGCTGGTATGCTCTTAGTAGTAAGTAAGTGACGGCTAAAATCTATTCGACTTCTGGATAAAATATAACCAGCAATAATCACTGCAGCGGTAATCATTCCAAGTAGCATTAAGTTAGACATAGAGATTCCTTTACTTATTTTATTCTTTTTATAGTACCTATTTAAAGATAGTCGCTTTTCCACGACTAGCTCGTTACATTTAGCACTTCTGGTGGTAGCCTTAGCATTATCTTTAAGGAATATTAACTATGTCACAGTTTGAGTCAGCGAAAATAGATTTTTTACGACAATTAGCACTAGATAATTTTGTATTTGAAAGCACATTAGAATTCATTGAAATGCATTTCAACTTCACCCCTAGCGCCTTTAATAACGGTGGTGTACTCAATACCCTAGAGCAGAACCAGGGTTCTTGTAAGGTATTTGCACTCGCTCAATTATTAGAACTAACACAACAGCAAGCATTGCAGTGTTTTGGTCAGCATTATCGTGATGTACTCGCGACTCCAGAAGTTGATAATCACCACAATCTACGCCGCGTATTAAAAGAAGGTTTAGATAATATTAGTTTTGATCAATTTCCGTTAGAGCAAAAAGCAGACAGCTAATGGCCGCGTTTAATTTAAAAGCTGGGTTAAATCCCATTACTACCTTGTTGATTCAAACAACTGACCTTGTACAGATTCAACAAGAGCTTCGAGCCAAGATAGAGCAAGCACCCAAGATGTTTATACGTCTGCCTTGCATATTCGATTTCATCGAGCTTGAAGAAAATATCGATTTGCCATCACTCTATTTGGTCTGTCATGAGTTTGGCATGCTTCCCATCGGGGTTAAAAATGCTCAAGCAGAGCATCATGAATTACTCGAGCAATTAGAGTTAGCCGACTTTGGTAAAGGCAAAAGTAAACCTGCTCGAATTCCTAAAGCCGTAAAAGAAGTCGATACCGAGACCAATGAGCCAACAGAAGTCTCAGCTCCAATAATTACTGCAGAAGCGCCAGCGGCAAAAACTACCGTGCATAAATTCCCTGTTCGCTCAGGCCAACAACTCACCGCAGAAGGTGACCTTGTTATTTTTGGCTTAGTCAGTACGGGAGCAGAAGTGCTTGCGGGGGGCAGTATTTATATTTACGGTCCTTTAAGAGGCCGAGCGTTAGCCGGCATTAAAGGTAATAAAAATGCCATCATCAGCTGCCAAGCATTAGAAGCCGAATTAGTCGCTATTGCCGGTGAATATAAGCTATTTGAAAATAACGAGCAGCACAGTAGTCAGGCAAGTCTTATTCAACTTGACGATGGACGCTTGAACATAGAGTCAGTTTAATGAATACTGCGTTTTGCAACTTTTTGTAAGGGAAATTTCACTTTGGCCAAGATCATTGTCATAACCTCTGGTAAAGGAGGCGTGGGTAAAACCACCACCAGTGCTGCAATTGCAGCTGGTTTAGCTTTGAAAGGACAAAAAACAGTCGTCATCGATTTTGATGTAGGTTTACGTAACCTCGATCTCGTGATGGGCTGCGAACGTCGTGTTGTTTATGATTTCGTTAACGTTATTCATAAAGAAGCTAATTTAAGACAAGCGTTAATCAAAGATAAACGCTTGGATAATCTTTATGTTCTACCTGCTTCTCAGACTCGTGATAAAGACGCGCTGAATAAAGATGCCGTTGAAGCTGTATTAAACGAGCTTGCGGAAGACTTTGATTACATCATTTGCGACTCTCCTGCTGGAATCGAAACCGGTGCTCAAATGGCTCTTTATTTTGCTGAAGAAGCGATTATCGTCACCAACCCAGAAGTATCATCGGTACGTGATAGCGACCGTATTTTAGGTATTCTGCAAAGTAAATCTCGTCTAGCCGAGCAAGGTAAGCGCGTTAAAGAGCACCTATTATTAACTCGTTACAACCCAGTTCGTGTCGATAATGGTGAAATGCTCTCTGTTGCCGATGTTGAAGAAATCCTAGCAGTCCCTCTATTAGGTGTGATTCCAGAATCTCAGGCTGTTTTGAAAGCATCGAACCAAGGGGTTCCTGTTATTCATGATAATGAAAGTGATGCAGGCCAAGCGTATGAAGATGCCGTCGCACGCTACCTTGGTGAAGAAAGACCGCATCGTTTCTTAGAAGCCCATAAAAAAGGCTTCCTTAAACGTGTATTTGGAGGCTAATTATGAGCTTAATGGATTATTTTAAGAAAGAACAAAAAGGCTCAGCCAGCATTGCTAAAGAGCGCTTACAAATACTGGTCGCCCACGACCGTGTTAGCAGCCGTGGCCCTGATTATTTGCCTAAGATGCAACAAGAGTTATTAGCCGTGATTCGTAAATATATTGCCATCGCTGACGATCAAGTACAGGTTAACCTTGAGCAACAAGGTACTGCATCAGTACTTGAGCTTAACGTTATGCTACCTGAAAGCTAGATGATTGATTTAATGTTAAAACCTTGGCAACTGGCCACCAGCACTTGGAAACAAGCAAACTGGTTGCCTCGCCTAGGCTTAATGCTAACAGCAATCAGTTTCTTTTTTCTCTACCCTGGAGTTACCGAGCCGATCATGACGATCAAGGCGACGGTTAACTTATTTGGTTTAAAAAGTACCATCTTTGAAGAAACCCGCAGCATCTGGCAAACCGTTCTCAGTTTAGAAGAAGCTGGTTATGGCGCAGTGGGCATGATGGTCGTTACTTTCAGCGTAATCATTCCAATCACTAAAGGTTTACTGATTATCTGGGCCTGGTTAAGTCCAGCTCGCTGGCGCTGGCAGTTAATATCAGTAGTCAGTAAGTGGTCGATGGCTGATGTATTTGTTGTCGCTATTTTAGTCGCCTTTTTTACTGCGAAAGCGACTGCCGAGCTGCAATCTAGCCTGCATGATGGTTTCTATTGGTTTACCGCCTATTGCTTGCTTTCTATTATTTCAGGCCAATGCTTAGCCAGTTACGCTAATCAGCAGCTACAACATTCAGAAGAACCAGTGCAGAAGTAAAGAAAGCAGAAGTAAAGAAAGTACAAAAAACTGAGCTATCCTTATTATACCTTTTAGGAATATTCGGATAGCCAGCTAATGCATACCATCGCTCTACACCACATCTTATTAAAAAGCCCACTGCTTGCTGACGACGTCGCTAAAGAACTAGAACTAGGGGCTGACTTTTCAGAGCTTGCGCGAGAATATTCCGCCTGCCCATCATCTCATCAAGGAGGCTTTGCCGGTTATCACCAGCAAGACGAGCTACCAATCTCCGTCGTTGAAGCATTAGCCCTCGCGGATGATAACCAAACTCATATCGGCCCAGTTCAAAGCCCTTTTGGTCATCACTTACTAAAACCCATTGGTGAAAAGCCTAAGCTTGCGCTTAGTGATGAAAATATCTTGTCGGAAGATGCTATTGAGTCTGCAAAGGATGATAAAATGCCTGCTTAGCATGTATTTGGATGTATCCAGACAGTATTATGAATAGTGACGTTAAAACAGCGAATTATGGTCAAGGTGAAGCTTCTTTTACAGCCGCTGGGGGTTTTGCTGGTATCAAGCAGCTAGTTGATGCCTTTTACGATGCCATGGAAACACTTCCTCAAGCACACACCGTTCGAGAGATGCACAGCTCAGATTTAACTGAATCTCGCGATAAACTGACTCGCTTTCTAAGCGGTTGGCTGGGTGGCCCTAAGTTATTCAGTGAAAAATATGGGCCTATTCGTATTCCCGTGGCCCATCGTCATTTAGATATAGGTCCAGCAGAACGTGATGCTTGGCTAGCTTGCATGCAAGTTGCCGTTGATGCCCAACCCTATCAGCAGGATTTTCGAGATTACCTAATGACACAGCTTTATGTTCCTGCAGAACGCAGCCGCAATAGAGACTAGCCTTCGGCCTCGTCATGAATTTACGACAGAAGCCAGCATTAATGTAATACCCACTAGAATCGATAAACCAATATCACGAATGCACTCGTGGGTTAACCGTGGGAAAGGGTCATTTGGCTTAACTTGAGGTTTGACTTGAGCCATTACCAATCATCCAATTAATAAAGTTCACTATTACAGTAGGCACAGAACACTCTTTCAGCTAATTATTAGTTAGCTCATTTGCTCCTTAACAAATAATTTTTTATTCTTATCGACAGCTTTTAGATCAGCTGCTCCTGTCTTGGCTCAGTTCTTTTCTGTTTTATAACACCAACCAATAAACAGCTTCTGATTTAGGTCAATTCAATCTAAACCTCAGCAATCTAAACCTCACCAATGTCCTCATTCCATAATTTAGGATTTTCAGCAATAAAACCTGCCATCATTTTAATACAGCCGTCATCATGTAAAACTTCTAGCTCAACCCCTCTGCCAGTAAGTAAAGACTCCTCCCCTAAGAAATTAATATTTTCAGCAATCACAACCTTAGGGATGCCATACAGTAAAATAGTACCTGAGCACATGGCGCAAGGAGAAAGCGTTGTATAGAGAACCGCTTCTTTATAAATAGACGTAGGTAAGCGCCCTGCGTTTTCCAGTGCATCCATTTCACCGTGTAAAATAGTACTACCCTGCTGAATGCGTCGATTATGCCCTCGACCTAATACTTTACCCTTGTGCACTAATACTGAACCAATCGGCAAGCCCCCCTCTGCAAGTCCTTGCTGTGCCTCTTCAACTGCTATTTGCATGAACTTATCCATAATCACACCTACTAAAATGATAATATTATTAAATTAATCGCAATACCCTGACAGACTGTTCTATTAACTAAAACTGCAGTTTTTGGAACTATACTGGTTTAGAATAATCACTACTTAACTTATTTAATTTAAGATCTCAGTAAGGAGATTGCAATGCAACGCTACTTTAAAAACTTATTCTTCGCATTTATATTGCTTAGCCCAGCTCTCAGCCAAGCAAACAAACTGCCTGGAGTCGTTGTTACTACCGTTGAGCAATCAGATTTAACCCCCGTTTTTCATGTGGTTGGTCGTATCGAAGCGACTGAGCGTATTGAGCTATTACCTCGAGTCTCAGGTTATATTGAAGAGCGCCTATTTATAGAGGGCGGCCGTGTAACAAAAGACCAGTTATTATTTCGTATTGAGAAAGCTCCTTATAAGATTGCACTACAGCAAGCACAAGCAGACCTTGCAGGTGCTAAAGCGGGATTAAAAAATGCCGAAGCTGAGCTCACTCGTATGAAACAATTGCGAAAAAAGGCGGCTGTTTCAAAATCTGACCTAGAATTGGCCGAAGCGAACCGTGACCAAAACAAGGCGCAGGTAATGCTAGCGCAAGCGGGATTAGATAACGCCAATCTAAACCTATCTTATACCGATATTAAAAGCCCTATTGATGGCCGCATTGGTATCGCTAATTTCAGTGTCGGTAATTTAATCAGCCCAAATACCACAACCCTTGCGACAGTGGTTACTACCGACCCTGTGTATGTTGAACTCAACATCAGTGAAAAGGTGATGCTAGAAGCGCGCCGCAATGGTTTGAATTCCGAAGAAGCTCCTAATAAGCCAACACTGGTTTTATCCGATGGCAGTACTTATTCAGAGCCTGGCACTTTTACCTTTATTAGCCCTGAAGTAAATCGTAATACCGATACTCTGCTTATTCGTGTTTCTTTCCCTAATAAACAAGGTTTGTTATTGCCTGGGGAATTTGTACAGGTTCAAATCGAAAAGAAAAATCAGCAAGTTTCAGTCGCAATCCCACAATCTGCTGTACAAAAAAATAAGGATAATTATTACGTTCTAGTTATCGATAAAGAAAATAAAGTAGAAGTTCGCCCAGTGCAGCTTGGCCGCCAACAACAAGGCCAGTGGGAAGTTAAAGCGGGTTTAGTGATTGGCGAACGTATTATTGTTGAAGGCTTACAAAAAGTACGCCCAGGTGCGGAAGTGAATCCCGTTGATCAAATCAAAAGCTCAAAGCAATAACTAGGAGCTATTAATTATGTTTTCAGCATTTTTTATCACCCGGCCTAAATTCGCCTTAGTTATCTCTCTGCTATTAATTATTGCAGGCTTGATATCATTAAATAGTTTACCTGTGGCGCAATTTCCTGAAATCGCACCTCCACAAGTTCAGGTACAAGCAAAATACCCTGGCGCTAATGCCGAGGTATTGGAAGAAACGGTCGCGACGCCGATTGAAGCGCAAATCAACGGCGTTGATGACATGCTTTATATGAGTTCTACCAGCAGTAATGATGGTAGCTATAATCTAACCATTTCTTTTGCTGTCGGTACCGATCCCGACCAAGCCGCGATTAACGTGCAGAACCGAGTTGCCTTAGCCACCAGCATCTTACCCCAAGAAGTAGTGCGCCAAGGTGTGACGACCAAGAAGCAATCGTCGAATATGTTAATGGTTATTAACTTATTTGCTGAAGACGGTCGCTATGACGAACTGTATTTAAGTAACTATGCGTCGTTGAATATTCAAGACCAGCTAGCGCGTATTAATGGCGTTGGTAACGTTGCTCAGTTTGCCGCGCAAGATTACGGCATGCGCATTTGGTTAGATCCTAATCGTTTAATGGCATTAGGTTTGACCTCTGATGACGTAGTACAAGCCATTCAAAATCAAAATATTCAAGCCTCCGTAGGTACCATCGGTGCCCCACCTATTTTAAATGACCAGCAACAATTTCAATATACCTTACGTGCTCAAGGTCGCTTAAAAACGGTAGAAGAATTTGGCAATATTATTATTCGCTCAGAAGGCGCTGCCCATGTGCGCTTGAAATCTGTAGCAACGTTAGAGCTGGGTTCACAATCTTATGGTGCTAGCAGCGAACTGAATAAAAAGCCTGCGGCCACTATCGCGATTTATCAAAGCCCTGGGGCTAACGCGATTGAAGTTGCTGATGAAGTGTATAAGCAATTGGATCAATTAAGCCTGCGTTTTCCTGAAGCCATGGAACATGCAATCTTATTTGATACTACTCGCTTCGTAAAAGCCTCATTAAAAGAAGTAGTAACTACTTTATTTATTACCTTCTTCTTAGTGGTGCTAGTTACCTATATATTCTTAAGTGATTGGCGTGCAACGTTAATTCCTGCGGCCACGATCCCTGTCTCCTTAATCGGTAGCTTTATCGCACTACAAGCGTTTGGTTTTACAATTAATACCATATCGTTATTTGCTTTGATTCTCGCTATCGGCATCGTGGTAGATGATGCCATTGTAGTGGTTGAAAATGTGAAGCGGCATATGCAAGAAGACGATCTTTCAGCTCCCGAAGCCACCCTTATTTCAATGAAGGAAGTAACTGGCCCTGTTATTGCGACGACTTTAGTATTGCTTGCTGTATTTATTCCTGTCTCCTTTATGCCAGGCATTACTGGTGAACTGTATAAACAGTTTGCCATCACTATTTCTGTTGCCGTAGCATTATCGTCACTTAATGCATTAACGCTATCTCCAGCGTTATGTGCCCTGCTATTGAAAAAAGATGGCGACAGTAAAGCCAAAAGCTTTCTTATTTTTAATAAAGGCCTAGATAAAGTTCGTGATGGCTACGTCAAAAAAGTCGGTTTCTTAAACCGCAATCTTGTTTTTAGCATGGGTTTACTGGCCGCTATTGGTGCTGGTGCTGGCTATATGTTCGCCACTACACCAACAGGTTTTATTCCTTATGAAGATACCGGTGCTTTCTTTATCAATGCGCAATTACCCGATGGTGCATCGCTTAATAGAACTCAAGAAGTCATGCAGCAGGTGCAAGATATCGCAATGGAAACTGAAGGCGTTAGCGATATCATTGCCATTAATGGCTTTAGCATTTTAGGCGGGGCTGCATCCAATGCCGCTCTGGCTATTCCTGTTTTAGACGACTGGGATGAACGTACTGACCCAGAACTTAAGTGGTATAAAATACTAAAAGAGATCAATGCAAAATTGCAAACTATTGCTGCGGCGAATATCTTTGCTTTTCCAACCCCTCCTATTCCAGGATTAGGGACTTCAGGTGGACTAGAAGGTCAGCTGCTTGATCTTAATAATGGCTCGCCTCAAGAGCTTGCATTGATCGTGCAAAATCTTATTTTTGAAGCAAACCAAGCACCGGAATTTGCGCGAATTTATTCCACCTATTCTGCCAATGTACCACAGCAAGAAATAATCATTGATCGTGTTAAAGCGCAAAGTTTAGGTGTGCCAGTTTCAGTGATTTTCTCAACGTTATCGGCACAACTCGGTAGCCAGTATGTAAATGACTTTAACTTATTCGGTAAAAATTACCGCGTTATGCTACAAGCGGACGCCAATTTCCGCGATACCATGGAAGACGTTGGTAACTTACACGTGCGCAGTAATGAAGGCCACATGATTCCACTTACGGCTCTTGTCGACATTAAACCAGTACTAGGACCTCAAACACTGAATCGATATAACCTTTATCGTACTGCGGCGATACAAGCTACCGTTGCCGATGGTTACAGCTCAGGGGATGGTATTGCCGCTCTTGAACGTATTGCCCAAGACGTATTGCCTGAAGGTTATGTGATTGAATGGACTGGAACCACAGCGCAAGAACAAGAAGCAGGTAATATGGTGATTGGTATTTTCTTTTTAGCCTTTTTATTCGCCTATTTATTCTTAGTCGCACAATATGAAAGCTGGACCATTCCTGTGGCCGTTATGTTATCAGTTGTGGTTGCGATGTTTGGTGCTATTTTACCGCTTTGGTTAATCCCAGGTTTAACCAATAATATCTACGCTCAAGTCGGTGTGGTTATGCTAATCGGTCTTGCCAGTAAAACAGCAATTTTAATCGTTGAGTTTGCCAAGGAACGTCGCGAGCAAGGTTATGACATTATTGAAGCCGCTTCCGATGCCGCGCGCTTGCGCTTTCGCGCAGTATTGATGACAGCGCTATCTTTTGTATTGGGGGTACTACCGTTAATATTCTCTTCTGGTGCTGGAGCGGCGAGCCGAATCTCAATCGGTTTTGTCGTTCTTGGTGGCATGTTACTAGCGACGATTGTAGGTATCTTCTTTATTCCTGCGCTGTTTGTTGCTATGCAAACTCTACGAGAAAAGTTTAAAAAGAAAGATGCTGATCAAGCAAGCTAAATAGCTAATATTAAAAATCAGCATAAAAAAACCAGCACCTGCTGGTTTTTTTATGTCTATCGTAAACAAATAAATATTGTAACTATTCAGAAATTTTCATAAATCGATTCCTGATTGGGTATTTATTCCACAAAACGGCGTAAATACTTCCCTGTAGCCTTAGTTCGGCTTCCTGCCTCGCATATTTGCTCCACAATTACCCAATAATGAATCTTCTTCTGTCTTAATTTGAACAATCTGGATAGTTACTAAATATTCGTATTTATTTTATATAGTGCTTAAAACCATCACGCCCTGAATTTTTTACCTGATACATTACATCATCTGCTTGCTGTATTAACTGATCAATATTTTTAGCATTTAGTGTCGCCATCGTTGTACCGATACTAATAGTAATGCCATCTAAAGGTGCAATATCAGAGAAATCAATTTTACGCACAACATCCAATAAACGACGACAATATGAATCAAGCCCTCTAGCTGAAATATCCTGCAATAGCACCATAAACTCCTCACCACCAAAACGTCCAATTCTATCGTGCTCACGTTTCATCTCTAGAAACACATCTGATAAACGCTTAAGTACTTGATCTCCTACTGTATGGCCATAGTTATCATTAATCATTTTAAAATGGTCAACATCAATCATTAACAAAGCGATACTGGGCTTTACTCGAGCGAGCATCTCAAGCTGTTCGACAAATGCACGTCGATTTAAAACCCCTGTTAGACCATCTATATTCGCCAATATTTGTAACTTATCATTCGCTTCTTCCAGCGCATCAGCTTTCTCTGCTAGCTCCATCGTACGTTGAGCAACTCGCGCTTCAAGTTGCTTATTAGCCGCCAATAATTGTTGACTTAAATCTTCAACTTGTTGTTTTTGTTTCGCACGTAAATACAACATATTGATCGCTAAAGAAAATAGAAATGCCAATAAACCATAAGCAATCCATAAACGGCTATTACTCAGCCATTGCGAATAAATAGCAATATCATGCAAAATTGTAATAATTAAAATTGCCGCGCCCAATACGAGGTAAGAGCCTCCTTGGCGCTTACGAATCAGTACTTTTAATAAACTCCAGCTATAAATAGCAATCACGGCGATCAGCAATATTTGAAATAGCATTAGAAATTGAGTGAATATAGCGGCTGGTAAGATGAATACACTAAGTACAGGCAACACAAAAACATAGCTCACATAACGAATACTGCGCATGGAAATTTCAGCAGGGAAAATATGATGCTGCCATAACAATACTAAAGGAGGGGCAAGTAACATAGTGAGATAGAGCAGGCGGATATGCAGCTGCCAATCCAATACCCCCAACATTTGATATAGAGGTTGATTGTCAGTAATACCGACTCTTAATGCGATTAGAAATGCAAAAGCCGATAGCACTAACGTAACTCTTTCACGCCTATCAATAAAAAATTGAATCACCAGAAATAAGCTGGCAATAAGAGCCAGCGCAACGACCAAAGCCTGATCGAAAGTTTGTAAAAAATAGTGGTTCCTTAACTCAGTATAAGTGCCAATAGTCAGAGCTTGCCAAGGACCCCCGCTAGCATGATAATAATTAGACACATGCCAGGTTAAGCGAGTATTTTCGGGAAGATAGCCTAGCTCAACAAATTGATTGCCAGAATAGGGCTCTGAACTGTCTTTGCTTAATCCTGCTATACCTCCCTCCGCTACAACTGCATCATTAACAAACAAGCGAAAAGACGTCGATTGCTCAGGAATGATCAATCCCCAGCGCACATCCGTCGATAAGTTCGCTAACGTCGCCGTAAAAGTCGCAAAGCCTTTGCCTGGATACATCGGATTAGCCACCTCTGGCCTATCCCAAGTAATCGGCAGCTCGATAGTTGGCGGGACTTCTTGAGAGTGAGCTACTGGCCAATCTTGAGGGCTCAGCTGCTGCTGCCAATGCATACTCCACGCGCCATTAAGCACAACAGCGCCATCATTACTTTGCCAATTAGCAAAATCGAATGTCGCCGCTACGTTGGTCACGGTGGTTGTATGGGCAGAACTAATACTGCTGAATGACAGCATTAATACGATTAATAACCCTATTCTTGCGGTAACAGTAAGCAAGATAACTCCTTGAGTATTAATAATTTTTCTCATAATAGCAGTTTCCTTCGTAGAGGAAATAACGAGATAGCTGAAAGCTGGGGAATATCAGGTATAATGGCGCGATTTTTCAACATCGCCACAATTTCGATACAAACAGGGTTAACCAATGAATCCAGATTTACAAAAGTTACAGCCATATCCTTTTGAAAAACTGACGGCATTAAAGGCACAAGTTAGCCCCAATGAAAGTTTACATCCTATTGCCTTATCAATTGGTGAGCCAAAACACCCGGCACCAAAATTTGTTACTCAGTGCTTAACAGAGAATATTTCACGGGTCGAAAACTACCCGACAACCAAGGGTATCCCTGAGTTACGTATCGCCATTGCTGACTGGCTTAAGCAGCGTTTTCAATTAACAAATATAAGTGCAGAGCAGCAGGTAGTCCCTGTTAATGGTACCCGCGAAGCGCTTTTTGCTTTTACCCAAGCTGTCATTGATCGCAGTAAAAATGGTCTAGTGGTTAGCCCTAACCCCTTCTACCAAATTTATGAAGGCGCGGCTTATCTAGCCGGTGCCGAACCACACTTTCTCCCCTGCCTAGAAGAGAACGGATTTAATCCAGATTTTGATGCGGTAACGGATGAGACTTGGCAACAGTGCCAGCTATTATTTCTCTGCTCCCCAGGTAACCCAACAGGGGCTGTGCTCGACCTAGCCACCCTAACCAAGTTAATTGCCCTGGCCGATAAATACGATTTCATTATTGCCTCTGACGAGTGTTATTCAGAGATTTATGTCGATGATAAGCCCGCGCCTATTGGCCTATTACAAGCCTGTGAGGCCTTAGGCCGTGATGATTATGCCCGCTGTGTGGTATTTCACTCACTGTCTAAGCGTTCGAACCTGCCTGGCCTACGTTCTGGTTTTGTCGCGGGTGATGCTAAAATCCTGCAGCCTTTCTTGCTCTACCGCACCTATCATGGCTGTGCAATGCCGGTTCATACTCAGCTAGCCAGTATTGCGGCTTGGGGTGATGAAGATCATGTGGTTGAGAATCGTCGCCAATACAGCCTCAAGTTCAAAGCGGTATTAGAGATACTTAATGATCCTAGCCTCGAAGGTAAAATTGAAGTTGAGCAAACAGATGCCAGCTTCTACCTTTGGGCCAAAACAAGTATCGATGAAGAGACCTTTGCCCAGCAGTTATTTGCTCAGCAACATGTCACTGTATTACCAGGATCTTATTTATCCCGCACCATAGACGGCATTAACCCGGGTAAAAATCGAGTACGTTTAGCCTTAGTTGCCAGCGTAGAAGAATGCATTGAAGCGGCAGAAAGAATTAAACAATTTGTACTAGGTCTTTAGCTTAGATACTTTGGAAAGAAAATGACTGATATAACCTTAAGCCCATTTGGCACAGAGATTACCCCAGAAGAAATCCTTGATACCCTTGGTTTTTTTGATGATTGGGAAGAACGCTACAAGTACATCATTGATTTAGGTAAGCAATTACCGGCAATTGATGACAGCAAAAAAACAGAAGTTTATTTATTACGCGGCTGTCAAAGCCAAGTATGGATAGACTCAAAAGTGAGTGACGGCAAACTATTTTTTGAAGTCGATTCAGATGCTCACATCGTGCGTGGATTATTAGCGGTAGTACTTAGTGCCTACAATAATAAAACCCCAAGCGAAATTTTAGCCTTTGATATCGATGGCTTCTTTGCTCAAGTCGACTTAGTGAAACACCTAAGCCCAACTCGAGGAAATGGTTTAACCGCTATGGTGAAAAGAATTCAGAATACCGCCGAGCAGCTTACAGCTTAAAAGACAAAGCTTAAGCCAGCTCTGTTGGTAACATCTCGATATTGTCTAGTGCTGGATCAAATTCAGCATTAGATTTCTTAACAATCGACTGTTCATCGGTATATTGTTGAAACTTCACAACCTTGCCATGCTTAAAACTATAAATATGCGATGCAGCTAAAGTAAAGCGCTCATGCGTATCACGTTTAATTCCACTGAAATAACCTAATACCACAATATCCTCACCAGCATCTAAAATTCGCTCGATGACAAAATTCCAACGTAACCATTCGATATTGAACGCTTTATAGACTTTATTTAATACTGCAGAAGGGCCTTGATGTGTGCCTTCCCCAGGAAAGCCTTGATTCTGTTGCCAGATAATAGAGGGGGAACATAGCTGCTTAAAACTCTCAACATCCTGTTGGCGAAAGCAACGATATAACTCTGTGACGACATCCTTGTTTTTCATCATTAATCCTTAATATGACGACGAAGTAGTATCAATATAGCTTAATATTAATATTCTTCAGTATTTTAATAGCCCACATCAATGTGAACCAGTCGACATTTTAGCACCCAATTAATGATATAGAAATACAATTGCCAAGTTTTTATCAGCCAATATCACTACTTTTAATAAAACTAAGCAACTAATTGCAGAAAAGTTACTTATTTTTTCGCCCTTTTTCATTTCGTAACTAAAATTAAAACAGAGAGATAAAAATAATAAGGGATAAGACATGGATTCTGTTTTTAAACACTTCGCATTGAAATGCCAACCCTCCCACTTAATACCCTTTGCACTACTGCTATTTTCTTCCCTTAGCCATAGCGAATGGGGACTAAATATGACCACTAGTGCCACTGCTATTGGTCGCGAAATTCATGGTTTACATATGACTATCTTTTATGTCTGTGTCGCCATTGCCGTAGTAGTCTTTGGCATCATGCTGTATTCCATTATTCGCCATCGTAAGTCACTCGGTGCTGTCGCCAAGCCTTTTCATGAAAGCACTCTCGTTGAAATCATTTGGACAGCCATCCCCCTACTTATTCTCGTGGCGATGGCGATTCCCGCAACTAAAACACTTGTCGCCATGTACGATACTGAAACCTCTGATATCGATATTAAAGTTACTGGCTATCAATGGAAATGGCGTTATCAATATTTAAATACCGGTATAAAAGATAGCGATAATGCAGAACAAATAGATTTCTTTTCAACCTTAACCACCAGCCAAGATCAAATGAATGGCCTAGAGGTTAAGTCAGAACATTATTTATTAGAAGTCGATAATGCCCTCGTTATCCCCATCAATAAAAAAGTTCGCTTCTTATTTACCGCCCAAGACGTTATCCACTCTTGGTGGGTGCCAGACCTTGCCGTAAAAAAAGATGCGGTACCTGGATTTATTAACGAGTCTTGGACTAAGGTCGAGCAAGTAGGTATTTATCGCGGCCAGTGCGCAGAGCTATGCGGTCAAGGTCATGGTTATATGCCGATTGTCGTTAAAGCGGTGACTGAAGAAGATTATAAAATTTGGCTCGCCAGCCAACAACAGGCTCAACAAAATGCGAACCAAGTAGAAACCTTGTCAATGGATCAGTTAATGGAGCAAGGTAAAGCAGGCTACGATAAAAACTGCGCGGCTTGCCATCAAGTAAGCGGCCTAGGTATTCCTCCTGTATTCCCAGCATTAAAGGATAGCCCCATCGCTTTGGGTGATATTCAGCTGCATAACGACATCGTGATTAACGGCAAGCCAGGAACCGCGATGGCCGCATTTGGCGAACAGCTAACACCGACGGAACTCGCCGCCATTATTACCTACGAGCGCAATGCTTGGGGCAATGACACAGGCGATAGCATTCAACCTGCTGAGATTGTCAGCTTTAAACAAGCACAGGGAGAGTAGCTATGACTCATTCAGCACCACAAACTGGCATTAAGCGTTGGTTATATACCACCAATCATAAAGACATTGGCAGCATGTACTTAATTTTTAGTCTCATCATGCTGCTCATTGGCGGCACGATGGCGCTATTAATTCGCAGTGAATTATTTCAGCCTGGATTACAATTAATGCAGCCTGAGTTTTTTAATCAGATGACCACGCTGCATGGCATCATCATGGTTTTTGGTGCCATCATGCCGGCGTTTGTCGGCATGGCGAACTGGCTTATTCCAATGATGGTTGGTGCTCCCGATATGGCACTACCCCGAATTAATAACTGGAGCTTCTGGTTACTACCTTTTGCTTTCGGCATGGTGTTATCCACACTCTTTATGGAAGGTGGGGCGCCTAATTTTGGTTGGACCTTTTATGCACCGCTTTCAACAACCTATGCTCCGCCTTCAGTAACTTTCTTTATTTTCTCTGTCCATATAATGGGAATATCATCCGTCATGGGGGCAGTCAATGTGATCGCCACCATTATGAATATGCGCGCCCCAGGCATGAATTATATGAAGATGCCGATGTTCGTTTGGACTTGGTTAATCACTGCCTTTTTATTACTCGCGGTAATGCCAGTACTAGCAGGCGTTGTAACGATGATGTTAATGGACATACACTTTGCTACCTCTTTTTTTGATGCTGCCGGTGGTGGCGACCCAGTGATGTTTCAGCATATATTTTGGTTCTTTGGTCATCCCGAAGTCTACATTATGATTTTACCTGCCTTCGGTATCGTCTCTCATATCATTCCGACCTTTGCCCGCAAAAAACTATTCGGTTATCACTCAATGGTAATCGCCACCAGCTCTATTGCCTTTTTATCTTTCATTGTTTGGGCCCACCACATGTTTACTGTCGGCATGCCCTTAGTCGGTGAATTATTCTTTATGTATTCCACCATGTTGATTGCCGTACCAACTGGGGTAAAAGTTTTTAACTGGGTTGCGACTATGCTTCGTGGCAGTATGACATTTGAAACCCCTATGCTCTTTTCTATCGCCTTCGTTGTACTGTTCACCATCGGCGGACTATCTGGCTTGATGCTAGCAATTGCCCCCGCAGACTTTCAATATCACGATACCTATTTTGTTGTAGCCCACTTTCATTATGTCTTGGTGCCTGGTGCATTATTTTCAATTATTGCCGGGGTCTATTTCTGGATTCCTAAATGGACTGGGGTTATGTATAACGAAGCCATGGGTAAATTCCATTTTTGGGTCTCGTTTGTCGGCGTAAACCTTACCTTTTTCCCGATGCACTTTATTGGCTTAGCAGGCATGCCTCGCCGCATCCCTGACTACGCTCTGCAATTCGCCGACTTCAATATGGTAGCAACTATCGGCGCGTTTCTATTTGGTTTCAGCCAGTTAATTTTTGTTTATAACATTATTCAATGCATGCGCCAGCGCGGTATTCCTGCATCACCACAGGTTTGGGAAGGAGCTGAGGGATTGGAATGGACGGTTGATTCACCCGCCCCATACCATACATTCCAAATACCTCCGACGATCAAATAGAAGAAACCATAGAAGCTAAATAGAAACGAAATAGAGCATTATTACATGCAGATAAATGAACCAATTAAAAATAGGATAGAAACCAGTTTATTAATTAAACTGGTGGCTTTTCCTTGCTTGATGTTTGGCTTTGGTTTCTTATTAATTCCTCTTTACGATGTATTCTGTGACATTACTGGCTTAAATGGAAAGTTTGATCTATCTATTAAACAACAAAAAGTCGCGCAACAAAGTGCTCTCAGCAATACAGCAGTCAGCGCCTCTTCCCATCAAGTCACCCTGCAGTTTACTACCGCTAGTGATCAGCCAAATGTTTGGCAATTTCAGCCCGCTGAAAGCCAACTAACAGTAACAACAGGCAGGCAATATCAAACTGCCTTCCATTTAAAAAATCCAACAGGGCAAGCGATGGAGTTCACATCTATTCCCAGTATCAGTCCAGGCCTGGCGAACGAATATTTAATTAAAACAGAATGTTTTTGTTTTCAAAAACAGATACTTCAACCTGGTGAAGAAGTAGAGATGCCTCTGATTTTTCAGTTGCGTAATGACATCCCGAAAGAGTTTGCCAAGTTGACGCTAGCGTATCGAATCTATGCCCAACCTTTTTATGAGCCACTAAAATAATAGGAAGACACTTATGTCCGTCGATAACTACTATGTACCCGCTCAAAGCAAGTGGCCCATAATCGGGGCTGTTGCAGTTTTCTCAATGGTGCTCTCTACGGCATTAATGATCACGGGTAGTGACATTGCTTCTATGTTGTTTATATTTTCATCTTGTTTAATGGCTTATATGCTCTTTGGCTGGTTCCAAACTGTAATACAAGAAAGCCAACAAGGCTTATACAGTGATCAGCTAAACCGTAGTTTTCGTATTGGCATGTTATGGTTTATCTTTTCTGAGTTTATGTTTTTCGCTGCATTTTTTGGCGCATTATTCTATGTCAGAACCTTAGCAATTCCATGGTTAGATGGTGAAGGGGCTAAAGGTAGTAGCGCAATGTTATGGCCAGAGTTCAGTGCCACCTGGCCACTATTAACAGCTCCAGATCCGGATAAATTTGCGACTCCTAGCGGTGTTATTGATGCTTGGAAGCTGCCTTTTATAAATACAGTAATACTGGTTACCTCAAGTATTTTTATTACGATTAGTCACCACAAGCTAAAAGCTGAAAAAATGGCAGCGGCAAAGTTCTGGCTCGCACTGACTGTTATTTTTGGTATTAGCTTTTTATGTGTTCAGGTATATGAATATATACACGCTTATCATGAATTAGGTTTAACACTTAATGCTGGAATTTACGGTTCAACCTTTTTTATGCTCACGGGCTTTCACGGCGCTCATGTCACCATTGGTAGCATCATGCTGTTTGTGATGTTGATTCGTATGCTGAAAGGTCATTTTGATAAATCGGATAGCGAAAGCTATATAGAAAATCCTGATTCAGATCGCCTATTCGCTTTTGAAGCAGCTGCATGGTATTGGCATTTTGTTGATGTGGTGTGGTTATTTCTATTTCTATTTGTCTACGTTCTATAACAGCAGAAATTTATTACTTATAACGAAGACAGATAGAGATAACACAGGAGCAATAATATGATTGAAAAAATCACTCGAAGAGTCAGTAGACCAACTACTTTTTTATCATCGCTTCTTTCTTGCAGGGGGTCTTTCAGCGGATTATCCATCTCGTCTTTCACTACCTTTTTATTAAATACTAAAAATTTAAGCGCCAGAACTAAACTGGTGAAAATTAGAATAACTAAGAAAATGACTAGCCATAGCATAAATAATTTCACCCCTGATAATTATGATTATTAAACCTTTCTCTCTTTACGGTAGACGCTATTTCCTAAAATTGGAATTAGGCCAAAGTCTAATTTTTATAATCATCTTTAGTCTCTGTACTCTGCTGGCTATTTGGCAGTGGAATCGAGCAGAAGAAAGTCGTCTATTAGAAACTCAGAAAAATGAACAGGCAGAACTAAGCGCTAATCAAATTCAGTTATCAGGAAGCTGGTTAGAGAAGAGTTTTTTACTCGATAATCGCACTCACAAGGGCAAGGTTGGCTATTATCAGCTCGGACTTTTCAAACCCGTTGCCAGCAATAACACACTATTAGTCAATCTAGGCTGGTTACCTGCCCCCATTTTACGCAGTGATATCCCTAGCCCTAACTTGCCCACCGGCCAGCAACAAATAACCCTAGCCAATATTCCTATAATTAAACCTGTGGTCTGGACAAGTGACCACTGGCCTAGCCCATTAAATAAAGATTGGCCAAAGCGTATTCAAAGCATTGATATTGAACGTTTCGAGCTTGCAACTCAGCAAGCAATAGAAGAAGGCTATTGGCAGCTAATCGCAGGTAAAGGGAAACTTATCAATATTTTCCAATCTTCTCCCTATCTGAATAAGCACAAACACCTAGGCTATGCACTGCAATGGTTGCTGATTGCTATTGCCGCATTAATGGTTGGTTTTTTAAGCAGTATCAAAGAGCAAGTGTTCGATACGGAAAGTGACTTAAAGGACGTGAATTTAAAGGATAAGAAGAATGAAAAATAAAAGAACCTTAGTACTTATTTTAACAATGACCTTCTCTCCATTCTTGATTGCTGCGCTATTGAGCTCAGACTACTCTCCTCATCAACTATCGCAAAAGAATAACGGTGAGTTTCTTACCACAGAAGTCTATGTGGATAGCGAGCATAATTCCTCGTCCTGGCATTTAGTTATTCAACAAGATAACCATATTGGTTTAGAAAAGCTAAAGAAGATAAAAATAGCGCTAGGCAAGCGCTCGGACTTAGTTGATATTATAACTGTCGAAAAATTAGATTCAGCAGCATATATAGCAACACCCACAGGGCAACTACTACTCAGTTACCAGCAAGAAAATATCGGCAAGCCACTCTACAATGATTTAAAACACTTATTACGAAGTAACTCTAAATAGATAGAATTCTTAATAAGTTGAAGAGTAAAAAATAAGAATAATAAATATGAATATAAATAGATGACAAGGAGTTGTTTATGCGAAGTTGGACCCGATTAAACATTGCCATTACCTTAATTGTAATCACTTTAGGTGCATTAACACGCCTGCTAGATGCAGGTCTTGGCTGTCCAGACTGGCCTGGCTGTTATGGACAAATCACCCCCCCACAATCAATCGAACTGATTAACCAGGCGAATCAAGCACATCCTTTATTTCCAGTAGAGCAAGTAAAAGCCTGGTCTGAAATGATTCATCGTTTTGCAGCCACTTTATTAGGTCTCAGTTTATTAATGCTCGCTATCTGGGTGAGCATTAAAGCCGAATTGAAGAATCTACGTTCTATTAGCTACCTCGCATTGGTATGGGTCATTCTACAAGGCATCTTTGGCATGCTGACGGTAACCCTAAGAATATGGCCGCCAGTGGTGACTATGCATCTACTGGCTGGAATGTTAATGCTCGCGCTGACTTACTGGCAATATCAATTAACACATACCAGCGTTATAAAACTGAAGCATTACACTCCCAACAATATCACTGAAAATTTACGCAAGCCGCTCATGCTGTTAATTTTTATCACCCTGATTCAAATGGCACTCGGTGGCTGGACCAGCTCACATTACGCAGGACTCGCCTGCCCAGACTTTCCGCAATGCCAAAACCAATGGTGGCCAGAAACTGTGAACGGCCCCTTCCATGCCCCTATGGTGCAAGCGCAAGAATATATCGGTGGTTTATTACCGATGGCTGATCGCATGGCTATTCAAATCATCCATCGCTTCACCGCCTGTTTGTTACTGCTAAGCGCTATTTTCTTGTGCTATCAGCTTTACCTGCAACGGCATGATGTTAAGCAGTATAAAAAACTTATTCTAATGATCTCCCTTCCTATCTGTATTCAAATCATGATCGGTATTAGCAATGTATTTTTGTTATTACCACTGCCATTAGCGCTTTTACACAATACGGGTGCCGCCTTACTTTGGCTGTGCTTATGGTTTGTTTACTTTTCTCTTTCAGCCAACTCTTCTCTTTTAGCCAACCCTTCTCTTTTAAATAATAGCTCGGAGATAACCAATGAATAATGCTCTGCTCATAAAAAATAAAAACACAATCATCAGCAGTCGTTCATTTAAGGATTATTTAGCCCTGTGCAAAATCAACGTCATTCTATTGATGCTAGTCACCGCATTGGTCGGGGCGTTTCTCGCCACGGATATGCGACCCGATATGGTTTTACTGCTAATCGCATTACTGGGGATTGCTTTAGTAGCGGCTTCTGGGGCCGCTTTTAATCACGGCATTGACCAGCAAAGAGATAAGGTGATGGCCAGAACGCGAAATAGGCCTTTGGTAAAAAATAACTTATCGCTCTCTCAGGTCTATAGCTTCGCCAGCATTATTCTGGTTATGGGCTTTGCTTTATTATGGTTTTTTGTTAATCCGTTAACCGCCATCTTAGCCCTCGCCTCCATGGTGGGATATGCCCTAATCTATAGTCATTGGTTAAAACCCCTGACCCCACAAAATATAACCATTGGAGGACTCGCAGGAGCCATGCCGCCATTATTAGGCTGGACAGCAATGACGGGGGAAACACATCCATTAGCTTGGGTACTGGTCCTTATCATATTCACTTGGACACCTCCTCACTTTTGGGCTCTGGCTTATTATCGCCAGCAAGAATACGCCAAAGCAAAAGTACCGATGCTTAGTGTGACCCATGGTAAAGAGTTTACTAGCCTACAAATGCTGCTTTATACCCTACTGCTTAGTCTCGTCACGCTCTTACCGTATTTGCTGCATTTCAGCCAAGAAATTTATTTAATCGGCAGTACCCTATGTAATCTAGGCTTTATCTACTTAGTAATCTGCCTTTTTAAACAGCAAACGACCAAGCGCGCTCAGCAAACCTTTCGCTATTCCATACTCTATTTATTTTTAATCTTTATTTTACTTATGCTCGACCGCCTTATCGTTTTATAATCGAGCTATTGAAGACTGATTAAACGAATAAAGAATTGATATGGCCATTCGACCAAGAATTTATACGCCCGAAGCACTAGAGCTCAATAGCACACTGACTTTAGAAGCCCAAGCCAGCACCCATCTGGTTAAGGTTTTAAGGTTAGATGTGGGAGCTGAGCTGAGATTGTTTAATGGCGACGGCTGTGAATATTTAGCGCGTATCACCATTGCTGGTAAAAAGAATGCTCAAGTTGAAATCTGTGAAATCTTATCCACAGATTCCAAGATTAGTTTCCCCCTACACCTAGGCCAAGTCGTCTCAAAAGGCGACCGTATGGATTTCACTATCCAAAAAGCCACCGAGCTGGGCATTACCGATATCACGCCACTATGGAGTGAGCGCTGCGATGTCCGCTTAAAAGGTGAGCGCTTAGAAAAGAAAATGGAACATTGGAAAAAAGTAGCCATTTCTGCCTGTGAACAAAGTGGTCGCAACCATATTCCAACGATTCATCCAGCAATGACCTATCACGAATGGGCAAGCTCAGTTGAAAGTGATACTAAGCTAGTACTGCATACCCGCGATCAAAAACCTCTCACGGATATTCAAGCACCTAACTCTGTCGCATTATTGGTGGGCCCAGAAGGTGGTATTACCGATGAAGAAGTCGAATTTTGTATTCAGCAGGGATTTACTGGCCTGATGCTAGGTCCACGAATTTTACGCACAGAGACGGCTGCGTTAGCCGCTCTGAGTTTGTTTCAGTATTTATGGGGAGACTTTTAAGTCTCTCTTTATAAACACAGATCTCGATAAACCCAGCTATTAGACAGTATCATTGTTAGAAAATCGAACTCACTTCAAGCGAGGTGAGTTGCCTGCTCTGCCCTTCCTTCAGCTCTTCATCCAGCTTTAAATTGCCAATAGAACTTCTATGCAGCGCCATCACAGGATTTCTAAAACGACCAAACATACGCTTTATCTGATGGTACTTTCCTTCCATCAAAATTACTTCAGCGACCTTGTTCGACAATATGCTTAACTGTGCTGGCAGAGTGGTTATATCTTCAAAAGAGAAATACATGCCCTCAGCGAAGGCTGAAATATAGTCTTCGCTTAAATCATTTTCCAAGGTCACGTTATAAACCTTATTAACCTTTGCCTCTGGCGCCATCAATTTTCGCGACCAACGACTGTCATTGGTTATTAACAATAAGCCCGAAGTATTTAAATCTAGCCGCCCAACGATATGTAGACTCTCAAGTTGCTCTGTAGAATATCCACTTAACAGTTCAATTACCGTTTTATGCAGTTCATCTTTCGTCGCACTCACTACACCTGTCGGCTTATTCAACATAATATAAAGTGGCTGCTTATCTTGTAATACTTCCCCATCAAAAACGACTCGATCAAACTCTTCAACAATGATATTAACCTCTCGAATCGTTGCGCCATTAATTTCAATACGCCCTTGCGCCAGCATCAGTTTAATATCACGACGGTTGATCTTTAACTGCTTACTTAAGTAGCGGTCGATGCGGAAAGATTTTGTTTGCATAGAGTTAGTTTAATACTTTCGTTTTTTCATTAATCAAAGCTGAACCGCTGCTTTCTAATATATGATTTTCTAACTGTAATAGCTTAGCTTTACGTTCAATGCCCCCCGCATATCCTCGTAGCGCACGATCACTACCAATGATTCGATGACAAGGAATCAGTAACCAAATAGGATTACGTGCATTAGCGCTAGCAACTGCTCTTACTGCTTTAATATTACCCGCTGCCGAGGCTAGTTGTTGATAACTACTGAGTTCACCCGATTTCACATCACATAGTTTATGCCAAACTCGCTTCTGGAATTCGGTACCTTGAGCATCAATAGGCAGATTGAACTGCTGTAATTTACCCGAGAAATAGTGTTCTAATTGCTGTATACAATCATTAGCCCAATCTGCTTTTTCATCTATTGATGTGTTCGTATCCATTAATGTATTTGTATCTAAGCCATCTTCAAATTTCAAATATTGAATATACGTTTTATTACCCTGTACCCGTATTAAACCCAAGGGACTCTCGACTGAGATGGCATATTCGTATTTTTTAATAGCTTTGCTCATAAACGTTTCCATAATAGAGTGGTCGCATACGCACGCCAAGGGGCCCAGCTAGCTGACATTTCTCGAACTTGCTTTTCCGTCGGTCGAACCCCGTCTTTTTCAAGCGCAATACGTACGCCTAAATCTCCAGCAGGAAAAGCATCTGGGTTTGAAAAAGCCCGCATCTCTAAATAGCTAACTGTCCAAGGGCCTATGCCTTTTATTGCCAATAACTTCTGCTGACGTAATTCATAATCGTAATCAAGGTCGAATACTTCAGGTTCTTTAATTTTTAAGCTGGCAACAGATTTTAAACTATGAATTCTCGCGGCCGTTAACCCCAGCCCTGACAAGTCATGATCTAAAATATCCTGCGCCATCGGCAAAGCCTGAGTTAAGCCCCAAGAATTATTTTCGGCTGCCTTACTACATCTCGCAGTGACTCGCGTTAATAGCGTACAAGCTGCCTTCACACTAACCTGCTGACCCACAATCGCACGCATCACTGCTTCAAAAGGATCAAATGCTCCAGGTAAGCGAATATCACTCTGGCCACTTGCCGCTATTGATTTCAATTGTTGCTTAAACTCTTTCGTCTTAGCGAGGTGCTGCCAAATAATATGCCCTTGGCTTTCAACATCGAATACACGTTTCACTAATTGAATGATGCGCGGCAATAATTTTAGCCCTTGAGATTCACAGCTTAATAGTAAGCAAGATTTACTCGGATCATAGGTAACCGAAATTCGTAGAACTAGATTATCGAACTGTAATAATCGTCGATAACAAATGACTCCGCTTTCTTCTGATTCGATCATCGCTTCACTGCCCGCAATAATCCGCGTCGCCAAAAATGAGAACACAGAAGCGGCATCAAAGCCTTTAACAACTGGAATATTAATGTGAATCCAGCTCTCTTGCTCTAGCGTACTTTCGTTAGATGCTATTGCTTTCGATAATTTAAAATTTCGGCGCATCAATGAAGGCGCTTTATGGAATTGGCTTTTCCAGTGTTCATTAAAACGCCGAACACTGTTATATCCCGCCGCAAAAGCGACATCCGCAATACTTAAACTAGAGTCAAATAACAGCTGCTTGGCCAATAAACTTTTACGCGCTAGCTCAAGCTGACTCGGGCTGGCACCCGCATAACGCTGACATAGATCCCGGAGGTAGCGTTCACTGATACCGACCTTTTCGGCCAAATCAGAGATAGAGCAATCTACTAAATAGCCATCATTGATATGTCGCAGAATTTTGGCAGCCACAGATTCAATGCCTTTCCAGGCAGCACTTTGTGGCGCAGTCTCTGGTCGACAACGTAAACAGGGACGAAAACCCGCATTCATCGCCGCCGCTGCACTAGGATAGTACGTGACATTCTCTTCTTTCGGAGCAATAGCAGAACAAATAGGACGACAGAAAATACCCGTGGTTTTAACCCCGGTGAAAAATAGCCCATCAAAGCGGGGATCACGGCTTAAGCGGGCTTGCTGGCAAGTATTAGCAGTGAGTTCCATGTCGATGTCTCAAAATCATATAGCTGTATTTTAGCGGATTACCTAGCCAACACTAGCGGAAATCGGCACTCACGTTTGTTTGCTGTATTTCGAGCCATAATTTCCATAGGTAAACAGTACTAAACCCTGTACCATCCCCGCCAACTAAAATACAGGTGGCTCTCATGTCTAAATTTTTCTTCAAGGGTCGTATAGAACTTCCCTCTGATTACAGTACCTACAACTACAATACCGACCCATCTGCTAAACACGGGTCTAAAAAGTATCCAATTGCTATCACGGTAACCAGTGAGACAAGACAAGCTGAAATCGAAGCATTGCTAACACAGCATGAACTGTTTGCGAACATCACCCTAGATGCCGATGGCGAAGAAAACATCACCGAGCTAGAAGCGGTATTGAATAAGCCAAAGACAGTGGTATTAGACAAAACCCCTAACCGCAACGATCCTTGTTCATGCGGTAGTGGTAAGAAATATAAGAAGTGCTGCGCTTAATAAGTTAGGTAGTTCTCGAAGACGGAAGCCCACTCATCGTAGTGGTTTCCGGCGTACTGACGCAAAAGAGGAAATAACCAACTAGCAGCCGCTGGGGCTAGATTAAAGTCATCATCCAATGGCTGGCTTAGCCCTGGGAAATTCAACGCATGCTGTATCGCACAGGCACAGACTAAAAACTGGCCAATTGAATCTGCAACAGGTGCAAAGTCCCAAAATCCCATACCTTGCATCGCACTATAAACCGCACTGCTTTCACCTTGTTCGGATGCTTTGACGATAACCGGATCACCGCCTTCATGAGCGATTAAGAACCAATCATCTTCCCACTTAGCCAGATCACCTGTTAATTGCGAAAACATCTCAGGCTTCCAGGAAAGCTCAGCTGATTTGATTAGCTCTACGGGATGCCCTACTCCTTCTAGAGTAAGGCCATTCTCGGGGCAAATACGATCAATATAATCAGCTAATTCAATAGGTAATGCTCTATCGCCAAAAGTCGAGGACAAGGACTGCTCACCACTAGCAGTGCTATTACCCGCGGCAAATACCTCAGTGCTTTTCTTGCTAAAACTAGCGATTACAGCCAAAGCGTCATTTAAATTCATAACTAAAAGTACTTTCCAAACATTAGAGTAGGTATTGGGCTTATTTTAATTCATTCCCCTCTTTGATGAAATAACAAACCCCAAGCAATCATCAACTGAGCAGAAATATAGGTAGTCACAATGATCACTGTGGAATAGTCAAATGCTACGATAAAGCGATTCACCCCGATTAAGGCATCAGCAATCAAGAATGCACAGCCACCAACATTAATCCAAAGGTTATCTTTTACCAATAAAGCGCTAAAGGCCATGGCGAATAAAACCACGCAATAAATAATTACAGGGATAAATAAGGCCCCTGCCGTTAATGAAAATTGATAAAGCAGATATAGAGTTAACAATAGTAATGGCGGCATCAACCAGCGGCGATTAGTCGTTATATCTCGTAGAGGATAAAACAAATAAAGATAGGCGACTTGAGTAATCAGAAATGAACCGAGTGCCTGTTTTAGATAGAGGTTACGATCAAAATCTAAAAAAATATCACCACTAGCTGAAGCAAGCATCGCCAGAATGAAAGCCATCGTTTGTTTATTGTTTAATCGGCTGCCCTTTTGTAAAAAGGCGATTAGCGCTAATAGCAAAACAGGCGTGGCTTTCAATATATAGCTAAAATCATACGGTTTAAAAGCAATGCTCGCAATATAAGCATAACCACATATGACTGCGAGGATAAATACGCTCAAACTCTTTGTATTATTCATTTGGCCTTAGCCTTCTCAGCATAACTTTCAACTGCCTGGTTTTTTTCAAATTCAGTAATCGGCTGCCAAAATAATGTGCCTAATAAAAAATCAAAAATTGGCAACGTAATATTAAAATTAGCTTCGCCCATTTTCTCACGTTTATGATGAAGTACATGTAAATGACGTAATGCCACCCAGCCAGGAATTACTAAGAAGATTTTTTCAGCCCAATGGCCGCGAGGAATATGATAGCTAAAGTGCATCACTTCATAAAATAGATAACCGCTGATGCCTGCCGCTGCATAGATATAAGCTGCATTCGCACCGAACACTTCACTCAACAAATAACCCACTGGGAGAATCAGCCCGAATAAAAAAGCAAAAATCAGATACACAGGAAATAATACAACACGCCAATCACGTATGGCTTCATAATCCATTGAGTGCTCTAAAAAGAAACTATGATGATCCCCAGTATGGCGGCTATAAAACAGTTTTCCATATTTCGTTTTTCGATGACCAAGCCAACGGTGGGCATAATACTCGGCGAAATTTACCAGTAACATAACAAGCGGAAAGATCAACCACTCCAATAATGAGGCCGCTTGCAGTTGTGACAAAGCGTAAATAATCACCCCTAAGCCAACAACCAATACACTCAGCATATGAATCCAACCGCTGTAACTGGCGGAGATAGTCTCACGATACTGATCACGAAATTTCGTCATTGCTGCTAATGTCATCATTGCCCTATACGCCCCATCTATATTCTTTTTAGAGTTAGCATATCAGCCCTTGCTTTTATGGCTAATCAATAATACAAAAGAGCATTATCACCAAAACAAATAATACTACTCTCAGGTGCATTCAAACCATGCAGTTAAATCTTCGTGCCCTAGACCTTAATCTTCTTCCCGTATTTGATGCTCTAATGCGAGAACATCACCTATCGCGGGCAGCTGAGCATCTTGCTATGAGCCAACCTGCGGTTAGTAATGCTTTAAAACGTCTACGCCAAACCTTCAACGATGATTTATTTGTACGCACCTCTCAAGGACTTAAGCCAACAGCCCGTGCTCAAGAACTGCAACAAGCTATTCAACCCGCTCTGCGCCTAATACAGACAGCTTGTATGGAAAGTAATTTTGATCCAGCAAATAGCCAGCAGACTCTGCAAATTTCTTTAAATAGCGCGACCGAATACTTAATTGCTCCCTTGATTCATAAATGGCTGCAAGCAGAAGCTCCGCATATGAAACTGCAGCTGCAGCCAGATCATCTTGATGATATCCCTGCACAACTCAAAGAAGGTCGGTTGGATTTTGCACTAGATTATGTCGGCTTTGGTAATGAACAGTTTCAATCATTGAAGCTTACAGAAGAAGATCTCGTCGTCGTTTGCCGTGCAAAACATCCGCTACTTAATGGAAAAATAACCTTAGAAGAGTTCGAGACTCTGCCACAAGCCAGCCTAATACCGCGCTCAAGTCTTGCCCATAAGCAAAGTCACCTGCGCGGCACACCGATAGAACAACTGATGGGAAAAGATTTGCCAGCGCGTAATATCACCATGCATGTAGCCAGCTTTGTCAGTCTTCCCAACATCATTGCTCAATCTGATTTAATCGCCATAATTCCTAAGCGCATCGCACAGCAATTCAATCACAGCCAGCA
>ERZ1027231.77-NODE-77-length-63453-cov-30.069040_pt1 | contig 63453 bp, 55 predicted proteins | sample MGYA00520866_ERZ1027231 | MGnify/ENA primary metagenome ERZ1027231 (study PRJEB33311, sample SAMEA4378411) | marine metagenome | biome: Marine biome; feature: Fjord; material: Water | collected 2014-07-20T08:00:00Z/2014-07-... | depth 75 m ...
GTCCTCAGGGTATTCAAGGAGAAACCGGCTTAACGGGTGATACTGGCCTACAAGGTATTCAAGGTGAAACAGGCTTAACGGGTGACACTGGCCCACAAGGTGAAGTTGGTCCTCAGGGTATTCAAGGCGATACTGGTTTAACTGGCCCTCAAGGTGAAATTGGTCCTCAGGGCATTCAAGGTGAAACTGGCCTAACGGGCGATAGCGGTCCTCAAGGTAGTCAGGGGGATACTGGTCTAACTGGTGATGTTGGCCCTCAAGGTGAACTTGGTCCCGTTGGCCCTATGGGATTAATCGGGCTTCCTGGTCCAATGGGCCCTCAAGGGAATCAAGGTGAAACGGGCGCTACTGGTGAACAAGGCCCTGCTGGTCCAGAAGGTCCAGAAGGTAGCTTCGACCGAGTTAACTTACCTTTCAGCTCTGATCAAACGATCGGTTCTGGTGGCATTAAGTTTATCGGCTTAGGTGATACTTCAGGATCGCACGCGGTCACCGCCCTACCATTAGCTTACTCAGGTTATGTCACGAACTTGGTCGTTAGAACCTCAGCTGCCTTTTTAGATGATGAGGATAAAATTCGCTTTGAAGTTTGGTTAGAAAAAACTGACGGCAGTGCCCCCTATTTCTCCGGGCTATTCTGTGAAATCACTAAAACGAGCTTTAATGGAAAGGGTTGCAAGGTCAGAACCGAACCCGGTGATGAAGCACTTCTAGCGGTTGAAGAAATGTACTCAATCAGCGTCAGAGTCATTAACGGACCTGACCAAATCCCAGATGGAAGTATTGATTGGGATGGCATACAAACTTCAGTCTCAGCCTTAGTCGGCATAGCAACAGGAGAACTTATCTCTGCGCAATAAATCGCCGCAAGAGAAATAAAAAAGCCGCTATTTATTTTTATAAATAGCGGCTTTTAGTCTAATTAGAATTACATTCTAATATTCACAACATTTTTCTTAATTCTTTAAATCAAGAAAACGTTTTATCAGCAATAAACTGATGAACAGCTTTAATATCCGCAGGAAGAACATCTAAACGCTCTTCACGCTCCATCAAGTCTGCTAAATGATGTGGAAGTTTAGGCATTTCATAGCCTGCACGTAATACCGCTTCTTCAAACTTAACCGGATGCGCCGTACCCAAAGTAATCATAGGGATATTGTTATTGCGACGCACTTCACGAGCGGCTTTAACACCAATCGCTGTGTGCGGGTCTAACAAGTAACCCGTCTCTTCAAATACGTCTTGCATGATCTTAATCGTATTGTCTTCATCAACCGCGTAGCTATCGAACAACTCACGAGCTTTCGCTAGCTTCTCTTCGTCTAGCTCAACAATATCGGTCTTCGCATTCATGCGACCCATCAATTCAGAAAGAGCTTCACCGTCGCGACCGTACAAGTCAAACAATAAACGTTCGAAGTTTGAAGAAACCGCAATATCCATAGAAGGCGTAATCGTATGCATCAACGGATGAACTTCGTATTTATTCTTGCTCATCAAACGGTGTAAAACATCGTTTTTATTAGTAGCAATAATCAACTGTTCAATCGGCAAGCCCATCTTCTTCGCCATGTAACCGGCGAAGATATCACCGAAGTTACCAGTAGGCACAGAGTAAGCCATCGGACGAACAGGGCCGCCCAAGTTCAATGCAGAATAGAAGTAATAAACAATCTGCGACATGATACGTGCCCAGTTGATGCTGTTTACAGCAACTAACTTACGCTCACCTTTAAGGAAAGACTGATCGCCGAAGCTCGCCTTAACCATATCTTGTGCTTGGTCGAAGTTGCCTTCGATAGCGATGTTATAAATGTTATCACCGGTCACAGTCGTCATCTGGCGACGCTGAACTTCAGATACTTTGCCGTGCGGATGCAAGATGAAGATATCAACGTTCTTACACGCCTTGGTACCTTCAATTGCTGCCGATCCTGTATCACCAGAGGTAGCACCCATGATCACAACTTTTTCGTGACGACGTTCTAAAACGTAATCAAGCAAGCGACCTAAAGTTTGCAAAGCAAAATCTTTAAATGCCAATGTTGGACCGTGGAATAATTCCAATACGTATTCGTTATGGTCGATCTGCTGCAGTGGTGCAACGGCCTTATGACCAAAACCACCATACACTTCAGAAAGAATGGTTTTTAAGGCGTCAGATTCAACACAACCTTCAACGAAAGGATAGATAACCTTATGCGCTAGCTCGGCATAAGGAAGGTCACGCCAAGATTCGATTTCTTCTTTAGAAAAAGTCGGCACATCTTTAGGAACGTACAAACCACCATCGGTCGCAAGACCGGTTAAAAGTACTTCTTCAAACGTTAACTCAGGAGCGTTGCCACGAGTTGAAATATATTTCATCATAATCTGTTCTCTTAAACCAACTGCTCAACACGAATACGTGTCACGCCTTCTTGGGTTTCTTCCAATGCCTTAATTGCGGCAATGGCATCGTTCATAATTTTTTCTTGAATGCTGTGCGTTAACAAGATCACTTGCACAACAGCTTCACCTTCAACCTGCTCTTTCTGAATCAGCGCTTCGATGTTAATACCGCGCTCACTCAAGATAGATGAAACATTGGCCAATACGCCGGCTTTATCCAAAGTAGGAATACGCAAGTAATAAGCAGTTTCAATCTCTTCAATCGGAAGAACCTGAGTATCATCAACGTCTTTAAAACCTAAGTGATGAACGCGGCTTGCCGCAGGGGCATCAATTGAACGTGCTAAATCAATAATATCAGCAACAACAGCAGAAGCCGTTGGACCTGCGCCCGCACCTGGACCAGAGAACAAGGTATCGCCAACGGCATCGCCATTAACCATAACCGCATTCAATACACCATCAATCGTCGCAATCGAACGCTTCTCAGGAATCATCGTTGGGTGAACACGCAAATCAATGCCGTTTTCTTTACGGCTACTAACACCTAAATGCTTAATGCGGTAGCCAAGCTCTTCTGCGTACTCAACATCTTCTGGTGTAATGCCGCCAATGCCTTCGCAGAAACAGTTTTCAAACTGCAATGGAATACCATAAGCAATCGACGCAAGAATCGTCAGCTTATGCGCCGCATCAATACCTTCTACATCGAACGTTGGATCAGCTTCAGCGTAACCTAGCTCTTGAGCTTCTTTCAAAACATCAGCGAAATCACGACCCTTGTCGCGCATTTCCGTCAGAATGAAGTTACCCGTACCGTTGATGATACCTGCAAGCCAGTTAATCTTATTGCCTGCTAAACCTTCGCGTAATGCCTTAACGATTGGAATACCACCAGCAATGCCGGCTTCATACATTACCGAAACGCCTTTGGCTTCAGCAGCAGCAAAAATTTCAGTACCGTGCTCAGCAATCAACGCTTTGTTAGCGGTAACAACGTGTTTACCATTTTCAATTGCTAATAAAACAAGCTTCTTAGCCACGTCATAACCGCCAATCAGCTCAACAACTACGTCGATCTCTGGATTGGTGGCGACTTCAAAAATATCACGGGTAACATCGGTATTCGAAGTATCAGCAGATGGGTTGTCGCGACGCGCACCCACCTGCTGAATAATAATTTCACGACCTGCACGGCGAGTAATGTCTTGTGCATTCTGGGTTAGCACATTAAAAGTGCCACTGCCTACTGTACCTAATCCACAGATTCCTACTTTTACCGCTTTCAAGGCCGTCTCCCAACATAGCTTATAGATAGTTCAAAATTGGCGGATATTCTACACGAGAACGGCACTAATAACAGTTCTAAGATCCTAAACCCTTGATGTAAATTAGCCCTGCGGCAAGGGGTACAAGACAGCTAGTAATTTTTTTGCTAGCTTAACGGTAATAAACAATTTAGATACAAATACACATTAAGGAATAGAGATGTCAAAGTTCTTGGTATTGACCATTATTGCAGACGATAAGCCCGGTATCGTAGAAACCTTAGCCGCGACGATTGCTGATCAAAACGGCAACTGGCTAGAAAGCCGCATGTCACACATGGCAGGAAAATTTGCCGGCATTTTACGCATCAGCATTGCTGCTGAAGATGCTAATAGCCTACAAATTAGATTATCTGAACTGGCCACCCAAGGCATCAATGTCGGAGTAGAAGTAAGCGCCGAAGCCGGTGAGTCGGTGGCAACCAAGGATCTAACACTTAACCTAGTAGGTAACGACCGCCCTGGTATCGTTAAAGAAGTATCACAAGCGCTGGCTAAGCTAGGGGTTAACGTACTAGAACTGACGACAAACTGTGAAAGCGCACCGATGTCAGCGGACTTGTTATTTAAAACTGAAGCTCACCTGCGCGTACCACAAGGCTTTGATGCTGATGAGCTGACCGATACGTTAGAAGCGATTTCTAACGACCTGATGGTAGAAATCTCTCTCGATTAATACCTATAAAATATCCTCAATGGTTAATTCACGAATATAGCGCACTTGCGCGCCAACAGTAGAGCCGCCTTGTAAACTAGGATCAAGGCGGTCATTACTATCACTACGAATCAGGGTGATATCAAAACGCTCACAACGACCAAAGCTACTGTCACCCGACTGAATACCAAATACTTTATTTAGCTTAACCGTATGTTCGCCATTATCTTCAATAAACTTTTCGACATAAGACCCTACCGCTGTGGAATTGCTATTACCATTACGACAGTCGTAATCGTAGCGCAAAGTAAATTGCTTACTATCAAGAGCCGCCTCTGGGTCAGCCTCAGAATCGACCGCATCCACTACCCCAACATTCAGCCATTTTAGCGGAAAGGTATTATCAACAGCGATTACAGTTGTATAAGACACCGGCTCTGTCGGCTGAAATGCCTGTGGAATAATAACCATTGATGAAGGCGCACTAGCTTGCTCTACGCGAGATAGCTCAAAAATATAATGAGGGCCTACAGCATCCAACGTTTCTACTAAACGATAATTGGCAACCCCTGTCGCCTCCTCAGATAACAAAGGCTCACTGGTAGAATTAATTACAGCAAAGACCTCATCTTCAGCGGTTAATTCCAAAGCTTGGCCATTGCCATAAAAATTGGCGTAAAAATGAACTGTATTTTCAGCCGTCAACTCATCAACCATGACCTCTACCGCGAAATGCGCTTCAATTTCTGAAGTAGCAAAGTCAGAAGAAGTTTTCAACTCCTCCTCATCTTCTTTCTCTACGCAGCCAAGAAGTAAGGCAAGACAGACACTGGTAGTAATCAATTTGAATGGCATTTAATAAGCACTCTCGAAAAATGAAATCAGTATAAAAGGTTAAAATTAATAGATTGTAGTAAAACGTCATAAAGTGTCATCACTATATTATAGTTTATTAGCCAAAATCTATTTATTACTCGAAAGCATGCTTTTCCTTCTGTTAAACAGCGAAGCCAGTTAAACTCCTGCTTTGTTATCCTTTAAACCTTCTGGAGCCACCATGTACCAAGATATTAATTTAACCATCGACAACAAGATTGCCCTTATCGAGATCAATCGCCCAGAGGTTCTAAACGCAATTCGTGTACAGACTTATCAAGATCTAATTGCTGCTTTTAAAGAAGCAGATGCTTCTGACGACGTAAACGTAATCGTTCTTACAGGCGCTGGCGGCAAGTTCACTGCTGGTAACGACTTATCTGACCTAGTCGCGGGTGATGAAACTCGCCAAGATGTTATGGATGGCGTTTCTGGCATTTTCACAACGTTAAGCCGTGTTCAAAAGCCAGTGATTGCTGCTGTTGAAAAAGTAGCTGTCGGCATCGGCACGACCATCCTATTACATTGCGACATGGCTTTTGCAGGTACCAATACTCGCTTCCGCCTACCTTTCGCTAACCTAGGTGTTAGTCCAGAAGGTGCTTCTTCTATGTTATTGACTGAGTCCGTTGGCCCTAAAATAGCCAATGAACTACTGCTAACCGGTCGTTTCTTCGACGGTGCTGAAGCTGAAAAGTGGAACATCATCAATAAAGCGACTGAAGATGGCCAAGCTCTTGAAACAGCCATGTCAGTTGCCCAAGACCTAGTTAAGCAGCCTCTAGCTTCTTTAATTACCACTAAGCAGCTATTAAACGTTGGTAATTCTGAAGTGATTGAAGAAGTAGTGACTGACGAACTAGAAGCTTTCGCTCTATTATTGCAAAGCGAAGAGACTCAAGCTCGCATCAACTATTTAGTAAACAATAGTAAGTAACAGCAGCAAGTAATCTAACTTGCTGTATCGCGCCTCTTTCCTAGAGGCGCTAATATTCTCCCCCTATTCAAAACCCTTATGACTCTGATAATGTAAGCTCAATGTGTGAGTTTATAATAATAAGGTAACGTCATGAGCCAGCTAAAAGACCCCAACCAAATCAGCAGCAGCCAAAAATCCGGCCATTGGATTATGGTTATCATCGCCATCATAGTCTTATTAATATCCACCCCCATCATTTTTGCCATTCCAGAAGAGATAAATAAAGGTAAGCACGAAATCCTTATCGCCTTAATTTTCCCCATCACTGGCTTACTTATGTTATTTGGCGCCTGGAAAATGCGAAAAAAATATCTATTCTTCGGCCCAACCCCACTCACCCCCTCCCCTCTAATCGGCCAAGCCGGTGGACAAGTCGGTGGCCGCATAGACTTGGCGCAACCATGGGCAAAACGGAATCTCAACATCACACTCAGCTGCATCAATACTTACACCTCTGGCAGTGGCAAAAACTCTACCACCCACAGAGACATACTTTGGCAAGAACAGGATAAACCCTTAGATAAAGCTAATGGTGCTGGCAGTACATTAGAATTTTGCTTTGATGTGCCTGCAGGCGAACGCACAGCAGATACTCACAACGGCCGCGGTAAAGTTCATTGGGAAGTCTCTGTAGAAGGGTTGGTTAACTTTGTGGAGTTTAAACGCAGCTGGAAGATTCCTGTTGAAGTCGGCAACCAAACCTCCAGCATCGTCATTCCTAACGCTCACAAAGAAGCGACTCATAGTGCAAAACGAAAACACGCTGAAGCCAGCATCGAAAAACAAATTCAAACAGAAAAAACAGCAGATGGCCTCGATATAGTTTCCGAGCAAGGTCGCAATAAATCGATGAGCTGGTTCATGGTTTTATTTGGTTCCATCTTCACCGCTGTCGGCTGCTTTTTGTTTTACCAAGCCCTACAAGGCGAAGCCATGCTATGGATTATGGCACCGATGTTTTTCTCGATCGGTTTTGGTATTTTATGTTTTGGTATTTTCTTGGTCGGCCGAAAACTTGAATGCAAAATCATTGACGATCAAGTCCATACCCGTCGCAGTGTCTTTGGCCGTATTATTTATACTCGCCAAGGCAAACTCACTTCCCCAGATCAATTGATTTTAAAATCCACCATGTCGAGCACCACCAACGGCAAGCAAACTGAATACATGGCGATTTATGCCAAAGTAGATATCAATGGCCCTAATGGCTCAGAGAAGAAAGAAATAAAACTGGTCGAAGGTATTGAAGGCAAAGCGGCTGGGGAAGCGATGGAGCGAAAGCTAGCCGATCACCTAAACACCGATCTATCTGATGAGCTGGGGATTTAATAATCCCCAGCCTCTTCAGGCATCTTACCCAATAGTTTATACAGCACAGGTACAACAATCAGCGTCAGCAAGGTCGAAACTAACAGACCGCCAATAATCGCCCAGCCCATCGGTGACCACATACTAGACCCTGAAAGTGTTAGCGGTAATAAACCACCAACGGTGGTCAGTGTCGTTAATACAATCGGTACAAAACGGGTTTTCGCCGCCGCCATAATCGCCTCAATTTTTTCCATACCATCGCGGCGCATTTGGTTAGCGTAATCGACTAGAATAATCGAGTTATTTACTACAATCCCTACCAGCGACGTCAAACCAATAAAAGCGGTAAAACTAAAGGTATAACCACTAATAAACAGCGCAATAAAAGCACCAATCAGTGCAAAAGGAGTCGCAGCAAAAACAATCAGTGGTTGCACAAAAGAACGGAACTGCAATACCAGTACCGCGAAGATGCCAAAGACCGCCAGCAATACCGTTTTAGCCATACCACCAAAAGCTTCCTTACGGTTTTCTTGCTCACCGCCAATCGCGTAATGCACCCCCGTTGGAAAATCATAAGCCTCTAGCTGGGCAATAATATCATTGGTCACATTTTCTGCGGTAAAACCAGGTTTCACATCAGAGGTAATACGCGCCATACGCTCTAAATCATAATGCTGAAAACGCGCAATGCTGGTTTCCATATTCAGTTCAGCTATTTGTAATAACGGAATCAGCTGGCCCGAATTAGAAAGCACATTAATATCTTCAAAGGTTTCGACTTGCGGCTGCTCATACTGCGACAAACGAAGTACTAATGGATACTCCTCCCCTTCGTCATCACGAAAACTGCCCATATCAGTACCCACTAAAGCGGTGCGTACCGTGCGGTCGACTTGCTGTAATGGCACATTCAACATAGCGGCTTTATCGCGATTAATATCGACTTTCAAATCAATCTTGAATTTTCCTACTGGGTTATCAATCCCCACTGTGCCCGCGGTATTAACGACTAAGTTTTCAACATCAATCGCTACACGCTGAATTTCAGCTAGCTCTTCACCAACAATACGAATACTAATCGGCGCGACTAACGGTGGCCCCTGCATAAATTCTTTTACTGTAATTTTTGCACCAGCAATATCACTCACCTGACTACGAATGGTATCGACTAATGGCTCAACACTTCCGAGCTGAAAATCATTTAACGTCACAAACAGTTGCGCGAAATTCACAGTCTGGCGGGTTGGCATAATATTGTAATAAATACGCGGATTACCACGACCTACGTTTTGCGCAACGTCATTCACCAAATCATGTTGGCGTACACGCTTGCTTACTTCATCAGCGATTTCCTGGGTGCGGGCAAAGGTAGAACCTTCTGGCATATCGATGTTCACCAAGATCATCGGTTTTTCTGCTTTTGGAAATAAACTCACCCCAATAAAAGGAAACAACGCTAAGCTGCCCACTAGCATCAATACCGAAATGCCGATGATTTTTGATGGACGATCAAGTGCCCACATTAAAACCTGGGTATAACGAGTATCAGCAATAGCCTCTAATTTCTTTTGTGCACGAGTCGTTTTCTTTGCCGAGCTACCTAATTTACTGGCTAATAACGGCGTTAAGGTAAGAGCAATTAATAATGATGCAAACAAGGTAACCACTACCGTTACTGGCATCGCGCGCATAAAGGTGCCTGAGCCATTTTGCATAATCAGCATCGGCAAGAAAGACAATACTGTAGTGAGCGTACCACTGGCGACTGCCCAAGCAACTTGCGAACTGCCCTTCACTGCCGCTTCTCTTGGGCTATCTCCTTCGCGTAAATGGCGCGATACATTTTCCACCACCACAATGGCGTTATCCACCAACAAACCTAGTGCAATCACTAAACCGACAATCGACATTTGCTGCAAACCAAAACCGGCTAAATCAACCCAACCGATAGCAATAAAAATGGATAACGGTACTGCAGAAACCACCACTAAACTCGGTTTAAAACCTAAAACAATAATACTTAAAATTGCGACTAAAATGAGCCCCTGGTTTAAGCTATCGAAGAAACCACTAATCTGCCGTTCTACACTGACAGACTGGTCCATCACTGTGAGTAATTTAATTTCACTTGGAATACGTGGCTGATACTTATCTATCTGCGCTTGAATACCTTCCATCACGCGAAATATCTGGCTACCTTTTCGCTGCACAACAGAAACAAAAACGGCTTTCTCACCATTTAATTTTGCTCGATACGTCGGTAAAGTTTCTCCCATATAAATTTGAGCAACATCACGCAAATAAATAAACTTACCTTGGGAGCCACGAACAACAGTATCTTCAATTTGTTGTAGAGATTGATAATCACCGGAGGTTCTCACTGTAAAACGACGATCGCCGCCATTAGCATGGCCACCCGGTAAATTTTGCGCAGCACTTTGCACCGCCGCAAAAATCTCATCCAAACTAATACCCAACGCATTAACCTGACGCTGATCAACTTGAATTTGAACTTCTAATTCGGGTAACGCTTCTACATCAACACGTTTTACCCCCGACGCGCGTTCTAAGCGTTGCTCAAGGGCCTCAGCATGACGCTTTAATTCGCTGTAACTTGCCCGCTCAGACACTAGCGCCAGCTGTAAAATACTGACATCCGCAGGGGAAATTTTATCAATTTTTAACGCCACGATACTCGCTGGCAAGTCATCACGAATACGAGCAATACTAGAGACAACTTCATCGTACTTATCATCAGGATCTGTACCATATAAAAACTCAATTCGAATAACGGTTAAGCCATCTTCGACATTGGTCTTAATATTTTTGATATCTTCTAATTCATTTAATGCCGCTTCAATCGGGTCGACCACCAGCTTTTCCATATCCATAGGAATGGTGCCTGGACTGACGACTTTAATAACCGCTGCAGAAAAATCGAATTGCGGATCTTCACTGCGAGGCATAGTCAAAAATGACACTACACCCAGCATAACCAATAATAAAAATAGAACTGTCGTAAATTGGTGATTACGAATTGCTAACGCAGGTAATTGCATAATCGTAGCCCTTATTTAATCGCGACCGAACGGCCTTCAGATAAATAGGGCGCGCCTTGAGTTACAATGCGATCGCCTTCTTGAATACCGCTGCGCACAGCCATACGACTACCTTCAATAAAAGCGACATCAATTAAACGCAAATGCGCCTCATCACTCTCATCCAAAATATACACCTCAGCCTGCTTGCCATCGGCGCGTAATAAAGCGGTTAAAGGCAATAATACTAACGATTCTCTTTGCGCGGGATAAACACGACCATGACCGACAAAACCTGCTAATAAATTTTTATCCGTTGCCGTCAAGCGTAATTCAATTTCAAACGTCTGAGTTTTCGCATCGGCGCGACCCGCTACTTCAGAAACCGTCGCTTTAAATTGTTGATTTGGGTAAGCATCAAAATACAACTCTGCTTTATCCCCAAGCTGAGTGCGTACAATATCTTTATCAATTATTCCGGTACGTAATACCCAACCTGTTTTCTTTGGCGCAAACACAAATACTGGCTGCCCTGCTTGCACCAATTCATTAGGCTCTAAAGCACGATTCAAAATGCGCCCTGACTCAGGTGCTTTAATGACAGCATGACGATGGTTGAACTTAGCCACGGTTAAATCTGAATTAGCGACATCAACTCGAGTCTGAGCCGATTGCACTTGATCCATCGACAAAGCATTCTGCCCTTGCAACGATTGAAAGCGCTCAAGGTTACGCTGAGCATTGGCCAATACTGATTTGGCTTTCGCCACCTCTGCATCGATTTCCTCTAAATCTAAAACAGCCAATAGCTGGCCCTTCTTCACAAACTGGCCTTCATCGACATAGACCTTGCTAACCAGCCCAGGAATTTTGAAGCCTAAAGACTGTTCCGACTTGTTTTCTAACAAACCACTAATGCGCACCGCTTTGGCATAGTTTGAATAGTGCGCAGTCACTATCTCTACCGGCACTGAAGAATCCTGCTCTGCAATAGCAAATAAAGGAGGTAGTAATAAAAGGAATACTATAAAAGTCTTTAAATAATTCATAAGGAGCAGCCTTACCTATGTTGACACTGAATACATATAAGCTGACATTTTACTCACTCAATGTGTTCACCGTCAACACCGGCGATTAGATAGTCACTAATCGACATTGACAATCTGCCGCCAAAACAACAAACTTTCATTAATCCCCATACATTTGTATTAATAATAATGACGAAAGAAACCGCCAGCGGCTCTCCAGATAATAAGTATCATCATGGCAATTTGAAGCTCGCATTATTAGATGCTGCAATTGAGCAAATAAAAACTGTCGGGGTTGAAAAGCTCAGCCTACGCGGTATGGCCCGCACCGTTGGGGTATCGCAAACAGCCCCCTATCGTCACTTTAAAGACAAGAATCAGCTATTAGCCGAGGTCGCCGCTCAAGCATTTACCGAACTGTATCAATGCAGCCAATCTGCCCTAGATCCCAATGCTAGTGCGATTACCAGCATTCAAGCAACGGGGATGGCTTACTTGCAATACGCCATCGAAAACCCTGAAAAGTACCGTCTATTATTTGGCAATACCATTCAAAACCGTCGTAGCTACACAACTATGGTAGAAGCCGGCGAAAGGTCTTTTCAGATATTAATCGATCAAGTTGAACGCGGCATTGAAGCAGGAGATTTCATCCCTGGCTGCTCGCTTTTATTAGCCAATACGCTGTGGACTCAGGTACACGGTGCTGCCTCATTAATCTTGGATGGTTTCTATCAAGGTAGAGAGCTACCAATGCCGTTTGACGACTTCCTGAAAGCCCAAATTCAGATCGGCAGTCGCGCCTTATTGCTGCACCCTAAGCCAATATCTCTTTAGTAAAACCCAGTAAATATTTGACCAATGAGTCAGGTTTCATCGGCATTTCAGGCCATTTCCCTCCGTCATAAAGTGTCAAGCTAGAATTTACTTATCTTTTGAAGTACCATCGTACCAATAAGGCGTTTTTTCGCCATCATAATTAATCTGCCAGATGCCAAGCTCACACTTTATCGGTATACTTGCGGGCCTTTTTTAGCGCTATCAGCTCTTTCTTTTTAAGAAGCGATTTTTACGGATCATAGAAATATGGGTAAGCAAACTCCTCTGTACCAACAACACCTAGATGCCAACGGCAAAATTGTCGATTTTGGTGGCTGGGATATGCCAATTCACTACGGCTCTCAGTTACAAGAGCATAATGTAGTACGTGAAGACGCAGGCATGTTCGACGTATCACACATGACCATCGTTGATATCACAGGTCCAGAAGCTCTGGCTTACCTACAAAAGATCTTAGCCAATGACGTATCTAAGCTAGGTTTCACGGGTAAAGCACTTTATACCGGCATGCTGAACGAAGAAGGCGGCGTGATCGACGACCTTATCGTTTATAAAATGGAAGGCTGGTACCGCACCGTTGTTAACTGCGGTACACGCGAAAAAGATTTGGCTTGGATGAACAAGCAAATCGAAAGTTTTGATGCGACATTAACAGAGCGTCCTGAACTGGCAATGGTTGCTGTTCAAGGCCCTAACGCGATCGAGAAAGTGAAGCAGGTTCGCACAGAACAAGCTGCTTTGATTAGCGAGTTAAAAGTATTCCAAGGTTTGCCAGTTGGCGAATGGTTCTACGCTCGCACGGGTTATACTGGTGAAGACGGTTTAGAAATCATCGTACCTGCGGCTGAAGTTGCTGAGTTTTGGGATGCATTAATCGCAGCAGGCGTAGCCCCTACTGGTTTAGGCGCACGTGATACCTTGCGTTTAGAAGCTGGCATGAACTTGTATGGCAACGACATGGACGACTCCATCTCACCACTGCAAGCGGGCATGGGCTGGACCATTGCATGGGAACCTGCTGATCGTGACTTCATTGGCCGCAAAGCGTTAGAAGCGCAAAAAGCTGCAGGTATACCGAGCAAGTTAGTCGGTATCGTACTAGAGACTCGAGGCGTGATGCGCTCTCACCAAAAAGTAGTTGTAGATCTTGGTGAAGGTGTTCAGGGAGAAGGCGAGATTACCAGTGGTACTTTCTCACCAACACTTCAGCATTCTATCGCCATGGCTCGTGTTCCTTATGACACAGGCAGCGAATGTAATATCGAAATGCGTGGCAAGCTAATTCCTGCCCGCGTTGTAAAAATGCCGTTCGTACGTAATGGCAAAAAAGTTTTCGAATAACCGAATTAAAATTTAGCTTGAGAGAAATATTATGAGCAACATCCCTGCAGAACTTAAGTACGTTGAATCCCACGAATGGTTACGCAAAGAAGAAGACGGCACCATCACTGTTGGTATCACAGACTTCGCCCAAGCAGCCCTTGGCGACGTAGTATTTGTTGAGCTGCCTGAAGTTGGCGCTGAAGTTGAAGCCGACGAAGACATCGCCGTTGTTGAATCGGTTAAAGCCGCTTCTGATATTTACGCACCGATCGCTGGTAAAATCGTAGCAGTAAATGAAGAACTTGTAGACGCGCCAGAAAAAACCAACGAAGACCCATATGGCGATGCTTGGTTCTTCCGCATGGAACCTGCTAGCGCTGATGACTACGACAGCTTAATGACTGCCGATGAATACGCTGCAAAGTGTGATTAATTAGCAAAAAATACTAAGCCCTGCTGTTAAGAAACAACAGGGCTTTTTTATATTTCTTTTATCTTTAAAGATTCGTTCATCCCCTAACTTTCGTACATTTTTTAGTACAATACGAGCAAGCACATGAGCACAGAAACACTGGTACAACTGGAACAGCGCGACAATTTTATTGGTCGCCACATTGGTCCTGATAACGCTGAAGAAAACGCCCTCTTAGAAGCCGTCGGCGCAACAAGCCTAGAAGATCTTTCTTCACAAATTGTTCCTGCAGATATTTTGCGTGAAGAATTTTTAGAAATTGCTGATGGCCGTACAGAGTTTGAAGCGATTAATTATTTGCGCACCCTAGCTGACCAGAACAAGGTTTTCAAAAGCTACATCGGCATGGGTTACAACGATACAATTGTTCCGCCAGTGATCATGCGCAACGTATTGGAAAATCCAGGTTGGTATACGGCGTATACCCCTTACCAGCCCGAAATTGCACAAGGTCGTTTGGAAGCGCTATTAAACTTCCAACAACTTGTTTGCGATATGACAGGCATGGAATTAGCGAACGCATCATTGCTTGATGAAGGTACCGCGGCTGCCGAAGCCATGGCAATGACCAAGCGTACCGTGCGTAAAAACAAATCGAATACTTTCTTCGTTGATGAAAACTGCTTACCACAAACCATCGACGTGATTAAAACTCGCGCCGAAGCATTCGGTTGGGAAGTTATCGTTGCACCTGCTGCACAAGCGGCTGACGCTGACGTATTTGGGGCGATTTTTCAGTACCCAGGTAAAGGCGGTAATGTTGAAGATTTCACCGACATTATCACTTCCCTGCACGCTAAAGAAGCACTCGCGACAGTCGCAACCGACCTTATGGCTTTGGTTGCACTTAAGACCCCAGCTGAAATGGGCGCCGACATTGTATTGGGTAACGCTCAACACTTTGGTGTACCAATGGGCTTTGGTGGTCCACACGCTGCGTTCTTCGCCACGAAAGATAAGTACAAGCGTTCGATCCCTGGCCGTATCATCGGTGTTTCTATCGACGCTCAAGGCAACCCAGCATTACGCATGGCGCTGCAAACTCGTGAACAACATATCCGTCGCGAAAAGGCGAACTCTAATATCTGTACTGCACAGGCATTATTGGCCAACCTATCTTCTTTCTACGCGGTTTATCACGGCCCACAAGGTTTAAAAACCATTGCTGGTCGCATTCACCGTTTGACGGATATTTTAGCCCTAGGCCTGCAAAAAGCAGGCATTAAATTAGCTAACGATACCTGGTTCGATACTCTAACGATTATCACTGACGATCGTGATGCTGTTATTCAGCGCGCACTAGCCGCTGAAGTTAACTTGCGTCTTGATAGCGCAGTATCTGTTGGCGTATCCATCTGTGAGAAAACATCCGCCGCTGACATTGCAGAATTGTTGAACATCTTCTTAGGCGACGCTGCAGAAGATTTCGACCTAGACATCTATGCATTAGATGCTGAAGTAATCGCAGCGACTTCTAACTCTATTCCTACTGAGTTAGTTCGTACTAGCGAATTCCTAACGCACCCAACCTTCAACTCGTACCACAGCGAACACGAAATGCTGCGTTACATGAAGAGCTTGGAAGTTAAAGATCTAGCGATGAATCATTCAATGATCACCCTAGGCTCTTGCACCATGAAATTAAACGCCACGACTCAGATGATTCCTTTGTCTTGGCCTGAGTTCTCTACCATTCACCCATTCGCTCCAAAAGACCAAACCATTGGTTACGAGGCAATGATTGATGAGTTGGATGACTACTTAAAAGACATCACTGGTTTCTCTGCTATTTGCATGCAGCCTAACTCAGGCGCACAAGGTGAATACGCGGGTTTAATCGCGATTAAGAAATATCACGAAAGCCGTGGCGAAGGTCACCGTAACGTTTGTTTGATTCCACGTTCTGCACACGGTACTAACCCTGCCTCTGCACAAATGGCGTCAATGAAAGTTGTCGTGACTAACTGTGACGACGAAGGCAACGTAGACTTCGCCGACTTGAAAGCCAAAGCCGAAGAAATTGGCGATAACCTTTCTTGCTTAATGATCACCTACCCGTCTACCCACGGCGTATACGAAGAAGGGATCAAAGAAATTTGCGAACTTGTTCATAGCTTAGGCGGCCAGGTATATATGGATGGCGCCAACCTAAACGCACAGGTGGGTATTACTCAACCTGCGTACTTAGGCGCTGACGTATCGCACATGAACTTGCACAAAACTTTCGCTATTCCACACGGCGGCGGTGGTCCAGGCATGGGTCCAATCGGCGTAGCAGCTCACCTTGCCCCGTTTGTTGCTAACCACGCAGTTCGTCCAATTGATAACGAATCGAAAGGCCAAGGCGCAGTATCTTCTGCTCCATATGGCTCTGCTAGCATCCTAACAATTTCTTGGATGTACATTACGCTAATGGGCGGCAAAGGCTTGCGCAAGGCAACTCAGAACGCATTATTGAAAGCGAACTACCTAGCCAAGCGCTTAGGCGAACATTACCCGATCTTATACTCAGGTAATAAAGGCTTAGTTGCGCATGAATGTATTATTGATTTGCGCCCATTAAAAGAGCAAACCGGTATCACAGAAGTGGATATCGCTAAGCGCTTAATGGATTACGGCTTCCACGCACCAACCATGTCGTTCCCTGTTGCGGGCACCTTCATGATTGAACCAACGGAATCTGAAAGCAAAGCAGAAATCGATCGCTTCGCTAACGCAATGATCTCGATTAAAGGCGAAATCATGGCGATTCATAACGGCGAACTAGACGCGGAAAACAACCCGCTGAAAAACGCACCGCATACAGCGGATGTGGTTACCGGTGATTGGGATCGTCCTTATTCGCAGAAGTTAGCGGCCTTCCCAACTAAGAACTTAGGCGCTCACAAATTCTGGCCTTCTGTTGGCCGTATTGATGATGTGTACGGCGACCGTAACTTGATTTGTTCTTGCCCTGCTATTGAGAACTACGAAGATTAAATTCGATTGAATTTTAATGCTCTAAAAATAAAAAACCGCTAATCGAAAGATTCGCGGTTTTTTTATTACTGAAAATAGTATTAATTATTTTAATTAGCAATGAAATCTATTTTTCTTTACTTCCCTCTCTTAGCTGTAATCCAATATAAATTACAAAAATCAAGAATAGGCACGTGCAAACAGCCCCTACTTTCATCGCTATCGTAAGCCAGAAAAATAAGAAAATCAGACTGCCTATTATAAAGTTAAGAATCCAACCATAGATCATGTCGAATAAGTTTAAACTCAGCCACTCCCACCAAAAGATATTCCACCACAAGCCTCCGGCTGCAAATATTTCTATTAACCATCGGAACGACCAATTTACATTGAGAGCTTTCAGCCTATGTTCAATTAGCTCAACGTCTTCCTTCGAATGTGTAACATCTAAATAACGCTCCCCAATTAATTCAAATACTTCCTTAATTTTACTCATAACCACGCCTCCAATTCCCACTGAATATTCTCTCGCGCTAGCGGCTCTTTCTGTTCTCTGAATACGCTACTCGAAAATATATACTTTCGGCTCAATAATTCTTTCAAAAAACGCTTACGGCCAAAACGATAAACAAAATCTGGTAATGAATACTCTTTACGGCATTTATAGGCATACGACTTATACAAGGCTCGATCAGCCGCCAAGATTGAGAGATCAATATCCACGAACAACTGCATATCTGTATCGGGCTGATAACCATGATGCTTTGTGGCCAGTATTAACTCAGCGCAGTATTCAATAGTCTTTGCTGGCACTTTCAATTGGGTCAATAATTCAGCGCCTATCTCGGCACTCATGCCTTCGTTATCCCCGCTGTTTTGCTGAATAAAGTCATGAAACCAAATAGCGAAATAGAAGCTGTGCCATTGCTGAATGTCATCACGATACTGCTCTGCTAGGCCCATCATCTGCTGAATGTGACTCAAACCATGATAATGACGCTTAACATCGCCATAAGTGGTTAGCAGTAATCTAAATATGCGTTCGATATCAGCTTTCTCTGCTCCCCACTGACTGGCAGTGGATAGAAAATCGACTCTTAACTTTTCCATCATGACTCTCCTTAATCCTTCAACTTGCTCTTTTGGTATTCACCCACTTAAATTGGTTGGTCAACCAACTTAATAACTAAGTTAGACATTTACTTCCCTTGAGTCAAGTTATTTGGTTGAATAACCAAAATTGATTAATGAGCACCATCATGGCCAGACCGTCTAATACCGAACACCGCCGCCAAGAGATTGTCTTAGGGCTTATGTCTGCAATGGCTGAAAAAGGCTATGAGAAGGCTTCTATTCAAAGCATCGCAAAAGCTGCTGGCTTATCTCCAGGTTTGATTCATTATCACTTCAAGACCAAATTAGAGATATTAATTGCGCTAATGACCGAGCTGAGTGATAAAGCTGATGAAAGATATGAGTTGCTAGCGACTAAAGCAGAGTCTGCTGAAGACAAGCTTATGGCCTATATTGATGCGGCATTAGCCTTAGGGGAAGGCAGTGATCATCAGGCCGTTGCCGCTTGGGTTATTATTGGTGCTGAAGCTGTGAGGTTAGAAGATGTTCGGAACTTGTATCAAGACGTTATTGCTAAGCACTCTAATACCTTGGTAGAACTGTTAACTCAGGCATCATCAGAAGTTGGGACAAAGTTAAATAAAAAGAAAGCCAAAGAGCTCGCGACTTTCATCATGGCTTCAATTCAAGGAGCTTATCAAATAGCGACTACGGCTCCTGATGCGAGTAAGGATTATGCTGCGAAAATATTGAAGGCATCTGTATTAAATGCCATTTCTTAATCTATTGATTTTCTGCACTCCTGATCATTTTCCAGTTCTCCGATCGATTCAAATAAATCGAGCGCATTAGTTCGTGAACGTAATAAATAAGCGGTTTCTTCCATTGCCTGATATTCCTCAAGAGACATCATCACCACGGAAGCCTTTCCCCTACGCGTAATCACAACTGGAGCATTATCATTACAAACTTGATCCACCACCTTCCCAAGATTTCTGCGAGCAGCGGTATAACTAATTGAGTCCATGATATTCCCTAACAATTTTTAAACAAAAAGAGATCAATACTCCCCTGTATCTGTTAAGCGGTATTGCTGTAAACGGCTATTCGGCTTATCGGGAATAGTAAGTTCAATGAGGCCTGCTTCTAGTGCAGGCTTTAAATAGCGCTCACGGAATGATGTACGATCTTTTAATTCTAAAATCCGTTGTAATTCATCTCGAGTCATCTGATCTCCTCTTTCTTCTAGCACACTTAATAGTCTTTTTACTTGAGGGGTGACTTGAGGGGTGACTTGAGGGCTTTCAACATCAAGTTCAGTATCATTGCTTTCGAGAGTTTCTAATATGGCTGATAACATGAATTCAATAAAAGGGGCTGAATCGCTCTGCTGAGTGCTAGTATTAATCGCTTGGTAGTATTCTGACTGATGCGCATGCACCATGCTTTCGACAGGGAGCTGAGATAATAATGGCTGCCATTGGCTCAGTATCAGCGTTTGCCACAACCTTCCCATACGGCCATTTCCATCCGTGAATGGGTGAATAAATTCAAACTCATAATGAAATACGGAACTGACAATAAGCGGGTGCTGATCTGTTATTGCCAGCCATCCTAATAAATCAGATGTTAATGTTTTGATTCTATTCGCTGGAGGTGCCATGTGCACCACTGTATCACCATTCATAACGCCTACATTGCCACTGCGATAACGACCCGCATCATCAATCAGACCAGCCATGAGTACTTGATGTGCTGCTAATAGATCGCTTTCATTCTCAGGCTGCCAACCAATGAACGCTTCATACGCTTTAATCGCATTACGAGCCTCTTGAATATCTTTTGGTGGCGCAATCACTCTTTTCCCGTCCAGTATGGCGGTTATCTGTGCTTCACTTAAAGTATTCCCTTCTATCGCTAATGAGCCTTGAATCGTACGAATTCGATTTAACCGACGTAAACGTAACTGTTTTTCATCTTCTTTACCGCGAAGAACAACCATTCGACCTAAGCGTTCACTGATACTTGAAATTAGATGAATTATCTTTGTCGTTATTGTAAAAGGGGGCTGATATGCCTTAGGCATGAATATTCTCGTTAGCAATTTTAATTAAGCTTCACTATAAACTATTTATTTTTAAGTCTCTTCATCTTGGCTTCCAAATAATCATAATTTTCTGCAATCAGAGGTTAATCATTTGAGTCCATTTTTCCACCTCTTACCCGCATTCAACAAACCATCAACCGCCATTCCCAAGTCCATCCCTTCACCCGCCCACTTAGTAACAGCCGTCTTTTCATCAATCGAATTATAAATCAGCCTAGGTAAAGTCTTACTTAAATCAGAAGGGTCACAACAAGCACAGGTAAACTTAGCGGGATTAGCTGCGATGACATAGTCTTCGGAGCGGTTATAAGGCGAATCAAAATAACGATCAACTTTAGAAAAACACAACCTCTCGACAAAGCGTTTTGAGGTGCTTTCAGGTTTAAGCGAAAGAAAGAACGAACCTTTATGCAATTCCCTATGATGATACCGACAAAGAGTCACCAAGTTATCCAACTTAGTCTCACCACCATCTGCCCAGTGCTTTATATGATGCCCTTCGGTATAACGAGTTTCACAACAGCCCGGAAACTGACAACCGCCATCACGGATCATTAATGCCCGCGTCATGGCCGGAGGAATGATCCGTGTTTTACGGCCTATATCCAATACATTACCGACCTCATCCTCTTGCACCACCAGCAAGCTGGCATCACAAGCTAAGCGCCTTGCGGCATTGGGTAGTAACCAACGGCCATCTAGGCTGACATCATTACTAGAGCCTGTATGAGTATTGGCTCTTATATGCATTATCAGCTGACAGCGCTCTGCGCCTTTTAATGACAATAGCTCAGATGAATCACTGGCAAGATAATGCTCAGCGAACGCTACTAAAGCATCAGCTCTACGTTGAGGAAAGGTGAGTGGCTCTTCTTGTTTGCCGAGAGGAAACGTTTCTGTTTCCGCTGAAACGTCTTTTTCATTATTGTTAGCCCCTTCAGTATCAGGGCTCTTTTTCGCATCGGCAATACTATCACCCAGCGCTTGCAGTGCCTTAGCAACTAAAGCGCCTTCTTCTGGCGGCAGCTTGGCTTTGATAATCCACATGCCATCATCGTCTTGATAATAACTGACGCTGCGATCTTCCTGCTGATGTTGCTGCTGTCTTAATTCATGCTGAGTTTCACCCAATACACTTTGCTTGCATTCGTTGGCTTCTACCGCATTAAAATCTTCTGGAGTATCAGTAATGCGGCTCACCATGCGATAGGCTTTAACTAGAATCTCCACATGCTGCGCTGTGCCGTATTCAGCAATGTTTAATAAATAGTCTTCATTTTCCTCGGTAGCGATTCGAGTCATGGCCCGCACTTTAGAAAAACTCAGTTCGCCTTTTTGAAAGGCTTCATTAATCCCCGACAAACCTTCTAATGCACGAGCGGTTCTTACTTTTTCTCGGGCTGGATTCATAGAAATACCGCACTTCCAGTTTAGCCAGTGAGCACAAGAACGAAGGCCATAACCTGCCCATGCTTGTCTACGATCGAATTCTGCTATGAGTTTTAAAAAACGATAATTGGCGGCGTTAATCTGGCCAGCGAGTGTGGTGATTTGATCTTCAAGCTGCTCATTGGTTTCGCCAAAATCATCTAATGAGAATTGATAGTTATCATTGCTGCTTTCGTTAATCCCGCCAATGCTTCCAAGATGTCCAATATCTTCAGCAAGTTTATTGCCTGCGAACTGTTTATTTCCAGAAAGCATTTCAACTTTTAAAGCATACATACAACCACCATAAACTAAATTAATACGATTTTAGATACTGTATTAAGTTTAGTTTATGGTGATTTTACGGCAACAAAAAATGGCGTATTTTATAGACTATATACTACTAAAAAACACGTAATAATAATCGAAACTTTTTTCAAAACTCCTTCTGCTCTTCTAGATTCGAATGCAACTCATACCAGCAAGCTTTTTCAGCTAGCCATATATGCTTTGCTTCTTGATACTTGCTGCCAATCAGTGAATCGTCATTTAAAGTACCCAAGCGCAATATAATGAAATCGGTATTATCTCGTTTTGCATATATTTGGCTGCCACAGCTAGAGCAGAAGCAGCGAGTTTTACCGGGAGATGATTGATAGCGGCTTAGCTTTTCTTCGCCGCTAATTGAAAAATTTGTATCTTCTATTTTGGCCACACTAGAAAATACCGCGCCATGCGCTTTGCGGCATTTAATGCAGTGACAGTGAACAACATCACCGATATTTTGGCTGACCTGATAAGTAATTGCCCCACACAAACAGCTTCCGCTAATGTTTGTCATTTATAAATATTCCAGATTTGCAATTTGCAAAATTAGAAAAACAACTCATTCGTTGCATTTTGCAAAAAAAATCGGCTAAAACCAAGTAAATACGCTCCCTTTTTATTAATAAGCATCTGGTATGAAGAATGCAATAGTCTCCTGAACATCAATAGCCTACTAAAAACCACTGGAGTTGATTATGAAAACGATAATATTCGGCGTATTAACCCTATTACTTATATCTTGTGGAGGAGGCAAGTCAAAATCCAATAGCGCCCCCAGCGAGCCTGTCATGAATAACCCCGATGCGTTAAGTGTACCTAATGGGTTCGATTACAAGATGGACCGAGATATTCAGTTCAATTTACAAGTACTTGATCACAACGGTGTTCCAGGAAAATTTATTGGCATTCAAATATTCGAACCTTCCTTAACGCTTATCTATTCAGGCCAAACTAACAGTGAAGGCTACCTAGAAGAAGTTGTGAGAATTCCAATGCATTTAGAAAGTGTACAAGTACAAGCATCACAGGTCGGCATTAATAACCTCGTTAGTCTTGATGTAAGCAAAAACGTTATCTTTCACGAATTTAAATAGGAAATAAAAACATGAAACATTTATTCGTATTATTTTTATTCCTCCCATGGGGTTCAACATATGCTTGGGATTACGCACTGGGGGATTACAGCTCAAATTACTCTAACAAAGGTATTCCCAACAGCATGGCCCAAGATATTTCAATATCTTCTGAACTGATCAATAAAATATCCACAGCTCTGCCCGAAAGAAAAAATGTAACCCTTACCAACCCCGATTACATTACCAACGACCAAGGAGCGAACATCAGTGTAATAGAAACTGGTGAAGTCTTTGTTACCTTTTTGCATGAGGGGGCAGGCTATAAAAATGCTTTTGGCTATTTTACCTATACCGGAGACGCGCCTACCAGCCGCAGTGAAATAAACGAGGTGGTACTTCTGCCCAATGCCTCATTTTATAATAGCGGTGGTGATAGTAATGGCATGCGAGTCGGTGACACATTAAGCTTAGGAACTCATACTGCAGGGACCAAGATCGGTTTCTTCGTCATCGCCAATGGCTTCCACTCCCATCATGGTATTAAGCCTTGGCAGGGCGAGAACTGGATTTTTTATACGGTTAAAGATTTAAATAGCGAAAATGATACTAATAACGAAAACCTAAACGCCCATACAGTGATGCTTTATGACGATGAAACAGGCAATGTCATTTTAGGTTTAGAAGACATTCTTCGCACTAATCCTGGCTGCGATCATGATTTCAACGATTTAATATTTATGGTCACAGCAACCCCCAGTACCGCTATCGATAATACACAAATAACAGTTCTTCCTGAAAATCTTGATACCGATGGTGATGGCGTACTCGATAGTAATGACGATTACCCCAATGACAGTGAAAGAGCATTTGACGTTTACTACCCAAGCAAAGAAGGCCAAGGAACTTTAGCCTATGAAGATAACTGGCCAACCGAAGGTGATTACGATCTTAACGACCTAGTGGTTAAATATCGATATAAAGAAACACGTAATAGTCTGGGTAGAATAAAAGGACTCAATGTTATCTACCACCTCGCTGCCAGAGGTGCATCAAGAGCGAATGGTTTTGCCTTAGCCCTCAATAACATCTCAAGCAGCGTCGGCTACAATGCATTAATTTCAGTTAATGACGCAACAGCAGAAGCAATACTTACCGATAGCGGTAGCAGTCACCTAAACTTTGTAATAGCAGAAAATACAGAAACGCTTATGCCTACGCCCGCAGGATGTTCGTTTTATAATACCGATGTTGGCTGCTCAGCAGAACCAGAAGTTAAGCTAGAGTTTGATGTGACTTTTACCGACGCAAAAACCAGAACGCAAATGGGCAATGCACCTTATAATCCCTATATCTTTGCAACTTTTGAACGAGGAATAGAAGTACATTTACCCAACCACAAGCCGACTTCAAGAGCCGATAGCAGCCGCTTTGGCAGTGGTGATGATGATACTAACTTGCTTGATCTCAGTAAAACGTATGAAACCACTGACAACCTACCTTGGGCGTTGAACATGCCCTATAGCTGGCTGCATCCTACCTCTGGCGACAACATTGTTGATGTATACGGCAACTACCGAAATTGGGCTGAAAGTGGCGGTTTAATATCAACCGACTGGTATACCAACAACTACAACTCCAATCGCGTTTATATAGGAGAGTGAACTCATCAGCCCATTCTAACAACAGGAATATCTGACCATTGTGTGGTGTACGCTGGCGATTTATATTGCTGGCGCATCGCCCACTTTTGTACCACACCTTCAGAGCCAATAAACAACGCATTACGACCATGTTTTAAATTAGTATTATCCAATACCCGCATCACCTTATCTGAACGATTCGACTGACCTTGGTGGAATAAATCATATTGATTAAAACTGCGGTCACACACATCTAGCAAGCCAACCCCCGCTTTTAAATAACGATGCCCAGGTTTATAAATAGACGCTAGGCCCTGTAATGCGGCACTGACAATTTCACGGCTATCGTTAGTCGGAAAAGGGGTTTGGCAAACAATACTGCGGCTGACATAGCCCGATTCAAACGGTGAAGTATTTAGAAAAACTTGTATTGATTGCACAAGAGAATTCTGCGCTCTTAATTTTTCTGCAGCGCGGCTAGCATATACCGCTACCGCTTGTTTAATCGGCAGCAACTCTGTGAGTTTTTTACCAAACGAACGAGTGCAATAAATTTGTTTTTTAGCGGGTGGTTGTTCTTCTAAGGGATAACAGGCAATACCATTAAGCTCATTAATTGTGCGCTCTAAATTCACACTCACCTCGCGGCGCAACGTCTTAGCATCGGCCTGGGCAAGATCATAAACCGTATGAATATCAAAACGCTCTAAACGTTTCGCCAAACGCTTACCCACACCCCAAACTTGAATCACCGGCAAACGTTTTTGCAGCCACTGCCATTTATGTGGTTCATCTAATACACAAACACCATTACACTTAGCAATTGTTTTAGCCGCACGGCTGGCCAATTTACTCAACGTTTTACTGGGGCCAATACCCACTCCCACCGGCATACGAATATCCTGCCAAAGCTTGTGCTTTATTTGCTGACCATAGTCTTTTAAATCCCATGACATGCCATCAAAATTTAAAAACATTTCATCAATGCTATAGACCTCGACCTCAGGGGAAAAAGCTTTCAGCGTCGTCATCACCCGATTACTGATATCGCCATAAAGTGGATAGTTACTGCTGAAGATCGCCACGTCATGCTGTTTTAAAATGTGCTCAACTTTGAAGAATGGCTGCAAGTCTCCCAAGCCCAACAACTTCGCCTCTTTAGAACGCGCCACAATAAAACCATCGTTATTCGACAATACCACCACGGGCTTTCCTCGCAGTTCAGGGCGAAAGATTTGCTCGCAACTGGCATAGCAACTATTGCAATCCACCAGCGCAAACATCAGCCCATCCAGTGGTAACGAATAGAGGCTTTTACCACCCCTTCTATCACCACGTCTTGTTCATCGGAAATGGCTATCGGCGGGTAGTTTTCATTGGCCGAAAGCAGCTGACTACCTTCAACGTCAATCTGCTTACAGCACAGCTCTCCATCAACCGCCGCAATCACCACGTGGCCACTACGGGGGTTTAACGAGCGATCAATAATCAAGAGGTCTTGATCATAAATCCCAACGCCCTGCATCGAATCACCCGATGCCTTAGCAAGATAGGTAGCCGCTGGGTGCGTAATAAGGTGCTCATCAAGACTAAGCGCATCTTCCTTATAATCTTCTGCAGGGCTAGGAAAGCCAGCAGCAACCGCCTCGCTAAACAAGGTCAATTTCATAGAACCTCCAAAATACTGTATATTTAAACAGTATAGAGGAGTATTGCGAAGAATAGCAAACTTACAAAGTCGGAATCGTTAATATTGACTGTTTCTTACGGCTGAACTCAAAATCAACAAAGTAGTTCTTCCCTGTTGGCGACTTGTACTGCAGGTCTTTGGTATCAATCGCCAAAGTCACCTTATGCCCTGCAGGCACATCGTAAGCGGTCGTCACCAAATCAAAATCGACAGTGATTTTCTTGCCTTTTTCAGCAGCCGGTAAGGTGATGACACCATGCGTGATCAACTTTGCCGTACCCAAAGCATCTTCATCATAAAGATAAGCAACCAACTGAATTTGCTCATGCTTCGGCTGAATCTGCAGCACCACATTGGCAGTACCACGAATCTTCATAGTTTCGTTTAAGCGGCCGGTATTAAAATAAATACTGGTAAAATCATCCGCTAAAGGAATATTCGAGATTGTTGGTACTTCAAGCTGCTCTAGCAGTGGAGACAGCAAAGGGATTGCGGTGGTAAATAGCGAACCTTTCCAAGCATTAATCGTATTATCAACCGCGCGCCAACGATTATAGGGTGAGCGCTCTAAATCGCCATCATCAAATGCGCGACGCGGGTGCAAATAAAACGTATCAGGGGTTGCCTCAGTAATAGGATAACCGTCAAAACTCTCGTAACGGTTTTGCAATTTTATTTTCATATTTAAAGGCTTAGCAGTAGCCAAATCATTACTCTCACCTTTAAGATGAATATCAAACCACTTAAAAGTATTTTCCCAAATTGTATTATCACCAGTACCCAATAAAGCCGGAATCATCTCAGCCGTTGCATGGGTGCCAGGCACTAAATCCATATGCTTTGGCACTTCAAGTTGCGAGAACATATCCATTACACTATTAGGTTGAAATAAATTATCACCATACGCCTTACCAAAATACATGGCGGTACCATTGGCATTTAACTCAGCAATATACGAACTCGGCGACCTTGGCTCCGCCCAATCAATAACCTCTTGCTGATTTTCTAAATCTTGATCCATTAAGATCTTCACGTATTCAGAAACAATAGGATCTAACCGGCCTAACAGTTGGCCAGACAAATCTAAAATCGTACCCCAAACTACCCGTGGCGTATCATTACCATAAAGTGACTCTTTCAAACTGCCCCAACCACTCATCGCCGCAACCGCTTTAATACGTGAATCATGTGCCGCACCAATCGTACTAATTCCGGCACCGTATGAAATACCACCGGCACCAATGGCATTTTCATCGACTGGGTAATTCTCAATTAAAAAATCAATAACATTACTTAAATCGGCGATATCCTTGGGACCCGCGGTATCCACCAAGCCACCTGACGTACCAAAACCTCGTGGTGCATAACTTAAAACAATATAACCTTGATCAGCCAACTGCCCTGCCTGCTGCAAGTATTCGTATTCGTTCAACGCCCAGCTAGAGATAAAGATAATCGCAGGAGCTGGGCCGTCTAAATTATTGGGGACAAAAATATTGCCATCAATATTCACACCGTCTTCAGCAATAACAGAAATATCGTCATCAACGGAATAGTTATCCGATTGCGGAAAAACACCTTGGTTAAAGATACCTGCGGCAAAACTTAAAATGGGGACAAAATCATCACTGGCCTGAGCAAGCGTAGGAATGGCAGATGCCGTTATGATGAAAGTAGATGCAATACTAGAGGCAAAGAATTTCTTAAGCTTCATAGTTCGTTCCTTATTTTTATTATTACGAATCGAGATCAACGCCAACTAGCGTAAGGGGTTCGTAATAACAAAGGAATAATCGATCAGGACAGATCCATTCTTAAATAGGCCAGACCAACCGTTCAAACTACTTTTTATATTAAGCTCAAACTATTTTCATACGATACTCATGAGGGCTTTTACCGGTTGTACGCGAGAACGCACTAGAAAATGCACTAGAGCTTGAGAATCCGACTTTAAAAGCAATAACATCCAAATTTTCACTTGAGGTAGTAAGAAGTTTTTTTGCTTTATCCATACGCAGCTTCACATATAAATCACGCCAACTGGTCCCTTCGCGCAATAAATATCGAGAAAGTGTTCGCGATGACATATTAAGTTTTGATGCAATTTTTTCTTTGCTTACATTGGTATAAGCAGCCTGTTCCAATAACAAAGCGATACGCTCATGAATATCTGGCTTTCCGCTAACGCCCCCACGTTTTGAATATAAATAATTACCCGCGCGCTTAAGCAATATATTTGAAAGCATGTGATTGCCCAAAGGGAAAACTAAATTGAGTAGGCTTATATCGCTGTGCAAATAATTATAACGCTGTTGAAATTTAACGCCGCAGTCATACAGCTCCCCGACCTGCATCATGCCGGGTAATTCCTCTCCCCGAAACCCCACCTCAGTGGTTAAGCAGGGTAAACCCGCTAATACATGCTTCTGCAAAGCAATCGATGACCCCATAGAACGGCCCAAAATAAATTGCTCGGTTTCTAAGTGAAAATTAGCAGGGAGATCACCTGTTATCTCAAAGCTCGTAACTATCTTATTGTCTTCGATACGAGGATCAACTTTTATAAAGTCATGATCACCGGTTAAAAACTTTGCAACAACATTAAACACCTGATCAGCCGTGGCGCAAGCCATAAGTACATGGCCAAACAAACCGAAAGAACTAGCATTGCACATACAGCCGATGCTCAAGCCTAACTCAAAGGGATGAATAGGCAATAAGCCCATTATATTTTGAATAACGATTAATTCTTGATTTAAAGACGGGTCCTGCAGCTCCAACATAGCTTCTGTTATATCACTACCACAAAGTATCTCTTCTATCGCCAACCCTTGTGATTGCGCATAATAAATCAGAATAGCCACCTGCGAACTTCCCCAACCGGGTAATCGAATATTATTTTTCATTTGTTATCGCATTTATTATTATTTTTATTAAGCTAATCGCTATTTGGCTACTTCACCAAATTTTTCATCGCCCCTACATACTCATCAAAATCGGTTTCAACCAAACCTTTATCAGCAACATGCGTATCCGACTTCTGCCAAATTTTATAACCCTTATCCTTCCACGTATCAGGCACCTTCGGTTGCTTGCTGCCCGAATACTCTGCTAACCATAAGTCGTACTCAGCAAACTTAGGATCTAACAAATACTCTTGAGCAAAATGATAATCGGTATAAATCATCGGCTTGCGCTTTAACTTCTGTTCTAGCGTAATAAGAAAAGTTAAAAAATCATCCTGCAGCGCTTTATAGCCAGCATCTTTAACAAAACCATCAGCCAAACTCATCTTCTCAATATCCACAATAGGTGGCATATCACGGCTATCCAACTCACCCACCGCGGCAAAAAAATTTTTCACCTGATCAGTTGAGTCATCATCCGCCATATAAAAATGATAAGCGCCACGAACAAAACCACGCTGCTGAGTCTGATGCCAGTTTGCATGAAAATCCGCATCCAAATACGTATCGCCCTGAGTCGCCTTACTGATAATAAAGCGCAGCTTACTGCTGCTATCTAACTCATGAATTAACCCACCCTGATAATGTGAAATATCAATACCATAATGGGCGGTATCAGAGGAAGGTTTGTTATCGCCAACAGCATTACAGCCTGCGGTTAAGATTAATAGAGTAACGACAAGAGGTTTCATACGACAATGACCTTTTTTTATAAGTACAGGTTCACAGTATCGCCGTTTAATAGCAGTAAAGTTAATAATTCGGAAGTACTTCATATCCAACCGCAAACCTACACTTTAGTATTAGCTCGCTTTTTAAGCACACTATAATTAGAATCTGGGGAATAGAAAATGTTAAAGCAAGCAGCCATCGTATTAGCCGCCATCGCCATCACAGCCTGTGTAGAAGACACAGCTGAAACCACATCCGCTGTTGAAACTGCACCCGCTGTGGAAATGGTAGTAACACCAACTTCTGAAACAACTGAAGCACCAGCTGTTGAAGTTGAAGCTGCTGTTGAAGTTGAAGCTGAAGTTGCACCTACTGCTGAAACAGCAGAAACAGTTGCCACCGGTGCAGTAGAAGGATAATTCCTTTTATTCACCGCATAAAAATGGCCCCTAATAGTAATATTCGGGGCCTTTTTTTTAAAACTTCAGCCTAAGATTCTGCTCTATCTCGTCTGCCAACTCAGAGAAATCTTCGTGTTGCTTTTTTAAGTCTTCCAGTATCGGCAAAGTATCACTCGCAGCCTGATAAACATCAGCAAGAATAAGATTCGCGTTTTTTTTAGTTAATCCACAATGAGTAATAGCAAACTGCTCCAATACCTTCCATTTTGGCCAACGCTTTGACCCAGATAAAGTCAGCGCCATAGAATCATTTTTAATATAAACAACCGTACTCACCACATCAAAAACAGGTGCTAGCTGGCGCTCTTGCTTCGGTAACGTACCTTGTTTAAACGCGATTAAATCATTATAAATAATGCCACTATTTTTTAAATGTGCATCACCATTTCTAACTAAAATATTAATAACGGATAGCTTAAAAAAATCGGCGAGGGCCTGCGCTACAGACTTAGGGGATACAAATTGCCTAATGGTATTAGCACAAGACTCCAAACTCGCATCGTATTTTTGCTTGGTAGACTTCGCCTGTAAAACACAAAAATCTTCAAAGCCTAATGCTTCGCCGTTAACATCAATATCAAAGCGCTTACTTATAAACAGCTTACCGTTATCGCTAATATAAAAATCAGGCACAATAAGCCCAGCATTCTTGCAGAGCATAAGGCACACATATTCGTTGCAGGCTAAATGAGGAAACTCATCACCCCAAGTCTTTACTACATAAGAGTCTAGGTTTACCGTCGACTTATCTGTAATGTGCGAAGCATCAAGCAACATCTTAGGCTGCACACCCGCCACACCAGAACGTAAAGCAAAGCGTGTTAATAACTGATCAAACAAACCCTCATCGTCGCTACTTATAATTGAAGACAGTTCAGGAGCTACTTCCGACTCATCATCAAACATCTGTCCTTCTAAACAATACTGCAAACGACCAATCTGATTATTGCCCAGCAAAGTCAGAACCGTTAAATCATCGCTACCAAAAGCCTTGGCCGTTGCTCGCTCTAAATATTCCCTAAGATAACCCTCAGGTAGATTCATCTGAAAGATCGGGTGCAAACCAGGATAGTCGTAAGTTTCTCTTCTTGTCGGCATTAGCAGTGATAACGCCTGCTCAGAATCTGCTAAGTAAGTAAAACTATGCCTTTCGCTGAACTCGCCTACCTGAGCGGTCTTGGCTAACAAGCCAACGTTTTTAGATTGAACATAAACATCAACATTCGCCATCAATCACCTTCCTGATTGAAACGCTGCATATCATCAAGCGTGGGCAAGCCAACCGATTGAATCATCAGAGAGTGATTCAAAACCTGCAAAATACGCTGCACCTTACGAATGCCTATTTCATTAAAATTATTACACTCCAAAGCACTAATTGTCGTACGATCAAGCCCCGTCATATCAGCCAATTGCTGCTGGTTCCAGCCATTCTCTTTGCGATATTTCCGCACATTACTGGCTAACTGAGTAAAAAAATCCATGATGTGAAACTCTAAATTGATGAATATATTCAACATAATAGGGTAAACACTAGCATATTGATGAATATACTCAACCAAAACTTCGAGCCAGAGTGAGAATTTCTTTGCGATGCAACGAGATCATTGTCAGCTGTTGATTACTGCTAACATGCTGATGAGAACGATCGAGTTTATGGTAAGCTGGCAACGAATCTAACGGAGGCAAATTGGCATTAGAGTCCAGTACGCGAACACTGTGATACAGGCCGAGATTTTCAATATCAAGCAAACTTAACTCACCCGTAGATGGCAACTGCCACTGGCCTAAATTCCGCAGTACTTCCACATACTCTTCTTGTAAGTTCCACTTTTTCAGCAGAATAAGACCTAAAGATTTACTGTATTCCTTACAAAGTTTAAAAAATGCTTCGGTTTCCGGCTTATCGTCAACGTCTCGAAAAGCTGATAATACAGCCAACGTTCCCACCTCACTCAACAGTGCCGCCATCATTGCTTGGCCTGGTGTTTTATATCCCAAATATTTAGCCAAAAAGGTGCTCATTGAAGCTTTAAGAACCATGCGCTGCCAGCTCAATTTGAATAGCTTACTAAGCTGTGGGTGATTTAGAGTAAAAAGGCTTTTTATACTGTGCAGCATAACCACCCGATCAACCTCTTGTAGGCCTAACAGAGCAATAACATCCAGAATGCCCTGTGCAGGCACCTGAGTTCTATAAAGAGGGCTCGCGGCAATTTTCATTAATATCGCGCAAAGACTAGGGTCCATACTAATCAGCTCTGCTAAATCGCTATGACAAGCGTCGGGATCGGCAACCGCAGTGCGTATTTTCAGCGTTAAACTGGGTAATGAAGGTAATTGCTCTTGATCGTGTAATACCTGATTGATGACAATGCTATATATGCTGTAGCTTTGATTTTGAAGTCCCACATCCGTTTGCATGTCGTTGCCTAGCCCCAAAAAAATTAAACCGTTACTAAAAGATTAGTCTGTCGTGCAATGTTTCTTAGATCGAATAACGCTAATGGCGGGCAGCTTCTTATTAAACAGCTGTATGTGATGGCCTACGCAAGTTCAATAGCTGAGCTTTCATATAGCCATTAATTTCTACAATCATATTTCCTGGAACCTGATAATCACGCGCCAGTATTGGCCATTGAGCAACAGCCTCTGCAATATCATCAACCATTAACTGAACGTCTTTCTTAGATATTGAAAAACGTTCTGCCAATGAATTAATCGCCTGCAAAGTAACATTCTTTCCTTGCCCAGCAATCGTCATAGAATGCTCACCACCCGGCCCAGAATTAAAGGTAATATCATACGCAGGAGACAACCTCCACTGACCATCACCATCCATTAAAAAACTAAAGTTTTTTGTATGATCATCTCGATTACCCACCACAACATTGAAAATCATACGCCTTACCGCTTCAAAGCAATCTTGATGATTTTTAGTCAAATGCGTCGTCACTTGCAGCAAGTGCTCATAATCAGCATCGCATACCCTAAAATCAGCATCGATCAACCCTGCTAACGTATGCATGTGAACCCTGATATTCCCCACCTGCCGATCAAATCGCTTACAGCAAAAATAACCATATTCATCATCAGATTGAATCAGTAACGTTTCAGGAAAATTAATACCGGCATCACGGGCAAGCATCGAATAAATATATTCAACCGTGCCTTCTGCTTTGGATTCTAAATCGGTATTGGTTGGAAACTTAACCAGCCAATGCTCATAACCCGCAGGCAAATCTTCAGCACCCGAAATAGCACTTAATACAGCCGCCTCATTAAATTGCAGGCCAATCGTTGCTTTTGGCCGAGCACCACCAGGCGAACCACCCGTAATATAAAGTTCCTGAGCCACCTGCTCTATACCACCGCGATAAACCACAAGAGATTCACTGGCCAATTCCGCGATAGAAATTTCATCACCGCAATGCTCATCTTTATTACCAGTATCAGGTTGATACGAAAGCGCGCCCATACAACGGCTGCCCATATAAGCCAAGCGATCGACTGGCGTTACCTCTGCTAAAGATCGGCTCCTAATAGCACGGTCCATTAACCTCATCCCCCAGCCATCGGGCAATGAATCAGAAAAGACACCCTGCAAACCATTAAATGGAATGGGACTTCCCCGCTGTAGCCCAGAAACCAGAGGCAAATTAAACGGCGACAATTGAAGGTTTAGCGCTAAGAAAGAGGCGTCATATTCAAACAACCCAATGCGATTCTCATAAACGATTCTGCCAACATTAATTTCACCTTTAACTGGGTGATGATAGATCACCTTAAGAGGTATCATGATCGCGCCCTCTTACGAGTTTTTTTCTTACTGTTTAATAGCTCATCCATAGTCATCGCACTCTTTTCTGGCATTAGCTGGTCAAACACACTGAGATCACCATAAACATGGCAAAGCTGAAGAAACTGACTAAGAGAAATGACCCCTTTCTGCTCAAACTTCTTAAGAGTAGACAGAGGAACCCCTGTTCTATCTGCAGCCTGCTGCTGGCTTTCATTCCTCGAAAGCCTTGCCCGCTTAAAGCTTTCACGCAGATTTTGTTGGATTTCTGCAGGAGAACTTAAAAAACTTAAAGATACCATAAGAGCCACAAACCAATATAAAACAACAATACGATCATTATAGTATCATTTATAGTAATTAACCACGCTCACCTAATTAACTTAACAAAGCAACCGACACTGGCTTTAATAACAGTGGTTATAAATACAGTATCAATACTAGCCTATAAGATAAATTGCGTGGTTAAAAAACGAACAAAAATAGAGTTTTTTTAGAATAATGCGGAATTAAAAAAGGCGGGCTATTAACCTAAAAACGTTCCTGCGGAGATTTATTATCGCCACAAGAAATTTGATCAAACACAGGCTGAAAATCTGGTGATATCTTCAAATAGAACTTCTTAATAAACTCATATTTAAGATTAATCCGCTCATAGCGAGAGCAATACTTCGACATAATCTCAGGATAAGCAAAAGCCACCTCAACATAACCGTTGTAGTCATTTTCAGGAGAGGTTTGAGCGTAGTGCGTCAGTAAACCCTCTGTTAACAGCGCATCAGAAGCATAATAACTAGGGGGAGGATTGTGCAGCAAATAATCCTCATCATTCCAATATTCGATTTCAAAACCGTTATGGGCCATAAAACCAATCATATCGAAGCGATATTTACGTAATAAAATAGAAGAGATTTCGTGATGAACAGTACTGCGAATCGTGGTTCCATCTTCAAAACTAGGCATATCAAATACTAGAGGAAAAAGGTATATATTTTGACTGTTTGGTTGATAAAAACCTGAGAAGTATTGCTCATTGGTACCAAGAATCTGACCACCAATAAAAATATTATCTAAGTCTGTAGTTAAAATATCAGTAGGATACTTTTCAATTTCTTGAGATAAGATTTCCAAGAATGAAAAATAACGTTTATCCGTTAAAAGCTTCAACGTGCCAGGATTAGCAATAGCAGATCGCCCGCCCACTAACTCATTATTATCCACAGGAATATCCATTACATTATCTAAACGTACAACATTAGTACCTTTAGACTCAATAGATCGCTCTAGCGCCTGGATATCTTCATTTAAATTAAACTGACAGGCTTGTAGAAACAATACTGACAGTATTAAAAGAATACACCTTAAACTAAGAGCCTTCATTGATATAAACAGCTTCTATACTCGGGGCCAATTCCTTCATTGCCAAACAAGACCAATTACCACCTTCGATACTGTCTACAAGCGACTTGTATAAATCATAACGCTCCTCTACAACAGCACTACGAGTAACAACCCAACCAGTTATAGCATTGCTATTCACATCAACATCTTGAGTTTGATCAAAAATGAATAAATCTCGGTCGCCAGCTGATATAGCATTAAGGTCACTATATTCAGAGAGAGCCTCAAAAGCCTGGCAGACACGGTCAAAGTCACTTGAAGTCGCTATATCCATTGAGCAACTAGACATAAGAACAGAAGATATTACGAACAGGATTTTCTTCATAAAGTCGTCGTCAAAGCCTGCTCATTATCGCTACATGTAATTTGATCAAACACAGGCTGAAAATCTGGTGATATCTTCAAATAGAATTTCTTAATAAACTCATATTTAAGATTAACCCGATCATAGGACGAACAAAATCGAGACATGATCTCAGGGTAAGCAAAAGCCACCTCAACATAACCGTTGTAGTCATTTTCAGGAGAGGTTTGAGCGTAGTGAGTCAAAATACCTTCATTCAATAAAAAATCTGTCGCGTAGTAACTAGGCACTTGAACTTCTAGTATCTTGTCTTCATCATGCCAGTATTCCAGCTCAGAACCATTGAAAGCCATAAAACCTATCATATCAAAACGGTATTTTCGCAATAAAATAGATGAGATCTCGTGATGAATAGTGCCGTGTATGCTTGTATCATCCTTAAAACCTGGAGTATCAAAAACTAAAGGAAAAAGGTAAATATTCTTTGAAGATGGATAAAAAAAGCCAGTAGTATTTCGTTCTCTATCGGAGAGAATCTGCCCCGCTATAAAAATAGTATCTAAATCATCGATTAAAATATCAGATGGGTACTTAAGCAGCTCGATCTTCAGCAAATCCAAAAATTCATAATAACGCTGATCATTAATCTCTAACAAAGTACCTTTGTCTAATTTCTCAGCTATCGAGCTTTTCTCGTCAGCTGAAACCTTATCATCAAGGATTTCATCGATACCAACCATTCGTATTACATTTACGCCCATAGAAACAATAGAACTCTCGGCACTGATAATCTCGTTTTCATAATTACTCTGACAAGCTTGCAAAAAGCAACTTGCCAAAACAAATATCAAAATAACTTTCACAAAGCTCATATCAAATACCGAGTAAATAATAACATTTTATTAAATCTAGAACGCAACGGCTGCCGCAGAGCCAGAGACTGTAGCTCCAGCGCCTACTTGGACCGCCACTTGCTGCATTCGAATAATGGTCCATGCTCTCCCCAACATCCCTGCTGCTAACGCAAAGCTAACTGCATCATCAGCAATACCAAACCCAACAGTTATAATATCCTCAGCAATCGTCGCAACAATGAGTACCACAGCACCAACAACTAATCCTGTGGCTAATGCATATTGCCAGCCACTACTGTCACTTTCAGCAGCAGTAACAGGAACTGCACTATCTAGCGGACGAAATTGTCGCCCACTACTTCTATTTTCATCCATCGTAATATCAATATCTATTTGGTATTGTGAGGCTAGGTAAGCTTGATTACCTAATCGACCTTTTATCTCTGGAAATTTAATGGATACCGTATAAGTTGGCTGCCCCGTTATAGGATCAAGGGTAACCTTAGAGCTCCACGTTTGCTGGTAAGCTTCACCACTATTCACTGTTATCTGACTTTCAAAGCTAATTTGCTTAGTTTTCGGATTTAAACCAACAGTAAAATCAGACAACAATTTATTAATACCCAACTCATTCTCTCGTTTAATTGATGCCTTTATATTCAGCTCATTATTTTGCAACTCTAAAAAAGGAATGGTTTTTAAGGACTGCAATGTAATATCAGCCGAAATTTTCACTTTAGCAGTAAAACCACCAGGAAAAGGCTGCACATACTCTCTCGATTCAACACTATACTTTATAGGAATAGATCTTACATTATTAGCCGGTGCCAGCTTACCAGTATTTTCAGATACGCGTGCTTGATTAGTTATACCTACTGCACGGCTAGGCACCAACAACTTCTGCCCAACAAAAATCAAATGAGGGTTCTTAATAGCCACCGAAGGGCGCATCTTATTAGCAGCAGGCAATCTTACAAACGCATCATTATTATAATTCCAGATTTCAGGCCAACGCTTAGGGTCTTGTAGGTATTTTTGCGATAAATCCCAAAGAGTATCGCCAGCTTTAACAATATGAGTAGTAGGTGTCATAGGAATCCCTTCCGTTAAATTAAACAGCAGAAGAATACCTTTTGCGCCCCTATCCTAGTATCAGAACAACGGCCTAATTTGTCTTTCTAATAACGGTTACTCAACTAAATCATCACGTTTATAACCACAAAAAGTTTCAGCGGAAACGCTTTTTCGCTCTACAGCCCCCATGAACTGGTTTTTCTCAACCCAAAGCGACAACTCATTCTGATGCGCCAACTGATAAGCCCACTTCACCACCGCCACTGAACGCTCGGCATCACAAGTAAAATACGCTTCCAACTCATCCTCAATCAAGCCACCATGCAAAAGAATATTCTGCTCATACCAACGATCCGCATGCGACTGGCAAGCCAGATGGGCACTCTTACTGTTATTACAACGGCTATGGGCCAATACAAAGTTATGGCCTAAATCTGTGGGGTAACGCGCCCAAGGAATAAAATGGTCAACCTCACCCCTTTCCTTCACACCATTGTGAGCATTAATCGGTTTCTGGCAGTAAAAACAACAGCCCTTTTGAATGTCTAATAACAGCGGCTGCACCTGAGTTAACGAAGCCCGAGCAGAACCAAATAAAAACGAATCCAAATCGCTCTCACCAATCAAACTTTGGTTAGCGCCAATACTGCGAATTTTATCCAACCAATGACTCCGCGCCAGAGAAATCACCAAATCATAAAACCGCTGAAAACAACTCACCACCCCCGCATTCAGCTCAATATGAGAACGACTCATAGAATGCGGATATAAAAAACACACAGGCGCACGCTGCAAAATTTGCAAACGCCATAAGGGGCCGTCTTGCAAAGTGCGCTTAGCTTGGGTTAACAACTTGCCCCAAGCAGGGCTTGCCTTAACGCGGCTGAAACTCTGCAAGTTTTGATCACGCAATAAACCCAGCTCGGTAATTAACTTAGCCTGCTTACCGGTACTTTGATGCAAACGCTCATGTTCGCTATACGGCAAAGAATGACGCCAATAAAGCTCAATAAACTTCTCGGCTAACTCATCAATCGTAATAACACCCTCATCCGCCCGCTTAGTAATACACACATCCGCCAAGGCATGTAACAAAGCAAACTTATAGGTCGCAACAAAATCCCCTTCCACCAAAAGGCGCTGCAAATACGCAATAAACTGAAGCTGAAACTGCGCAGTCGGGAAACTATTCATAACCACTCTCTAATACAACAGGCTCTAAAACAACAGGCTCTAAAACAACAGGCTCTAAAACAACAGACTCTAATACAACAGCGCTCCAAACCACACCATCACGGCCACCCTCATCACCAGAGCGATAAAATGCCTTCTGGGTAAATAAACCATTGGCGAATACATTCACATCAACCTCATGAAATACCCGCTCAGACTCATCCGCCTGATTACGCCAAGTAATCACCACCACAGCACCGGGCGCTGCTAATTGTTTAAGCCGTTGCAAAGCCAGACCTTGCGCTTCTGGGGTTAAGTGCATCCACACAGCACTGACCAAGATAAAATCATAAGCAGACTGTAATTCAGGATTATTACGCAACGACAATAACTCAGGCAAAGAATCATCTAACCAGAAAACATTTTGACCCCGAGTAATAGCGCCCCCTAAACGGCTTAAACCCGCAGCCGGTTCAACCGCCACCACATTCCAACCTTTAGCCGCTAACCAAGACGCATCTCGGCCTGAGCCTGCGCCTATGTCTAGGGCACGGTTTGCGTTAATAGATTGGGATTGAAATTGAGAGTTGGATAGATTCGGTAAGTGAGGTAGCCAAGTGGCATGAACAGCCTCTGGGGAAAGGCTATTGTATTGATTGGATAGGCGTTGGGCGTGGGTGGTGTAGAAATCCATGAAACGGTCTTACCTTCAATTAACATCAATGCGCAATTAAAATTTTGTAAACTTAAAAATCAGTTTAAGGTTAAGTAACATATTAAACACTTTAAAGGGGGTCTTTCCCCTTTTAAACGCAGCTAACCTACTGCTAACTTTGCTGCTTGCTGCCACATAAAATGAGGCATCGACGATTGAAGCTTCCAATTAATACTCATAGGCTGAGACCCAGTATGAGAAACATATTCAACTTCGCCGAAATTCACAAACCCCATCGTTCGCCCATATTCATCCTTCGCCTGCTCACGAACAAATAAAAATAAACGCTTACCGATTTCACGATGCTGTATATAGTCACGACCACGGCCACGATCTGGCCTAGAGCTATTTTGTGATTGCCAATGGAATAAATCCTCGCTAATAGAGTAATCATGATACATGGTCGTAGGAGAAAACTGCTTTTCATTTTTATCCAAAGTAACAAACATCAACTCAATATTCTGCTCTTTGATATTAAAAACTCCTTCACGTGCAGGCGATTGTCGCTCAAAAATAGTCGCTCCAAATGCAATTAGAATTTGTTCACGAGCATAACGAGCATGTAGCCGTAGTGTTACATCAGATAAATCAGACATCTCTTGTTGTTCATGCTTAACTCGTTCGAGTTGCCAGTTTAATACATCCAAAATTTCTGCTTCAATTCTTAATTTACGTAGCTCCGTAATACTCTGTTTCAGCGAGGTAAACCCAAGCTCTGGTCCCGTTTTCTGCCAAAAATCAAAGTGACACATAAGCATATGCCGATTACTATCATCAAAAGATACGAAATCAGTTTGAAAAATATGCTGCAAAAAGCTCAAATAAGCATGATCATCGCAAGTCAGAATTCGATTATGAATAGCCTTTCTCAGCATTTTTCGAGTAGCTTCACTAGGCGCCTTCCCTTCGACCTCAACTTGTGATCTAGCAACTAATTCTCCCCAATTCCCTCGTTTATAAAGTTCATCAAGATCAACATGAGGGTTATGAATTAAAAAATTACTCAAAGTTAATGGCAATGTTGAATGCTGTTTAAATTGTCTAATCATGGAAACAAGCCTATTCAACGTTAAAGAAGCTTGTCGAATATTACTTAGAACCATTTCTTGAGTTCGTTTAGTCAGCTCAATACGGCAACCTAGCGGCGCATGAGGAAAACCTTGCTTAATTTCATCGCTAATTGCTCTTGAACTTTTTCCTACTAGCGACCTGAATTTATGAGCGAGATCATACTCAGGGCGAGAATTTCCAACAAAGTCTAATACCGTACAGCACTCTTTATTTTCAGCTAAACGCAAACCGCGCCCAAGCTGTTGTAAGAAAATGGTAAGACTCTCAGTAGGACGTAAAAATAGTAAGGTATCAACTTCTGGTATATCTACACCTTCATTAAAAATATCAACTACGCATAGAACATTAATAGATCCACTGCGAATGGCTTGCTGTTTTTGCTGCCGCTCATTACTGTTATCACTGGTAAGTACATCCGCACAAATACCATTAAGTAATAACTGCTGAGCCATATATTGTGCATGCTCTCGACTAACACAAAAAGCTAGGGCTTTCATTTTATGTATATCGGTTATTATTTCTCTCATACTCAATAAAATCTTATCGAGTCGTGCTTGATTGTAGGTATACAGATTAGTTAATTGTGCAACATCATACCGCCCTCGACTCCACGAGATATTACGCAAGTCGGTATCATCATCTATACCAAAGTACTGAAATGGACTTAGATAACGATGATTAATTGCCTCTGGCAAGCGAATTTCAGCAGCCGTAACGCCTCCAAAATCTGCCAAGATATCACCCCCATCGTGGCGTTCTGGCGTCGCAGTCAGCCCTAGCAATATGGTAGGTTTAAAATATTCCAGTACAGTACGATAACTATTTGCTGCGATATGATGAACCTCATCAATCACTATATAATTATAGAAATTATCAGTTAAATTTAATTGATCTAGCTGATTATTCAAGGTCTGAATTGTCACAAACAACTGGCGATAATGCTCTGGTCTATGCCCTCCAACCCAAAGCTCTCCAAAAGAACCATTCCGTAATACGCCACGATATGCGGCTCTCGCTTGTTTTAAAATTTCTTCACGATGCGCTACAAATAGAAATTTTGCATCCGGCTTTGTTTTAATAAATCGGGAAAAGTCAAAAGCAGAAATTAGCGTCTTTCCTGTTCCTGTTGCAGCCACCACCAAGTTACGAAAACGCTGATGCACACTTCGCTCTACTGCTAACTGCTCTAATATCTCATTTTGGTGAGGGAAAGGCGTAATATCGAAAAAATGTGTTGAACTCTGATCGTAATCCCCACGCTGTTGTTTAAGTGCTCGACTAAGTTTTTCAACACTTGTTGCATCACCATTAAATAGTTCAAACTCATTCGATGCCCAGTATGTTTCAAAAGTGCTAAGAGATTTATTAATGATGTGTGGAATTTCTTGGGATGTTATTTTTAAGTTCCACTCTAATCCATTAGTTAAAGCAGAGTGTGAAAGGTTTGACGAACCAATATAACCTGTATGAAAATCACTATCACGTAAAAACAAATAGCTTTTTGCGTGTAACCTTTCACGCTCCGTATTGTAGCTGAGCTTTACTTCGGTATTGGGTAGGCTTGCTAAATACTCAACTGCTTTGGCATCTGTTGCTCCCATATAGGATGTAGTAATAATCTTTAACTCACGTCCGCTCGAAGTAAACGCCTCTAGCTCTTTTCGAAAAATCCGAATACCAGCCCACTTAATAAATGACACTAACCAATATATTTTATCAGCAGATAAAATTTCACGTTTCAATTCTGATTCAAGCGACAATCCAGCGTTACTACCACAAAATAGTTCGCTCTGAGTTAAACCTGTAAGAGGAAATATGTCATCAATATAGTTTTTCAAGTCAGCAGAAACTGGATTTTCTAACTCATACAGCGCTGTGAGTATTTTCCCTTGGCTATCAAGCAGGTTATCTTCAATAAAATCTTTATCTTGGATTTTAGTTTTTAGCCACAGTAATAATTGATTGGAAAACATTATTTGCTGCTGTAAGCGATCATCACTCGCAGGAATCGCATCAATCGCAAACTCAAGGATATTAGATAAAAACCGGGAAAGCCAAATCGAGGCTTCATTGCTATTTAGCTCTCGTTCGCCCACGTAAAAGCTCTCACGATCTAACCGGTTTGTAATCAATTTTGTGATTAGTTGCTCATAAATTCCTACCTGCTGCATGATTTTCCTTTAGTTCTAATTACGTTTTAAGGCTAAATAATAATTTTGCGCAGGTAGGCCTGCAATTGATTAAGATCTTGCATGGGGGCTGCTGCTTTTATGTTGGTTCACATTAGAGAACTGGGGGTATTTGCGACTCATTCCTTGATGCCTTGCCTTTAGCGCCTATCCGTAGCTTTATCCATAGATTTTATCAGGATACTGTATTTGAGTACGCACAATGCCTTATTTGGGGGGATTTTTCAAGGTTAATGAGTGTTTTGTGAATGACTTATTAGGCATCATTTCATGCCTAGTCGCCCTTCTAAACAGGCTATCACCGAACTGGGGTTAGGAGGGGGGTTAACTAAACCTCTTTAATTTAGGACCTGATTAAAGGACCTTATATTTAAAGCACGGTATATAGAACTTGATACTCTTGCTGGATATTAGCTTTAAAAGATTCAGGGATCTGCGACCATGCGAAAACTTGCACAAATATTGGGATTGTTGATTCTTGCAAAGCTTCTTTAAAACATGAAAGCTGTTCAAAGAATTCACTTTCTGAAACTGAGTCAGATTCAAAATGAACTACTAGGTCTAAATCACTGGCGTCATGGTTAGTGCCTTTTATTCGGCTGCCATAGGCCCAGATTTCAGTTCCTGAAGAAAAGCTTTGTTGTGCTATCTCACATAAGATTGTTTTGTCTTTCGCACGTAAATCAATCATTTGTTTGCTGCTGTATTACTTGCTCTAACGCACTGGCATCTTGAATAAATTGTGGCAGTAAGATAAGAGTCGTTTCGGCAAATTTAACGCCGTAATCGTGTGCCGTGTTGTTGCGATTATCACGATATTCAATCCAGCTTTCAACAGATTCGATTGTGATTAGATCATGCTGAGCAGCTTGACGAAATACATCTTTGAAGACAAGTTTGTCGACGGGTTTAGGGCTGTGAAAATAAGGTTTCAAACATTTTTTAAGTAGCTTGCCTGCCTGCTCCAAGATCAATTCAAATTCTTTTACACACGCCGAGCGATACATTTCATATTGAATAGAGTCGACTTCACTTTCTTGTAAAAGCTTATGCGCTTGCTCAAGTGTAAGAATGCGGCGTTTGAAGAAATGCGTATCGATGGTCACGAGGGCTCGCAGAGGTAATTCTGATGTCGTTGTTAACGGGTATTCTAAAGGATTCACACTCTACAAGTAATACCTTTTCTAAATCTCGCTGATTTTTTCGACGACTTGCTATATAGCAATGATGTATGGAAGATTAATTCAATACATCAAATGAGGAAGTTGATATGTCTATAGGCACAGTTTTTGTAAATAAGCACGTAGTTGTATGGGTAGTTGGGCTTGAACGCATAATATCCCCTAGTGACAATACTTGGGCCGTCGGCATGAAGAGACTAAATTGTGTGATTTATCGCTCATACTAGTGACCTATTGTGACTCACCGCTAGTAATACCTAAAGATCACTTTACAATCTAAGCAACTATTTCCAATAAGAATAAAAAAATGATGAAACGTATTCTCGCAACCTTTGCTGTTCTACTTTTAGTCGGCTGTAGCTCTAATAAGTCTGATTCTAGCTCTACTCTTACAGGGCAATTCGATGGTATAAGCATTGAGGGGCTAAGCTATGAAACTGCGTCTCATTCGGGTAAAACCACTGCGTCTGGCCAATTTAGTTACGAGCCTGGTGAAAGCATTCAGTTTTCAATCGGCAGTACGTTAATTGGCGACAGTATTCCTGCAGAAGATTCACTAGCGCTGCATCAGCTTTTGCCCATTACCGTTTTGCCTACCAACTTTGGTGAATTTAATACTCTGTTTTATCAAGCCTCGCACAAGGCCGAGCGGGACAATTTTCATCACTTTAACAATTTGCTAACGGTTATATTCAGTTTAGATAATGATGCCAACCCACTTAATGGTGTCGTTATTCCTGCTGAAGTAAGCGATTTGATGAAGGATGTGGAGATTAATTTTGACCAGCACTTGAAAACGTTCGCAGGTAAACACTCAAGCCGATACGGTAAAGGCGATGATACGTTAAGAAAAGTGACCCATTTAGGTACTGCCGCTGGCTGGTTGAGCCGCGGCGATTTATACGCTTTTGGATTAGGCTTGCAACGTTATTACCAAGCCAATGATATTGAAAGCAACTTTTACATGGCCACCGAGCAATCTACTTATTCTGATATGAATACCGAGCCCGATAGTATTGTCAGCTATGTGTTTGATGAATACGGCAATATCCCTCGCAAGTCGACTGATAACAATGGTGACGGCAATTTGAATAATATTCGTACGGCGACGTTTAATGACAATAATAAATATTTAACCGAGTCTACCGATAGTAATGGCGATGGCGATTCGAACTATGGCTACCTCTACGAATATGACACTTTTGGCAATCCGACGAAGCAAAGCTACGACAGCAATGGCGACGGAGCCATTAATAGTATTAATACCCTCACATTTAATGAATACGGCTTTAATACTCGATCTGAAACGGATAGTGATAATGATGGTGATTTAGACGCTATCACCGTGACTACGTTTGATGACCGCGGTAACGCTACGTCTGAGTTGCAAGACAATGATGGAGACGGTGTGTTTGACAGTGCCAATTTTAATAGCCACGACAGCAATGGCAACAGGATACGTACTGAATATGACGATGAAAATGACGGCAGTATCGATTCACTCGAAGTTTCAACTTACGACAGCAATAATAATCGCTTAACTCAGTATTATGATAGTGGCGCCGATGGAGATTATGACCGTTTATACGTCTCTACGTACAATTTAGACGGTAATCGATTAGTGCAAACCAGAGACAATGATGGTGACGGGACGGTTGATGAGATCACCACAGAAACTTATAACGACGCTGGCCTTCAAATCACCTACAGCCGAGATGACAATGCCGATGGTACTGCTGAATCCACATCGTTCTATGGTTACGACGCGCAAAATAATCTGAATTACAGCGGCAGCGATTTTGACGGTGATGGTATTGCTGATAGCACTAACCATTATACGCTTGATGACGCTGGCAATATTCTTCGTATTGATACTGTTCAAAGTAATGGCAACGAGCAAACCCTCCTTCGTACCTACAATGAATTTGGTAATCAATTAACCAGTAGCATTGATAACGGTGCCGATGGTCTGGTGAACACTCTGACTACGTATTCTTTAGGCTTGGTACCGGTAAGGGCCATTCTGGATACGATGAATTAGTTTAGGCGTTCTTCCATGAAACGCTGTTCTTGTGTGCTAATGAGAGTTTGCAGCTCCCCTGCTGTGTGCATTTTTTCCATTTCTTCGCTTAATGCTTGGGCTATGCCATGAGAGCGCTGGTGTAGGTAGTGATAAAGCGGAATTACTAGCAGGGGTTGTGCTGATATTACGAGTTTGTCTTCGAGTTTGAATTTTCGAATATAGTGTTCCGCGCCGAGTTTAGTGAATAGTATAACGTCGACTCGGTTATTGATTAGGCCTTTGAATAGCGCTGTTAGGTCGTTATACATTTCTCGGGGTAGCTGTTCGGTCATTTTTTCGGTGGCGACAAGGCCTCGCATTACGCCTATTCGCTGGTTTTTTAGCTGTGCTATTTGGCTGATCTGTGGGGTGTTTTTTGCGTGTACGGCGACGAGCTTGACGGTGCCTATGACATACGGGATTCGTATTAGGCTGGGGTTGTCGGCTTCTATCATGCTTGATCGGGCTAGCTCGCCATTGACTGAGCCATTATTCACTTCTACTAGGCTGCGCTTGGCTGGGAAGTTCACTATGGTCATGGTGTGGCCTAGGCGCTGGTAGATTTGGCTCATGATGCTTTGGCTGACGATTATGCGCGGGATTTGGTCATTGATAGTGGCGATACGTATTTGCTGGGCGTGGGTAAGGCTTGGGGTTATTGACCCTAACAGTATTGCTAATACGGCGACTACTATACGCATTCTAAGCTTCACTGATCTTTTGGATGAGCTGCTGGCATTGGTAACGTTTGGGGTCTTGTTTAAGTTTGTTAACAATCTCTGTCGGTAAATACTGTGTGGGTATGAGCTGACGCCCTAGGTAGTTACTTATTTCATCGCAGTCTTTTGTGCTTTTGTAGTTTACTAATACTTGCAGAAAGCGCTGCATTCCGAGTTTACTGCACGATTTACGGCTGTATATTTTGTCTTTTCCTAGGGGCTTTTTCGTGCCCAGGATTTTAAGTCCTTTGGCTTTAAGAATGAGTTGATTATTGCCTACCATTTTTACTTGGTAGTCACTGAAACTTGGGTATCCCAGAGTTAAGGTATTTTGGCTGTAGATATAGTTTCCTTGTTCTATTTTGGCAGAGGCCTGAATGTATTGGCCGCCTGGGTTGATGACTAAGCGCCTATAACCTTCGTAAGTGCGCCCCTCATAAGATTGACCTTCCGTTTCTTGGCTCATGTCTTTGTCTAGGCACCAGCTGCCATAAATACTGCCTTGCACGATTTCGTCGCTTTGGCTGGTGAATTTTATGTTCATCAGTAGGCGCTGGATTTCTGGGCTGCCTTTTTTGTAGGTGCTGTATTCTTGCATCAGGTTGTTGGAGGTTATTTCGTCAAAAAATTGGTTTTTGCCTAGCTGATATAGCACCGCGCCCATGTCGGTACTGCCCAGCTGGTAGGCGTTGTAGCAAGAGAATAACGCGGGTTCGTACAGTTTTTGGCTGACGAATGTTTTGCACTCGCTGACATAGTGGGCTTGGGTCTTTTTGGGGGCTTGGCTATTTTGCTCTGAATGGGCAAGAGCAGCCCCTGCGAGCAGGCTAGCAATGAATAGATGATGAAAGGTGGCCATGCATAACATCCATATTATGATTAATTCTGCTGATTAGTCTTACTGACTAGTTTTAGTTTAGCTGGTGTATGGGGGATGGGAGGGGTTTTTCGGAAATAGGGTTGGGTATTGAATGCTTACCCTTACAAGCCAGAAATCCATTCTTAGCAGCGAGCAGTAGATCAAATACCACCGGCTGCCCGCTTAAATAAACACCCTTGGATGTTAAATAGCATATTTTAGATAACGTTTAGATGAAATTATTCTAGTTCTAGATCATTATCAATTAGATAGTCAAAGCCACTGTCTTCAATGAAATCTTCTATCACCATTGTAGCTTTTTCAGCATGATGTGAGCTTGCAGGAGAATCAAGAATAGTTTTATTTTCTTTTACATCTATAATGCACTGATCACACATCAACTCAATAAATTGTAAACAATCTTTAGCCTCTTTTTCTGTTGCTATTTTATCTTGGCTAAAAATAACTTCCATACTCGGCATCAACTCTTTTGAATAGTAGAGTATGTAGTCTTTAATAAAATCATTAACATAATTCATTGTTTCACCCTTACAGTCCCAATTGATTCTAGCAATTTTGCAACTACTTCAAGCTTAATTATCAAGTCTTTAGTTGACATATTTTCTGTTACAACTAAAGATGCATGCCCTGGTCTATCTTTTATAAACCTTAATCCCGAAGGCAAGCTCACAAACTCATCAACAGCATAAATATCAATATCACGATAGAACCTAGATTTCGACTTAATAATAGATTTAAGCTTTCTCATGTTGGTTGCAAAAGAAAGACCCGTAGTTAAATCTTTATTCACCTGAGTTTTATCTGGGCTAAAATTAAAGTCTCCTGACTCTATCTTTCCATCTATAAGTGTAAGTGTGCTGTGCCCTTTAGGGTCCGAAATCCTAACAAATTTTTTAAGCTCTACTATTAGATGCTTAACATCTTCCATGGTAACAAGTTCCATAGCTCATCCTTAGCTGTGTTTAAATTTGAACGCCAATAACTGCGTGTGGAGCATCCTACAGCTTTTGCGAAGTTCGGTCCAAGATTTTAACAACCTTGAATTAGTATTCATCACCAGACTTATTAATGTCTTTAAGCATACATTGATACTCCTCTTCATTTCGGGGTCCGAAAACAGGTCCTTTTAAAAACTCGTCACCAGAAATATCCTTTTCGACTTTTTCATAGGCCTTTTTTCTTTTTTGGAGTCCAGGCTTAAGTGTTTCAAGTTTTTTTAATGCTTCATCTTTTGTCATTATTATACCCTCAAAGATAACTGACGAAAATAAATTATCTTACTAAGACATAGCGGTCAATAAGCGTGTCTATTTTCATGGAATACTCCGAGCGTTCAATAATTGCCCAAGTTTCAACACTACTTCCATAAGTCACACTAAGCACACCCCCTTCTTGGGTATATGGGTACGTTCTTACTCCATATTCACCTAAAAAATCAGAAACTTGAGTTTTACCAATATTAATAAAATGTCCCGGTTGATTGCTTAGATCTTTAAAGTCTCCATCATCATAAACGACTTTATTAAGCGTCCATTTCCCATAGTAGCTGTTGCTTTCTATTTCTGCATTAGACGTGCAGGCAGAAGCTTGGATAACCGTTAACGACAATGAGGTTATTCCAGATAAAGAAAGCTGTGAAAGTTTTATACTGAACTCTAAAGATGAGCTACTTGTTAAAATAGCCCGTTGCGGAGAGGAGCAAGAGTATATTATGTGCGCTGGTGATGCTTCAGAGTGCATTATTGATTTTGAGACCAAAAAATCAGGTAATTCATTAGCATTAGTTAATGATTCACATAGCGACGAAACTAGGTTCTTAGTAGTATTTTACCCTAATAAAATCATATACCGGATTCAAGGTGAAACCTGCCTTCTTGGTTATCCTCATGGGTGCTTCTTTGATGGCTTTGATTGGGTCGATGAAGATATTTATACGTATCTGTATAAATGAAATTCGCCCTGTTTTAGCCCTATCACAGCTAGTTAGATAGTATTAAAGTCTAATTGTTTTATTGCAGCAGCTAACTTAACATATTGGTCTATTTAAGACCCTGAGTCAGGATATATGGATATTTTAAAAGTTTTACTCATTACCGCTATGATCTCTGGTTGTGCACATACTTTATCTGAGGGTGAATCAGGGACTGAATTAGCGGGCATTCCAGAATTTGAGTCTTTAGTGGGTAGTGGCATGTTAGAAACTAGCGGTGCTGGTATTACGACAGAACATACAAAAGCTTGGGTATCTTTTAATGATAACTATACCGTCGTAGGAAAAGAACGATGCGAAGCTTTGATATTAACTTCTACCGAAAGACCAATTCTTGCTGTAGCAAAGTGTGATGAAGATAATGATTATTATATCTGCGGCAGAGCACCAGAAGAGTGCCATACATATTATGAAACAAAAGAATCTGATAGCACCCTATCATTAACCAAAGATCTAGGCTTTGGTGAAGATGACATAAAATTACTGGTAGATTTTTATAAAGACAAAATTGTATATCGAATTCAAGGACAAACCTGCCTTATTGGTTATCCGCATGGATGCATAATTAGTGGGTTTAGCTGGGTAGATGAAGATATATACACCTTCGTTAAACAATAAATAAATCATGAAATTGCGACTTAGAATAAATAAGGATATTTAATAATGAGCAAGCTATCTGGCCACAAAAATATTACAAACCAAGCTGTAGATGAACTAGTTCGTTCTAATAATGAACACTCAGTTATTGGAAACCTTCACAGCATGGCATTAAAATATAGCGTTACAGCTAGAGATATTTTTGATGTTATTCAACTAGGGCATTGGACTAACTCAGGCCAGCGTCATCATTTTATGCGTAGTTTTAATGGACAAAGCCATTTCAACGCATATATCGATGCTACCAACTGGATTCGCTCTAACGCACTACATGCGGCCAATCAACTTTCAGACCGTATTAAAAAATTCGAATTGGGAGATGATGGCTTTAATGCAGACTCAATGCGAAGTGGAAAACACGCTATTGCAGGAAAACCTCCGACTAGAAATCATAATAATAAGCATATTACAAATTCTGACCACGTAAGCTGGTTAACACTTGCTTATGCATGCCACGCTTTGCAAGATTCATTTTCTGCTGGGCATGCAATTAGAGAAAAGCACCTTCACCCAATGCAGCCTGGTAATATCACAGGGATATTAAGGTATTCAGGTATTGAGAAAGAAGATCACTCTAATCATGACAAAAAATGGAAAATTAAAGATAGTAGCGAAGATGAAACTATATTCAGCCTAGAAGGCAAGGTTGCTATCAACGCCACCAAGGCACTTATCACAATGGTTATGCAAACCGCGTTTAACCATAATCCCGTCAATAAAATTACTACATTAGAAGGTTGGAGCGACTTTCAGCGTACTTGGTTGAATGCCCCTACTCTTAGTAAAGAGCGTGATCCTGCTGTTGATTTAATTAATCAATACAGCACCAGTATTAAGCTGGGCGATATGAATTTTAAAACTTTAAATATGGATGAGGAAGGTCTAGCCAAAGCGATCATAGCGGAACACCCTATTCAAATGGATATTGTTTATGATGTTTTTTATCGTTTAGATAATCACTATTCATCGGATGCTGATGATGTTGCCGCTATTTATATTGAGCTAGTAAAAAAGAAGCGTGGCAGTGCTGAAGAAAGAGCTCTGAAGCGCAGTGAAAAGCTAGTAACGCTGCTTGTTGATGTACTTAATGAAGGCTATACCATTGGCCGCCAGCCGTCACTGACTCGGTATTTGCAGCACTAGCACTGGCACTGGCACCGTAATAGGTGCCTTCTATTTACTCCCTCTTATTTACTTACTCAAAACTTCAAACCCCAATACCTGCTGATTACCCGCTTCGTCTACGACCAACAATTCGTGTTTACCCAAACTTGGGCCCATTTCCATTTGGTGGATCTGTTGGGTTCTGCCTAGGTATTGCTGATCTAGATACCAGTACACTTGTGAGGCGGCATATTGATGGGCGAGTTCGCTGACCATTTTTGTGCGGCTGCCGTTCATGGTTACCGGCAAATAAACTTGGGTGCCTTTGCTTGGGTAGATGAATGAGATGGGGCTTTGCGCCGACATAAAATTTAGACAGTCTTGGCGCCATTTGGGCATGGGACGGTATTCGCTGTTTTGTTTTTGATAATAAAAGGCGATGTGCGGTGGCAAGGTGAACCAGTTGTGAGAGCTGAGTTTGTGCACCGGTTCGCACGCTGATGATACGCGATAATGCTGCTGAGCATCGGTATGTATGCGCATGTGGTATGGCGATGTTTTACTGTAGCTTGATGCCAGCGGCAGATCGGTGACGGTGCTTTCGCAATAGGGCGTGGCGAGGAAGCCATCTTTTTTACAGACGCGCACTTGGCGAAGATCGTATGCGGGTTTGCTGAACCAATGGGTTTTTGGCAACAGGTTAAACAGTTCGAATAATAACGGCGCTGCGGCTTGAGTTCCGGTTAGGCCCGGTACACCGCCGCCTTCTGCATTACCGGTCCAGATACCAATGGTATATTCAGCCGTGGTGCCAATGGCCCAGCCGTCTCGAAAGCCGTAGCTGGTACCAGTTTTCCACGCAACTTTGCGGCTATTGCTGAATTGTCGCCAGCGGCTTTCGTTACCTGGGCGGCCGACTTCGAGTAATGCTTGTAAGGTTAACCAAGCCGCGCCTGCACTTAGGTTATCAGTACTTAGGTTATCAGTACTTAGATTATCAGTACTTAGATTATCAGTACTTAGATTATCAGTACTTAGATTATCAGCGCTTAGGTTGTCTGTGTTTAAGCTACTTTCACTCAAGCTATTGGCTAATATTAGGCTTGGAGTATTGCTGATTTTTTGGGCAGGCAAGCTTTGCGCGACTCTGGCGAGCTGCATGTAGAGGTTGGTCATTTCCCACAGCGTGCCTTCGGCGCCACCGAGTATTAACGGTAAGCCATAGTCATCGGCGTTGCGATGCAGTGTGCTCATGCCGCGGCTTTTTAGAAAATCGTAAAAAGGTTTTATGCCGTGTTGTTTTAGCATGTTTACCGCGGGAATATTCAGCGATTGCGCTAGGGCTTTTTTAGCGGGTACGACGCCACGGAATTTTAGGTCGTAGTTTTCTGGCTGATAGCCTTTGAATTTTGTTGGGGTATCTTCGACCAGTTGCAGTGGGGTTATTTCACCTTGTTGCAGCATGCTGGCATAGAGCAGTGGTTTTAAAATACTGCCGGTGCTGCGCGGTCGGTGTAATAGGTCTATGCCCTTGCCTGAATACGGGTTGTGGCTGAAGCCAGAGTTACCGATATAAGCTATGGGTAAGCCCGTTGCATTATCCATCACTACGGCGGCTAGGTGAGTAATTTGTGCGCTTAATAATCTCTGCGCATAGTTATTCACTACCTTTTGTACTTGCGCTTGTAGGTTGCCATCGAGGCTGGTTTTTATTAGGCCCGATTGATTTTTTTGAGACTCTTTATTCGTACGGCTAATCAGGGTTTCTAATAAATGCGGTGCGCGTTTTGGAAAGGCTAATATTTTATCTGGTAATGGTTCAGTCAACGCGAGAGATAATTCTAATAGGTCGAACTCCCCTGCTTGCTGCAAGCGGGTTAATAAACGGTCGCGCTTTTGTTTGAGTTTTTGCTGGTTTTTACCCGGGCGCAAATAGTTTGGGCGATTGGGTAGTACTGCTAATAATGCCGATTCAGCCCAGGATAAACTTTCTGGACCGCGACCAAAGTAACGCCAACTGGCTGCTGAAATTCCAACGACGTTGCCGCCAAACGGGGCATGTGATGCGTAGAGGTTTAATATCTGTTGTTTGCTATAGCTGAATTCTAAACGCAGGGCTTGCAGGGTTTCGATGAGTTTTGTGCTTAGGGTTCTTGGTCTTTCGGACGCTAAGCGAATCACTTGCATGCTGATGGTGCTGGCGCCACTGACTATTTTTTTGGCTTTTATATTTTGTGCCGTCGCTCGCCCTAGGGCTAACCAGTCGACTCCACTGTGATCATAAAAGCGTTTGTCTTCAAATAATAAAACGGCTTTTACATACGAGCTGGGTAAGATTTTGCTAGGAGGAAAACGCCATTGTTCATCACTGGCAATACGCGCTTCTAATAATTGATTATTACGGTCTAATAGAATGCTGGAATACGGTGTGCTGAAAAGCGGCTGGGGTAATAAATACCACCAGCTGCTGATCAGTACGATTATAGTTACCGCAAACAATGCGGCCAGTAAATTTTTAACGGACAATCTCAATCCAGTGCCCTGTATTACGTGCTAATCGGCTTTCATCGTACATGTCGTTGATTAAAACGGCAGGCTGATAATAGCGACCTTGGTAAGTAGCATTGATTCGGAACTCTACCGTTTTCGTTTCGCCGATAGCAAGTTTCAAATAGGTATGAATACGATCATCACGAATGTCTTGATAATCGTATACGCCATTTTCGATGCTTGGGTTTATGCCGTCTGTGTTGGTATTTCGAATTTCAAAACCAGAGGCAACGGGTACGGTTAAGGCTAAATAATCCAGTGGGTAAATGCTTTTATTGGTAACGTTTACGACCACTAAAATATCTTTACCCTGCTGTATCGATGCGATGTCGATTGATTTATTCGCACTGTCTTTATTGGAGCCGTCTTTGCTGCCATCAAAGTACTTAACTTCTAAGGCCAGTTCGTTACTCGCAGGCTTTTCTTTGCCTAACGCGGGAATGCCTTGGGACATTAGCTGAGCGTACAGCGGGACTGGGCTATTATTCATCACTTCATAAGGCACTGCGTCATAAGGAGCTGTGTCATAGGTAGCCGCTTCTGTTTTATCTGAAGTCTTTAATAACAACGGGAATAGGTTGATGGCTTTAGCCAGTTTTAATTGCTGCTCTTCACCCTGCCAATTTAGTTTGATAATCGATTCAGCCGTTTGGCCATCTTGACCGAGTGCTGTTTCAAACTGTTTGCCATAAGCCGCCATTGCCAATAACGAGAAGGCTGTCGTTTGGGTGCTGTAGGCGCGGTTGTCTTTAACCAATTGCTGGCTGATTTTTTCTGCAATGGCAGATGCTTGTTCAGCATCAGACAATACCAGTAAGCTCATTAACATCATCGCTTCATCACGCAAGGTCGAACCAAAGCTGTAATCTGTTGTTTTGTATTCAGCCATATTAATACTTGCTGTTTTGGCTAAGGTTGAAGCCGCTTCTTGTTGGCCTGCAAGTTGATACGCCGCCGCTAATAACCAGCGCGATAAGTTATCCAGATCAGTTTGCTGGCGGAAGCGGTTCATCGCACCAATTTCACTATTGCCGCTTAAGGCTAACGTGAATAAGCGATAGGCTTGTTGTTTTTGCATCGCGGTTGTTGAACCTGCAGTCCATGAACGAGCGGCGCGGGTTTGGTAGATTTGCCATTGGCTGAGCATTTCTTTTGGCACATCGTAACCATGATCTTTGGCGAGTAATAAAAAGTGCCCTGCATAACTGCTCGCCCAATCGTGTACATTACCTAGACCCGGCCAGTAGCTGAAGCCACCGGTTGTAGATTGGTAACGACTGAGTTTATTAATCGCCGCACTCACATGCTTTTGGCTTTTTAATAATTGCTCTTCACTGAGGTTAGTAAGCTCGGGTAAGAATAATTGTGGTAAGGCTTTCGAAGTTGTTTGTTCAACGCAGCCATGAGGATAACCAATTAAATACTGCAAACGGTTTTGCAGGCTCATCGGTGGCATGGCCGAGAATTCAAGTTCGAAACTTTGGCTACCATCCATACCAAATAGCTCGGCAGAATCTTTCCAGCTTTGCCCAGCTTCAATCTTGGCCGTCTTAAAACGCTTTTCGGCTAAGGTTTGCGCATTCACTGGGATGTTTATGGTTTGCTCGGCGGTGAACTCCCCTGCTGGGGTTGTTGCGATGGCCGTAATATGAACCTTGCTCTGGCCTAATGCTTTAGCGCGCATCGGTACAAAGACAATGCGCTCGCCAGATTGACCACCCGCGGCTTCATCAAAGGATACTTCAAGGGTGGTTTTTAATAATTCAATTTTATCGTCGCCACTAATGGTTAGCGTCACATTTTTAATGTTGTTATCGCTGGTAAATAACGTCACCGGCATTTGTAGGGTTTCGTCTTTGCCTAATACTCTCGGCAAGGTCGCTAAGATATTAAGTGGCTTACGCACTAAGACTTCGGCTTCGGCTTTACCATAAGCGCCATCTTTGGCTGCCACGACCATAACTCGCACAGCACCGAGGTATTGTGGAATGTCGATATTATGATTAGCGACTTGTCCGGCTTCTAACATAAACGGACCGACGAATTTGACCACCGGAGGAAAGCGACGATCGTCACTGTCTTTGTCTTTGCCATCTAAACTGCCATCACCACCAATAGCGAGTAGTTGTTCTAGCTCGGCGCCATAAGCTCCGACAACGGAATCAAATAGGTCCCAAGTTTTTACCCCTAGCGCTTCTTTTTTGTAAAAGCCTTTGTGTAGATCGGGGGTTCTAAATTGAGTCAGCCCTAATAAGCCTTCATCAACGACCGCTAAGGTATACGCAAAACTGCGACCGCTGGTTTCACTGACTTCAACAGCAAGGTTTGTTTCTGGCTCAACTTCTGTTGGTGTTTTTAATTGTGGCTGCAGATGCGTTTCTGGGTCTGATACGGTTAATGGCAAAATACCCATGATACGAATCGGTTCGTCATTCTTTTTGTTCGCGTGGGCTTGAATCAGGCTTACCGATACATACGCATTGGGTGTCATTGCGCTGGTAATTGGGATTTGCAGTTGCGAGCCGACTTCCGATAATTTCACCCAGTAATAATCGATTACTTGGCTACCGTTTTCGATAGATACCAACGCACGGCCAGTTGATTCTTTATTATCAGAAGCTTCGCTTGCGGGTAAAGAAACGATGGCGGTTTCGCCGACTGTGTATTTTTCTTTATCTGACGTTAGGGTCAGTGTATTTGCCCCTAGGCCTTTTGTCTTTTGATCGCGTCCTGCCCATCCAGGCCAATCCATATAAAATACTTGGCCAGTACAGTGGCGACCATTTAAGTCACATGCACGCACCATGTAGCGACCCCAGTCTGGGTATTTAACTTCAAACTCCCACTTACCTTGGCCATTGGTTAAAACGATGTCTTCTTGCTTTAACGAGTGGCTAGAGTGACGGCTAACATAATTGGCTAGAGAGTCTTCACTGCTGCTATCCCACCACCACTTCCACGACAGTTTATACAGCGTCATTTGCAGCTTTTGCTTACCGGCTAATGTTTTTCCATCGGCGTCGACGACTAACAGTTCGACCGGTTGCGCTTGGTCGGTTAATAACATGCCGCGGGCAGCATCGCCTTTTGGCATTTGCAGACCAACGTATTGCTGATAAGGATGAATATCTAAACTTTGCTTAGCGATACTAAAATCGCCACTCGGTTCGAATACACGGCTGGTTAAGCTGCCGCGTAATTTACCTGGGGGTAATGACGCAATATTGATGGTGGTATTCACCTTGGCTTTACCTTCGCCATCTAAATTGAAGGTAGCAATCTCATCATTTTGTGAACGGAATTCTTTTGCCGGATCATCAAAGTGAAAATCGCTGTAGGTATCGAAGCGTGTTTTTTGTGGCGACATACTTAGATTTAAGATGGTTTTTAAATTACTGGCTTTTGCCCCATGCAACCATTGTGAAAAGAACTCGCCTTTCAATTTGGCTTCACTGCCATAGCGCCCTACTTTATGAGCACGCACATCTTCGGCGGCTAATTCCATATTCATTTTTAAATGGTTAGGTTTTACCATTTCAATCTTAATGTCTTGATCAAACTTTAAGCTACCCAAACTAGCCACGACTTTCCAGTTACCGGTTTGGTCTTCTTCTTGCGTTGCCACGGTAAAGGCATATAAGCCGCCCACGGGTTTGGCATTTACTTGCACACTAACGCGTTGGTTTTTAGGATTAAATAATTCCAGCATCAGTGGGTGGTTATCAGGAATTTGATCTGTTTTATCTTCGATGGCGACTGTAATAAACATGTTATCACCTGGGCGCCATACTCCACGTTCGGTATAAATTTGCGCTTTAATGCCATTTTTAACCACTTTGCCGCCAACATTAAAGTGGCTGGTTGAAATGGCTTGGGCTTTATTCACTTTTAAATAGCCGACATCTTCGTTATTCGCCGAATATTCATTACTATCTTCTGCGCGCGCTACAATTAAAAAAGGCACCGAGGTCAGTGTAAATTCAGCAAAACCTTGGTCATTACTTTCGCCTTGAGCAATTATTTGATTTTGATAGTTGTGCACTTCAATGCTGGCATCTTCTAATGGCAGGCCAGTGCTTAATTCTGTAGCAATGATAATGAGCTTGTTATCTTCGCCATATTTGGCGATTAAGCCGATGTCGCTGGCGATGAAGTTACGCTGATCTTTAACGCTGCTTTCGTAATGGTAATAAGCATCTTTGCACGGATTCTCGTAACCCTGCCAGCTGTCACTCCCTGCATCATAATAACTTTCGATACCATCCCAGCCACTTGCTTCAGATTGATTTAAGGCCTCATGATTACTCAGTGGTGATTCTTTTTTGATGGCTATATTTTTATCCGCTTCTGGGCAAGATAAAATTGAGTTGGCACGGTTAAGTGACAATTCAAAACGGAATAAACTGCCTGGGTTACTGGCCACTAAATCACGAACATCTAAGTTAAAACGATTCCATTTATCGGCAACTGGGGATTTTAGCTGTACTGTTTTACGCCAGATATAACGACCAACGCGTTGGATTTTGTAGGTATTTTCAAGTTCATTTTCTTGAAAAAATTGCGGCATATTATTTTCAAAAACCTGAAAGGCCGTTACTTGCACAGAGCTAGCATTGACGGCTTCAAACGGAATATTGAGTTTGTCGCTGATCGGTAATATGTTGCCTTTGCCAACAAAGCGTACTGCAGGTTTTTTACTTAAGAAGTTCAGCGTTTTAGAAACTGCTTTGCCGAGACTAAAACCTTGAGCATTTTTAATACTGCCATCAATGGTGACTTCTAACGGGCCGCTTAAAGCGCTGCTTGGGTATAAAGTGATCTTCGCCCCTTCTATACGGGTTTTAATCGTGCCTTTAGAGACTTGAATTAAGCCTTTGAGATCTTGTTTTTTTAATAACTGTTCGGAGAAATTTATTTCAATTGTCTGATCACTACCTTGTAGTGCAACCATCGAAGAGAGAACGAATTGGCCTTCGGCAGGAACAACATAACGGCGCTGGCCTTTTTGATTAACGCCAATATCAGCACCATTCCAGCGAACCGTTAATGAGCTTTCAGTTGCGCTGCGCTTGATACCTTCGATAGTGAAGTTGCGTAATTTTTTATTCTCGCCTTGCCAGTTAATAACCAGTGTTTGGCTGAGTTCTTTATTTTGTTGCGTAGAGATTATGTTTTTGATTTCTTTGGCGGTAGTTTCATCTGCTGTCTTTAAACTACCTTGTAACTTCATGCTGCCGTCTTGGTTAACTTCTAAGCCATTTATTTTTATTTCGAACGCTTGCTCGATGACTTTAAAGTTAAAGACAAAGTCTTCACTGCCTTCTTGGGTTAAGGCGACCGCTTTGGCTGACAATGTCGCGCTATACGCTTGGCCAGAAGGTAAAGGTTCGGCAGGGGTAAATCGATATAGGCGTTTATTGACCAAGCGCCCCTGACCTTCAATAGCAGGTTCTATCGTGAGTAATTGTTGGTTCTCTTTTTCAGCCAGCTCGCTGAAAGGAAGGTCTTGGTTAAAATGGATATCGATGGTGCCAAAACGCGATAACTGACCCGCAGTATGATTGCGTAAAATGTGTAACCAGGGGTTATTCACATCCTCGATCACCGTTGCTGCTTTGGCTGGCTGTGACTTATCACCGGAGCTGTTTTTTGATGATTCACTACAGGCTGTTATTTGCAGTAATAATGCAGTAGCCAATAGAAAGAGAGTGCGTTTTAGCATGAGGCGTATCCTTGCCGACTTTGGTACAAAGTTGTATGAGAAATTTTGCCAGAATGTAACAGTTTTTACTGATTTTGACCAGATGGTTAATCACCCTAGTATTGCTAATACTCAGGTATGAAGCTGCTCTGTGAGGTTATTACTCAGCCTCTAATTTATGCTTTAATCCCTTCTTTAATATCTACTTCATATTCACCTCATACCTATGTCAGCACAGTAAGAGCATAGATTGAATAAAATGATCGCTTAGCAGGTGAATTTCCTAAGCCAGAACAGTATGTGAACCGATTTAAATAAGTATGAATCTATTTTTTCGTTATCTATTATTAAGCACGACTTTAACATTGCAGGGTTGTAACGCATTTTATTCGGTCTATGACGGTGTTACACATGGCATAGGCTCTTTATATAGAGAGAGCTACGTTTATGTTTATCAATCAGGTAGCTACCCAAATGCCACCTACGATTATAAAAATGCTGAGCAACTGACTTTAGTTCTCGGCCCCTACTTCCCTCGAGATAAGGGTATCGGCGGGCAATTTCACGAGCGTAAATATACATATAACGGGCCAATTCAGGACAAAGAAATCGTTGCGATGTGGAGAGAAAACACAACAGATAAAGTCCACCGCTATTATGCCCGAAGTACACCTGGCCATGGCTTGCACTTTCCAGAGCGAGGTAAGCACAGTCATTACAGTGTAGCGATTTCAACAGGGCCTATTTTGCTGGATTACACTGCGTTATCAGAGGAACAAAAGAAAACCGCTGAAGTTGCCTACTTCAACGATTATTTAGGAGTACCAATTAACTACCGCTGGGGAGAATGGGACAAGCTTTACTACTTAACGGGGTTTTTCTCTCAAGACGACCTGCAAAAGAAACATTATGCTTTTAATGAAATTCAAGCAATTGAGCTAACCCATGAGCAATATGAGATTCTCTACGAACGTTGCCATGGTGAGTGGCGAAGTGTGAAGTGCTTCATGGACAAAAGCATGCCGAATTTAAGCAAAGAGCAGTTGGATTATATTCAATTAACCAAACATCCAGATGATGAAGCAAGGCTTGCAGGTGAATTCTCCAAACCTAAAGATCGATTTTATTTCATTAGCGGCCGATATAATGGTCGCTAGTGAAATAAAAGGGTTACGCAGCCTATCCTTATTTTTCTTTATTCAAGCTCTTCTTCAACAAGTGATCAAATACAAACGGACCCAGTGGCAATATTGAGGCAATTACACCCGCTGGCATTGCCCATAGTGGCATTTTAATTTTGTTGGCGGTGCCCATTAGTATCACGATGTAACCGATGAATAAAAATCCGTGGGCCATACCGATGTATCTAACCCCTTCTGGGATGCCCATCATGTATTTTAGTGGCATGGCGATGCATAGCAGTAGAAGGAATGAGGTGCCTTCTAGGTAGCCAGTGATGGTGAGGGTTTTTAACGAGGATTGTTGTTCGTCTGTTAGAACTTGCGACACTGTATTTTCCTATGGTTGTTTTTAGGATGAATTCAATGTCGCTATGATACTGGCTCTGCTCAGGTCTTTGTAGTGTTTAAGTGTTAGTTTGTGTCAGCTCTCTTTCTAGAGAGCTCAAACTTATTGGTGCTAGTTTTAGTACTGGCCACCTTGATCTAACCATTCGGCGATCATGCGCAATTCTGGCTTGGTTAATAAGCCTCTGTGTTGCTCGCGGATCCATTCGTTGATGATTGGGTCTACTGGGCGGAAAAAGCTGTGGTCGTCGTCTGTGCCGTAATCGAATGCGTCGAAGAAGTTGCCACTTTGTACCGCGCCGTTATGGCTCATTAAACGCTGTGAGTAACAGGTAAAGTGATCGTTTTCTGGTTCGATAGCGAATGGTGGTTCAAGTAAGCGATTGCAGCTAATAGGCGATACCACTGAGAAGCGATCAAGTATGTAGATATAGGTCGATTCGTAATCGAATATGCGGTCGAATGCGGCTAGTTTACCGTCGCCATTCTGCTCATCTTTTAGATTCAAGCGAGTGAAGCCAAGGTTGTTGTGACAATCTACGCAGGCTTTTTTCAACTTGCCGCGCCCATTTTGTTCCCACAATGGTTGAATATTGGTGGCGTAATCAATTTTGATAACACAGTTTTCATTCCAAGCTTCTTGGCAAGCAATGGTCGTTGGCGCTGCTGTGGTTAAGCTGCTGTAGTCGCTATTGATGCTTGGGGATTTAACTAGGCCAGCTTCTTCTGGAGTCCAATGGTCTTGGTAGCTTGGGCCTGAAGTTAATGCTGTGTTATCGATACCTTTTGCGGCTAGGTAGTCTTTTAATGCTTGTGCCATGGTGTCTGCTGTATTATTTGCACTGATTTCACTATTAGCATTTGCCCATGGGGTATTCGCAGCGCTAGCGCCTTGGTTGATTCGTTTGCTGGCGTAGGTATCTTCATCGGTAGAGCAATGAGGAACGATGTCGCCACTGTTATTTTCGGCATAACCAATGCAGTGCAGTATTTCGCCTTCGGCAACGATTAGTGGAGTTTGCAGATGCTGGAAATATTGATAAGGGTAATCACTACCTGCCATTTCGTTCAGTGCTTTGCTGCGGGCATTGACTACTTCAAACTTAATTGGGGTATTGGCCGGTACCTGGAATAAAGCGGATCCATCTGGCTGAATGTCGATGTAACCTTTAATTTCGAACTTGTTATTTTCTTGCTGTGTCAGCACTCGTATAAAACGTGCGCTGCGCTCATGCATAGGCGATTGAGTTGGGTCTGATAACGTCGCGATGTTGCCGTCGTAAATCGTTTCGATGTGAACTAGGGTTTGCCCTGCCGGCTCTGTTGGATTGCTCGGGTTTGTTGGTCCGGTTGGCTCGGTAGGCTCGGTAGGCTCGGCAATCACTTCAATACAGTCGTTATTGGTAAAGGCTTCTAGCTGGTCTTTTAGGCTTAGAGCAAATTCACGATCAGCGTCTGCGACTGAGCAGTTGGCTAATACGGTGCTTGCTTGCATGAGTACATCAGCAATTGATTGTGGCGTGCTAACAAGATTGGCTTCGTTCACTTTTGCGGTGACGTAGTGCTTACTCAAGATCGTCCAAGGGTCACCTAGTGATGGCTGGTTCAGCACGTTGTGCCAAGTTGTGCCACACATTTGAGTATCTTCACTGATTGGCCAAGGCTTGTTTAGTGCAGAGTTAGTTGCGTAACTGTTGTGGGTTTTCCAGTAGCCTTTGCCATGGCAGATACCCGTTGGCTCAGATGGAGTCGGATTTTCATCGACTGGATTCTCATTTACTGGAGTCTCGTCTACTGGCGAATCATTGTCTGGTGTTTCATTGTCTGGTGTTTCATTGTCTGGTGTTTCATTGTCTG
>ERZ1027231.78-NODE-78-length-62971-cov-57.687138_pt1 | contig 62971 bp, 55 predicted proteins | sample MGYA00520866_ERZ1027231 | MGnify/ENA primary metagenome ERZ1027231 (study PRJEB33311, sample SAMEA4378411) | marine metagenome | biome: Marine biome; feature: Fjord; material: Water | collected 2014-07-20T08:00:00Z/2014-07-... | depth 75 m ...
CAGCTTTAGGCGCTGCTTTAACTTCAGCTTTAGGCGCTGCTTTAACTTCAGCTTTGGGCGCTACTTTAACTTCAGCTTTGGGCGCTGCTTTAACTTCAGCTTTAGGCGCTGCTTTAACTTCAGCTTTAGGCGCTGCTTTAACTTCAGCTTTAGGCGCTGCTTTAACTTCAGCTTTAGGCGCTGCTTTAACTTCAGCTTTAACTGCTGCTTTTGGCTTAGCTTTAACTGCTGCTTTTGGCTTAGCTTTAACTACTGCTTTTGGCTCTGCCTGAGGTTTTTCTTTAATAAGAGCTTTGGGAACAAGTGGTTGGTTCTCAGCCGAAGACTGACTCACTTTAGGTGTAATGACTGAAAAAGAATCACTTAAAATAGCTTCGGCATCCTTTTGTGCCTTGGTAAGCGTTCCAGATGTTTTTTTGATAGCTTCAGTCAATTGACTCTGAACATCAGCATTAAATTTTGACTGCTCTGCAACAAATTCAGTTATGTCCGTTGTCACAGGCATATTTTGACTAAATGAAATACTGTCGTCGATCAAACTAGCAACGAGCAATCCTTGCTGATGTGCAACAGTACTTGCTGTTGATATATTCAATTCGACCAATTTTTCAATTGGCTTTAATGAGGTCTGAAATAACTCTGTAAATTGATTAAACATGCACTTCTCCTAAAGTTTTGCTGCAAAGCAGCATTAATTGGTGAGAATTTAATCAATTTTTTAGTTAGGAGTCAATCATTATTTTGTTGCGGTGCAACAAATCTCTATTTTTTATCTGTAGGTTTCTGAAATTTAGCCCACATATTCATATTTTGTTCGACAATACTGCTGAATAAACCAAAGGGTGAATTTTTATTAATATCACTGCTTAGTTTCAAAATATCATCTTGATGTTCAATAAAAGCTGATAAACTTTGTTCAAGAAACTGCTGTAGATAGTCTTGATTATCATTGCCATAAAAACATATCAATCGCTTCAATAATGTATTCGTTAATAATGATTGACGCTCACTGGTTTCTTCTTCACTTATAATTTGAATTAATATGCTACGCGTTTTATCTTCATCAGTTTTTGAATCAACGATTTTAAATTCTTGATTCGCTATCACTAATTCTCGAATATAATCCAAGTTTACATAATGACTCTTGCTAGTGTCATAAAGACGGCGGTTTGGATATCTTTTAATTGTGATCAACGGCAACCCCGGTTGGTTATTAATTTTTTTACGCTATGGTACGAACACTTTAAAAGAAGTATTCTTTGCCCGTAGTATAACAGAGATACTATCGATAAAAAAAGCGACCTGTGTGGTCGCCTTTTATATAAACTTAACAAGTAAAAACCTAAGACGGTTGATTACTTGTAGCAATTAGACTGCTAAATACGTTTTCTCACATAACTGCCAGGGGCAGCTTCAATACTTGCATATTTTTTTGAACCTTGCTTGCGTGCAATAACTTTCTTTCCTGATTGCGGAAGCACCCAATTTTCCCAATCTGTCCACCAAGAGCCTTCTTTCTTAGTGGCACCTTCAAACCAGTGTTCTGCCGAGTCAGAAAGTTCATCGTTAACCCAATGTGGATATTTACCATGATCTACAGAATTAATAACACCGGCTAAGTGGCCAGAGCCTGCTAACACAAACCTAGTAGGTCCGGATAGCGCTTTAGTTCCCTGGTATGAAGCTTTCCACAAAACAATATGATCTGCAATTGTCGCTAAAAAATAACTGGGCGTATCAATTTTACTTAACTCAATAGCAACGCCATCAACTTCAACAGCACCATCTTTTATCAAGTTATTCTCTTGATAAGTATTTGTCATATAAAAATCAAACGTTTCTGCAGGCAAATTTGAAGAATCACTATTCCAGTATAAAATATCGAACGGAGCAGGATCTTTACCTTTGAGGTAGTTATTGACAAAGTACGACCAAAACAAACTATTTTCACGTAACATACTAAACGCTAGACCAAGCACGCGACCATCGAGTATTCCTTTTTCTTTAATATTCTTTTTCAAAAAAGGTAACATTTGCTCAGAAAGGTAAACGCCGATTTCACCCGGCTCTGCAAAATCGAGCAGTGTGGTTAAAAAGGTCAATGAATTTATCCGCGTATCACCTTTTGCTAATAAGTATGATTGAGTGGTTGCTAACAATGTCCCACCAATGCAATAACCTACAACATTCACTTTACTCGACTTTGTTACTTGTTCAATAACATCAAGTGCTGCGATAGGCCCTTCTTTCATGTAATCACTGAAGCCTTTTTGAGAAAGCGTTGCGTCTGGATTTACCCATGAAATAACAAAGACTGTGTGCCCTTGCTCTACCGCCCATTTAACTAGTGATTTTTGTTCATCCATGTCTAAGACATAATATTTATTAATAAAGGGGGGAATAAACAATAAAGGCACTTCATTAACTTTTTTAGTCGTAGCTTTGTACTGTATTAACTGAATTAAATCATTTTGGTAAATTACATCACCTGGGGTATAGGCTAAATTTTCCCCTAAAGTAAATGCATCAGTATCAGTTTGCGAGATCCTAAGGGCTTCGGCAGGACTTTGTTGTAAGTCTTGCATAAAGTTTTGCAAGCCCTTAATAAGGTTCTCACCTTTAGATTCTAATATGTCTCGACAAACCTCAGGGTTGGTTAAGGCGTTATTCGTTGGGGATACTGAATTGATATATTGGCGAGTATAGAACTTTATTTGCTCTTCAGCTTTAGGATCATCAAAATGCAGACTATCTACCATTTCTTGCATCATGTTCGAATTTAAAAGGTAAGATTGTTTTAAATAGTTATAAACGGGATTTTCAGACCATTCACTATCATTAAACCTTCTATCATTGCGTTCCTCTGATACCACAGGATCAACTTTTGTACCGAGCAATGCTTTCGTCGCGCTTTGCCAGAGCTCGGCTTGTTGATTCATAAAAGATATTTGTTTATTAAATAACATCGCAGTATCAACTTTCACTCCCTTGGATAAAAGTTGAGATAACTTCTCTGAATCCATCATTGAATTTAAACTTTCTTTATCAGAATCAGTTAAAACCTGCTTGACCATGGTGTTAAACACTTCTGAGTATTGTTCTAAAAAATCAATTACCTCATTTTGCTGACTTGATTCCATAATATATCCTTGTAAATGATTTGGTTATAATTTATTTGTCTCTAGTGCTCTCAAATTAAAAGTAGAAATATTTTAAAATTCTTAATGAACAATTTACAAACAATAATAATAAGATACAAACTTATTTAATAATTATCTGCTTCGACAGCTCTGCTTCAGCCTTATGATAAAAACAATGTATTTGTCTAGTAAGCAACCAATACTTAGGATACCTTTATTTTTGACGCGGTGCAGCAAGAAATTATTGACCAATAGGATTTTGCTAGGTACACTCGCCTTAAATATGGATGCTGCGCTGCAATATAAAAATAAAAATTGGTACCTTAATTAACACTAACTAATGAAATAGGAACCTTAACTAACTATAACGTAAACTGTTCGACCGGCAATATTAGTGTATTGAACTCTGTAAAACACTTTAACCGTTGAAAGCTTACTTGAAGGATAAAACACATGATATATCAAACTTACGACCTCTATAGTCGCTCCGCCGAACTGATGAATGGTTTTATCAAAGTGAATCAACAATTACTCACTCATCCATTTAACCCGTTTTCAAACACCCTACTGGGGAAAAGCATCAATGCTGCACTCGACAGTGCATATCATCATACGAAAGCTTACGATAAACAGCCTTTTGATATTAAAACCTCGGTAATTGACGGTGAAACGATAAACATCACAGAACAAGTTATTATCGAAAAGCCTTTTTGCAATTTAATTCACTTCAAACAAGATACCGAAGTTAAACAACCTAAACTGTTTTTGGTGGCCCCATTATCAGGTCATCATGCAACATTACTTAAAGCTACAATAGAGCGTTTAATTTTAGATCATGATGTTTATATTACCGATTGGTTAGATGCTAAAAATGTGCCTTTATCTGAAGGAACGTTTGGTTTTGATGATTACGTTAGTTACGTGATCGAATTTATGAAAGAAATTGGCGAAGACACGCATGTATTAGCTGTTTGTCAACCTGCGGTTCAAGCTCTAATAGCAACGGCTGTATTGGCTAAAGAAAAAGATCCAGCTACCCCCAAAACGCTTACAATAATAGCGGGTCCTATTGATACCAGTATCAATCCTAACGAGCTCAATAAATATGCTAGTGGTAAAGATTTAAAGTGGTTTGAAAATAACGTCATTATGACGGTGCCTAACCGCTTCCCAGGTGCAGGAAGAAAGGTATACCCTGGCTTTATTCAATTAAGCTCTTTTATGGCAATGAATATAGAAAGCCATATCACTAAACATACTGATTATTTTAGCCATGTTTTTCACGGGAAAGAAGATAAACAAGAAAGTCATCGCGACTTTTATGATGAATATTTAGCTGTATTAGACCTAAATGCTGAATTCTATTTAGAAACCCTAGACAGAGTATTCATTAAACATGATTTAGCTAATGGCAAGATGACCTACCAAGGTGAGCTTGTTGATTTATCAGCAATAACTGATACAGCGCTACATACCATTGAAGGCAAAAATGATGATATTTGTTCATTAGGCCAAACTCAAGCAGCCCATACTTTATGTTCTGGTATTCCAGATAAAAACAAATTGGATCAGGTGTTTGATGGTGTAGGTCATTTTGGAACATTTAGTGGCTCTGCTTTTCGTGAAAGAATAGCGCCAAGTATTGCTGAGTTTATTCAAAAGCATAAATAACTATCTCATCAGAGAAGTATGTTATTAAATGAATAAAAGTAGGTTTATCGAAACCTACTTTTATATCTGCTTACTTGGGTAATGCGACTATCTTGCTACCCAACCACCGTCTAATACCATGGTTTGTCCCGTCATATTTTTAGCAAGGTCACTTGCTAAATAACTTACTGAACCACATATTTCTTCTATATCGATGAATGCTTTCTTTGGCATTGGCGCCAGCATTATATTATTCACCACTTCTTCTTCACTAATTCCATGCTCTTTCGCCGTATCTGCAATTTGTTTCTCAACCAGCGGAGTTTTTACATAGGCAGGACAAATAGTATTGATAGTAATATCTTGGTCACCTGTTTCTAATGCAATCACTTTAGAGAAGCCTATGATGCCATGCTTAGCGGCAACATAGGCACTTTTGTATGGCGAGGCGACTAAACCATGTAAAGAACCAATATTAATAATGCGACCAAAATTATTCGCTCGCATTAGAGGTAATACCGCTTTAGTCATCATTGCTGGGCCAACAAGAAGCACGTTGGTAATCAATTGCCACTTATCTGCGGGAAATTCTTCTAATTTAGAAACATATTGAATACCCGCATTGTTAACTAATACATCAATGCGGTTATTAAATTCATCTGCACGAGCAATAACATTATCAATGTCTGCTTGCACAGTAACATCAAGTTTAAACGCTAAGGCATCTCCCCCTGACTGGTTAATACTTTGTGCTACATCTTCTGCCACAGATAGATTTATATCACTAATAAGGATTTTATAACCCTGTTTAGCTAAATCTTTTGCTATTCCTAAGCCAATACCACTGACAGACCCCGTTACTAAAGCCGTTTTTTTAAGTGTCATATTTTATTCCATTAGTTTGTTTGTATTATGAATAGAATATAACGATAGTTTGTTAATGTTAACTAAACACCTCAATTATTTGCACTCTAAGCAGACATTTTACCCTTGATTAGCCTTGCCCATCACAGATCAACCACAGAATAACTTATAACTAAAAGTTATACACGAATAGCACGCTCACTTATCAACCAGTTATCGTATACAAAAACAACTCAACCCATAATGAGTCCCTACACTCCCTTTTAAGTAAAATAAAAATCGATTTTATTGCACAATACAAAATTTAATTTCGAACATACTACGACTAAAGTTAATTAGTTGAATGATTCAGCTTGATATATGATAAAAAACGAGCAGATAGCTCAAAAAATATATAGTTTAGAAATATCTATGTACAAATATGAAATATAACAAGGAGCACAGTTATGGGACGCATTGCATTAGTAACAGGTGGAACTCGTGGAATAGGCGAATCTATTAGCGTTATGCTAAAAGATAATGGTTATACTGTCATCGCTAACTATGCTGGTAATGATCAGGCAGCTCAAGAGTTTACAGAACGAACAGGTATCCGAACGTCTAAATTTGATGTCAGTGATTATGAGAGTGTAACTAACAGTATTAACGATATAGAATCTGAAATTGGGCCAATCGATATTCTTATAAATAATGCAGGAATTACACGGGATGGCACAATGCACAGGATGGACTTTGATAAATGGAATGCCGTTATTCAGACCAATTTATCCTCTTGTTTCAATACCTCTCGTGCAGTTATTGAGGGTATGAGAGAACGCTCATTTGGCCGTATTGTTAATATAGGTTCTGTTAATGGTCAAGCAGGTCAATATGGCCAAGTAAACTATGCCGCGGCTAAATCCGGTATCCATGGTTTTACTAAAGCATTAGCACAAGAAGGAGCAGCGAAAGGTATTACAGTCAATGCTATTGCGCCTGGTTATGTTGAAACAGATATGGTTCGTGCGGTACCAGAAGATGTTTTAGCAAAAATTGTCAGAACAATACCAGTAGGACGCTTAGGCCAACCAGAAGATATTGCTCGTTCGGTACTCTTTTTAGTTGCTGATGAAGCAGGTTTTGTTACTGGCTCGACTTTATCCATTAATGGCGGTCAGCACATGTACTAAGGATAAAAGTATCATTTTATAACTTTTATCACGCTAACGTAGATGAGCAATCATCTACGTTTTTATTTAAGAATTCGACTACCCTCGCGACTTAAGCAACAAACAAAAAGCCTCAACTACTTAAGAGCGACAATATTTCTCGTTTATGATTATCCCGTTAAAACAAACTCAGGTTTTCTGCTCACTGCTAGGTTTAGCTAGATAAAGAAAATAAGCTGATGAGATTCCAGCAGAAGCAAATATCATACACATCACCATGATTTGGTACCTTGCTGCAATAAAAGGGGAAACCCCTGAGAGGATTTGTCCTGTCATCATGCCGGGTAAAGAAACAATTCCAACCGCTAAAAGTGCATTTACATTTGGGATCATCGATGCTTGAAATGCGACATTTCGAGCTTGTTTATAACTCACCTTATTCGCTAGCTCCGCATAAAAGCGCTCACCAGACAAACTAATACTGTTCATGCTACTAGCGAAAACCATACCTGCAAGGGGAATAAGTGTTTGCGCGTGATACCAAGGAGAGAGTTGTAAAACCCCCTGAGTGATAATTAACAAAGTTAGCAAAGCGCTAAGTGATATAGCTAATACCGCGCGTTGGAAAAGTTGTCTCTTAGGCGCCTCAATATTATTTAAGGCTATCCAACTAGAAAATAGCACCATAATGATTAATAAAACTAATACTAACCAAGCGCTATTTGATTCAAAAATATAACTGAGAAAAAAGCCCACTAACAATAATTGCACCAACATACGAGCAAGGGCATGTAGTGTTCTTTTTTGTGGTAGCGACCAGCTAAATTGAATAAATATGACCGCTAATACCGGAATAAAAGCCAATGCTAACTGCGGTAACTCAATTATGTTTAATGTCTTCTCTAACATGTGCTCTCATTACTTTTCAGCTAAATAGCCGTGATATCTTCAACCATTAACTGTACAGTGCGTTTACCACGAAATTCATTAACATCTAATCGATAAGCTAAATGTACTTGTTTTGCTTGGGCATTTGGCCACGCCTTAACATCAACATTAAAGGCAATACCATCAAATACTTCACCCTGCTTTTCTACGACCAGTTTAAGGTGTTTTTCGCCGACAATTCGTTGCTGAACTAAAGTAAAGCTGTCATCAAATAATGGTTCAGGAAAATTTTGTCCCCAAGGTCCAGCATCTCTCAGTTGCTCTGCAAAGCCTAAATTGAGATGCTCAAGAGGAAGCTCACCATCGGATAAAATAATACTTTGTAAATCTTCCTCTTTTAACCACTGACCAGCTAATTCATTGAATAACTGTTGAAACTGTTCAAAATCCCCTTGTTTTATTGATAAACCTGCTGCCATTGCGTGACCACCAAACTTAATAATAATATCAGGATGTTGACTATCAATATGCTCTAATAAGTCTCGAATGTGCAGCCCTGGAATGGAGCGTGCTGAACCTTTAATTTCTCTATTCACATCGCCAGCCGAATCTTCTTTGCCCGTAGCAAAAACAATACAAGGTCGATGAAATTTTTCTTTCAATCGGCCAGCAACAATACCAATCACACCTTGGTGCCAGTCTTGCTGATAAAGTGCGATAGCATTAGGTAAATTATCTTCATCAAATTTGAGTGAAGTTAGTACTTGCTCAGCTTCTACTTGCATGCCCTGCTCTATTTCTCGGCGAGTTTTATTGAGATCATCAAGCTCTGCAGCCATCATACGAGCACTCGACAAATCATTAGCAAGTAAACAGTTAATACCATAAGACATATCATCAAGACGTCCTGCGGCATTAATTCTCGGACCTAAGGCAAAACCAAAATCACTGGCAACAAGTCTCTGCTGGTTTTTATTAGCTATTTCAATAAGCGCTTGAATACCAGGTCGAGTTTTTCCTGCACGTATACGTTTCAAACCTTGCTCAACTAAAATTCGGTTATTGGCATCAAGTGACACCACGTCTGCTACTGTTCCTAAAGCAACCAAATCTAAAAGTTGAGCAATATTGGGTTCTGCAATGCCTTGTTCAGTAAAGTAATGATGCTCACGGCAATACTTTCTTAAAGCCAACATTAAATAAAAAGCCACCCCGACGCCAGCAAGTGCTTTACTCGGAAAGTTACAACCATGTTGATTAGGGTTAACAATGGCATCTGCAATCGGTAATGAGTGCCCAGGTAAATGATGATCCGTAACAATAACCTGCATACCTAAATCTTTAGCACGTTTAACACCGGCAATACAGCTGATACCATTATCTACAGTTATCAGCATTTGCGTATTTTGCTGTGCAGCGATATCAACAATTTCAGGGGTTAAACCGTAACCATATTCGAAACGGTTTGGCACAATAAAGTCATGATTATGACTGTTAAACAAACTCAATGCAGTCATCATTAAAGCGGTACTGGTCGCGCCATCGGCATCAAAATCACCAACAATAACTATACGTAATTTATTCACTAAAGCGTCATGTAATAACCGACAAGCATTATCGACTCCCATGAGCGCTGTGTCATCAACCATACCTTGTAGGTTGGCAACATTAAGTTCAAGCTCTTGTGCTGATGCCATACCGCGACTAGCATAAATTTGTTTAATGATGTCAGTGAGGTTTTCAGGTAAGTGGTCGGTTGCTGCTTTTGCTCGGCGAACAATTGTTTTACTCATACAGTTCGGTCTCAACTTTGCGGGATATGGTTATCATTATGATAAAGCTTTATAGCTTATTTTTACCATAAAAAAAGTACTTGGTGAAAATCAGCAAGTACTTTCTATAATGATAATTAAAGATAAATTAGGTGTTTTTCAGCATTTCTTCCAATTGTGCTGGTGGTTGATAACCAGGAACCATCATACCATTTGAAAAAATAATCGCTGGCGTACCACTAACACCAATTTGACGACCAAATTTAAACTGGGCTTCAATAGGCGCTTCACAAATTCGATAAGCAATACCTGTACCCGATTTTGCTTTAGTTAACGCCGTGGCATTATCTTCACTACACCACACTGAACGTAAATCTTTAAAACCTTGGGTTAAATTACCGTTTTGGTCATTAATACCCGCTCGTGGATAAGCTAAATAACGAAAGGTGATACCACGTGCATTATAGTCTGACATTTGTTCATGCATTTTGCGGCAATATCCACAGGTAATATCAGTAAAAACTGACACCACATATTTTTCATTTTCAGCTTTATAGACAATCATGTTATCTTCAAAGTTTTTCAGCCCCTCTAGACGAACCTTAGCTAAGCTCTCTTCGCCTATATCTGTCACGGTAGTGCCTAAATTGTAGACTTTTCCTTGAATAAAAAACTCACCATCATAACTCGCATAAAACAGACCTTGGTTGGTAACGAGTAAAGCAATGCCTGGTAGTGCTGTTTCTTCAACTTTGACAACAGTTAACCCTATAGAGCTGTTAATCTTTTCTTTTAAAAAGTCTGCATCAAGCACAGCTTTATCTCTTACTGGCTTGGCCAATGTAGTAGGTACATTGCTTTCTGCTGCTGCGTTGGCTCCTTGCAACAATAAAGGTAAAGTGAGCGTGGCAAGTACAGCGCTAATAATGAATGTTTTAAACATAATGATCCCTAACAACTTCCTAACAACTTTCAATTAAATGAAAGCAATAAATCGATAATAATGATTCTGATGGTCATATACCCAAACCACTTGAAAATGCGTGTTGCAGGACGCTTGAGCAATTCATGAACAAGGCGCCTCCTTTTTTAAGGGTTATTCCCTTAAAAAAGGAGGCGACCAAGAACATGGTTTGCTCAGACGTCCCCGCAGGGCTGGTTTAGAAACACTTTATGCTACGTTATTGATTTCGACAATAGAATAACTATTCTCTTCAATCAATGCCTGGCCTAAAGGCATTTCTAATTCCAGCTGAAACCTGCATCTTCAGGTAGCTTAGGTCTATTCATATGAATAGACCTAGTTATACGCTAGGAAATTACAGCCATGCGAGATTATTTGCAACTTAAAATAGCCAGTAAATTGAATTAACTTGTAAACAAAGATAATTGTTTTTGCTAAAATCGCGCCTAAAATAGTTCATATTGAAATAAAAATTGGAAATAGCATAATGAAAATTGGTTTATTTTATGGCTCAACCACTTGTTATACTGAAATAGTTGCTGAAAAAATTCAGGGAATAATGGGTGCCGACTTGGTTGATATATTCAATATAAAAGATCAACCATTAGCAGACTGTCTTGATTATGACTTTATTATTTTAGGCATTTCCACCTGGGATTTTGGTGAGTTACAAGAAGACTGGGAATCAATGTGGAGTGATATAAATCAAATAGACTTATCAGATAAAATTATTGCTTTATACGGTATGGGCGATCAAGTTGGTTACACTGAATGGTTTCAAGATGCTCTTGGTATGTTACACGAGCAAGTCTTAGCACAAGGTGCAACCGTTGTGGGTTATTGGCCAAATCAGGGTTATGATTTTACCGCCTCAAAAGCATTAACGACTGATGGCAGCAAATTTGTAGGTTTGGCATTAGATGAAGATAGTCAATACAATTTAACAGATGAACGATTAGACACTTGGTGCGAGCAAGTATTACTCGAGTACAGTAGCTTACTTTAGACATCCTTTTTTTGTTCAAAATTCCCTCTTGGCGAAATTATTTGGTCAATTACTTAGCCCTTGCGATAAATAGTTACAGCAAGGGCTAAAACCACTATAATTGCCGCATATTTATCTTTATTAACTCTTAGTGAACTATCCCCTATGTTTGAGCAATTCGATCTCGACTCAGAATTATTAGCCTGTATCAAGAAAATTGGTTACACCAAACCTACCTCAATTCAAGAACTCGTCATTCCTGAAGCAATGTCTGGCAAAGATGTTTTGGCATCAGCACCAACCGGTACTGGTAAAACGGCTGCATTTTTATTACCTGTTGCTCAACACTTATTAGATTACCCGCGCACTAAACCGGGCTTCCCTCGAGTATTAATTTTAACGCCTACGCGTGAGTTAGCGATACAAATTGGTGAAGATAGTGAACAACTTACTGAGCTTACAAAAATAAAAACTGGCGTAATAACTGGTGGCGTTAATTACGGTAGTCATGCCGATATATTAACCAGTACTACAGATATTTTAGTCGCAACACCTGGTCGATTATTAGAATATATTGAAAATGAGCAATTCGATGCTCGTGAAATTGAAATTCTAATTTTAGATGAAGCTGATCGCATGCTTGACCTTGGTTTTAGCGAAGCAATAAATCGCATTGTTGCCGAAGCTCGCTGGCGCAAGCAAACTATGCTATTTTCAGCGACTTTAGAAGGCTCAGGTGTTCAGCGCTTTGCCAAAGAAGTACTTAACGAGCCAATCTTTTTAGAGTCGAGCCCATCACGTAAAGAGAAAGCAGTCATTCATCAATGGATTCATTTAGCAGATGATGCCAATCATAAGCTAAAAATGTTAGTTAATACCCTAAAACAAGAAGGTGTTGAGCGAACAGTTGTTTTCGCTAATAAACGGGAAACTGTACAGTATCTTTCAGGCAAACTTTATGCTGAAGAGTTACCCTGTGTTTGGTTAGAAGGCAAAATGCCTCAGGATAAACGAAATAAAGCCATTGAACGTTTTAAAAGTGGTGAAATTAAAGTCTTAGTAGCAACAGATGTTGCCGCCCGGGGTTTAGATATTGATGATATCAGCCATGTCGTTAATTTTGATATGCCACGTAAGGTAGATATTTATATTCACCGAATTGGCCGCACAGGTCGTGCGGGTAACAAAGGCACCGCCATTTCCTTAGTCGAAGCACACGATATGGGTGTGATCGGTAAAATAGAGCGTTACACCAAAGAACGTCTACAACGCCGATTTATTCAAGACTTACGTCCAAAAAACAAAGAATCACGCGTAGTCAACAAAAAAGCAAAAGTTAAGCTTACGACTTCTCAGAAAAAAGCTAAAACGAAAAAACAAGTGAAGAAAAAAGCTAAGCGAGCAAAAGCAGCTAAGTAACCCTCTACCTAGTTATACCCAAGTAACTTAACGTCACTTGGGTATGCCCCTGCCATACAAGGGTTACATTATTGTGACACTTTTATTGCACTTAAAGCTGATTATGTAATATTTCTGTCATAAAGCAATGATGTAATAGCGCCGTATTCACTTTATGGATGAAGTTATACCAAAGCTATTGATTATCAGCGTGTAGTAAAGCGACTAGTCAAATAGTTTGGTATTGAATAGTTCGACATTTATTGGGGCTTTACTCATACACTGAGTCATGTCTTTATAATTGGGTTTTCAACTTTATGATAGTAATTAATATGAAAAATCAGTCTCTCACTACTAAATCATCCGTACGTTTAAAAACAATTATTGCACTTGCAGTGGCAACATCACTAACTACTTCACTTGCTCATGCACAAACAAGTGCAGCCAATGAAAGTAATCAAATAAGCGCTAACACAGCGCAAGACACGGTAGTAAACCAAAGTACTAAAAGCAGCTTTGAAGACGCTTGGAGCTTTGTTGACTTATATGATAATGAACAAGGTGACTATCTTAAGTTATCTGGTCGTCTGCAATTAGATTCAACTTGGGTTGATAGTGAACAAGGTGACTATAACGATACATTATGGCGTCGTTTTCGCTTCGGCTTTAAAGGTAAGTACGGTGAGTTTAACGTTGCTTTAGAAGCAGATATCAACTTAAATGATTCACTGGGTGACTCTTATAATCGACTAACTGATGCCAACATTGGCTGGTCATTAGATAAAGACACCGAACTGAAATTCTTAAAACAATCCACCGGCTTTACTTTAGACGGTAAAACGTCGTCTAAAAAGCTACTGACACCACAGCGCAACAACCTAACCAATAATTTATGGTTTACCTCAGAGTACTTTACCGGTGTTAGCGTTAAAAGTAAGCTCGCTGATGATTGGTCGTATAAAACAGGCATATTCTCTAGTGATGGCTCAGATGAAATATCGATAAGTGAAGCAAGTTATTTCGCGATGTTTTCAACGAGTAAAAAACTAGCAAAGAATAAGCTTTGGGATAAAGGTGAAGTTAGCCTTGATTACGTCTATAACGACACCCATGAAGACGGTAATACCCGAGACTTCTCTCAAGTTATAAGTACATCCAGTAAATTCAAACAGAACGACTGGGGTCTTCAAAGTGACATATCTTGGGGCAAAGGTGACTTAGGCCAGAGTGATCTCTTTGGTGTGGTTGTGATGCCAACCTATCAACAAAATGAAAAAATTCAATGGGTTGCTCGTTATACTTACTTAAGTAGCTCTGAAGATAATGGCGTTCGTTTAGGTCGTTATGATAGCAAAGTAGTTGATGAATATGGTCAAAGCAGCGTAGATGGTGAGCGCGGTGACAAATACCAAGAAGTATATGCTGGCGTTAACTGGTTTATAAACGACCATAAATTAAAACTTCAAGCTGGCTTACAGTACGCAAAAATGGATGATAACGCCAATGATGGTGGTGCCTATGATGGCTGGAGTTTTACCGTGGCAATGCGTAGTTACTGGTAAAATATAAGAATATAAAAAAGGCCGGGTTACTTGCAGCAACGCGGTCTTTTTTCTTTAACTAAATCGATTGTAGTCATATTTATAACAGCATTTATCGGCGCTAATCTAACTATCGCCCTGCTCTTCTTTAGCCACTAAACGATATAATTTGGCACCAACAAAACCACCGACAATAGGCGCAAGCCAGAATAACCATAATTGCGTTATAGCCCAATCGCCAACAAACAAGGCAACTCCAGTACTACGCGCTGGGTTTACTGAGGTATTCGTTACCGGAATGCTGATCAGATGAATTAAAGTTAAACACAAACCAATCGCGATAGGCGCTAAACAAGTAGGAGCACGCTTATCCGTTGCACCCATAATGACAAAAATAAACATCATGGTTAATACAATTTCAGCAACAAGCGCAGCGGTCATCGAGTAACCACCGGGTGAATGTGCTCCAAAACCATTTGAGGCAAAACCTGCTGATAAATCAAAACTTGGTTGGCCACTCGCGATAAGGTATAAAACACCGGCGCCAAGAATCGCACCAGTCACTTGGGCTATGATATAGGGCATCAATTCACTCGCAGGAAAACGTCCTCCTGCCCATAGGCCAACCGATACTGCCGGATTTAAATGACAACCCGAAATATGGCCTATCGCATAAGCCATCGTTAACACGGTTAAACCAAAGGCAAATGAAACACCAAGCAAGCCGATGCCAACTTCAGGAAATCCAGCGGCCAATACTGCACTGCCACAACCACCAAGAACCAACCAAAAAGTACCAATACATTCTGCTATATATTTATTCATTTTTATTCCCTTACCAGTTAATAAATTTACATTTAAGTACTGTGGTAATCAATAAACAGAAAATAGCGTAAAATAATCTTTAGTCGAGCGCTTTAGCGTCTGTTTACTTTACCCAAACAAGTCTCCAAGTTTATTTTTTAACTTATCTTTTGCTTTACCTTTCACTTTGTCTTCTAGCTTTTTCTGCTGCTGTTTAACAATATCTGAATTCTTTAAGTCATCTAACGCTTTGTCTGAGTCGGTTAATAGTGCTTCAAGGTCAAGCAACTCTGCTGATTGACTATCACCTAGTTTCAAGGCGCTGGTTAATTTTTCGTTTAAACCTTTATTAACTTTCTTTTTAAAGTCATCCACCTTAGCAGAAACCTGCTGTTTAAAAGCGCCCGTGAGTGCGTAATTTAACGACGAAGCGATAGTAAAGTTGGGCTTACTAATGACGCCATTCACACCAATATCAACCGTTAAACTATCTAATGACTTAATCGTATCAAGTAATAGGTTAGTAATTTTAGACTTTGCCTCGCCTTGATAGCTTGCTTGTTCAAGTGAGAACTGATTAGTTGCTTCTACCTCACCATTAACCAACTTAAAACTACCGATACCATCAAGTTGTCCAGCACTTAACGATAAAGTTAACGCTTTGCTTTGTGTTAACTCAGTATTGGATAAAGTTCTGTTATTAACAAGCCACTCACCATTTGCGCTAAAATCACCTGACTGCGTTAACTTAAAGTTACTGCTCAGTTTAAGTTCACCATTTTCTATAGAATTAATGTTGATAAGGCTATCTTTACCTCTGATCCAGTGCTGATGTGTCAGTTCACTGCCTGTTACTTTGACTTCACCTTGCTCAAGTTGGATTGAGAATAATGCCTTTTTAACTAAAATAGCCGGTAATGGCGTATCCTCTTTAAAAAAGATAAAACGCCCTTTAGCATGAGGTTTCTCTTCACTAGCTGTTGTGCCATCATCTTTCATATTAGCCATCAAAGGTGATGCTTGTTCATAGAGCCATTGTGCCTTTTGTACATAACCTCTTGCTTTTTCACCAAAGAGAATATGGGCAAAATCTTCGGTATCTATGCTATCTAACTGGTATGTTTTTTCAATTTGCTGCCAATCTTTATTTGGAGCGGTTTTTACCTCATTAATTTGCTGAGCTAATATTTTTTTGCTGTTTAAGACTTGCTGTTTCGCTTGCTTAATCAGTGCTTGATCCGCTTTAAATTCAGTTTTGATTTTATCAAATTCTGTTTTTATTTTTTCTATGTCAGCGAGTGAACTCACTTTCATTTTACCTAGCGCTTCCACTTGATTTTGGTAAGATTTCAGCTTGGATTTACTGGGTAATTTGCTTTTCAACGCTTTCAGCTTTGCCTGCTCAACTTTATAACTGTCCTTTAATTGATTACTGGCTTTAATTGTTAACAAATTACTGTCATCTAACAAAGCCTTAATATCAGGTAACTGCATATCCACTTCAGGCAGCATTTCTTTTGCTTGTTCAGATAAACTTCCTTGTGTTTTATCATTCGATTCATCATTGAGGTAAACTTTACCCGCTTGAGACCTAACACTAGAAAATGCCAATTGGCTTACTTCAAGCTGATCAATAATAATTTTACCGAATAAGTATTGCCAAACATCCACCCCAGCAGTCGCCCGTTCAAAACTAAATAAGTTTTGGCTTGGCGTTTCTTTATCGGTGACTTGCATACCTAAAACGCTCAACTGTAAAGGTGAATACCCAAGCTCCACATCTGCTACATTCACTTCAGCGCCAAAAGCACTCTCCGCAGAGCTCACAATCGCGCTTTTAACTAAACTTTCCGCAAATAAATACAGCAACCCCGAAACTAGTGCACTTAACAAAACAAAGGCAACCATTCCTTGCCAACGAATAAAACGTGCCATTACAGACCTCCTTTAGACAGACTAGATTCACCTGCAAAACTGCTGTACAAACTATAAAACTTAGATGCTTTTAATGCTTTAACAATTCTAAATTTCTCAAAGAATGTCATTATATGCACACGGTACTTCTCAATGATTAACTTGCTGATAAAGTATATTGGTGCAGATAAAATCACACCTAAAACAAACGCACCTAAAACATAGGTATGATGCCAATGTGCTAATTTAAATAAGCTAAGTTGATATAACGAGGTGAAAAAGCCAGTTAAGCTGGGTTGTGTTAGTAGGGACTCACCGACCTGAACAATGAAAGGAGATAATAAATAACTCAACCCAGAGAAGAATCCAACCGCAAGTATGAAACTGCCCAAATGCACTCGGATGAGTAAGACAAAAAATATAATAACTATATTATGTAAAGTTAAGATTGGCGATAAGCCAACGATAAAGCCTAACGCTATTGCCAAGGCTATTTGCCTGATGGAACTATCACTGTTTAATGCATGTAGTAGTTTTGCTAATAAAGTTAACATGTCACCTCCTGTTAAAATGTTTAAATATTATACCCAAGCCACTAACACCTAGATTGTCATATATTTTGCGTAGCTGGCTAATGCCAGCCTAACTTAGAGTTTTGTAAAGTTAACTTTCTTTACGCGTGAAAACCCAATCGTTACCTTTAGACATAGCTTCGTTATATTGATAACCCGCTAAATCGAAAGTTTTAATTTGCTCTGCTGATGTTAGTTTATTCTGAATAATGTAGCGCGCCATCAGTCCACGTGCCTTTTTAGCAAAGAAACTTATTATCTTAAATTGACCATTTTTCCAGTCTTTAAATGTCGGTGTAATGATAGTGGCGTTTAACGATTTTTTCTTAACTGATTTGAAATATTCAGTTGAGGCAAGATTAATGAGCACATCATCATTTTGCTCACTTAACGCTTTATTCAATTCATTAGTGATAATCTCTCCCCAGAACTGGTATAAATTATCGCCACGACTATTGCCAAGCTTACAGCCCATTTCCAAACGATAGGCTTGCATTAAATCTAAAGGTTTTAATAAACCATATAAGCCTGACAGGATTCTGAAATTTTTCTGAGCAAAGTCAAAGTCTTCTTCACTAAAAGATTGCGCATCAAGCCCGGTATAGACATCGCCGTTAAAGCTTAATATTGCTTGCCTCGCATTGTCTTGAGTAAAGGGGGTTGACCACTGCCCGAAACGTGCAGCATTTAAGCCTGCAAGTTTATCACTCAATTTCATCAAGCTAGCAATTTCACTGGGTGAAAGTTTAATGCAATCATTTATCAGTAATTGGCTTTGTGCAAGTAAGCTGGGTTGGCTAAACTTTTCTGTAACCAGAGGGGATTCAAAATCTAATTTTTTTGCAGGTGAAACAACAAGTAACATATCTTTAAGCCGATTTTAGTGAGTACTTAATATCACGTAATATATCATAAGGTTCATACCCGTTAACAGGGTTTAATCCATGCTAATGCATGACTAGTTAATAGCTTTTGGCGTAACTTACAAACAAAAACACAATGTATTGTTAAAAATAGCGCAATAAAGGGTGCTTTTTTATTTTTATGTTGTAATATTTCTCCAGCTACATTCATTATCGAATATAGAAATATTTAGTAATCAAATTTCCGGAACACTATTTAAGGTAACGCCATGACAAATTCTTCTTCGCAGCTTTCACAACTAAAGCAAATGACAACAGTTGTAGCAGACACTGGTGACATAGAGGCTATCGCAAAGTTTCAACCTCAGGATGCGACTACAAATCCTTCGCTTTTATTAAAAGCAGCCTCTCTAGCTAATTACCAAGGTTTAGTAAAAGATTCTGTTACTTGGGCAAAAACGCAATCTGACAATGCAGAGCAACAAGTCAACGATGCTGCAGATAAACTTTCAGTGTTAATTGGTTTAGAAATTTTGAAAATTGTCCCTGGCCGTATCTCAACCGAAGTAGATGCTCGATTATCATTTGATACAGCCGCATCAATTGCTAAAGCCCACAAACTTATTGCCATGTATAACGAAGCAGGTATAAGTAATGATAGAATTTTAATTAAATTAGCCTCTACATGGGAAGGCATTAAAGCCGCTGAGCAATTAGAACAAGAAGGTATTAATTGTAACTTAACGCTATTGTTTAGTTTTGCACAAGCACGCGCCTGTGCTGAAGCAGGGGTTTATTTAATCTCTCCATTTGTTGGCCGTATTTTAGACTGGTATAAAAAAGATACTGGCCGAAGTGATTACGCAAGCAATGAAGATCCAGGTGTAGTGTCAGTGACCAGTATTTATAATTATTATAAACAGCAAGGTTTTAACACTGTGGTCATGGGTGCTAGCTTTAGAAATATTGGTGAAATCCTTGAGCTTGCAGGCTGTGATCGCTTAACTATTAGTCCACAACTAATGGATGAGCTAGCCACTAGCACAGAGACAGTTATACAAAAGCTAACGTCTTGTGATGCCACAACTGAGAAAGAAACAGCTTTAAGCCAAGCAGAATTTCGCTGGCATATGAATGAAGACCCTATGGCAACTGAAAAACTTGCTGAAGGTATTCGTAACTTTGCTATTGATCAAGTCAAACTTGAAAAGCAATTGTTCGATTTACTCTAAAGCAGTAATTTCTTTACCGACATACTCAAGGGCATATTTTGTGATAAATATGCCCTTTTTCATTTAAAGCTAATAACGAACCTAGTCATAAACAGCCAAGTAAACACAAGGTAATGCTTCGAAATCCACCACATTGAGCTTTTCATATTAGTTACATCTTATGCCTATAAAATAAGAACTTGTTGACAAAATTGAAACGCCCGTTTAAATTTTATCTTCACCTTTTTTAATAAATAGACTCAATGCCAACAAATATCATAAATTTTGCCCACGCTAATGGTTTTCCAGCAGGTAGCTATCAAACATTATTTTCATACCTTCCTGACAATATGAAAATTATTGCACTTGAGAAATATGGGCATGATAAACAAAAACCTATTAACCATAATTGGCAAGCGCAAGTTGAAGAGTTGATAACTCATGTAGAATCCCAACAAGTTGACGGCAACAAAGTCATTTGCCTTGGTCATTCATTCGGTGGCGTGATTTCATTTATCGCTTGCTGTCAGCGTCCTGATTTGTTTAAAGGGCTTATCATGCTCGATCCTCCTGCACTAAGTGGGGCTGGCGCACTAGCGGCTAGATTGCTAAAGAAGACCAAGTGGATAGATAAATTTAGTCCTGCGGGTCGTGCTAAAAACCGTCGTAGTCAGTGGCCTCTAGGCTCTGATATTGGTGCGTTATTTTCGGGCAGGAAACTATTTAAAGCATTCGATAGTCGCTGTTTGGCTGATTATATAACCCATGGTATTTGTGAGCGTAATAATCAATTGGAATTGAGCTTTGATGCGCAAGTTGAAGCAAATATTTTTAGAAATATACCATCAAATTTATCTAGTTATAAAAATAAATTAACCGTACCTGCGACCTTGGTATATGGAGATACTACCGATGTTTTCCCTCATCACATTTTTAGCCGCTTTGTTAAACTTAATAAGCATATAAAGCTTAAAACGGTTACAGGTGGACATATGTTTCCTCTAGAGAATCCAGAAGAAACAGCGAAGTTAATCACAGATATAATTAACAGCTTCCCTGAAGAATAACCCCTCCCCTTGATTTTTAAACATAAAAAAACGCAGCTTAAGCTGCGTTTTACTATTTGATATTTATTCTTTATAAACTAAGCATGTATATCAAATAAATAATAATAGTTAAAGTTGAAGCTAATCAGCTTTAGAGTAAGGCGCTTGCGCAGAGTTGACGCGAGTCAATGAGCACATGCAACGAAACTCTTAAGCTTAGTAGCAAAAAGTTTAATTATTATTGGCCTTTAATTTCAGACAAACCGTTATATATAGCTTTATCACCTAAAGCTTCTTCAATACGTAGAAGTTGGTTGTACTTAGAAACACGATCTGAACGACATAAAGAACCCGTCTTAATTTGACCTGCTGCTGTGCCTACGGCTAAATCAGCAATAGTTGCATCTTCAGTTTCACCTGAACGATGAGAGATAACAGCAGTGTAACCAGCATCTTTAGCCATTTTAATTGCAGCTAAAGTCTCAGTTAAAGAACCGATTTGGTTAAACTTGATTAAAATAGAGTTAGCGATGTTTTTATCGATACCTTCTTTTAAAATCTTAGTATTAGTTACAAATAAATCATCACCAACGATTTGAACTTTATCGCCAAGTAAATCAGTTTGGTATTTAAAGCCATCCCAATCAGATTCATCTAAACCATCTTCAATTGAAACAATTGGGTATTCTTTACATAGCTCACCCAAGAAGTCAGAGAACTCATTTGAGGTAAATTGCTTGCCTTCACCTTTAAGGTCATAAATGCCCTTGTCTGCATCATAAAACTCAGAAGCCGCACAATCCATCGCTAACGTAATGTCAGTACCTAAAGAATAACCTGCAGCAGCAACCGCTTCTTTAATTACCGCTAAAGCATCTGCATTTGACGCTAAATCAGGAGCAAAACCACCTTCATCACCAACAGCAGTGTTTAGACCTTTTGCTGATAATACTTTCTTAAGTGCATGGAAAATTTCAGCGCCCATACGTAATGCTTCACTGAAGTTTTTAGCGCCAACTGGCTGAACCATAAACTCTTGAATATCTACATTGTTATCTGCATGCTCGCCGCCATTGATGATGTTCATCATAGGTACTGGTAAGCTGTAAACACCTGGTGTGCCGTTTAAGTCAGCGATGTGTTCGAATAACTCAACACCTTTATCAACAGCAGCCGCTTTAGCAACAGCTAAAGAAACAGCTAAAATTGCGTTTGCACCAAATTTTTCTTTATTTTCAGTGCCATCTAAATCAATCATGATTTGGTCAATATTGGCTTGCTCTAAAGCACTTTTGCCAACTAACGCAGGAGTAATATCGTTACGAATTGCTGAAACAGCATTTAAAACACCTTTACCTAAATAACGAGCTTTATCACCATCTCGTAATTCAAGAGCTTCACGCGAGCCTGTTGACGCACCAGAAGGAGCTGCTGCACGACCAAATGCACCTGATTCAAGATATACATCGGCTTCAACGGTTGGGTTACCACGAGAATCCATGATTTCACGAGCTAAAATTTTGCTAATCTTTGACATTATCATTCCTAGTAATTTTGATGACGCTCAAACAAAGTGCTGAGCAATAAAGTTAAATTTCAATCTTGCTATGACTACAGCTAAATATAGCGATGTAGCCTAAGGTTCTTGCTAAACTTAAAGCAAAAACCGCAGCAATAGCTACGGTTTTATATGGTGTCTTCGGTTAGCTTTTCTGCAGTTCAAAACTCGCTGCAACAAAGCTTTCGAATAATGGGTGACCATCACGTGGAGTAGAATTAAACTCTGGATGGAATTGACCCGCAACAAACCATGGATGATCGGCTATTTCAATCACCTCAACTAAACTTTTATCTGACGATAAACCTGAGAACACTAAACCAGCTTTGCTTAATTGTTCACGGTAGTTATTATTTACCTCAAAACGATGACGGTGTCTTTCATTAATTGTTTCACTACCATATACGTCGCAAGCCTTGGTACCTTTCACAAGGTGACACAATTGTGAACCTAAGCGCATAGTTCCGCCTAAGTCTGATTGCTCACTGCGGTACTCCACTTGGCCTTCTTCGTCTAACCACTCACTGATCAAACCCACAACAGGATGCGGAGTTTCTTTATTAAATTCAGTACTGTGTGCGTCGCTTAAACCTGCAACATTACGAGCGAATTCAATTAACGCGACTTGCATACCTAAACAGATACCTAAATAAGGTACTTTGTTTTCACGGGCATATTGTGCGGCTAAAATTTTACCTTCAACGCCACGCTCACCAAAACCACCAGGTACTAGTATTGCATCAAGCTCGGTTAAAATTTCAACGCCTTTAACTTCTACATCTTGTGAATCAACGTATTTAATGTTTACCGTTACTTGGTTTTTAAGGCCTGCATGTTTTAAGGCTTCATTTACAGATTTATAGGCATCAGGTAATTCAATATATTTACCAACCATACCAATTGTCACTTCACCTTTAGGGTTAGCTTCATGGTAAAGCACTTCTTCCCATTCAGTTAAGTCTGCTTCAGGTACTTCTAACCCAAAACGTTTAACAACTATTTCATCTGTGCCTTGCGCTTTTAATAAGGCAGGAATTTTATAAATACTATCAACATCACGCATTGATACTACAGCTTTTTCTTCAACATTGGTGAACAAGGCGATTTTCGCACGTTCGGCATTAGGGATAGCGCGATCTGAACGGCACACCAGAATGTCAGGTAGAATTCCGATAGAACGTAAGTCTTTTACTGAATGCTGGGTCGGCTTAGTTTTAATTTCACCTGATGCGGCTAAATATGGCACTAAGGTCAAATGCATAAACATTGCGCGTTCACGACCCACTTCTAAAGCCAATTGACGAATAGCTTCTAAGAAAGGTTGTGACTCCATATCTCCAACTGTTCCGCCAACTTCTACCATCGCGATATCATAACCTTCAGCCCCTTCAATCACACGACGTTTTATATCGTTAGTGATATGAGGAATAACCTGGATAGTTGCACCTAAAAATTCACCTTTACGCTCTCGCGCTAAAATATCTTGGTAAATTCGACCTGAGGTAAAGTTATTGCGTTTAGTCATTTTGGTGCGAATAAAACGCTCATAATGACCTAAATCAAGATCAGTTTCTGCGCCATCTTCAGTAACAAAAACTTCGCCATGCTGTATTGGGCTCATGGTACCTGGATCAACGTTAATATACGGATCAAGTTTCAACATGGTAACTTTTAAACCACGTGCTTCAAGAATTGCTGCCAATGAGGCTGCAGCAATACCTTTACCAAGAGACGATACTACACCGCCAGTTACAAAAATATATCTAGTTGTCATGTTTACACCGATGTCAGAAAAAGCAGAATTTTGTGCTTAATTGGTTAATATTTATAAACTTTATTTCAAAAGAACTTTTATAAGTGGCTCAATAGTTTTGAATTTAAGCGTACTTAAATACAGTATTAGCGTAAATAATAAGTTGTTGAAATAGGAGTTTTGCCAAACAAGCAGGACGGGAAAGTATTATACGTAAAAGATAATACCAATTCAATTAAGTTTTTACTTACTCCGCGAGAATCAAAAGCCTTATAAACAAGGCATTGATTAAAGAGAGTCGCTTTTCCTTTATCAAAAATAATAACACCGTATATGAGATTTTTTCGCTAACCTTCGGGGGCTTGCTTGACAGACAAGAACAACATAAATTTCTTTGATTGCAAATGGAAGAACAACAAGTCATCACAGCTTTATAATTACCTGTTTTTTATTATTTATGCGCTAACTTAATTTGCCTTGGTACTTTTTAAGTGTAGTTGCGTATAATACTGCTACTTACCTGAATTAAGCCTAAGATTAATTTTAAAATGACTAGTGAAAATTTAAACAATACCTTATCCGCCATTGACGAAATAAATCGCCAAGATCCGAATACCATTGTAGTTAACGGTAATAAACAGGCAAAAGAGTTAGTTTACGGACAACAGATGACTGACTGCCTAAAACTTTATTGGCCTGAAGCAAATGAATTACTGCAAATTGCAGTTAGAGCGCAACATATTAAACGTTGGCAGTTAAAGCGCACTGAGTTTGCTGAAGGGAAAGCCGGCTACTATCAATGGCGAATTGCCCAAGGTAAGTTTCATGCGGAACTAACAGCAAGTATTATGCTTGTTCAAGGTTATAGTGTCGAAGAGTCTGAGCAGTGTGCTGCTATTATTCGAAAGGAAAACTTAAAGACTAACAGTGATAGCCAAACCCTAGAAGATGTCGCCTGTTTAGTTTTTCTTATGCATTACTTTAATGAGTTTGCAGCAAAATATACTGAACAAGATAATGAAGCCAAGATTGTTCGTATTGTACAATTAACATGGAAAAAAATGTCTGAGCAAGCACATGACATTGCGCTCTCTTTAACACTGCCAGATCATTTAGCAGCTTTAGTGACTAAAGCACTGAGTTAACCAGTTATTATTTCTTTTCTTAATGAAGAAAAGAATGTGCTGACTTAATCTAATGTAGAGCTTATAAGTCTTCAACTAGAGAGTCAGCACCGTTTACTGATTACATATTTATCAATTATTTACTCTCTGGTAAACGCCATACGAAGATAAATGGACCAATAACCAAAGCAACAACAAGTGCTGTTAACATGGTACTTTTTAACATAAAAGCAGACCAACACACTGAGAGGATCATAGTTAATAAAGCAATGCGTTTAGCTTTTCTAGGTATACTTCGGTACTTTTGCCAGTCATGAATTAGTGGTCCAAACGTTTTATTCGCTAAAAGCATTCGCTGCATTTTTGGTGAGGATTTTGCAAAGCAGGCTGCAGCCACTAATAAGAAAGGTGTCGTTGGCAAAATGGGTAATACCACACCTAAAATAGCTAAACCGACAAAGAATATTCCCGTTATTTTTAAAATTAACACTTTACCTTTATTTCCAGCTTGGGCTATTTGGTAGGCCATTAAATAATAACTCCCTTCGATGTAAATGATTAACAATATTCACAGAGACAAGTTAACTCAACTTTACTTTCACTTTATTATTAGTATCACGACTACTACGGATTAATTCATTATCCGATAACTCAGAGTAGTCTTGTTCGGTAACTGATTTAGCTAAACGGTCATAAAGTAAAACATTGACTGATGCCGCTAAATTCATACAGCCCACTGTAGGTATGTAAACAACGTCATCAGCATAATCAATGACCTGTTGTTTTATTGTTCCATCTTCTGGACCAAAGATATAAACAGCATGTTGTGGATGAATAAAATGAGGAAGTGGTGTTGCGCCTTCCACTAAATCTACACATATAATTTTAGTCGTAGATGGGATATTTTCCAGTGAGCCTTTGATACTGATAAAGTCATCAACCGCTAATAGAGGAATTTTTCCTTGAGCATTTTTGGTATCAGTTTTTAATGTGTCTTTATTATATTTAGCAGCTTGTTCATAGCGCCTGCCAGTATAAAGCACTTGATCGGCTTGATAGCAGCCTGCTGCGCGCATTACCGCACCAACATTGGTTGGACTCTTTGGATTAGTCAAGGCAATAGTGACGTGTTGTTTGTTTTGTTTTTCTTTTGTCTTCATAAGTATTTTAAGGAATATTCCTAGCCCTTTTTTTCCTGACTTTTAACATGTTGCCAATAGTTTTCTAGTTCGGCTAAGTCATGCTCAGTAAAACTTTTACCCGATTGATTCACTTGTTCTTCCACGCCGATAAAACGTTTACTAAATTTTTTGTTCGCTTTACGCAGCAGTGTTTCAGGGTCTTCTTTGGCATGACGACATAAGTTAACTACCGCGAACATTAGATCACCTAACTCTTCAGCTAATGCCTTCTTATCAAGGGTATCAGCCTCTAACTCATCTTTAACTTCTTGTACTTCTTCTTCAATCTTTGCAAAGACATCAGGGATATTATCCCAATCAAACCCTACATGAGAGCATCGTTTTTGAATTTTTGCGGCTTGTGATAAAGCAGGTAAGTTTTTTGGAATGTCTGCTAAGATACTTAAGCGCCCCAGAACAGCATCAGCACCATTTTGTTGTTGATTCTTTTGCTCTCGCTCTAGCGTTTTTTCATTTTCCCAATTGCTTTTAATTTCTTCATCTGTTTGTAAATTTGCTTGAGCAAATACGTGAGGGTGACGACGAATCAGTTTTTCGCAGATTGCCGCTATTACCGAGTCTAAGTCAAAATACTGTTGTTCTTTACCTAATTGGCTATAAAAGATCACCTGAAAAAGTAAATCTCCAAGTTCTTTTTCTAACTCAACAAAATCTCTCTGCTCGATGGCATCGACTACTTCATAAGCCTCTTCTAAGGTATGACTTGTTATAGAAGCAAAGTCTTGCTTAATATCCCAAGGGCATCCCGTTTTTGGATCTCGTAACTGAGTCATGATCCAGCGTAATTTTTCTATTGAGGCTTGTTCATTTAACATTTTATTTTACTTCTTCGCTTTAGTATATTTTCATTATTTAGGTAGGCTGTTTTAAATTATTTTAAAAAGCTCCCTTATATAAGCCAAATCCTAAGAGACTATAGGCGTCTTACTTGCGTAACATCATCTAACTGACGTAACTTATCCAAAACTCGGGTTAATAACTCACTGCTTTCGACTTCTAATTTTAAGTTCATACTCATCGTCTGTTTAACTTTATCAGTATGACTATCCATGCCAACAATACTGACTCTTTCATTCGCAATAATGGTCGAGATATCGCGTAGTAAACCTTGTCTATCACTACCAATTATCTGAGCCGAAGCTTGGTAACCTACCTTACTTTCACTGCCCCATTGTACTTCAACTAATCGTTCGGGTTGTAAGTTCAGAGCGTTAGCTAATTGCTCGCAATCCTGACGATGTACAGAAATACCTCGCCCTTGGGTAATAAAACCTGAAATAGTATCTCCTGGGACAGGCTGGCAGCACTTAGCCATATGGGTAAGCAAGTTGCCAACGCCAGAAACAGTAATACCATTATCATCTTGCGTTAAAGATTTGCTGGTTGTCGTTTGCTTAACTAAGCTTTGTGGGTCTATTTCAGGCTGAGGCTTTAATTTACTATCAAGTTGGGTAAAGTGGTTGATCACCTGTTGTAACCTTGCGTTACCACTACCTATTGCCGCGTATAGATCATCAACAGTTTTCATATTAAAGCGTTTTGCTGCTGCTAATAAGTCTGTGGACGCTATGTCATGTTTAGCAATTTCGTTATCAAATAATTCTTTGCCCAGAGCAATGTATTTATCTCTATCAAGTAATTTAAAAAAATGCTGAACTTTTGCACGAGCACGTGAAGAGTATATATAATTTAAATTTGGGTTTAGCCAGTCTCGACTTGGATTAGGTTGCTTGCTAGTGAGTATTTCGATCTGATCACCCGTTTGTAATTGATGGGTAAATGGTACAATTTTTCCAAATATTTTTGCACCAATACAGCAATGACCTACATTAGAATGAATATAATAAGCAAAATCTAAAGGAGTGGCTCCCATCGGTAAGTCGATAACATCACCACCTGGGGTAAACACATAAATTCTGTCCTCAAAGACCTGACTTCGTAACTCATCAAGTAATTCCCCACTTTCAGCGACATCATCTTGCCACTGCAGAATTTTTCTTAACCAGCCAACTTTATCATCAAAACTATTACTTTTACCGCTAGCGTTACCTTCTTTATAACGCCAATGTGCAGCAACACCAAGCTCTGCATCATCATCCATTTGCTTGGTTCTAATTTGTACTTCAACCGACTTGCCTTCTGGCCCTAGGACTACCGTATGTATTGATTGATAACCATTGGATTTAGGGGTGGCAACATAGTCAGAAAACTCTTTTGCAATATGCTGCCATTCAGTGTGAACAATGCCTAAAGCAGAATAACAATCTTGAACTTTTTCAACCACAACACGCACAGCTCGAACATCAAAAAGCTGTTCAAAATCAAGCGACTTTTGCTGCATTTTCTTCCAAATACTATAAATGTGTTTAGGACGGCCATAAACCTCACCTTTAATCGATAGAGCAGTTAATTCGCTGTTTAAGTGACCAACAAAGCTAGTCATATACTGCTCACGTTCTAGGCGAGTTTCATCCAAAAGCTTGGCAATTTTTTTATAAACTTGCGGATGAAGGTAACGAAAAGAAATATCTTCCAATTCCCATTTTAATTGACCTATTCCTAAACGGTTTGCCAAAGGCGCATAGATATTGGCGCTCTCTTTCGCTACCAATACACGAGTTTCTTCATCGCTATTTTTCTTTTCACGCAAATCACACAAGCGCTCGGCTAACTTAATCACTACCGCGCGAACATCGTCCACCATCGCCAATAACATTCGGCGAATATTATCTATATTTTGTGGCGCTTGGTCATTTGACTGATTACTTTGTTGGCGTAATGCTTTAATTGCGGCCATTTGTTCGACACCTTGACAGAGCATAAGGATGTCTTTAGAAAAGTGCTCTTTAACAAATTCGATTTCAATAATATTATTCGCCAATAATGGTGAGATAAAAGCCGCAACTAATGAATCAGCATCAAGGTTAAGAGCACTTAAAATCTCAACCATTTCCATGCTTTTGTTAAGCAACTGCTGCTTTTCAGCACTTTCTGGCTGATAACAGTTTGATACCTGTAACCATAGCGTTGACAACGCACTATTTTTTACATCACTTAATGCAAGGCCCTTTAGCCATTGTTCAAAACTTTGCACTGTTGTTTGATGTGATTTACGCACGGAAACCATGGGTATTCCTTTATCTTTGATTGGTTAGCTTTATATTGAAATTTATATGATTTTTACTATTTAATGCTGATGAGCATGAGTAAACAATACCATAGTCTCAACATGCTTTGTTTGTGAAAACATATCCATAAGTGATATTTTCTCAAGCTTGTAGCCCTTAGAAATAAGAATTGCACTGTCTCTTGCTAAGGTTGCAGGATCACAACTAACATACAGCACATTAGGTATTGCTAGTGCTGCAATTTGTAACACTGCTTGTTCAGCACCCGCTCGGGCGGGATCAAGCAACACTTTATCAAAGTTATGTCCTTTCGCCCAAGACTCTGCTAGCCAATCACTATTTAAATCAGCCTGATAAAATTGACAATTACCAAGCTCATTAGCAAGGGCATTTTGAGTCGCTTTATCAACCATCCCCTGAACCCCCTCAATGCCAACAACACTTTTTGCGTGTTTTGCCAGTGCTAAACTAAAGTTTCCAAGACCACAAAATAAGTCCAGGATATTATCAGTAGCTGAAAGATTTAACCAAGCCAGCGCTTGATTTATCATGGCATTATTGACCTGATGGTTAATTTGAATAAAGTCACTACTTGAAAAGTAAATCTTACTGGTATCTGCTAATTCATATGACAATGCCAAAGAACTTTCTTCTATAGTACTAGTCAGGGGAGATTGTTTTTTGCCATCATCAATGATGACGTGCCAATCATGTTGCTCAGCATAAGATAGCCATAGCCCTACATCAGTTTCATTCATAACCTTTAATTGACGAACTACAATGACAACTTGATTATCTTTTTGTCTTACCTGTTGCACATTTGATTCTGTAATATCCGCATGAATAACTTCGATATGACCAACAGCAGACTTGACAGTGAGCTGTGCTAATACTTTTTTTAGTAAAGGAAAAATAACATTAAGCGGTTCTACCAACACTGGACATGACTTGATCGATGCCAACTGATTGGTTAATTTTTGTCTAAAACCAATAGTCGCGTGAGCACTCTTATCGAACTGGACTCCAATGCGAGCTTTACGACGATAATGCCAAGGAGAACTTTTTATTGCTTCCTCCCATGGAAGCTCTGCAGTATTCATTTTATTAGTAAGGTTTTGAGTACTGAAACTTCGAGAAAAAAGATCGGTGACTTTTTGTTGCTTAAATAATAGCTGTTCTTCTAAACCAAGCATTTGTAAATCACAACCGCCACAAAGACCAAAATGCTGACACTGAGGAGCCAACCTACTTTCACTTTGTTTAATAATTGAGATAAGTTTTGCGCGGGCATATTTACTTTTTTGCTCAACAACCTTTACCTCAACAACTTCAGAAGGCAAAACACCAGCGATAAAAATTGGCTTATTTTGCCAACGAGCAACACCAACCCCATTCATATCAAGTTTATCAACGGTGACGGTTAATCGTTGACTAGACGTTTTAGGTTTTACTGCTGCTTTAAAATAATTTGCCATTTTCACCCTAGAACTTACGCTTATTTAATTAACTGATTAATGCTTACTTTGAAGTAGCTTAGCCATCTATACTATAAATTTATAGCCGCTTATAAGATTATTTATGTTAAGTTGGATAATCATTTAGATAGCTAATTATATTAGTGGGTATTTTACCCTAAATTTATCAAAAAAGTTCAACAATAAAATGCATAAAATAAGCCTGAAAGACTGGGTTATCATACTCACTATCATTCCAACCACCTTAATAGGTTTTGGTTTAGCTAGTTACTTTTCTTATAGCCGTTCAGTGGAACTTAATGACTTTCTTGAACAGCGTGCTCAAAGTATTATTGAGCCGATTGCAATCGCTAGTAAAGAGCCTTTATTAAATAAAAATAGAGATAAACTTCGTCAACTGATCGGGTTTACACACCGCAATCAATCCAATATTGTAAAAAGCATTGTTATTTTTACTGAAGATAATCAAGTTTTTGTCACCAGTGCCTATCACGGTGATACCAATTTAATGCGGCTAAAAGCAGGTGAAGAGCTACCACATCATACTAATATTCAAACATTATCTGATTATATGATTTTTAGAAGCCCCATTATTGATGAAAACTATAATAGTCAAACTACTCCAAAAACAAAAACGATAGCCAACTCACAATATAATTATACCAGCAGCAACTCAAAGCCCGTTATTATAGGCTATATCGCTATGCAAATAGATAAAAGTCAGCTCAATTTCCAACAACAAAGTCAATTTATAATCGCTTTTGCTTTTGCTCTACTAGGCTCTTTACTTAGTGCTATTTTAGCTATGAGACTCATTAAGAAAGTGACAAAGCCCATTAACTCAATGGTATTAGCAATTGAACGAATTCGAGAGGGAAAGCTAGAGAGCAGAGTAAGTGGTCAACTTATTGGTGAGCTCAATTTTTTAAAGAATGGTATTAATGCCATGGCACAATCCCTTGACAGTTACCAAAACGAAATGCAGGCGAGTATAGATCAAGCCACGATAGATTTACGGGAAAGTTTAGAGCAATTTGAAATTCAAAATGTAGAACTAAGTATCTCTAAGCGAAAAGCGCAAGAAGCTAATAGAGTAAAGTCTGAGTTTCTAGCTAATATGAGTCATGAATTACGAACGCCACTCAATGGTGTGATAGGTTTTACCCGTCAAGTATTGAAAACACCACTCTCTGAAAGCCAACGTGATTATTTACAAACCATTGATCGTTCCGCAAATAATTTATTGACCATAATTAATGATATTCTCGATTTTTCCAAACTTGATGCCGGTAAGATGGTCACCGAAAATATTCCTTTCTCGTTGAGAGAGTCGATTGATGAAACCCTCACCCTGTTGGCACCATCCGCCCATAAGAAAAATATTGAATTATCAATAAATGTTCCACAAACATTGCCCGATTCTCTTGTTGGAGACACCATGAGAATAAAACAAATCATCACCAACTTAGTCAGCAATGCGATAAAATTTACTCCACAAGGCTCTGTTTCCATTGATATAGTCAGTGAAGTTGTAAACCAGGATAATATCAAACTGAAAGTGATTGTTACTGATACTGGTATTGGTATGACAGCCAATCAGCAAAGAACTATTTTTGATGCTTTTACACAGGCAGATCAAAGCATCACTCGACTATATGGCGGAACAGGCTTGGGCCTGGTAATTTGTCAACGACTTGCACAAGAGATGAATGGTGATATAGGTTTTAACAGTGAAAAAAATCATGGCTCAAGCTTTTGGTTTACTTTCCAATGTGAAATTAACGCTATGCCATTAATGGTAGAATTAGATAACCAGCATTTGGTCAATAAAACAGTGCTCTACTTTGAAGAAAATGATCATAGTAGAGAATCAACCAAAGACTTGTTAAAACATTGGAAGATGCGTGTTACCACTGTCATAAATAGGCATGAGCTATCACAAGTACTTACTCATAGTAGTCAAACACAAAGAGGCTTTGATTATGTACTTATTGGCCACAACCAAACATCTACAGCGTTAAGTGAATTGAAAAAAACAATTGCACAATTACAACCATTCTCAAGCAAAATACACTTAGCTTTAAACAATACTTCACCTAGCTTGCACGAGGCATTGATTGCTAGCGGTGCCATAAGCTGTATGAGTAAACCTCTATCGCCAACTACCTTAAGCAAAGTTTTACAACCCGTTATCGAAACCACGGCTGAGCAGCTCACTTTGCATTCTCCTACGGGTAAGATATTACCTATAAAAGTATTAGCCGTTGACGATAACGAGGCAAACTTAAAGTTAATTAAAGCTTTGTTGTTAGAACAAGTTGCTGAAGTTGTTGAAGCCGATAATGGCTTGTCTGCCATAGAACTTTGTAAAACCGAAACGTTTTCTTTAATTTTTATGGATATTCAAATGCCAATTATGGATGGTATTAGCGCTTTAAAAGAAATAAAAAAGTTACCCATCAATAATGATACTCCAATTATAGCTGTAACTGCCCATGCATTAAGTGGTGAAAAGGAAAAGATGCATCAGCAAGGCTTTAATGCTTATATGACAAAACCAATCGATGAAACGATGTTACGTCATATTATTTATGAATATTGTGACTTTGACCATCTAGTTAGTTCAACAGCTCCAATCCTGACCACTGATACAATTAGTCAGATCGAAGCACCCCAAAAAATAATAGATTGGCCTTTAGCGCTTAAACGTAGTGCAAATAAAGCTGATTTAGCTAAAGAGATGTTGTTAGGCTTAGTGGATAGCCTACCTGAAACTCAATTAAGTATCCGAGAAGCAATTAATGTGCAAGATACTGCTCAAATAAAACATCTAGTTCATAAACTAAATGGTGCCTGTTGTTATACTGGAACGCCAAATTTAGCCAAAATTACTACTCAATTAGAAACGCAGCTGAAAATGGGGTTGAGTACTGAGGAACTTGAACCTGAATTTTTAGAGTTTTTCGAGCATATAGAGCAGGTATTATTTGCAGTGCCAGAAGCCCTAAAAACAATAAATTCAAATAGTCATTAGCTTTATAGGAAAGGGAAATAGATATCACTATAATGTTATTTTTATAAGTGAAGTGATTTGAGTGTTGATTACTTTAAATTAAAAGAAGGTTAACTAACGGATAGCGATAATCGGTGAAGTATCAATGTCACCATCCTCAGATATTACGGAAAGACCACCACTGCATTGCAAAACAGCCAAGCTATGTCCATCATCATTACGCACAAAACTCAGCTCATAGCCAAATTTCCCCAGACTACTAGCAGAAAATTTTTGTGCCAGAGATAATTTATTCCACCAAACCGACTGCTCAGGAGGTTCCTTTCTACGTTCGAGTATTGGTTTACCCTGTGTCTGCATGATTAATCCTCACTTATTTGTATGCTGAGTCCTTTTTTACAGCGTATCACTCAAAGTGTAGACCATAATTTTTTAAAGTGTAGACTAAAATTTCAACAAAGATAAAATAAGTGAGTTACAGTTTTGCTCAATGCTATTTTATATACTAACTATTATACGTTCTTGCTTCTAACATTAGCTGTTTCATATCTCGTACTGCTTTATCTAAACCATCAATAGCTGCACGTGCGATTATGGCATGACCAATGTTCAATTCGATGATTTCTTTAATAGCAGCAATAGGTTTCACATTAAAATAATTTAAACCATGGCCAGCATTAACTTTCAAACCTAAACTATGCGCATACTTAATCCCTAGGGTTAATCTTTCAAGTTCAATTTGCTGCTCTTCCTCCGATGTTAGGTCCGCATAGTGCCCAGTATGTATTTCAATATAAGGAGCTTTACTGGCAAAAGCCGCATCAATTTGATCTTTATCGGCATCAATGAATAAACTCACGGCAATACCTGCTGCGGTTAGCTGCTCAGTTGCTTTAGTTATTTTGTCTAGTTGCCCTACAACATCTAAACCACCTTCTGTAGTTAGTTCCTCACGTTTCTCAGGTACCAAACAACAAAATACAGGTTTTACATCACAAGCTATAGCAATCATTTCATCAGTAACGGCCATTTCAAAATTCATACGTGTATGCAATGTTTGTTTTAAAACGTGAATATCCCTATCTTGAATATGACGTCTATCTTCACGTAAATGGACGGTAATGCCATCTGCACCTGCATGTTCCGCAACACTTGCTGCATAAACTGGATCGGGATAATTTGTTCCGCGAGCCTGTCTTAGCGTGGCTATATGGTCAACGTTTACACCTAATAATAAATCTGTCATTTTTGATCTCTTTTTAATTATTTTGATATTTACTGTCGATATAAATAGCTAAACCTTTAGTTTTTTTTTACAAAAAGCTTGCGGCTATTTAATGGCTGATTACCGAGTAACTGGTTGATTACCTGTCGCATCAGCAACTTGAAGGTATTACTAACACCTTCTGTTGTGCTATTTGTGTATAAAGATTCCCGTTGGGAGATTACCTGTAAATGGGCTCTATCGAAACATTGAGTTCTATTTTTTGGAAAAGGATCATATACAGGAACAAAACCTTGCTCGGCAACGTAATGAAAGTAACTCACATCGTGCTCAAATACAGGACTAAAGTCAAATGACAATCCTAACTCTTCAAGCAGCGCTAGTTCAAATAAACGTAATTGTGGGGCAATTTCTGCACCTTTAGCTAAGGCGATCAACGTTTCTTGATATTGAGAGAATAACTGCTGACAAGAAATTTGCTCTGTTAATAAACGAATTAACAGTTCATTGATGTAAAAAGAACTAAATAAACGATGTTTTATCAGTAAAAATGATTTACCAATGGAATCAACTTGGCTGATTTGTTTAACGTTACCTTGGCCTTTCAATGTTAATCTAAGCGGTAAAAAAGGCTGGATTAAGCCTTTTTTTATAGAACGCTTAGATTGGCCAACATAGACTAAGGCCGTCACTTTACCATCTTGCTGTGTTAATAAATCAACTAATTGTTGGTTTTCACGGTATGGGCGACTATGTAAAACAAAGGCATTTTGTTCAATCATATGCCGAGCCCAAATTAGCCTGAATATTCATCACCGTAACCTAAACTGCGTAATGCACGTTCGTCATCAGCCCAGCCAGATTTCACTTTAACCCAAGTTTCAAGAAAGACTTTACTCTCAAATAGGTTTTCCATATCTCGTCTAGCTTCTTGACCAATAGTTTTTAAGCGCTCACCTCTATTACCAATCACCATACGTTTTTGGCTCTCTCGCTCAACAAGCACTAGTGCATTTATATGGATAATACCCTTATCATCCATCTTAAACTGCTCTATTTCTACCGTAATAGAATAGGGTAATTCATCGCCAGTAAAACGAATAAGCTTTTCTCGAATAATTTCAGAGGCCATAAAACGGCTAGAGCGATCGGTAATTTGATCTTCATCGAACCAAAAGCCGCTCTCAGGTAATGAGCTTAAACATAACTGGCTAATGGTATCAACACCATGGCCTTTACTCGCAGAAATAGGCACAATATCGCGGAATTCATGCATTGCCCCTAACTTTTGTAGATGAGGTAGTAACTCATCTTTATCTGAAATATTATCTGTTTTGTTAACAACTAAAATACACGGTGCACCACTTTGTTTTACTTTAGATAAGACCAATTCATCATCTTTGGTCCAAAGCGTGCCTTCAACCAAAAATACGATTAACTCAACTTCAGCAATTGAACTACTTGCAGCGCGGTTCATTAACCTGTTTATCGCACGCTTTTCTTCTGTGTGTAAACCTGGAGTATCTACCAATACTGCTTGTCTATTTTCTTCAGTCAAAATCCCTAATATACGATGACGGGTTGTCTGTGGTTTTTTAGAGGTAATACTAATTTTTTGCCCTAATAAGGCATTTAATAATGTTGATTTACCAACATTTGGACGTCCGACAATAGCAATTAAGCCTGCATAGGTATCTGAAGTTTCGTTGTGCATAATTTATTTTCTCGTGCTGCTTTTTTTGCTTGAACTGCTTGGGTTACTTTTAGTATGTCGGGGATTTGCTAATTTAGCTTGTTTTGACGGTTTTATTTTTGATTCTTTTTCTTTTTCAATCAGGGCAAGTATCTGTTGGGCAGCTTCTTGCTCGGCTTTTCGACGACTTGTACCTTTAGCAATAACTACTTCACTAGTCACAGAGGTTTGACAACGTACGGTAAACTCTTGGTTATGTGATTGCCCCGTTGTATCAATGACTTCATAAGTAGGAAGAGGGATCTTTCTTCCTTGTAAGAATTCTTGTAAACGAGTTTTAGGATCTTTTTGCTCATTACCTGGTTTAATGACAGTCAAGCGTCTTTCAAACCAACTAAGGATAAGTGCTTTACAGCATTCAATATTTGAATCTAAATACACAGCACCAATGATGGCTTCAATCGCATCTTCTAATATCGATTCACGATGATGACCACCACTTTTCAGCTCACCAGGTCCTAATATTAAGCATTCACCCAAGTTAAAGTCTCGTGCAACTTCAGCTAATGTTACCCCTTTAACTAAGCTAGAGCGCATGCGAGTAAGGTCACCTTCGTCATGTTTTGGGAACTTATCATAAAGTGCCTCGGCGATAACAAAACCTAAAATAGAGTCCCCTAAAAACTCAAGCCTTTCATTATGGGCACCTTTAGCACTTCTGTGAGTAAGTGCTTGGACTAATAATAAGGGTTCATTAAATTCATAACCAAGCTTTTTGGTTAATCTAGCAAGATTGTGAGGATTAATTTTCACGATATAACTCTTTATGCCATATAAAAAAAGTAGCCATGTTAAATAATTGCGCCAATGCGATCAAAACGTACGCCTGTAGGCAACCATTGAGGTAAAAAACTATCTTCGCTTCTGCCGAAGTCGAAACTCATCCAAATAGCGACAGCTTCGCCTACAAGGTTTTCTTCAGGAACAAAGCCCCAAAAACGGCCATCTAAAGAATTATCACGGTTATCGCCCATAACAAAATAGTGCTTTGCTGGTACCAAAAACTCATCCGCGGCAGTACCTGCTTGTGGAAAGTAACGAGTGACTCTAGGCAAGGTTTGGCTATCATTCAAGACCTGATGACTTTTGTTCAACATCTTAGACTCGAATTCAGTCATACCTGTTTCAGCATCTGGTCCTACATATGCCCCAACAAGATTTTGTTGTATTTGCTCAAAATCAGGACATTTGCTATCAGACTCTCGGCAAGCTCGCTTAATATAGAGCGATTTATTACGATAAATAATTCGATCACCAGGCAAACCTATTACTCGCTTGATGAAGTCAACGTTTGGATCTTGTGGGTACTTAAAAACCACAACATCACCGTGTTCAGGTAAACCATTTTCAATGAACTTATGTCTTATCACCGGGTCTTTTAAGCCATAATTAAATTTATTCACCAGAATAAAGTCACCATCGAGTAACGTTGGCATCATAGAGCCTGATGGTATTTGAAAGGGTTCATATATAAATGAACGTAAAATTAAAACAAAAGCAATCACTGGAAAGATTTGCACCGCGGTATCTACTAAGGGTGACGGCTCTGTTAATGTTTCTAGCGCTTGTGGTGTTAATTCAGCAGCACACGACTCTTTCGCTGAGCGCTGCGCAGCACTAGCTTTCAATTTACGTTGTGGTGCCAAATAAAATTTATCAGCAAACCAAACGATCCCTGTTAATACGGTAATTATCACTAAGATAATGGAAAAATAAACTGCCATATACTTCCTATTTTAAAATCCTATTAGGCTAAATCCTATTAGAGAAGTTTTAGCGACAAGCATTAAAATACCGTCGCTACTCTATAAATGAACTTAATAATCCAAACTAACTATCAAGTTTTAGAACGGCTAAAAATGCTTCTTGTGGTACTTCAACATTCCCCACTTGCTTCATGCGCTTTTTACCATCTTTTTGCTTTTGTAGCAGCTTCTTCTTACGACTGATATCGCCACCGTAACATTTAGCAGTAACATTTTTACGTAGTTGTTTAACCGTAGTACGAGCAATAACATTGTTACCAATTGCCGCTTGAATAGCGATATCAAACATTTGGCGATGTATCAACTCTTTAAGTTTATCTACTAATAAACGACCACGTGCTACGGAATTCGATCTGTGGGTAATCATAGCTAAGGCATCAACTCTATCGCCGTTGATCATTACATCAGCTCGAACCATATCTGCTGCTTCAAAACGAATAAAGTGATAATCAAGGGAAGCATAACCTCGACTGGTTGATTTTAGCTTATCAAAGAAATCCATTACCACTTCGGCCATAGGCAATTCATACGTAACCGCAACCTGATTCCCATGGTAAATCAAGTCTTTTTGTACACCCCGTTTTTCAATACAAAGAGTAATAACGCTCCCTAAATATTCTTGTGGCACTAAAATATTCGCTTGTACAATTGGCTCACGAATTTCTTCAATGTTATTGATAGCAGGCATATCTGATGGGTTATCTATAGAAATGACCTCACCACTTGTGCAGGCTATTTCATAGTTTACTGTTGGCGCCGTTGTGATTAAATCTAAATCATATTCACGTGATAAACGCTCTTGGATGATTTCCATATGCAACATACCTAAGAAACCAATGCGGAAACCAAATCCTAATGCTGATGAATTTTCTGGTTCAAAAAACAGTGATGCATCGTTTAAGCTTAGTTTATTAAGTGCGTCACGGAAGTTTTCATAGTCGTCTGAACTTATTGGAAATATACCTGCGTAAACTTGTGGTTGTGCTTTGGCAAAACCAGCTAAAGGTTCAGAGGCTTCTTTTTTCGAAATAGTAATGGTATCGCCAACTGGTGCACCATGAATTTCTTTAATACCCGCAATAACAAAGCCTACTTCACCGGTTCTTAATATACCTGTGTCTGTTTGTTTAGGTGTGAATATACCCACTTTATCTACTTGGTGAACTTGTCCTGTAGACATCACCAACATTTTATCGCCTTTCTTGATTTCACCGTTCATTACACGTATTAATGAAACAACGCCTTGGTAATTATCAAACCAAGAATCAACAATTAAGGCTTGTAGTGGTGCATCTCGCTCACCTTCTGGTGATGGAATGTTCTTAACTATTGTTTCCAATACATCATCAATACCAATACCTGTTTTAGCTGAACAAGTTACAGCGTCAGTCGCATCGATTCCAATGATGTGTTCAATTTCTTCACTCACACGCTCAGGATCAGCTTGCGGTAAATCAATTTTATTTAGAATAGGGAGTACTTCTAAATCCATTTCAATAGCGGTATAACAATTAGCTACTGTTTGCGCTTCAACCCCCTGTCCAGCATCAACGACAAGCAATGCTCCTTCACAAGAGGCTAAAGAACGTGATACTTCATAAGAAAAATCTACGTGACCTGGCGTATCGATAAAGTTCAATTGGTAAGTTTCACCATCTTGCGCTTTATAATCTAACGTAACACTCTGCGCTTTAATTGTTATGCCGCGCTCTCGTTCAATGTCCATTGAATCTAGTACTTGTGCTTCCATTTCACGTGCTTGTAAGCCACCACAATGCTGAATTAAACGATCAGAAAGTGTAGATTTGCCATGATCGATGTGGGCAATAATTGAGAAGTTTCGAATATTTTTCATAAAATGCAGTCAAATAAAAGGCGTTAAAATAATATAATGACGAGATTTTAACGAATTTACTGCCTTGGGGCTATCTTTTGTTCAGATATCTTTTGTTTCAAGCCGTAACAGGCTAAGACTTTATTTAACGAGGTTGGGTGAAGGGAGTACTTCAATAATTTTAGGCTGCAGATTTTTACTTTGTTTACCCTGTTTTTGCTGATATTTAGCAAGCCTATAACCTAAATAGCCGCCAATAAGGCCAAGCCCTAAAGCAAATAATTCATGGGGTAATATTTGTTGTTTTAACAACAACTGCCCAATTGCAGAAAAAGAAATCAAACCAAGTAAAGGTAATAAATAAACTTGGCCAGCACTGGATAAAACATGCTTTTCAGGTAAAGCTAAAACAACACAATCTCCCTCCTGCAATTGCACTCCAGTGACACTGATGTCATAGGGTAAAGTTAAGGTAAGTTTAGCCTGTGGCAATGCTTTAGCAATTTGACCACTGCCGCAAGTATCAACTTGTGCACAACCACTGCAAGTTGACTTTATCTGACTTGTAACAGTAACCTGTCCTGCTTCGATAGCAACCACACTAGCCAGTTCTTTAATCATGCTTCTGGTCTCCTTTCGAGCTCAGGTCATTAGCTTTTGCATTATCAATGATAGCTGGTGAGATTGATTCCGCTATTTTCTTAGCCGTTGCTAATGGTATGTCACCTACTACGCCAACTTCTATACCCTGCAGAATTTGATTGAATACCATTGTTGCCCCATCACTTGCAAATTCAGGCGCTCTGAATTTTTCTTGGCTAGGGTTAACATAAACGGATACTTCTACTAGGCCATCAGAGAACAGCATAAATTCAACGGCTTTATCACGACCTCGGTTGTGACTATTTATTTTGTGCTGATTTGATTTTACCACAGAGAAACCTTGAGGCAGCCAACCGACTTGCCAAGAAAGCGCTTTGTTTTGTCGTTGCATTGTTAAATCTATAACTGCTGGCAATTCTGTTAATTGAAATTGCTTTAAATTTTCTGACAGCTGCTCGTCAACTTCAATATGAGTAAATTGAATCTGCTCTAGTAATTGTCCTTGTCGTGTCAATACCGCCATTTTTAACAACAAGCCAGTTTTTTGATCTAACCAAAGCCAATAATTATAACGATATTTATCTTTTGATACGACGCGAATAAGTTGAGCAACACGACCTAGAATTCGGCTTCGACCTACGGAAATAAAACGATAACTCTCTTCTAACTCGCTAATATCACCTCGAAAAATAGTAGGAATTGGACTTCTAACATCACTAGAAATTATAGAATAGGGTTCTTGATCAGGCTCGATATAACTGACCACATCACCTTGGCGTAAAACATCCAGGCGAGGGCCATTAAGTCGAGTAAAGATTTCTAGTTCTTGCTCATTTTCACCAATACCATGTAACCAATGATAAGGCTCTGCTTGGTTATTTTTAACCACAACAAATGAAGTAGAGAAATTAAGTTGACGAAGTGAATTGGAGAGTCGCTCTAATGAGAGCTTCGCAGATTCTTTATCAGCAGTCATTGCTGATACATTAAAGCTTAACAGCAATAAAAAAAATGCCGATAGTTTCATAGGTTCTCAAAATTGATGGCTGAAAGTAAATTATACCGACGGGTATTATCAACTAATTCAGCCAATCAAGCTATTTTATATTACTACCTAGCTTCACTTGTTGATTATGATCTTTCAACAGTGCTTGTAAGCGACGTTGCTGCGCAACTCTTTCAGAAGCTAATTGTTCATTCATTGCTTGCTGCGCTTGTTGCTTACTTTGCTGGCTTTGTTGACCTTGAGAAGATTGAACGTTAAAGCTAACAGGGTTGGCATAACCCGATAAAGGCACTGTTTGCACGACTTGACTTGGTGTAATTGAAGAATTATCAGTAACATTATTTTGAACACCTACTATCATTAAAGCAGCAGCAGAAGCGGCTATAGCAACTTGTCCCATCGGTTTAATCAAGTTAGAGATTTTAGCTTTAAAGCGATTTGTTGCATCAACAACACTGTTTGTTTGTTGCTCTGTTGAATTATTGGAAATAGAAGCACTTTCCTGTTTAGATAAATGACTATTTTTTCCAGAGGTTTTCATAGAAGAATTTGGGGATAGAATAGTTGCTTCTTGTGCAATCGCTGCAGAAATTGTTTCACTTAAATCGAGTTGTAAAGACTGTGGTACTTCGTCACGTAAGACATCACCTATCAAATGATAGTTTTGCCACGTACTTGATAAGTCTTCATCCTTGAGCATATTATCAACTAAATGTGCACTTATACTTTCATCTGTTGATGGAGAGTAATTATCGACTAATGAAGATATTGACTCTGATTTTATTTCACTCATATTTTACCTTAAAAACACTTGGTTAATTTCTGCGTTGACAAATGACTTAATTATTTTTTTGCAACAAGGGTCTTATCTTCTTGTCGATTGCATCACGTGCTCTAAATATACGCGAGCGCACGGTGCCTACGGGACACTCCATTATCGTAGCGATTTCTTCGTAGCTTAACCCTTCAATTTCTCGAAAGTTAATTGCTAAGCGTAAATCATCAGGTAGTGACTCCATAGTAGTAAAAATTACTTTTTTGATTTCAGCTGTGAGTAGTATTTTTTCTGGCGAAGCATTTTCTCTTAGCGCATCACCAGTATCATAAAGCTCAGCATCATTAATTTCGACATCATTACTTGGTGGCTTACGACCCAATGCCACACTGTGATTTTTTGCACAGTTAACAGCAATACGGTAAAGCCAAGTATAAAAAGCACTATCACCTCTAAAATTAGGTAATGCACGATAAGCCTTAATAAAAGCTTCTTGGACGATATCCGGTACATCGCTATGATTTTTCACATAACGACTCACTAAATTAGCAACTTTATGCTGATATTTAGTTACCAGTAGATTAAACGCATTCTTATCGCCACGCTGAACCCGTTCAACGAGTTGCTGATCTATATTTGGTTCGCTCTTTTGAGCCGTATCCTTTAACACTGACAATTGATTTGTACTCATATTTTCCATTGGCTCATAACAAACGCATAAAATAAGACTAGCGTTTTTTAAAAAAGTTCTATTTATTTTGCTTTTTTTTAAAAAGTAGACTAATTGGCTTGTCAGCAATGACATTATTAATTACCAGAATGCTATCAAACGTTAATTAAACGCTATTATCTGGCGACTTATTCCTATGTATTATAGAATACCTGAAAATCCCCTACTTATATATTCGCTTTTATAGCTGAATTTAATCATAAAGTATGACTCAACAAAACAATTGTGATGTTTTAATCATTGGCAGTGGCGCTGCAGGCTTAACTTTGGCACTGCATTTAGCTCAAAATGCCGATGTCGTTATTTTAAGTAAAGGCCCGTTAAACGAAGGTTCAACTTTTTATGCTCAAGGGGGGATTGCCGCAGTATTTGATGAAAATGATAGTGTTGCTTCCCACGTTGAAGATACTATCATTGCTGGTGCAGGCCTTTGTGATGAAGACACAGTTCGATTTACCACGGAAAATGCTAAGTCTTGTTTGGAGTGGTTAATAGATCAAGGCGTGGAATTTGACAAAGAGCAAAGTGATAAGGGTGAGTCACGTTATCATTTAACTCGTGAAGGTGGACATAGTCATCGCAGAATTCTTCATTCAGCTGATGCAACGGGTCAAGCAATACAGACCACTTTAGCCGATCGAGTAAAACAACATTCTCGTATTCGAATCTTTGAACGTTTTAATGCAATTGATCTCATATGCCAACCAAGTTCTGAAGGTAATAAACCAAAGCAGTGTATTGGTGCCTATATTTGGAACCGAAATACTGAGAAAGTTGAAAGTATTTACGCGCAAAAAACTATTTTAGCGACTGGCGGTGCGAGTAAAGTGTATCAATATACCTCAAACCCTGATGTTGCCAGTGGTGATGGTATTGCTATGGCATGGCGTGCTGGTTGTCGTGTTGCCAATATGGAGTTTAACCAATTTCATCCAACCTGCTTGTTTCACCCTTCAGCTGGTACTTTTCTATTGACTGAGGCACTTCGTGGTGAAGGTGCTAAATTACGACGCCCTGATGGCAGCCGTTTTATGCCTGCTTTTGATGAACGCGCTGAGTTAGCACCTCGTGACATTGTTGCACGCGCAATTGACTATGAAATGAAGCGGTTAGGTGCGGATTGCATGTACCTTGATATTAGTCATAAGCCGAGTGATTTTATTAAACAACATTTTCCAACTATTTATGAAAAAACTATGTCGCTTGGCATAGATATCACTAAGCAGCCCATCCCTATTGTTCCTGCCGCGCATTATACTTGTGGTGGCGTAATGGTTAATCATCAAGGTAAAACCGATGTTGACCATCTTTATGCTATCGGTGAAATGTCATATACCGGCTTGCATGGCGCAAATCGCTTAGCTAGCAACTCACTCCTTGAATGTCTTGTTTTTGCCCGTGCTGCTGCGCTAGAGATTAGTGAAACCTTAGTACAAAGCAATCGTTATTTAACCCTGCCACATTGGGATGATAGTCGTGTAACAGATTCTGATGAAGAAGTTGTTATTCAACACAATTGGCATGAGCTTAGATTATTTATGTGGGATTATGTCGGTATTGTACGCACAACTAAACGATTAGAGCGCGCATTACATCGTGTTGAGTTACTTCAACAAGAAATTGAAGACTATTATCAAAACTTTAAAGTAAGTAATAATTTACTTGAATTAAGAAACTTGGTGCAAGTAGCAGAACTTATCATAAAATGTGCTATGGAACGTAAGGAAAGTAGAGGGTTACACTACACATTAGATTATCCTGATTTATTACCAACCGTTAAACCAACAATACTCTCGCCCACACATTAACAGCGGTTTAACTCAAATTCGTAGAGCTATTTTAATTGATTAATCACTCTAGCTAAGCGGGAGAAATCCTGCTTATTTAAACTATCTTTGAATATGAAAAACTGTTTAGGATATTTTTTAACTGGATTACTGTGTTGAGTAACTGCATTATCATTTGCTATGATCACTAACCAGCAGCCAATAAAACTGAGTCTGCTTTCAGGTAACAGTTGATAACTTATTTGATCATTATTAAATTCTACTGCCCCCGCCTTTGTTAAGGTAAGTGAGCTAGTGATAGGCTTATTCAGATGGCTAAATGATAAGAATAAGCTAAGGGAAAGAATACTTATTATAGCTAGCCACAGAGCTATACCATAATGAAAAGTAAAGCTCACAAGAGTAACTAAACACGTTAATATTCCAATAAAACTATAAGCTGCAAGCTTATAGTGGGAATATCTTACATTAATATTATATTTTGACGCGTTTGAGTATAAATTGCACCATTGCGTTGAGCTCTTTATCTTCACAAACTTCATGCCCCATAAACCATGCAAATAATTCAGGATCTTGGCCGGTAAGTAAGCGTTCGAAGGTAAATTGATCTTTCGTTGATAAGTCGTCATATGCTTCATCAACAAAAGGAATAAACAGCACGTCTAACTCTAACATACCGCGACGACAAGCCCATTTTAAGCGAGCTTTATTGACTTTTAAAAGATTAGTCGAGTTTTCATTATTTGTCACTGCATTGCTTGAAGCTTCATTACCAGACATAAGTACCCTTTCTTGATTAACACAATTGATTAATAGCAATCGAACTAATATATTGTTCCGTTTGATATAGCCCCTTATTGTAACAATAACTCACACTGCACAGCTATTAAAAATGCTCATTATCATTAATAAAAAACCGTGATCGAGTTGTATTTGCCATTTTCGCCCCTATTCTATAGATAACCTTAAATACATAAGCATTGCTAAGCCCACGCTTTCTCATAGAGTTCATTATGACAATTATCACCAGCACACAATTACCATCTCTTGCACAACTACCAGAGACTTACCTTATTGAACTTAGTGAATTTGGGGCAATCTCTTTATCTGGTGAAGAGCAAAGTAAATATTTACAAGGGCAAGTAACTTGTGATGTTAACAGCAGCACAGAGTCAAACTTACTTGTTGGGGCTCACTGTGATGCAAAAGGAAAAGTATTTTCCGTTTTTAGATTAATTAATCGCTCTTCTGCTCACCTATTATTACAACCAACTGCAAGTATTGAAGGTTCACTTAAAGAACTTAAAAAGTTTGGTGTTTTTGCCAAAGTTGCTATTGAAATGACTGAAGACCTTAGCTTTATTGCTTTAGTTGGTAAACAAGCAAGTAACTTATTACAACAAGAATTTGCTCAAGTTCCTGATAGCTTAACGCCTGTAGTACAAATTGGCTCAACTAGTTTAGTTTATCTTTGTGGTGATCAACCTCGTTACATTATTATTGATGAACCAGTCACGATCACAGCCCTCAGAGAAAAGTTAGCATTGCCAACTTACTCACAATCGGTATGGGATTTATTAGAGATAACACAAGGGTTTCCAATTTTAACTGCCAGTACTAGTGGTCATTACGTACCTCAAATGCTTAACCTACAAGCGATTAATGGCATCAGTTTCACCAAAGGCTGCTATTTAGGACAAGAAACTGTTGCTAGAATGCAGTATTTAGGAAAAAATAAACGTGCATTATTTTGCTTAAACGCACAACTTGAGCAACCTTTTCAATCTGATGACGTCATTGAAAAACAATTAGGTGAAAACTGGCGAAAAGCTGGCGATACCCTGGCCCATTATCAAGCAGATGATGGTAGTTGTGTCATTCAAGCCATTTTAGCAAATGATGGTGAACAACCGTCTTTGCGTATCGCTTCACAAGCTGACTCCGTAGTAACAAATCAAACATTACCTTATACCCTTGTAGCTGAATAAGCTCAATAAACTCTAGCAGCTGAATAGGCTCCAAACTTAAAATTATTAGGATAAAAAATGAAAATAGCTAAAAATAATGTCGTTGTTATGCACTATGCTGTCTCTGACAGTGAAGGTACTTTAATTGATAGCTCATACGAAGATAAACCTATGGCCATAATCCAAGGTGTTGGATATTTAATCCCTGGTTTAGATGATGCCCTAATCGATCACCAAGCAGGTGATAAATTCGAAGTTGCTGTCGCTTGTGATCAAGCTTACGGTGAGCGTCATGATGATTATGTCCAAACTGTGCCTAGAGAAGTACTTGCTGGTGTTGAAGATCTTGCTCTTGGCACACAACTTCGTGCAACAACTGATGATGGCGAGCAAACAGTTATCGTTATTGACGTTCAAGATGATGTAATTACTGTTGACGGTAACCACCCACTTTCAGGCTTAGACTTAAGCTTTGATGTTGAAATAATTGAAGTGCGCGAAGCTACCGCAGAAGAACTTGAACACGGTCATGTTCATGCTGAAGGCGGTTGTGGCCACGAACACTAGTAAATATTACTGATTAGTTTGTAAAATTCTAGCAACAATCAGACATAAAAAAACGTAACCTTACGTCTAAGGTTACGTTTTTTTTCATCGCATTTCAGCTGTGAATAATTAATTGATATTAATTATTCAGGTACTGCTTCTTCTTTTTTATCTTCAGCGACAACTGCTTTTGATAAAAACATATCGCGTAATTTAGTATCAACATCTTTAGCCATTTCAGGATGTTCATCTAAATATTTCGCAGCATTAGCTTTACCTTGACCTATTCTTTCGCCATTACAGCTATACCAAGCACCCGCTTTTTCTACAAAACCATTTTTAACGCCTAGTTCAATTAACTCACCTAAGTTGTTAATTCCTTCACCGTATAAAATTTGGAATTCAGCTTGTTTAAACGGTGGTGCGATTTTGTTTTTAACAACTTTTACACGCGTTTCATTACCAACAATTTCATCGCCGTTTTTAACCGCGCCAATGCGACGGATATCTAAACGTACAGAAGCGTAGAATTTTAAAGCATTACCACCTGTAGTCGTTTCTGGGCTACCAAACATAACACCAATTTTCATACGAATTTGGTTAATAAAAATAAGCATAGTATTTGATTTTTTCAGGTTACCCGTCAACTTACGCATTGCTTGTGACAACATACGTGCTTGCAAGCCCATATGAGAATCACCCATATCACCTTCAATCTCAGCTTTAGGTGTAAGCGCAGCTACAGAGTCAACCACAATAACGTCGATAGCACCAGATCGCGTTAACATATCAACAATTTCTAGTGCTTGCTCACCTGTATCAGGTTGAGAGATAAGTAAATCATTAATATTTACGCCTAATTTTTCAGCATAAACCGGGTCAAGAGCATGCTCTGCATCGATGAAAGCACAAACTTTACCATTACGCTGCGCTTCAGCAATAGCCTCTAAAGTTAATGTTGTTTTACCACTAGATTCTGGACCATAAATTTCAACAACACGTCCCATTGGCAAGCCACCAGCGCCTAGAGCGATATCTAAACCTAATGAACCAGTAGAAATAGTTTCTACATCCATGCTGTTATTATCACCAAGCTTCATTATTGAGCCTTTACCGAATTGACGTTCAATTTGAGCTAAGGCTGCTGATAGTGCTTTTTCTTTATCGTCTTTCATGATTACTCCGCGAGCTGTTGTATTACTTCGTTTTGATGAGACAAGTATACTGTAAGTTCGTACAGTATCAAGTTTTATTACAACTTTTTTATTTTATAATAAAAAAACAACCTGACGTTACTTTTACTCCATTGAAAAATAAAGAATAAAACAGCACTTGTAACTTTTCGCCTTTTAAACGAAAAAAGTTACTTTTTCATTTTATACAGCTATTATGCTTCGCATGTACAGTACTTTGCAAATAACAAAGCCGGTCAAATAACCAACAATCGATGTGCTAACTTTTCTTGACCAATACTAACAATCTGCTCTGATATTTTTTTGTTCACGCCTCTAACCAATACCCAACTATGCCAATATAGTGTCTCCACTAATTCCTTATCTGGACATAAACTTATTAACTGTCCCGTTTTTAGCTCTTGTGCTATTTGTAATTTTGGTAACAAACAATACGCAACCCCTTGTTTGACTAACGCGACAAATGCTTCAGAGGAACGGACACTATGACAATAATATTCGCTGGCTGCCAAACTAAAGTGTTTTGCAATATAACGTACGTGCATATCATCTTTATGATCATAACTTATCGCTGGAGCCATTTTCAATGAACTTTGGTTAACCCCTTTTGGAAAGTATTTTTGTGCAAAGCCTTTACTGGCCACCAAGCAATATTCCATTTCTCCCAGCTTGAAAGAGCGATAACCTTTTAAGGGTTTCTCAATAACAGTCACCGCGCCAATGGCTTGGCCACTTCGCAACTTATCAATAGTTCTTTCTTCGTGTTCAATAATTAAATTCAATTCAACTAAGTGATTTTTAAGTACGGGTGTAATTGCATCAATGAACCAAGTAGCAATGCTATCGGCATTAACCGCTAATGATACTTTCATCGGCTTAATTGGCTTATCGGGTGACAAAAGTGGTACTAATTCATGTTCAAGTTGTTTCACTTTTTTGAAATGACTCAGTAATTGTTCACCTGCTGGTGTTGCGACTATAGGTTGATTTCGAATAAGAACGGGTTGCCCAACATGCTCTTCTAGCGCTTTAATCCGTTGTGATATCGCTGATTGTGAAATAAACAACTTTTGTGCCGCTAATTCAAAACTTTGCAACTCAATAACTTCGGCCAGTGCAGAGAGAAGTTTATAATCAAAATTTGCCATAAACTCACATAATCCTCATAAGTTTTACTAATGATAGTTTATTATTATTAATTATATTTAAATGAACAATTAATGCAAACTAGCCTTATCAAATTTTCAGACTATTTATCGAGTACCATTATGAGCTTATTAGTTTTAGCAAAAGGTTTTACCCTAACATTAAGCATGATCATGCCTATTGGCACGCAAAACTCTATGTTAATCAATCAAGGTATTCATCAAAATCACCATAAAATGACCGCCGCTCTTTTTGTACTTTACGATGCTTTATTAATAAGTATGGGGGTACTTGGCGGTAGTATTTTGCTGTCACATAACGCCACTTTATTTAATGTACTCACTTGGGGGGGCATCTTGTTTTTAAGCATTTATGGCTTATTGTCGATGAGATCTGCCTTTGTGCGCAGCAAGAATACTGCTGATACTGTTTTAAAAAAGAAATCAGCCAAAATAATTTTTCTAACCACCTTGGCCGTTACTTTTTTAAACCCACATGCTTACATTGATACCGTAATGGTTATTGGCAGTGTGGGTGGACAATACTCAGATGAAGTAAAAGTATACTTCCTTATTGGCTGCATTATAGGTTCATTGACTTGGTTTAGCTGCTTAGCATTTGGCGCGGCTAAACTTTCAAAACAATTAAGCCGTCCTAAAGTAAAAATGACTATAGATATAATTATTGCTTTAGTAATGTGGTTAGTTGCTTGGTCACTATTTAACACATGGGTGGCTCGTTAAAATTATTAGTTGTGATACCTACAATAATTGTTAAAAAGTCGAGAAATGCTAATAGCGCTTATGGCATAATCTAGGGAAATACCAATAGGTATAAACATCCCTAGAATTAAGCAACTAGTAAGCTAGTAACAACATAAGAGTTTTAGCATTTCATGACCACTGCCCCGAAAGATCTTTCATCACACACCCCTATGATGCGTCAGTACTTAACCATTAAGGCTGAGTTCCCACATATTTTGATCTTTTATCGCATGGGCGATTTCTATGAGTTATTTTTTGATGATGCTAAAAAGGCCTCTGACTTATTAGATATTTCACTTACCGCTCGAGGTAAAACCGGCGGTAATGCCATCCCGATGGCTGGCGTACCTTATCATGCAGTTGAGAACTATTTAGCCAAGCTTGTTAGCTTAGGCGAATCCGTCGCTATATGTGAGCAAATTGGCGACCCTGCTACCAGTAAAGGCCCTGTAGAGCGTAAAGTGGTGCGTGTCATCACCCCAGGTACAGTCAGTGATGAAGCGCTGCTAACCGATAGGCAAGATAATCTCATCGTTGCGATTGTCGATAATCAATCTCCACAAGCAAAGCTAAAAACAAGCTCAGCTCCTGCTTTTGGTCTTGCCTATTTAGATATGGCTAGTGGTCGATTTGTACTAACCGAGCCGCAAACAACCGAACAACTTCAAGCAGAGCTGCAACGTTTATCTCCTGCTGAATTACTCTATAGCGAGTCATTACTTGACTCTAGTCTACTAGAAAATAGAAAAGGTTTACGACGTCGTCCTGAATGGGAATTTGATCTTGATACTGCTATTAATTTATTAAACAAACAGTTTGATACAAAAGCGTTAACTGGTTTCGGTGTTGATGATAAACCGTTAGGTTTGGCTGCAGCCGGTTGCTTGTTTCAATACGTTAAGGACACCCAGCGTACTGCGTTACCTCATATACGTGCTATTGTCTGTGAATCAGCCAGTAAAGGCGTAGTGCTTGATGCGGCGACAAGGCGTAACTTAGAACTAACTCAAAATTTGCAGGGCGGTTTAGACAATACTCTTGCCGATATTTTAGATAAATCGTCCACCCCAATGGGCTCTCGTTTACTTAAACGCTGGTTACACTTTCCATTGCGCGATTTAACCGTGCTAAAAAACCGACAAAATACGGTGAGTGATATTATTGCGCTAGATCTGATAACCCCCATTCAGCCATTATTAAAAAGCTTAGGTGACATTGAACGTATTGTTTCCAGAATAGCCTTAGGCTCTGCGCGCCCTAGGGACTTTGCTCGTTTACGTTATGCACTACAGCAAATGCCCTATTTACAGAATGAGTTACAAAACGAGCTGCAAAATGAACAAACAGAGTCACCTACAAACTACTTAAGCACTATTGCACAACAAAGCCAACCAATGCCTGAACTACAAGCTTTACTGGAACATGCTATTGTTGAAAATCCGCCGGTATTAATACGTGATGGTGGTGTTATCGCCCCTGGATATCATAGCGAACTCGATATACTTCGTGACTTAAGTGATGGCGCAACAGAGTTTTTAGCGCAACTAGAGCAACGTGAAAAAGAACGCACCGGCATCCATTCGTTAAAAGTAGGCTATAACAAGGTTCATGGCTTTTTTATAGAGATGAGTCGCACCGCTGCAGTTGATGTACCTGATGATTACATTCGCCGCCAAACATTAAAAAATAATGAGCGCTTCATTACCGAAGAATTAAAACAACATGAAAATAAAGTACTAAGTGCGCAAAGCAAATACTTAGCATTAGAAAAAGTGCTCTATCAAGAGTTGTTCGATAAAGTATTACCCGATTTAGCGCAACTGCAGCAATTGAGCCAAGCCATCGCTGAGCTCGATGTATTAACCACCTTCGCAGAACGTGCGTTAGCATTAAACTATGTAAAACCTAACTTAGTCGAAGAGCCAGGTATCAGTATTGATGCAGGTCGACATGTTGTCGTTGAGCAAATGACTAGTGATGCCTTCATCGCCAATCCTGTCTTGTTGACTGAACAACGGAAAATGTTGATTATCACAGGTCCAAACATGGGCGGTAAGTCAACTTATATGCGCCAAACAGCCTTAATAGTTTTGCTTGCCCATATAGGTTGTTATGTACCTGCTGACAGCGCAACTATTGGTTTAGTCGATAGAATATTTACCCGCATTGGTGCTTCTGATGATCTAGCGAGTGGTCGTTCAACCTTCATGGTTGAAATGACTGAAACAGCAAACATCTTGCATAACGCGACAGATAAGAGCTTAGTGTTACTTGATGAGATTGGCCGTGGAACCAGTACTTATGATGGTTTATCACTCGCATGGGCTTGTGCTGAAATGTTAGCCCTTAAAACCAAAGCTTTTACCTTATTCGCTACCCATTACTTTGAATTAACCTTGCTTGCAGAGCAGATTTCAACGCTGGCTAATGTTCATTTAGATGCCATGGAACATGACGATAACATTGTCTTTATGCATGCGGTACAAGAAGGGGCAGCAAGCAAAAGTTTTGGTTTGCAAGTAGCACAATTGGCAGGGGTGCCAAAAACAGTAATTAAACGTGCCAAACAAAGGTTAACTGAATTAGAGCAACAACAAAGCCCTAGCATACAACCAGCACCAATACAGAGTGATGCTTTTGAGCAACTTAGTTTAGCCCCCGATGAGCATTCAGTATTAACGACACTTCATGATACTGATGTTAACGAATTAAGCCCAAGACAGGCACTAGAGTTATTATATTCCTTAAAGGAACAACTCTAAGCTAATTCACTATGTCCTATTTTAGCTAGCTGAATCTAAAAATCGGCTAGCTAAATATCGCCATTGTTAAGCCTCTATAAATGCTAATAAATGGCAATATTAATAAATCATGACCTTTAGAAACGAAAAAAGCCTCAGCAGTATTAGTGCTGAGGCTTTTTCTTATATGGTGCCCCGACCCGGATTTGAACCAGGGACACGAGGATTTTCAATCCTCTGCTCTACCAACTGAGCTATCGGGGCATTCTTTATGGAGTGGAACTCTCTAAAGAGCGCGTATAATATAGTTAAAAATTATCAGTGGCAACCGTTTTATAAAAAATATCGTATTAAAAGTGGAATATATTGATAATGGTTAATTAACATACCGTTAAGCGATATAAATTAACCTTAATTAACGTTAAAGCTCAAACTCACTAAAGTCTGAATCGCTATCTGGTGCTATTTGGGTTTTACTTGGGGGATCAAGTAAGGATGGTTGCCTATCAACTTCACTTTCTTCTATAGCAACAGTCGGTATTTCCTTAGGCTTATGCTGGTTTTGCTTGCGCTTTTTACGTTGAATGCAACGTTTTATCACTTTTTGTTTTTCATCATTATTAAAGGTTTTCCACTCAAGTCGTTCTTTACGCGAGCGCATACAACCTAGGCAGTGACCTTTTTCATCAGACTGACAAATGCCGATACAGGGGCTAGGAACGTCAAAAAACTCTAATTGCATTAAGCCCTCCTAATCGCTATTTTATTAAATTACTGACTAAATTTGATGGTTAAAATACTTCATGACTGCATTATTTTCAATCAAGAAGCTTATATTGTTCTGTAGCCCTCACGAGCAACTAGGTTACAAAGTTAAAAACAATAGCTTGGTTAGCCAAAAAAATAATAAAAAAAATGCGCTGTAAGTTAAGTATAACTTATCAACGCATTTTTATAATAGCCAGCAAAACTGGCGTTAATATTTGTTAGAAGATGGTTTTAGGCTAACTTATCACTAACAATATGATATTCAGGATCTTCTATTACATTAAGCTCTACTAGCTTATCTGCCTTGTGTAACAGCTCTTTACACTCTTTGTTTAGGTGTTTTAAATGCATGGTCTTGTTGCGTGATAAATAACGTTCAGCCAATGTATCAATGGCTTCAATAGCAGAATGATCTACAACACGCGCATTTTTGAACTCAACAATAACATCATCACTGTCATCTTCTGGCGTAAACTGTTCAAGAAAATTGGCAATGGAACCGAAAAAGATTGGTCCATTTACTTCATATACAGTTGAACCTTCTTCATTAACGCTACGGTGAACCAGAATATGTTTCGCATGTTCCCAAGCAAAAACTAACGCAGAAACAATAACACCAACAATTACAGCGACAGCAAGGTCTGAATAAACAGTCACTCCTGAAACCAATATAATAACAAAAGCATCGGCTTTAGGTACTTTGCCCAAAATACGTAAACTTGACCACTCAAATGTACCAATTACCACAATAAACATAACGCCAACTAATGCTGCTAATGGAATTTCTTCAATCAAACCAGAAGCAAACAGTATAAAACCTAATAGAGCTATCGCTGCGGTGATACCTGACGCTCTACCACGACCACCTGAGTTTACGTTGATCATAGACTGACCAATCATGGCACAACCACCCATACCGCCAAAGAAACCTGTTACTGTGTTAGCTGCACCTTGCGCAATACACTCTTTGTTACTTCGACCACGTGTCCCTGTTAATTCATCAATTAACGTTAATGTTAATAACGACTCAATTAGACCAATTGCTGCTAGCACAAGTGAAAAAGGAAGAATAATTTTAAAAGTCTCAAAAGAGAAAGGAACTTGAGGGATAGAGAAAGTAGGTAAACCACCAGCAATTGAAGCTACATCACCAACCAGTTTAGTATCAAGACCAATTGCAAAAACTAATAATGACACTGCGACAATAGCGACAAGAGTAGAAGGTACTGCTTTAGTCAGTTTAGGGAAGTAGTGAATAATCGCCATAGTCAAAAGGATCAAGCCTGCCATAGTCATTAATGGTGTACCTTGCATCCATTCAAGTTCGCCTGCGGCATTTGTTACTTTAAACTGTCCTAATTGAGCCAAAAAGATAACAATGGCTAAACCGTTTACAAAACCTAGCATAACAGGATGTGGAACTAGGCGAATGAACTTACCTAATTTAAATATGCCTGCCATGATCTGTATTATGCCCGTGAGCACCACAGTGGCAAATAGATATTCAACACCATGAATAGCAACTAAACTGACCATTACAACGGCCATAGCCCCTGTGGCTCCAGAAATCATTCCTGGTCGGCCACCAAAAATAGCGGTAATTAAACCCACTATAAAAGCGGCATATAAACCAACTAAAGGCTCTACACCGGCAACAAAAGCAAAAGCTACTGCTTCAGGTACAAGTGCTAACGCAACGGTTAGACCTGATAACACATCATTTTTCAAGTTAGACACTTTACTAGCGTGTAATTCAAACATTTTTATCTCATTGAGTTTATCGCTAACATTTAATTTTATTAAATCATTGGCGAATACGAATTGGCGAGCATGATTTATTTATGCCTAACTAATGCTAAACATAGACAAAAACAAGCAAGTTTTATGTGATTTTGAGGGGCGGGAATACTATAGAGATAAAGAAGAAAAGTCAATATTTGCTTACTTTTACAACATATACCCATTACCAATCAAGGTGCACTTTGAATGGTAATGGGTATCAGTAAAAAAATATTTTATACGCTAATATCTACATTAATTATTAGCGGCTTCACGTTGCTCTAAAAAGGCCTTTATTTCATCTCTAGAGCTTAAAATATGGTGTCTTAATACGGCAACAGCTTCATCAACGTCGCCTGTTTTACAAAAAGCTAATAGCTGATTGTGTTCAGGGCCTGCTTTTGAAATACCACCAGCCCACAATAAATGCATACGAATATATCTATCAGCATTTTTATTTAGTGTGTTTACTAAATCTTGGGTTTGGGGACGATTAGCTGCTGAATACAAACAGTTATGATAGCGAGAATTTAGCTCGCTCCAAGTATTTGCGGCATTTTCTTTACCAAGGGCTTTATCTAGTTGCCCCAAAATTTCACTAGCCTCAGCTAATTTATCACTGGTTAATCGAGGTAACGATGCTGCTAACAAATGCCCTTCAAGCATTGCTCTTAGTTCAAAAAGCTCCACAACGTGTTTGGCATTAAGCTCTGTTACCGTAGCGCCTTTATGTGGTTCAAAGACGACTAAACCCTCACCTTCAAGCTGCAATAAAGCTTCTCTTACCGGAATACGACTGACATTAAGCTCTGTCGCTAATGCCGCTTGACGCAATGATTCACCAGCTTTCAACTCGCCGCTGAGAATTCTCTCTCTAAGCGTTTCAACTACTAACTGCGTTCTTGTTTTATATACTATAGTCATAAAGTTTGTCCGAACAATATCAGCAACTATTATTAAAGTGCCTGTAGTATAACACCTTTAAAAACGTACTTTACTGTTAAAATTATCTAAAAAGGCAGAGATGTATCCGCCTTTTTGTTTTGATTACCTGAATAAATATAGTAGTTATCGCTTTAGCGTAACTACTCAACTATCCAATAAGTTTCTTTCTTTTGACCATTGCGTAAATATTTAAAAGTAACTCTATCGCCTTTTTCAAAGGTCGCTAAATGCTTTTTAATTTGTACCGCTGAAGCCAAATCAATAATAGCACGACCGCCGACTTCAAGTAGTATGTCACCACCGAGTAAAATAGGGCTACGGCCAATGACTACGCTAAGGTTACCACCTTTAAAACCTAATTTATCAGCTAAAGTACCTGGTATAACATGTTGAATCAACATGCCATGTCCTGCCGTATTGTTAATCGCATACGACTGCTTTTTATTGAGTAACAGAGGGATGAAACCAGAAAAAGTACCAGGATCGCTATCAATGATATGACGAACGGTATCAACTGAAACAACGAAACCTAAACCATTGCTGCCACCACTTTTAGATAATATATGGCTAACAATACCAACAATTTCACCATTAAGGTTAAACATTGGACCACCAGAGTTACCTTGGTTAATTGAGGCATCGGTTTGTAATAAACGTGGCACTAAGCTTCTACCTGGTATTGCGTTACCGTCACGAATGCCACTTAAATAACCAACAGATAAGCTGTGGCTAACACCGAAAGGTGCGCCAATAATAATAACTTGCTCACCAATTTGATAATCGTTCGCTTGCGCTAATTTTAGTGGCTTTGCTGTGCTTGGAACTTCGCCTGCCTGAATCATAGCCAAATCAATAAGTGGCTCTACCCAAACAACATGGCCAGTAGTTTTAGTACCGTCAGCAAATTCAACTTCAATTGCGGTAGCTTTATCAACGACATGTGCAGCAGTTAAAATACGACCTTCACTGCTAACTAACGCACCAGAGCCTAATGAGTTGGCGGTTTTTGCTTTATAGGCAACTTGACCAACTTGTGGATCAGCGAGTGATTGTACATGCAATTCAACGACTGAAGGGTTGACCTTTTTATATAGTGTTTGAATTGAATTTTCTTTTACTTGAAATGCTTGGATTGGTGTTCCACAGCCACTTAAGAAGAAAAGACTAAGAAATATAAAAGCTCTACTCATTGAAAAATCCGCCTATGATGTAATTAACGACAGTGTAACTAAGTGTGATCTTTTTATCATTCTTTTTATGTACTTGAATGGATAAATACTTGGCTTAAGATGGTATAGTAGTGGGGATTATATATACCCAAGCCACTTGAAGCTGCGTGTTTCAGGATGCCTGAGTGATTGATGATCAAGGCGCCTCATTTCATTAATGGTTATTCCCTTAAAAAATGAGGCAACGAAGAGTATAAATTACTCAGGTGTCCCCGTAGGGCTGGTTTAGAAAGGCTTTATGCTACGTTATTGATTTTGACAATAGAACAACTATTCTCTTCAATCAATGCTTTGCCTAAAGGCGTTTCTAATTCCAGCTGAAACCAGCATCTACATGTGGTTTGGGTATGAATAGGAAAAGAACATGGAAATTATCGCCACACTGGCGTTATTGTCATTGGTTTGGTTACTCTGGCAATTAGTTAAAGCGAAACGATTTACTCGCTTTAAACAACAAATAGAATCAGAATTAAAAGATAAGGTTATCGCTAATATAATTGAAGAATTAGCAATGACTCGCTGCGAGCAATTTCCTAACAATGATTGTCATCAAGAAGCAACGGTTATGTATTGGACCCAATATAAAAGCCGCATATTGCATGCCGCCTTAGCGCGTGAAATCATTGACCAACAATGGCTAATAGACACAGGAAATTTACGTAACGCTCAACATTTATTTTTCATTGAGCGTCAACATTTACCTAACCAAGATAAGGTAGCAGCAAGCTAGCACTAAAAAGCTTAAGATTCTTTAATTAAGCTTTCTTGGCAAATTGTAAATCCCAGACCCCATGACCTAATCGTTGACCACGGTTTTCAAATTTAGTTAGTGGGCGAGAGTCAGGACGCGGCACATAGTCATTTGTTTCAGACAGGTTGTTATAACCCGGAGCACTTTGCATATCTTCTAACATGCACTCTGCATAATTTTCCCAATCAGTAGCCATATGGAATACGCCATCAACTTTCAATTTTTGTCTGATAGTCTCAACAAATTCAGCAGATACGATTCGGCGTTTATGATGCTTTTTCTTATGCCATGGATCTGGAAAGAACAACTGGACAGTTGACAAAGTACCTTCAGGTATACAATCGGCTAAAATCTCAATTGCATCATGCTCATAAACTTTTAAATTACTAACACCTTCTTCAACGGCAGATGAAATACAAGCGCCAACGCCTGGTTTATGCACTTCAATACCAATAAAGTTTAGTTCTGGTGCCGCTTTAGCCATTTCAACTAAAGATTTTCCCATGCCAAAACCAATTTCTAAAACAACAGGGTTTTCATTAGCGAATAATGTTTTAGGATCAATAATTCCATCACTATGGTTTAAGCCCATATTTTGCCAATGCTCGTTAATCGCACGCTCTTGATTTTTTGTTAATCGACCTTCGCGCTTAACAAAGCTACGTACTTTACGAATGTACTTACCTTCTTGCTCAGCTTGTTCTATAGTTTTGTGTATTTTTTCAGTCATAAGTTTTCTTTATTCAAAAGGTTTATTGGCTATCAGTTTAAGTATCGGCACTTTATAGATAGGTACGATCAATAATGTACCTATCAAAATTAGTTCATTATTCTAAATAAATGGCTTTTGGACAAAGCCTTCCAACTATTAAATGCCTAAGTTTATTTAAGCGCTAAGTAAATTAATCACTGAGTGAATTAAAAATATTTTAGGCAAGGCAAGTAAGCGAAGGAATAGTTATTCATATTTCGAGTTTACTTAACGCCGCATAAAGTGTTTTTAAACACTCAGAAATTATTCAGCCCACCAAACATCGTATAAGTCGCTTACCGCTACAGAAGTTGCACCATTATCAGTCAACCATTTTTCAACAGCGCTACGGTGCTCTTCAGTACAAGAGCCTAGTTTTTGAGTGCAAATAAGACCATGCCATAAAGTATCACCTTCACCGCCAAAACCTAAACCATTAGGCTGAATAGCTTCTGCAAAAAACTTATTGATAAAGGCATCAAGCTCTTCACCATTTATGCCGTCTTTTAATTTCCAAGCAACATCAAAGCCTAATTCCTGAAATTCATCAACACGTAATTTTTTACGGATACGGGTACTACGGTTTTTTGCGTTAATTTTCATTATAAAGCCTTATTTTTTCTGAGTGCTAAGTTGGAACTAAGCTGAGCGAATTTTAAAGGCGGCATTATATACCCGTTAACATCAAGATGCGAATTTGCCTATTTGAGCTCAACACATTATTTAGTTACACTGCGCGTTATGAATAATCCTATAGCAATATCGGCCAAATCGGCTGAAAAATTTGGCCAGCAAGTTGTCAGCTGGTATCACCTACAAGGCAGAAAGCACTTACCTTGGCAGCAAGATAAAACCCCATACAGAGTGTGGATTTCCGAGATAATGTTACAACAAACACAAGTTGCAACAGTTATCCCTTACTATCAACGTTTTATGGAAAGTTTTCCGACAATTACCGACTTAGCTAATGCCGATGAAGATGTGGTTTTACATCATTGGACCGGTTTAGGCTATTATGCTCGTGCACGTAATTTACATAAATCAGCAAAAATAATGCTTAATGATTATGCCGGGCAGTTTCCCAATGAAATTGAGCAAGTTATTGCGTTACCTGGCATAGGTCGTTCAACAGCCGGTGCTATTTTAAGTTTATCGTTAAAGCAGTATCACCCTATTTTAGACGGTAATGTAAAACGAGTATTAGCACGAAGCTATCTTGTTGAAGGTTATAATGGTTTAAGTAAATTCGACAAAGCATTATGGCAATTAAGCGAAACATTAACCCCTGTTATTGAAACAGATAGTTTTAATCAAGCTATGATGGATCTTGGCGCGACTGTATGTACACGCAGTAAACCAAGTTGTGGATTGTGCCCTGTTGAGCAAAGTTGTTTAGCCAAAGCAGGTGAACAACAAATGAACTTCCCACAGAAAAAGCCTAAGAAAAAGATTCCTGAGAAACAAACTATCATGGTGATCCCTAGATTGAAAAATGATCGCTGTGATAAAGTTTTAATGGAAAAACGACCACCCGCTGGCATTTGGGGTGGTTTATGGTGTTTTCATGAAGTTGATGAACAGAGTGAAATTGATGACTTAATGGCTGATTTGTCACTTAAGGCGCTTTCTTCACAAACGTTAACCGAGTTCAGGCACACTTTTAGTCACTTTCATTTAGACATAACCCCTGTAATTGTGGATTGCCAACAACTTGATAGTGCAAAAATAAACGAACCTAATCAGCAAAAGTGGTATGATTTACACCAAGGATTGAGTGTCGGCTTAGCGGCCTCCACCCAAAAGCTACTTACTTTGCTTAAAGACTGTTGATCATTCATGTTTAGATATCAACAAATAATCAGTGAAGTTCAATAGTCGTACTAATTAACTACTACCTATCGAATAAAGAGAAGAGAATCCATTATGAGTCGCACAGTATTTTGTCAAAATCTAAACAAAGAAGCCGAAGGTTTAGGTTTCCAACTCTATCCCGGCGAAATTGGTAAACGCATTTTTGATAACATTTCTAAAGAAGCTTGGACTATCTGGCAAAAAAAGCAAACCATGCTAATAAATGAAAAAAAAATGAATATGATGAATGTTGATGACCGTGCTTTTTTAGAAGCAGCTATGGTTGCTTACCTATTTGAAGGTAAAGAACCAGAAATTGAAGGTTATGTGCCTCCAAGCGAATAATCACAGTTATCGGTTTCAGCCACTTTACATTGTTTACTTTATAGCTCGTTAACGCTCATAAAAGGTGCACCCAAAACAAACTTGCTGTAAAAAACAGCAAACAAACACTTTTTATAAAAAACTTTGTAGAAAACAGTTGACGGGGTAAAGGAAAAACAGTTTAATACGCCCCGTCTTAACGAGGCAGCGAATTAAAGCCAAGTTAAACATGTAGTGCCCCGATAGCTCAGTTGGTAGAGCAGAGGATTGAAAATCCTCGTGTCCCTGGTTCAAATCCGGGTCGGGGCACCATTTTACAGAAGTGGTGCTCAATAGAAATATTTAGTAATACTTCGGTGCCAGAGTAGATAAGTTAGTTAATTTTACTTAGATACTGCACACAGTTTTGTGTGCCGACTTAGCTCAGTTGGTAGAGCAACTGACTTGTAATCAGTAGGTCGCCAGTTCGATTCCGGCAGTCGGCACCATTCATAACGAAGCCTCAGCATTTATGTTGAGGCTTTTTTATTGCCTAAAATTTATTAGCTGCGTTACTGATTGAATCAGTAACTCATTAACGTGCAGCAGTTCTATTCCGGCAATTGCCACCATAGACAAAGTAGCCTCATCCTTTAAATCTAGACTTCGTTATTGCCTAAAATTTATCAGCTGCTCTACTGATTGAATCAGTAACTCATTAACTTGCAGCAGTTCGATTCCGGCA
>ERZ1027231.79-NODE-79-length-62401-cov-247.197430_pt1 | contig 62401 bp, 56 predicted proteins | sample MGYA00520866_ERZ1027231 | MGnify/ENA primary metagenome ERZ1027231 (study PRJEB33311, sample SAMEA4378411) | marine metagenome | biome: Marine biome; feature: Fjord; material: Water | collected 2014-07-20T08:00:00Z/2014-07-... | depth 75 m ...
GTAAATCCTTGTGTCTGTGATTGGCGGGTCTGGCCGATATTAGTATTCCAATATCGGCCAGCGTTAAACCGTAATCCAAATGGATACCCGCGTCCTGCATTATTCTAATTAGCTACATCCATGTAAGCATGACCTTCTGGTCACGGATAACAGTTAGTTATCTAGTACTTCAAAAGTCAAACCTGCATTTTTGCTTAAGCGGTCAACCAGCGTAAGGCCGTAGGCACTAGACGGTGTCCAAAAACCACCGGATTTGTCGTCTTTAGAAAGCTGCGCCAGGCAAACCGCGGCTTCCCCTAGCATTTTAGCGGTACTGCCATAACCCGGGTCACGATCGCCAGTTACTTTCACTTTAATTTTATTGCCAGTGTCGGTTTTACCAATAAAGCGCATATCGTACATGCCGGTTTCTTGCTCTTTTGGTGTTGGGCCTTCACCGGGCTTAGGTAGAATAAATTTTTCCATAAACCAGCGGGTAGGCGCTAGCGCAGCCAGAACCATAAATATGTTTAAGCCCCAGCCCATGTTGCGGGCAGTACGCTTACCTTTATTGCCTTTGCCCATCAGCATGGCTTCGGTGTATGTAAATTTGTCGCCGTAGGCGTTGTTAAGTAAAGCATTGGAGCGATGCACCACACGGGTATTTACTGCAGCCATAACAAAGGGTCCGATCCATGCGCTGTAATCATCATCAAACTCGGCCCCGCCCACATTGTGCTGGCGCACTGTAAAGTCATGGTTTGCAGGGCAAATGCTGTACGGATTTTGAAGTTCTTTGCGCAGGGCGGCATCTTTACCGGCTTCTTTTGCAATGTTAGTCATACTGGCGACGGTGCCGCCACTGGCGCCCCCACGAATCTTAGCCACACGGTTAGAAACACTTTGGCAGAACTTGCCAAATTTTTGCTGGGCTTGCTGTTGTAAAAAGTAAACGCCCATATCTGATGGAATGGAGTCAAAGCCACTGCAATGCACAATACGGGCGCCGCTGGCTTTGGCGGCGTCTTCGTATTTGTCGACCATGCGCTTATACCATTGAACTTCGCCGGTTAAATCGCAGTAATCGGTGCCGGTTTCTGCACAAACTTTCACTAATGGTTCACCAAATAATGCATAGGGACCAACCGTAGAAATAATCACTCGGGTTTGTGCCACCATGTCTTTAAGTTGTGTTTCGTTTGCGGCATCGGCAATGATATGTGGAATGGCTTGAGCGTCATGTTTGGCTTTAATATCGTTTAGCTTGCTTTCGCTGCGACCCGCCATGGCCCATTTAACTTCACCGTCGGTACCGTATTGTTTCATCATATAACCGGTAAGGATTTCTCCCACAAAACTGGTGGCACCAAAAATAACAATATCGTATTGCGCAGACATATAGACCTCGATTGAATCTGTTGTTTTTATTTTTATGTGCTTTGACTTTAACAAGCTTAAGCATCAAAGAACAAGGTAAAAACGGCGTAAACAAGGGATAGACAACGAATTTGTAGTAACTATAAATCAGGGGTGTGAAAGACTATTAGCGCCACTAATCTTAGGCACTTTTTAAGTGTGAGAATGTGACATTTGAAAAGAATCTATGTTTTAGGTCTGCCCTAGTTCAGGTCAATTATTTCGTAGGCTTGCCCATTAGGGAGTTTAACCATATCACCCACACATTTACCTAATACGCTGGCCGCTAAAGGCGCGTCGGGTGTTATCACATGCAATGTTAAACCTTCTATTTTTTGACCGCCGCCTGCAGGGGCTAAAAACACATGTAAGCGTTCATCGGTGTCGGTATGCGCCAGTTCGATTAATGCACCCAGATAAATCTCATCATCCATTGAAAATTTAGGCGCCTGCCAGTTATCTAGGCGCGTGATTTCAGCACCCAGTATATCAATGCGGCGGCTTTGTCCTTCAGCCAGGTAAGCATGCTCTAGACCCAGGGTGTCGTACTGAGTTTCGGCTTTGCTTTGCTCGTGAGTGGCCCCTTTTAAGGCTTCTTCGGCGGCGAACATAGCTTGTGACAAATCCAGTTTAAGATTGTGTATGATGCTCTGAATAATTTCAGGTTTGTTCATGAGTCTTTTTTATAGCGGCTTACGATTCAACTATGGTGACGTACACCGTGATAATAGGCAATGAATACAGTAATGATTGGTTTAGGTGACATAAATAGCAGTGAATTGAATGTGTATATCGCAAATCGCCCACCGTTAGATGAATACAGTTTTTTGTATGAGCTTAAGCCTTTGCAGAAAGCTGATGTGGCGTTTATTGCTCAAGAGACAGGCAATCATTGGCGAAAGATCTTTAACGTTTACGCAAAGTTCATGCATGCGTATCTGATGCATATGAACAGTGAAAACGAAGCTGGCGCTATCAGCCAAACTTGGCAACAGTATCGAGACAGTACATTACTACAAGGGTCATCAGGCACGCGTTTATTGTTTACACAGCCCGATCTAAGCGCTTCTGCGTTAAAAGAGAATACTGTACACATCATAATGGGCAAACAATACGCCATTGATCTTGGCTATCACGAAGATATTCATGACGGCATGATTCGATTAGACAATGACTTTGTGATCTGGCCCAATAAAAACCTCATCGTTTGCCCATACTTTGATTATCGCCAATTAAGTAATGTAAAAATTGAACGATTAGTTGAATTGGTCGCCTCACTTGTATCATAAGGGTAGGGGTTAGCTGCTTTATGTGGATATTACTGTAAGCTTATTCATGTGATGTGGGTCGTGTTTGTATACCTGATGTTATGAAATTTATTCGATGAGTGTTTTATGTCTGTAGTTGCGGTTACCTGCCTAATTATTTTTGCCCTTGTGCTGTTAGTGGTGCTATTTAATCCATTGATCATTATGAATGGCTTGGCGTTTTCAAAACATGTGACACGGTTTAAGAATTTACCTTATGCAAGTGGTGATCGGCATACCCTGGATGTATTTGTGCCTGATCAAGTTGATGAAACTAAACCTGTGATTGTATTTGTATATGGGGGCGCATGGGACTCTGGCCATAAAGACAGCTACCAATTTGCAGGGGTCGAATTTGCAAAGCTAGGCTATGTGACGGCTTTACCTAATTATCGCTTGTATCCAGATGCTAAGTTTCCAAATTTCATTGAAGATGTGGCCAATGCTTGTGCGGCATTGCCAGATCAGTTATCCAAGCTAAATGTGGAAGTAGCAGGTGCTAACGGTGAGCATCAAGGTCAGTTTAAAAAGGAGCCTTTAGATGTCATATTAATTGGCCACAGTGCAGGTGCACATACAATCGCCATGTTAAATACACAGCCAAAATACTTAAAGGCGGCAAACGCTAATATTAACATTAAGGCGTGTATAGGACTGGCAGGCCCTTACGACTTACCACTTGATGATCCACTGGTGATTGGCAAATTTGATGGTGTTGACTTGCATGACATCAGCGAAGATCAGTCTGATGAAGGTCATCAGCATAATAGCCATGACGCTAATCCCATTAATCTAGCCACCGTTGATATGTCTAAAATGCTATTGATGCATGGTCGTGCGGATGTCACCGTTGGCTTGTATCATTTAGAACGGTTTGCCAAAAGATTAGATGATTTAGGTGTAGAGCACGAAACGATTATTTACGATGGGGTGCCTCATCGTCATATCGTAGGGGGGATCTCTAAAGCGTTTCGATTTTTAAACCCGGTGTTCGCAGATATTACCGAATACTTAAAGCGGTTAGAGCGATAAGGCACTCAATTGGTTAGCGCTATTATTAAGACAGTTTAAGCCTTTTTGATGCCTCAAGCGCGCATCTTAAAAAGAAGCTATGATATCTGACGCTTCATTATTATATTCGCTATAATCAGTGTTAATCTTCATATTATATAAAACTAATAAAATAAGGATATGCCATGCTTAGTTTACTGGCCAAATTTTTAAAGGTGCTCAATAGTGATGCCTCACCTGGTCAACTTTCACTGGGTTTTGCATTTGCACTGTTTGTTGGTTTAACCCCTTTTTTCAGTCTTCATAATTTAATCATATTGTTCTTGGTCTGTGTGGTTCGTGTGAACCTGAGTGCATTCTTTTTAGGCAGTGCGGTGTTGGCGTTAGTAGCCTTTGCGGTAGACCCTATATCGGTGTCGGTTGGCGAGTCCTTACTGAATAACCCTCAGCTATTACAAACCTGGACAGACCTGTATCAAAGCGATGTATGGCGTGCGTTTAAATTTAATCACACCTTGTTACTAGGCAGTGTCGTCATTGCGGCCATCTTGTTTGTTCCTATGATCATAGTGAGTCGATTATTGATCTCGGTATATCGAGATCGCTTAATGAAATGGTTTGATAAATTAAAAATAAGTAAGCTGGTGAAAGCCAGTAAGTTTTACAAAGTTTACGAAAAGCTGGGAGCGTAATCATGACAAAATGGATTCGTTGGTCTGGCTTAGCGGGCTTTATCACTGTTGTGGCACTGATCGCCGCATTTTGGTTGCTGGCATTAGGGCCGCTCATGAAAATGGCGGTTGAGAAATATGGCAGCGAGGCTGTTGGTGCTCAAGTAAATGTGGCCGATATAAGTTTAGGGTTTAGCCCATTATCGTTAACCATCAAGGGTGTTCAGGTAGCAGATAAAGATGCGCCAATGGAAAACATGGTTAGTTTTGATACTGCGGTGGCCACGCTAGAGCCGTTTCCATTATTACTGGGTAAAGCCATTATTCCGGATGTGAAGCTAACGGGTGTGGCAATGGGCACAGCCAGAAGTCATTCGGGGGCATTGTCTAGCGGAACAGCTGAGAAAAAAATTGAATCGGCAGAGTCAGATAAAAATACCTCTGAAAGTGCAGATGAAACAGTCCAATCAAATGAATCGGAAGCGGATAGTAAGGCATTGCCATCTGCAGATGAAATCCTTGAGCGCGAAGAACTGCTCACCATGATATACGGTGAAGCATTTGAAGGTGCATACGAGCAGCATAAAAAATCAATCGATGATGCCGTAGCCAACTTACCCAGTGAAAAGGCCCTTAAAAATTATGAAGCCGATTTAAATCGCATATTAAAAGGTAAGTTCAAAAGCTTGAAGGATTTCAAGCAACGCAAAAAAGACTTAGACGCGTTAAAAGCACAGTTCAAAAAAGATAAAAAGGCCATTGCAGACGCTAAAAGTGCCATCAAAAATGGCAAATCAGACTTAAAACAAAAGTGGTCGCAACTGAAAGGCGCGCCAAAACAAGACCTGGCTAACTTAAAAGGTAAATACACACTTGATGGTGCCGGTGCCAGTAATTTAGCCGCATTGTTATTTGGTGATGATGCCGGTGGTTATGCTGAAACAGCATTAGGCTACTACGAAAAAGTGCGCCCGTTACTGGTGGATGATGAAGCCAAGGCCGAAAAACAAGCCCTTAAAGACAAGCGTTTAGATGGCCGCTTTGTGCATTTTGAAACGGATCGTCCGTTACCTGATTTTTGGGTTAAGACATTAAGCTTTACCATGGCACTGCCAGAGTTTCCGAAAGACTCGGGTTCTATGGGTCAGGTAGCCGTTAAGGTCGTGGACATTACGCACCAGCAAGATGTGATTGATGCGCCTACTCGTTTGTGGGCCAATGGCCAAAATTTAAAAAATATGAAAAGCCTAAAATTAACGGGTGTGCTTGAGCACAGAACATCTCCGGGTAATGACGCTTTTGATATGGTGGTTGAAGGTTGGAACCTAAGTAACATCAAGCTAGGTTTAGCCGGACTAAAACTGGTATCCAGTAATACTTATGTGCAAGCGAATGCGGCGTTCTCAAATGGCGAAATGAACGTAATGGGTAACGGCTTATTTAAACAATCTAAGTTTGCCAGTAAAGACCGAACGGTTGTGGCGAAAGAAATGGTGGCCGCACTTAAAAATGTTAATCAATTTACAGTGACAGCGACTGCAAAAGGCGAGTTGACAGATCCAAGCATAAAATTGAAAAGTGATTTAGATAACCAGCTAAATAAAGCATTTGATAAACGCATGGATCAAAAGCAAGCCGAGCTTGAGACTAAGCTTAAAAAGAAACTTAATGATAAATTATTGTCTTATGGTGGTGATTACACCGATCAACTAAAAGAGTTGAATTTAACAGAAGGCAGTTTAGGCAGTAAAAGCAAGTCTTTGGAAAAGCTGGGTAAGTCAAAATTATCAAGCTATGAAGACCAATTGAAGGCGGACGCTAAAGCCAAAGCGGACGCTAAAAAAGCCAAAGCAAAAGCTAAGGCCAAAGCGGATGCTGATAAAAAGAAAAAAGAGCTAGAGCGCAAAGCAAAAGAGAAACTTAAAAAGCTGTTTTAGAGCTTACAAAGCATCTAGTAAAAAAGCCCCTTTACTGAATAAACAAAGGGGCTTTTTTGGTTTTGGTGATTGCCTGATAATGTAGATGTAGCCACTGTATTAATGTTAAGCGGTGGTTTTGCTCATGTAGTCATCAAAGATGTCGTCTTTAATTTCATGAAAGTCACTGTGATTAATATGCAGGTAATTCAGCGCTAATTCTGTTTCTCGACTGCTGCGGTCTTCGCTTTTATCGGTTGACCAGTAACGCCTGTATTCAGCACTTATGTTTTTAGCAATGGTTAATATTGCTAAGTAGGTAGCCACTGTTTCATCAATTTCTTTTTGCTTGGTCAGTATTTTGTCCACTAAAGGTTGGTAGCGAATGGCAAGCGTGACATCTTCTCCTAGATTCCATTGCCTAGCCATTAATGCACCTTGTAGAAAGTGATCCGTTTCGAACTTATGGCGTTCGTGCACACATAATAAATCGGTGGGTGTTTGTTCATGATGTTTCATGAATTCATCAAATTCGGGGTGCTTTTGAATCATGATTGGAATGCCCACATTGTGCAGCATGCCAATGCTATAAGCCTGATTACGATCAAACCCACTAAAGCGATTCGCAAAGTCACTGCATATACCGGCCACATCAATGGCTGTGGTCCAAAAGTCTTCTTTTAAGGGGACGTCGGTAAAGGTATTTCGAACCATGATGGCTTGAATCATTGTATATATGCGATCTAAACCCATCAGCATAACCGCGTGTTCGATAGATGTTGCAGGTTGTGTTAAACCCATCCAAGGACTGTTGGCGGCTGATAAGAATATCGAGTAAAGAGAAATATCTTCTTTCATTAAACGAGAAATTTCATTCACATCGGGCTCTTCTTCTCTCATCACCTTTTGGATGTTTAAAAGAATTTCGGGGCGGGGTGGAATAATAAGAGATTGAGCCACAGTAGGGCCTCCGCATCATCAGTTTCTTAATCTTAGTCGGGAAACGCGTATGAGAGGTGGCTTAGCGTGTATTGGTTTTGAAATAGAAATCGTTATAGCTTAAGTGTCTATAGACCCTAATTAAGCCAAAAAATAACCCCATAACGGTGCGTTATGGGGTCATTTAATGCTATAGGCTTTTATAAAGCCTGCGTCTTTAGAAGCGTTCTAGATACCAATGTGTTCTGCGGTATTGTTTGCAGTCACAATTACTAGCAATGTTCTAATTACTGAGCCAAAGGATCAAAGTGAGTGGTATTGGTGCTGCTTTCAGCTCGCTCCCACATTTGCAAGTACGCTTCGGCTGAATTCATAACCGACTCATAAATTCGTTGAGGGGCTTGCTCACGAATATCTTGAAGGTGATCGGCCACTAATCCGTAGTGAGCAATGCCATCTTGATTCAAATCGAATGTACGGTTACCCGATATTTGTTTGTCAAAAACAAGTCCAAACTCAGACGTATACGGATATTCAAGAGGATTGATATTGGTGTCATCTCTAGGGCCGGCTTGACCGCCAAGGCCGCTCATATCCGTACCAAAGCCTACGCCGTCTAGGTAAGGGGTTTGCTCTACAATGTCTAGGTAACGAGAGATGCGATCGGTGATGCCGCTAGCATTCACATTGTAAGGGGTACTAAAGCCACCTGCTTCGATTAAACGGCGGGTGTTCTTGTGCACCTGACCGTTCTTGCCATCGCTCATCCAGCTATGAGAGGTAATCACACCACTGTATTCACGGGCCTCAACAATGTCCATTGTGGCTGTGGCGGTATAGTTACTCATATGGTCTAACTCGATCAGCATATTTTTATCGATCATGCGATTCACCAAGTACACACCCAGGTCGGTGATGCCGTGTTGGTTGCAGTGTTCAATGCTTTCATCGTAAACAGGGTTTAAGTTCGCCACATCTAAGATGTCTTTTAAAACAGGTACATCACCAATCAGTGGGAAGCCTGATTTAAAGTTACGACCATGAGTATGGGCATCACATTCTTCTGTTTCAAAAAAGCGACCACTGGCTAACCATTGTCCAAGGTTAATAAATCCATCTTCAACCGCCGATCCAGCCAGTTTGTTATCAAATTTATGCGAAGGGTAGATGGTACGAATACCTAAGTCGTATAGCTCATTCAATTGCGCTTCGATGGTTTCGAATGTGCATTTATCACGTGCACCACAGTTGAATGTTTCAGATGCTTCAACACCCATTAAAACAGCCATTTGGCCGTTAGCAATGACCGTACGTGCTTGTTCTGGAGACGTCACTAACTGGAAGAAGCCTTTTCCTGGGCCACCGCTTTGCGCATCAATGTAGGCTTGCATTTCGTTTAAGCGTTTAGCTTGCAAACGAATGCTGTCCATAGTGTTGCAACTGTTTGGGTTAATCCAGCTAGCAGGGTTAACGGTTTTTTGTACGTTACACAGCACTTCGTTTTCAACAAGGTCGGTGACCATTAAGCGTAAACCCGAAAGATAAGCCCGTTCAATCCACTTATAGTAATACCCACTGTGGCTCATTTGATTGTGGTTTGGCCACCATGGAAATTCAGGCCAGCCACGTGTGTCGTAACGCATGTTTGGGTCTTCAAATGTGTATAAGTTGCCGATTAAATCCAATGCGCCATTCGGCCCATGGATGTCTTTACTGTCTTTAAGTGCTTCTTCAACACCCCAGCGATGAAACGGTTTACCCGCCATCATTTTTCCGCCCATAAATTCGTAAGATGTTATATGCGTATGTGGATCAACAAAGCCGCGAACAGGATCATTTACATCGCCTTTTAATACCGCTTTATTACCAGCAACATTTGTTGTGACTTCAGGAAAAGGCGTGCAGCCTGATTGAGGGATCAGTTTGAATGTATTTTCGCTGTTAAAATTAAATGGATTTAACAAATCAAAAAAATACATACCGCCTTCAGTGGTTTTATGGCGTACTTTCATATTAAGCGCGGTTGCGTGCAGGCTGTATCGGTCAGTGCCTTCTTGTGAAACCGTCCACTCTGCAAATTCACCTGCATATTGGCCTGCACTGACTTCTGCGGGTAAGTGGCTGGCAAAGTAGCGACCATCTACATCGGTTAATAAATATTTACCAAACGACGTAGGCTTTAAGAAAAATTTGGTGGCACTGGCTTTAGGTGTATTTTCAAAGTGGTAACTTAAGCCATTGTCCACAGCGCCACCTTGATTAAAGCGTGTCATGTAGTTGCCATTTTCTGGAGACTGCACCGAAAAACATTGCTGAGCCAAAGAGTTTGCGTTGCCCGTGTAACCGGATGCTTGTGGCTGAGTGGCGGGAGCAGGGGCTTTTGACATCGCATGCACGCCAGATGACATAAATGTCACACAAGCCAATACCGAACTTATTCGAGCTAATTTCATTATTAGTTCTCTTTGTTGTTAGTAAGAATGAGCGAGTCAGAAATGAATGCTATGACAGTTTTTTATTAGAGTGCCGTTTGTTCCGCCGCTTCAAATAAGTAAAGGTAATTGGGCTGTTTTTCCCCATGTGAGATTTGGCCATTATCATTGCAATAACGGACAAATTTTTACGGACTGGCCACAATTGTTTTATTGGGTAGACATGAAAAGACGGGGGAGAAAAGATGGCGTAAGTGACGTTGCGTTAAGATGCGTCACTTACGTTTAAGCGGTTGGTTTATTTAGACGGGTAAACAGCTTTAGTGGTCAGCTGTAAGCTGTCGTCGCCACTGTTGATGAATACTTCGCCATCCTGAATGCTAACTTGTAGATCCATAGATTTACTGGCCATGTTTGCCAACGCTTCACCGTCTTCAGAATGAATATGATAAACAGACAGATTATTGTGACGAGCAAAATGCTTTTCCATTAACTGCCACCAAGGGGCGGCTTGTCGATCATTGTAGGTGTATAGAATGACCTGCTTGGCTTTGCCACACGCTTGTCTTAGCCTTTTTTCGTCGATTTGACCCAGATCGATCCATATTTCAATTTCATCGCTCAGGTTTTTGTGCCAAACATCGGGTTCATCCTGTGTGCTAAGACCCTTGGTGAACTGCATATCTTCATGGGCATTTAATGCAAATGCCAGAATGCGGGCCATCATGCGTAAGTCATTTTCACTTGGGTGACGGGCAATGGTTAACGAATGTGTATGGTAATAATGGCGATCCATATCACTGATGTTCAATTCGCATTTACAGACAGTTGCTTTAAGTGCCACGGTTTAGGCCTATGTGAATAATTAGTAAAGAATCTGAGCATTATACGGTAAAATGTCCAGTAATTATTGAATGCCCTGTAATTACTCATCTATGTAGTGGCTGCTTACGGGCAGTACGGAGAAGAAAATGGCTGTAGCAAGTGCGTGTCACATATTAGTGAAAGAAAAGAAAATGGCCGAAGTGCTAAAAGAGCGATTAGCCAAGGGTGAAGACTTTGCCAAGCTAGCCAAGCAATACTCAACCTGCCCAAGTAAAAAGAACGGCGGCAACTTAGGCGAGTTTCACAAAGGCGACATGGTGAAAGCGTTTGACGAAGTAGTATTCAAGCGTCCAATTCTTAAAGTACATGGTCCAATCAAAACCCAATTTGGTTACCACCTAATTAAAACCCTATACCGCTCTTAAAGGGGCTGTGGTTATGCTGGCGGATACTTTGCAGTGGCTAGATGTTTTGCAATGGTTGAATGAATCGCGCTCGGTGATTCATCTTGTGCTGCATGTGGCTGTACCATTACTGGTAGCATTAGGCATTGCTGGGCAGGTAAGTTCGCTGAGCTACAAGTTAATCTTCATGGTATTAATGGCGACCATGGCTGTGGATATTGATCACCTATTGGCTGACCCTATATACGCTCCGGGGCGTTGTAGTATTTGGTTCCATCCATTACACACCTTATGGCCCATGGTGATCTATACATGCATGATGCTGTGGCCACTGGCATTGAAGATTGTCCTCAAGCCAATCCAGAGGTCACATCAAATAATAGGATTAGTGGGGTTAGGTTTGGTGATTCATATGCTATTAGACTGGGCAGATTGCCTGTGGATGAAAGCCTGTTGAGAGACCTTAAGGATCGTTATCGGATTGTTTGAACTTAACGTTTAATTCCGTCTATTCTGCTTCGATTCGACCTAATGATCCTAAGCTTGCCTCAACGCCAGCGGTCAGCACCCCAAACATCTCACCTGATGCATCTTTTACTGGCACACTAATTTGAGCGCTGATGGTTTGAGTGCTTTCATCCCAATTTAATTGATCAATAAATACTTGCTCATCAGCCATCACATTGATGAATTTTGCCTCATCCCCTTGCCAGTAATCGGTTGGCGTAGGAAAAGCCGCCAGAGTCTCCCCTTGGCTGCCCATCAATATCAGTTCGACAAAGGGACTGCCCGGTTGCTGAATTAGGCCTTCAAAATAATACTGTAAGGGTTTATTTAAATAGTGTGTGGGCTTGGATTCTGATGCAATCCAGTGGTCTTCTTTTGAAAATATTGCATTTAAATCCATCTTACCGTCGTGCTTCTTAGCATGAAGTAAGATGTCATCTTGCATGGCTAAATCAGTCAGCTTTTTGATTGGGACCAATAATGCTCGGTTGTCATCGCTGAAGGCCGATATTGATAAGAGAATCAGTAAGCTTGATAGTAGTAATTTCATAAAAAGAACCCAGCATGTAATGAATTTATTATAGATGAGCAGGGCCGTATGTGAACAGAATGCAGATCTTTTTCTAAAAGGGTTCAAATTGCCCACTAAATGGCATTTAAACACGGGCATAACGCTATGTTTAAAGGGGGAATTTAGGTAGAATTGCCCCCCAAATTTAATGCTCATTTCAGCCTGTTGGAGAAAGCAATTGGAAGTTCAACCAATCGTTAATCGAATCAAAGACCTTACTGCCCGTACCGAGATGCTTCGGGGGTATCTTTGACTACGCTAACAAAGCGGAACGTCTACAAGAAGTTGAACTGATTCTAGGTGAAAGTGCCATCTGGAATGAGCCTGAAAAAGCCCAAGAACTGGGTCGCGAACGCTCTAATTTAGAAGCGGTAGTGAATACCATTGATGGTATGGACACCGGTTTATCTGATTGTGGTGACTTGCTTGAAATGTCAGTGGCTGAAAACGATGAAGAGTCGGTTGCTGAAGTGGAATCCGAGCTGGACGATTTACAGGCCTTTTTAGAAAAGCTTGAATTCCGCCGTATGTTCTCAGGCGAAATGGACCCAAATAGCGCTTACCTAGATATTCAATCTGGTTCTGGCGGCACCGAAGCTCAAGATTGGGCTGAGATGATCTTACGTATGTATTTGCGTTGGGGCGAAGCCAAGGGCTTTAAAGTAGAGCTAATGGAAGTATCGGCTGGTGACGTTGCTGGTATTAAAGGCGCTACGATTCGCTTTGAAGGTGAATATGCATTTGGTTGGTTGCGTACAGAAACAGGTGTTCATCGTCTGGTGCGTAAATCGCCGTTTGATTCCTCTGGTCGTCGCCATACATCATTTGCTTCGGTATTTGTATCGCCTGAAATAGATGACAACATTGAAATTGACATGAACCCTGCCGATTTAAAAATTGATGTTTATCGAGCATCAGGAGCAGGTGGTCAGCACGTTAACACCACTGAGTCTGCGGTACGTATTACTCACTTACCGACCAATACGGTTACCCAGTGTCAGAATCAGCGTTCGCAACACAAAAACAAAGACCAAGCCATGAAGCAGTTGAAAGCCAAACTGTACGAGCGCGAACTAAGTATTCGTAATGCTGAAAGCCAGGCTTTAGAAGATACTAAAAGCGACATTGGTTGGGGCAGTCAAATACGCTCATATGTGTTGGATGATTCACGCATTAAAGATTTACGTACTGGCGTTGAAAATAGAAATACACAAACAGTATTGGATGGGGCGTTAGATCCATTTATGGAAGCGTCGTTGAAGGCTGGTCTGTAAGCCAAACGAATAATTAAACCAAAAAAATAATGTGGGAGGGCGCTTGCGCGCGATTAATATAACGTTATCGTGCGCAAGCGCCCTCCCACAAAAAATAGATATTAATATAAAATGTCGGCGTCTGATATTGGACGATTGATTTGAAGCAAAGGTAGAAACATGACTGAACCACGTGATGAAAATAAATTGATCGCCGAACGTCGCGCAAAATTAGATGCGCTTCGTGAGGGTTGCCCTGCAAATGGCCACAAGAACGATTTTGATCGAAAACACGTGGCTGCTGATCTACAAGCTAAATATGGTGAGTTTGATAAACCAACTTTAGAAGAGCAAGACAACCAAGTGGCTGTTGCTGGTCGTGTTATGTTTCAGCGTGGGCCGTTTGCTCAAATTCAAGATACGTCTGGCACTATCCAAATTTACATTGCCAAAGAAGTCCAAAAAGAAATCAACTATAAAACCGTTTACGACCTAGGTGATATTGTTGGTGCAAAAGGTGCTTTGCACAAATCAGGTAAAGGCGAGTTATTCGTCAATGTTACACAAGCGTCTGACATTGTGATGCTGACTAAATCTTTACGTCCGCTACCGGATAAATTTCACGGTCTTGCAGACCAAGAAACTAAATACCGTCAACGTTATGTTGACTTAATCATGAGTAAAGATACTCGTGAATTATTTAAAATTCGCTCAAAGATTGTAGAAGGCATTCGTCGCTACCTTAATGACCGTGATTTTATGGAAGTTGAAACACCGATGCTGCAAGTGATTCCTGGCGGCGCAACTGCAAAACCGTTTGAGACTCATCACAATGCGCTAGATGTTGATATGTACTTACGTATCGCACCGGAACTAAACCTTAAGCGTTTAGTTGTGGGTGGTTTCGAACGTGTGTTCGAAATTAACCGTAGCTTCCGTAACGAAGGTCTATCGACTCGTCATAACCCTGAATTTACAATGATTGAGTTTTATCAAGCCTATGCCACATACCATGACTTGATGGACACAACAGAAGACATGTTGCGTACGCTTGCTCAAGACGTAATGGGTACAACAGACATTGTAAACACAACTAAAGACGCTGAAGGCAACGTGACAGCAGAATCGGTTTACGACTTCTCACAACCGTTTGCGCGCATCACAATGGCTGACGCGGTTATGAAATACAATCCAGAGTTTGATAACGCAGTGATCCAAGACTGTGAGAACAATCTAGACGCATTGAAAGCTTACGCTAAACAAGTTGGTATTAAAGAAGAAGCCAAGCAAAGCGTTTGGGGCCCTGGTAAATGGTTATGCGAAATCTTTGAAGAAACGGCCGAGCACAAACTGGATCAGCCAACCTTTATTACGGCTTACCCATGGGAAGTTTCTCCTCTGGCCCGTCGTAGTGATGACAACCCATTCTTCACTGACCGCTTTGAATTCTTTGTAGGCGGCCGTGAATTAGCAAACGGTTTCTCAGAGCTTAACGATGCAGCAGACCAAGCTGAGCGTTTCCAGCGCCAAGTAGATGAAAAAGCCGCTGGTGATGATGAAGCCATGCATTACGATGCAGATTACATTCAAGCACTAGAATACGGCATGCCTCCAACAGCGGGTGAAGGCATTGGTATTGACCGTTTAATGATGTTGTTTACGGATAGCCCAACCATCAAAGACGTGATCTTGTTCCCACATATGCGTCCATTAAAGTAATTTAAAGTGACATTTGATGGGTTACGATGCTCGTAAGACTCGCATCTAACCCATCCTACTTTCTTAGCTCTCCACTATCTCCTAAATATGTAGGATGGGTTAGCACATGCCCGCTAGGGCTGGGCGTAACCCATCAATTCTCTCCCATAAGTCTCTATCAAGCTTCAGTATTAAATTAACTCTTTATCCTAATGTTCACTATATTCTAAATATGTAGGATGGGTTAGCACTTGCCCGCTAGGGCTGGGCGTAACCCATCAATTTGGAAAAAGTTGCGATGACCAACTATAAGCGATTAAAAATAGATGGCGCAGTATATTTTTTTACTCTAGTTCTTAACGATCGTATAGGCAGCAACTTATTGATAGCTGAATTTAATCAGCTAAAAGAATCCATCAAAAAAGTTAAAGCGAGTTATCCATTTAAACTAAATGCAATGGTCGTATCGCCAGATCATTTACATATGATCATGTCTCTAGCTAAAAATGATACGGACTACTCAGTCCGTATAAGGCTTATTAAAACTTACTTCTCAAAATCTTTAAATAAAACCGAAGCAATTTCCACTTCAAGAAAATCAAAAGAAGAGCGGGGGATTTGGCAAAGGCGATATTGGGAATATGTAATTAGGAATGAAACTGATTTTATAAATCACCTCAATTATATCCATTTCAATCCTGTGAAGCATGGCTGCTGCAATAGAGCAGTGGACTGGCCTTATTCAACATTTCATAACTATGTGGAAAAAGGGTTATACCCAGAAAGCTGGGCCATTACCCCGCTTTTATCTGAGGTGGAGGCAGGGGAGTAATGGGGCATTATGATGGGTTACGATGATCGTAAAACTCACATCTAACCCATCCTACAGGTGAGGAGTGACCTGTCTAATTCCATCTCTCATCAATTTTTTAATCCTCCTCGCATATAGTCCATGCTATCGATATAATCTTTGTATTATTAAAATAGAGACACATCATGACTGCCATCGATATTTTCAAACAAAGCCTGTCTTTTTACGGGCAACTCTTTAATAAATTATTTTGGTTAAGTGTCGCTTCTAGTATCACACCAGTGATCATGTTGATGGCAACCACATCAGGCCAACAACCAAGCTTATTCGCAGTACTGATTATTGCCGCATTTAGCATGTTTTTTTCAGTGTATATCATGTCTTTGATTCACCAGTTTTCCACTGATCAAGATGACAGTCTAAAGAATGCTTTTGCATTAACCTTAAGCAAGGTAATGCCTGTTACCTTGACCGGTTTTGTATTTGGGTTAGGTGTTGCCTTAATCCTTATTCCGGCTGTTTTAGTCGGCACAATGCTGTCATCGGGTTTTGAAACAGAACAGGTTCGTAATTTGTTTATCATGGTGATTGCTGCCATTCCATTAAGTATTGTATTTTACCGTTGGTTCTACGCGCCTTATTTAACGCTGGTTGATGGCCTATCTCCAATTGATGCAATCAAAGCCAGTAACAAACAAGTGAAAGGCAATAAGTTAGTATTCAGAGGGTTCACATTACTGGGTTTTGTGATGATGGCTTATGTGTTGATCTTAGTGCTACTTAACCTAATGATTGCCGTGAACCCCGTGGCTTTAGGGTTCGCAGAATTTGCACTAAACGTAATCGTTATGCCATTTTTCTCTGTGTTTATTTATCGTTTATTTATCGTTACAAAACAGCCAGAAGAGCCTGATAGCGAGATACAATAATATGTATTTTGATGAGCTAAGCATTGGTTTAGATGGCGATTGGGCTGCGCATTTTCAATCGGAATTTTCTCAAGGTTATATGGGCGCTTTAGGGAAATTCTTAGAAGTAGAAAGTGTGTGTGGCCAAGTTGTTTACCCGCCCAAAGACAAGGTGTTCAACGCGTTTAAACTTACCCCGTTTCAAGACATTAAGGTTGTGATTGTTGGGCAAGATCCCTATCACGGAGAAGGGCAGGCGCACGGTTTAAGTTTTAGTGTACCTGATGGTATGAAAATACCACCTTCGCTACGTAATATTTACAAAGAGATCAGTCGTGATACAGGAATGAATATTCCCATGTATGGCAACTTGGAAAACTGGGCAAAGCAGGGTGTGTTCTTATTGAATGCATCGTTAACCGTGCGTGAAGCAGAGGCGAATAGTCACAGTAAAAAAGGTTGGTTAACTTTTACAAATTCGTGCATTGAAAAAATTAATCAAGATCATTCTGGCGTAGTATTTTTGGCTTGGGGACGTTTCGCCCATGATGTGTGTTCGAATATTGATACCACTAAACACAGTGTTATTAAAACCTCTCATCCTAGTCCGTTGGGGGCCACCAAACAAGGTAAAGACTTTACTGCATTTATGGGGTCAGGTTGTTTTACACAGGTAAATGAAGCGTTAGAGCAATTAGGCAAAGAGCCTATAGATTGGGATTGCCTATAACCGCACTGCATCAGGTGCTTTATAGGTTGGAGCCTACAATTCAAACAAGCAGTGATCTAACCTATGATTTATTGTTTAAGTAGATTGCGTAATATAATTATTAGTTAGCGGTATTTTTGCTTAATTGAATTTAATATTTGTAAGTTTACATTTTCTAATAATGCTTCATCCATAAGCTTAATAAAATCTTTTGCCCATGGAAACTTTGGGTTAACTGCAATGTAAAAAGGGTTACGCTTAAGGCAGCCGGCCAGTTTTACTTTTATGTTTGAATTTTGCAAAAGCCATAATACCACCAAGCTATCATCTAAAAACGTATCAATCTCTTCACTGAACAGCATGTCATTTAATCGTTCAATGCCGCCTTCATCAATAATCTTCATTCCCTTGTCATGGCTGTTGTCATTAATATATTGATCAACTGCTTCGCCGTAACCGTAGCCTTTAATAGAGCCCATAGTTACGTTAGATAAGCTATCCGTACTCTTGAACAACCACCTAGAGTCACTCTTTGTAATAAAGCAGACTTGATAATCTGAAGTAGGGGTGTTTGTGAAAATCAGCTCGGGCGCTTCTTCGGGTGTTGCTGTTAGCAAACCATCTACTTGTCCTATACGGGCTTTATTGACCGATTCATGCCATGCATTAAATTCAACCTTTAACTCAATGCCTTTATCTTTAAGCACGTGTGTGAGGTATTCATAAATAATACCGGGTTTTTGAGGTTGGTTATCACATACATAGGGGCACCAATCGGTGCTGGCCAAAGTAATGGATTTAGGCAGGTTTTCACCTTGGACTTGCGCACTAATAATTAGCCAAGTCAGACCGATAAAAAATATTTTCACAGCGCTTCATCTCCGTAAAGTTATTTCAATATAACGGGTTGTTCGTTTTTTGGATAGGGATCTTTATAAGTATTGGTTATATAGGATTGTACAAAATAGCTAAATAAGTAGTACAAACGTTATAAATAAGCCTGGTTACAGGCTTTAGATATGGTTTACAGATATGCAGGATTGGAGCGTTTATCGACAAGGGCATGATAAAGGTTTTATTAGAAGGGATTAGCTTTTACGCTGAGCTTCAAATTTCTCGATGCGCTTGTCCCAAGTTTTAAAACGGTTTCGGCAGTAGGCATCAAGTTCATCAAATGTGGTGAAGTAATACTGGCAGCCTTGATCAATGGGCACGTCTTTTTCACACGCATCAAAACTGTGTTCGCGGCAGATTAGAGGGCGTTTTTCATAAATACCACAACGATTGTCAGGCAATACATATTCGCACCGAGTCATGCTTAAAAGATACCAGCCATTATCATCTTTAAAGACGTGTATACCTTTATGTGCAATTTGCCAAAGTAGCGTGTCAAAAGCTTGCATAGTACGAGGTACATCAATCTCTTGAGTAATGTACGAGCAGCATAAGGCTGAGCAATAATCGCACTTGTTATCGGCGGTTATTTCAGTGGTTTCGATTATTTGAACAGGATTCGTCACAGGTATTTTGTTAGCACGTTAAGATAGGCGCTATTTTAATGTGAATAAGCATAATTAGCGAGGCCTCACTGTATTTGAGGCCTTTCAATTTTCTACCGTAGAACACGTATCTACGCTTGTAGATTGTCGCACAATTGTCCATATCATCTGAGCATAGGGCTTGCCCTATACTCGGTGATTGGAGAGGAGTAAGAGGTTACTTTGAAAGTTTTACAATGGCGTCAGGCATCACGGCGGTATCCCATTTTTTGTAAATGGCCTCTAATCGACCTGATTTAGCCAAAACTGGAATGCGCTCATTGTATATTTTGATGAGTTCTTTAGATAAGTTATCAACAGAGAACGCGGTATAAATATCTTTCCCTTCTGGCATCTCATCAACAGAGTAGTTTTCAGGGGTCATGTTCGCTTCTTTCATGGCCGCTGCAATTTCATCCCAATCATCGATTAGAAAGTCTATTTTGCCAGCATTTAACAGCTCAATACCTTGCTTTATATTTCTGAATTCTCGTAGTTTAAAGTCTCTTTTTGACTTTACGATCACTTCGTAGTCCTTGATCCAACCTACCGTTTTTCCAGTCAGGCTGCTTAAATCTTTAAATGTAACACCGGATGTGTTTTTACTTAATACAGACAGGTATTCAATATCGATGGCATACATAGGGAATATCACATCTTCTTCTGAATCACGATATTCGCCAACAATACCATTATATGTACGGTACTTACTGACCATCTTCATGGCTCGATTCCAGGGTACATTTTTCGGTTTTACACTGATTCCAAGCGGTTCGTATATTTCCTTTAATACTTCCCAGTACACGCCAGTGCCATCTTTATTGGTATAGCCTTCCCAAACAGGGGCAACAATTGAAATGGTTTTAATCTGAGAGCGATTTACTGAGGCAGAGTTATATTCTTCCGCTTGTAGGCTTAAGCAAAACATCATAAGGATAGGTAGGCATATAAAGCGCATTAAAGACTCTCTCAAAACTGGTGGGTAGGTGTTAAATTTAGATGATTTTGATATGTTAAGTTGAATCAAAATATTAGTATATATGACTTAATATATAGTCAATTTAGGTGCATGACCCCTATAGTGACTGTCGTATATCGCACTAAATTCACTCATATTTTGAATGGCACTAGGGCTATAGCATCATTGGCCTTATTCTAAATGATTGCCATACAAAAGAATGAGTTCACCCTCTCATTTTCTGATCTTATAAGGCTCGAATAAACAGCCTCCCTATAAACGATGCACCCATCTAGGCCTGTCACTAAAACTTCATAAAACTGTAATAAACCCATTAGCACATCGTCTAGCCCCATGCATGAAGGGTTTCAGTGTCATACGTCAGTCATATTAGTGTAGTCAAACTGAAATCCAACTGTCATGTAATAAACCTGTCATAAAGCATTAGTAGATTCGTCAAATAAATCTTGATTGAACATTCGAATTTTGGGAATCCAATATGTTTAAGAAACAAATACTGGCCAGTGCGATATCTATCATCAGCATGTCAGCTTTGGCAGGTGAAGCTGTCTTTTATGTGACAGAAGAGGGAGAAGCCGTTAACAATATTTCTGTCATGGTAGATGGCCAAAAGAAACTTGTGGGCAAAAACGGTTTTGTAACCTTTGACCTAAAAGGCGGCAACCATAAAGTTGAACTGAGCCAATTTGGTGAGTTCGCAGGTGAGTTCGATTTCGATGCAGCGGCAAATCAAAATGCCGAAGTGCAAGTTGAAATGATCGCAGGGGAAGCGGTACAAGAAGTCAGTGTTTATACATCAGGCCAAGAACAAAGTGTGGCATTGGGTAAAGTATCGGGTTATTTAGAATCAGAAGAAACCGGCGGCGGTGTTAAAGGCGCGTTAATTTCTGTGGCAGGTACAGAATTATCCGTCACAACAAACAGCGAAGGGTTTTACGAATTAGAAATCCCACGTGGTGAATACACATTAAACGTGGCGCATCCTAGTTATGGCAACCGCCAAGTTAAAAAATTACGCGTTATTTCTAACGTTGCAACAAACATTAATTTAAGCATGAGCATGTCTGGTGACAGCATGATTGAAGAAGTGGTCGCTGTGGGTTCATACATTCCTTCAACCGCTACAGCACAGCAACGTGACTCCAGTGCTGTATTAAGCGCCATTGGCAGTGAGCAAATGTCTCGATTTGGTGATTCAAATGCAGCGTCTGCTTTAAAGCGTGTTGCAGGAGTATCTTTAGTTGGTGGACAGTATGCGGTTATTCGAGGACTTAAAGGTCGCTACATCTCTTCGACCTTAAATGGTTTAGGAATGCCAAGCACTGATCCAATGCGTCGCGATGTACCGTTGGATTTATTTCCTGCCAGTGTATTAGGCAGTATTGAAATTCAAAAAAGTTATACGCCAGACTTACCAGGTGATACTACCGGTGGATCGATTCGAATGAAAACAAAAGGACTACCTGATGATGAAACAAGTAAAGTTTCAGTATCTTTAGGCTTGAACTCCCAGGTAACAGGTAAGGATGTTATTTCATACCAGGGAAGTAATACAGATTTTATTGGTATTGATGATGGTCTACGTGAAGTACCAAGCGGTGTAGATAGTGCTACAAATGGAGGTAAATCTACCAGTGGGTTAGGTAATGCTACACGAGAAGGTTTATTGAATAGCTTCGAAAATTCGTACAATACCAAAGATGTAACGGCAATGCCAAATGCATCTATTTCGTATTCTTTTGGTGGTTTTACTGAAGACGAAGAATACTCATACTACGGTGCACTTGAATATAAAAGTAAGTGGTCCAGTAGAGAAAGTGCTGTTATTAACGACACTTCAGGTAACTTTGATTATGAAAGAAGTAAATATAATGTAGACCTTACTGGTTACTTTGTTACAGGCTTTGAAACAGAAAATGGTGAAGAGGTTTTAAGTAAAACAATATTCCTACGTAAAACAGATGATACTACTCGGCAAACAGTGGGTATTAATAGTGAAGATATAAAAGTAGATCAAACAACTTTACAGTGGGTTGAGCGTCAATTCTTCTCACAGCAGTTTAGCGGCATGATTTATCTGGATGACTCTCATACACTGGATTGGAGAGTTGGTCTTTCGAATACAAGCCGTTACGAGCCTGATCGCAGAACCTATCAATTCAGAAATGATCAGTTTGCCCCTTATACTTTAGAGAGGCGGTTCTCAGACTTATCTGAGTTAAGTTTTGATGCTGGTGTAGATCATACTGTTGAGATGACGACAAATAGTGGTGATTTATTAAAAGTTAAAACGGGTCTGTTGATTAGCAAGAAAGATCGTGAAGTTGAATTATCACGATATGGCCTTGCTGGAACTGAAGGGAGTGCTGATTTAACCACAGACTTAGAAACGATCCTAGCTGAAGGTAATAGCGATTATAGGTTGGCAGTTAATACAGCAGATACTGACAATTATGAAGCTACTGAGTCAATGCTTGCCGTTTATCAATCTTATGAGTATGAGTTAGGTGATAGCTGGGTGCTTTTAGCAGGGGCTAGATTAGAGAGTGCATCTCAAGAACTAACATATGCACAGCAAAGCAGTTCAAATAGTTCTCTTGATACAAACGAAGTTCTTCCCGTTATATCTGCAACCTGGAAGCCTTCTGATGAGTGGCAGTTTAGAGTGGGCAGTTCAACAACTGTTGCAAGACCAGGATTAACAGAGCTTTCGAAGTCATCTTCTTATGATCCTGAAACGGATGATCAAATGTTTGGTAATCCAAACTTGGAGCTATCTAACATTACAAATTTTGATTTCCGTGCGGAATATTATTTCACAGATTCGGAGAGTATCTCCCTTGCATTGTTTAATAAATCAATTGATAAGCCAATTGAAAGAACGATAGTAGATGGGTCTGGCTCTGCAGCAGAAGGTTATACATTTAAAAACTCTCAAGCGGCTGATTTATTGGGTGTCGAATTGGATTTTCGAATGGATGTGGTAGATACGGATGATTTTAGTGGATTTTTGTCAGGTAACTTTGCTTGGGTTGACTCTGAAGTTACATTGGATGACGAATCTGCAAATCTTGAAGGTAATAATACAAGAGAGCTTCAGGGGCAGTCAAAAACTTTGGCCAATATCCAGTTTGGAATGGATCATTTAGTGACTGGGCAAACTTTCACTGTGCTTGCTAATTACTTTGGCGATCGTATTGATAAAGTCTCACGTGGAGCGCTGGCTCATGAGTATGAAAAAGGACGAATGAGTTTAGACTTTGTTTACAAATGGGATGTTAGTGAAGATTTAACCGTTAAAGGTAAGGCTAGTAACCTAACGAATGAACCTGTTGAATATACACAAGGTGACCGTGTAATTGAAAGCTATGAAACAGGTGTCGATGTAACAGTTGGTATAGATTATATCTTTTAAACTATCATAGTTATAAATTAAAAAGGCCAGCTTAGCTGGCCTTTTTAATTTCTAAAAAAATAATTAAACTTCTAATATATTTTAATATTACTGTCACAAAAAAGAACTAATTTAGTCGTGTACATTTTATTAAGTCATACAAAGAGGAAAAAAAATGTCTATTAAAAATTTATTGGCCCTTGCGGTAATGGGTGCTTCTGCAACTCTAGTTGGTTGTGGTAGTAGTGATTCAAATGATGCAGTGAACAATGCATTCGTACCATGTGACGATGCTGCAACTGAATGTACTCTTGAGGGTGTTCTGAAAGAAGACTTTACCTTAAAAACGGGTGTTGAATACACACTAACTGACCTTTTCCAGGTTGGTGAAGGTAATGTAGATCTTGAGGATGCTGCCGCTGTTGCTGCTGCTAAAGCAGCTGGTGTTACTCTTACTATCGAAGCTGGAGTTCATGTTAAAGCTGCTGGCGAAGGTGTACTTCTTGTTACTCGTGGCTCAATGCTAGAAGCAGTGGGTACAGCTGTAGCCCCTATTACCTTCTCTGGTGAAGATGCTGATTACGATGGTATGGGAGAATGGGGCGGTGTTGTAATTCAAGGTTTTGCTCCTCAATACGGTGCAGGCAACACGGGTGTGTGTGGTACTGATGTATGTAACGTTGCAGGTGAAGGCGGTGACTTTATCGGTAACTACGGCGGCATCGATAAAGCGGATAACAGTGGTACTATCAAATATGTACGTATTGCTGAAGCAGGTAAAGTGGCTGGCCCTAACAACGAAATCAACGGTTTAACATTGCAGGGTGTTGGTCACGGTACAACTGTTGACTACATCCAGGTTCATGGTAACCAAGATGACGGCATCGAATGGTTTGGTGGTACTGTAAACGTAACGCACGCGGTATTAACAAATAACGATGATGACGCTATCGATTTCGATGAAGGTTACATGGGTAACATTCAGTATGCGATCGTTCTTCAAGATCAAACTGCTGGCGCGACTCCTACTGGTTCTAACGATCCACGCGGTATCGAAGCTAACTCTTCTGATACTGATTACGTAACTCAAACAGCTGCGACTCTAGCTAATATCTCTGTGATCAATGGCGAAATTGCTGCTGGTCAGCCAGGTGTTCGTCTACGTGGCTCAGTAAATATGGACTTCGTAAACTCAGTTGTTGCTTCACATGAAGATAACGAAGGTTGTATCCGTATCGATGACTCTGATCATGATGCAAGTGATGCAACTGATAAGATTGATACTCCAGTAAACATTATTAATGTTATGGCTTCTGATTGTGGTACAAGTACGGAAGATGGTGCTCGTACTTACCCTAAATCTGACCCTGAAACTGAAACGGGTCTTGTTGAAGTTGTTGCTGTATTTGATGCTGCATGGGCGTTAACTAACAATGAAGCTACAGTTGCGGATACAACAGCTACTGCGACTGATAACGGTTCTGGCTTCGTATTCGACACAACTGATTATATTGGTGCGGTTGCTCCGGGTACTGCTGCGGCATCTGCTTGGTATGCTGGTTGGATTATTGATGGTTCTTTAGATCAATAATATCTAGCAAATATATGTAGATAGAAAACGGCACCTCATTAGGTGCCGTTTTTTTTGATATAAATAAATGTAATAAAGTTGTCACAAAGCATATTTTTCCTTTCCTACCCTAATTTTAACTTAATTAAGTCTTGTCATATTTTTGTAATAAATGTCGTTTAATAGCGCTGTCACAATATTTAAATAAATCTGAAAATAATCTGAAACCTAACTGTCATGTAATTATTTTGTCACAAACCAGGCGTATCTTCCTTCTCCATCATACAAACTCATTTTAATAGTTCTGGAAGTTGAGGTTTCGATTATGCCCTTAAGAATGAAAGTCAGTAGCCTTGTAGCTGCAATGATAACAGCCGGTGCCATGAGCACTGTATCCATGGTAAACGCAGCTAATTTAGATGATGCCTTAGTGAAAGGCGTAGACCGCATTGAGAGCGCTCAAAAAGCCCAAGGGACCATTGATAATATCGATAGTCAAACTCGTTCATCTGAACGTGAATATCGTGGTGTATTAAAAGAAGTTGAAGGCCTTAAAGTGTATATCGAGCAACTTAACAAACAGTTAAACGCGCAAGATATTGAGATGGTTCAAATTGAAGAAAGCATTCGCCAAGTAACTTTGATCGAACGTCAAATTACGCCGCTTATGTTACGTATGATTGAAGCCATTGATCAATTCGTTGAAATTGATGTTCCCTTCTTAAAGGAAGAGCGCACACAGCGAGTTGAAAAACTACAGGCTATGATGGGCCGTTCTGATGTCACAATCGCTGAAAAATACCGCAAGGTAATGGAAGCGTATCAAACAGAAATGGATTACGGTCGCACCATCGAATCTTATCGTGGTGAAACAGAAATCGCTGGCTCTATGCGTGAAGTGGACTTCCTTCGCACTGGTCGTGTGGCGCTTATGTATCAAACACTGGACGGTAAAGAGCTGGGTGTTTGGAATGCGAAAAAACAAACATTTGAAAACCTAGATCCAATTTACAAAAGTAATGTGCTGCAGGGTATTCGTATTGCCCGTGAACAAGCCGCACCTGGTTTGATTAAAATTCCAGTTTCTTCACCTATATTAGCAAAAACTGACCTAAATGGAGCAGCAAAATAATGAGCTCATTAATTAAACTGCGTACCTTGTTTGCGGCCAGCGCCATTACCTTAAGCAGTGCACTGTGTGTGGTGCTACCAGCACAAGCACAAGACGCTAGCCAAAATACTAAACTGAATATGGATGAGCTACTGACGCTTGTTAAAAAAGGTCAGGCTCGTGATAACAGTGAATTCGATTCACGTCTGAATCGTTTTAAAACCGCTAAATTCGATCAAGAACGTTTACTGGCGCAATCTAAAGCCGAGCGTTCACGCTTAGAAAATATAGGCGCGGAAAAAGAAATAAAATTTGGTGAAAACGAAGAAAAAATCTCGGCATCCCAAGAGCGTTTAACAAATCGTTTGGGTTCATTAAAAGAAATGTTTGGTGTGCTTCAGCAAGTAGCAGGCGACACCAAGGGTGTGTTTGAAGGTTCAGTAGTGAGCTCTCAAGTAGAAGGACGTGAAGCATTTCTAACCGATCTAATTCGTTTGGCAGGATCGTCTTCGGAACTACCATCCATTGAAAACCTAGAGCAGCTTTGGTTTGAAATGCAACGTGAGATGACCTTGTCTGGCGATGTGGCTCAATACAATGCCAATGTGGTTTTACCAACCGGTGAAACGGTAAATAAGCCGGTTATTCGTGTGGGTGGATTCAACGTTGTCGCTGAAGGCAACTACCTAGTATGGGATGTTGAAGCTAAAAAATTGGTTGAGCTAGATTCACAGCCAGGCAGCCGTTATAACGGACCAGCGTCCGATCTTGCAGAGGCAGAAGCGTCTGAGCTTTCTGAATTTTGGATGGATCCTTCTCGCGGTCAATTGTTAAAAATCATGGGTCAGACAGCAGGCTTAACAGAACGTATTCAGCAAGGTGGTGTTGTGGGTTACATCATTTTAGCCCTAGCCATAATCGGTGTTATTTTAGCTCTGGTTCGTATGGTGATTTTACAATCTGAAGGGGACCGCATTAAAAAGCAAATGTCAGATGATCAAGCTAATGGTAACAATGCACTAGGCCGTGTAATGCAGTCTTATGAAGCCAATAAAAACACCGATACAGAAACATTAGAGCTGCATTTAGGCGAAGCCATTTCAGCAGAAATTCCACGCCTTAGTCGTGGCATTAACTGGATCAAAATTATTTCGGTAGTGGCGCCTTTGTTGGGTCTACTGGGAACAGTAACCGGTATGATCGATGTATTTGAAACCATGTCTTTATTTGGCACAGGGGACCCTAAACTGATGGCCGGTGGTATTTCACAAGCCTTAATCACAACAGTATTGGGTCTTGTGGCTGCTATCCCATGTGTGTTCTTACATACCATGACCAATAACAAGAGCCGTGACTTGATACAAATTTTACAAGAGCGTGCAACGGGTATCTTGGCGCGTAAAGCGGAAGAACAACATTTTGCAAAGGCAGCCTAAGCCATGTTTTATGAAGCATTTGAGCAGGTGTATTTATTCACAGAGCGAGGAGGGGACGTTGTTCTTTCCATTCTGGGAATCATATTCTTGCTTTGGTTTTTCATAATAGAGCGCATTGCCTACTTTTCTTTTACACACAAACAAGTGGTTAAAGTGGCAGTGGCTGAATGGGAAGCCCGTAAAGAACGTATCAGTTGGGAAGCGCATCAAATTCGAGAGGATTTAGTTGCGCGAACCAAGATGGCACTAGAAACCAATTTTCGCACCATCAAAATGTTAGTGGGCCTATGCCCGTTATTTGGATTGCTGGGAACAGTAACCGGCATGATTGAAGTATTTGATGTGATGGCCTTTTTAGGAAACGGCAGCCCAAGAGCCATGGCTTCGGGAATATCAAAAGCCACCATTCCTACAATGGCCGGTATGGTTGGCGCGTTAACAGGGGTATTTGCACAATCTGTTATCCAGCGTCACATCAATCGCCAAAAATCTAACATTGAAGATAAATTGACGTTTGATCACTAGTTTTCGAATTGTGATCAACAAGAGGAATAAATTATGAGACGTGGATTTCAAAATCTAACGCCAGAAGCAGAAGAAGGTGAGATCGATATCACACCTATGCTTGATGTTGTATTCATCATGCTTATCTTCTTTATTGTGACAGCATCTTTTGTAAAAGAATCTGGCATTGAAGTTAACCGACCTGATGCCAGCACATCAGCGGCTAAACCTCGTGCAAACATACTGATTGCGATTAGTGATATGGGCGAAATTTGGATCAACAAACGCAAGGTTGAAGTGAGCCAAGTGCGAGCCAACATCGAACGACTGCATGCAGAAAATCCGCAAGGCACGGTAGTGGTACAGGCTGATGAAGAAGCCAGAACCAAAACCTTGGTAGCGGTAATGGATGCGGCCCGAGCAGCCGGTGTGTATGACGTTTCACTGGCCACAGAGGCACCTTAACATGGCTAACGTTTCTCATGGTGCAGCGCCTCGTTATGGTATGGCCATTGCCGCTGCCATTGCGGTGACGTTTGCCGTAGGCCTTATGATGCAAGGTTTGATTTCATCAAGCGGTTCTGTCACTGAAGAAAATGACTTTGGCCGACTGGTTGAGTTTGTTCATGTGCAACAAGATGACGACATTCAAACCAAAAGTCGTAAACCGAATAAACCCCCGGTGGCACCCAAAGAGCCACCAAAACCTGAAATGGCCAAACCAAACTTTGATGCAGCTGACAACAGCATGGACATTGGTGCCTTAGATATTGGCGGTGATTTAAATGTGGATGCCGGCTTAGGCGGTGGCAGTGGTGATGGGGAGTACCTTCCTATTGTTAAGGTTGCTCCGCAATATCCACGTCGCGCTGCACAAAAAGGCATCGAAGGTTATGTGGTGGTGGAGTTTACCGTGAGCAAGTTGGGCACGGTTATCAACCCTAAAGTGATTGAAGCGGCTCCACCTAATATTTTTAATCGTGCTGCTCTAAGCGCTGCAAAAAAATTCAAGTACAAGCCTAAAGTTGAAAATGGCAAAGCCATTGAAGTATCGGGTATACGCAACATTATTCGCTTTGAACTTGATAAAAGCAGCAAGAAGCGATGAGGATACTTCATATGAAAAATCTTAATCTTAGTCCTGTGTTAATGTGCATTCTTTCAGCGTGTATGGTGTTTACTGCAACGTCTGTGACACCGTTAACGGTGTCCAGTGTGCAGGCCCAAAGCCAAGCGGAAGAAAAAGATCAAGCACAGCAACAAGTAAAGAAAAAACGTAAAGTTCGTCGTGCACAAACCATGCGCCCTAAAATATTCAAAAAATTGGATAAGGCCCGTGAACTAGCCGATAACAAACAATACGATGAAGCATTAGCTTCACTAAAAGCCATGGAGAAAATTCGTCGTAATAGTTACGAAACAGCTATGACCTGGAATATGGTGGCTTATGTTGAGTTTAATCGTGAAAACTACGATGCAGCGGTTGTTGCCTACCGTGAAGTACTTAAAACGAAAAAGTTGCCTGAAAGCTTAGAGCAAACGACGCTTTACAGTATTGCTAAGTTGTACCTAGTACAAGAGCAATACAAAAAGGCGTTAGTCTCTTTAAACGAATGGTTTGGCGTTGTTTCAGGTTCTTCACAAAAGATTGGCCCTGAGTCTTACGTTTTACGTGCTCAAATGCATTATCAGTTAGAAAATTATGATGCTGCATTACCAGATGTGAAAAAAGCGATTTCTTTGGTTCGTGAACAAAAGAAACAACCGCGTGAAAACTGGTTATTGGTAGAACGAGCTGTTTATTACCAAAACAAAGACTTTAAATCCATGGAGCGCTGCCTGAAGGATTTGATCGCTCTATACCCTAAACCTCAATATTGGGTGCAATTAAGTGCCGTATATAACGAGTTAGGCAAGCCTGAGAAAGAGTTGTCTGTTTTAGAAACCGCTTACGAGCAAGCGCTATTAGGCAAAGAGTCTCAAGTGGTCAGTCTAGCGCAAGCCATGCTGACACTTGAAGTGCCGTATAAGTCGGCTCAAGTTATGCTTAAAGGCTTGAAAGAAGGCGTAGTGGAAGAGAACGGTAAAAACCTTTCCTTATTAGGCGACGCGCTAATGATTGCAAAAGAATATGAGCAAGCCATTACCGTTATGACTCAAGCGGCCGGTTTCACGCAAGCTGGTAAAGATTATTACAAGCTAGCGCAAATTCATACCGAGCGCCAAGAATGGAAACTGGCTTTGAGTAGTGTGAAAAAAGCCATAATTGATGAAGAGTTTACTCAAGAAGCCAATGCACAGGTTTTAAAAGGCTTAGTATTGTTTAACCTTGAAAAACTAACAGAAGCTAAAGACGCGTTTACAGCGGCCAAAGCATTTGAGAAAACCGAAAAAGCAGCCAACCAATGGTTAGCGTTTATTGAAGGTGAAGTGAAACGCCGTGCATATATGGCGCAGGCACAATAGCTTATAAAGGATTAATAACTAAAATCAAAAGATGGCAGCCATAGGCGTCAACGTCAAAAATAAAAATATAGCCGATAAGAGACATCTTATCGGTTTTTTTGTCTTTAAAATTTATAATTAGGAGTATCCTAGCGGTTGACTGGATGACCAGGGGTAAGTAATGCTTTCATGTAATGGTTTATACGAAGTACTTACTGAAAATTGTAGTTAGACTAGAGCTCGCTAGTTGCTGTTTATTGTCCGTGGGTTTGTATGTTCAGAAACACTCAAAATGGCCTTCATAGTACAGCCACTTGGAGTAAAGAGTATTAAGATTACTTCTGTTTAATTATTAACATATTTGGCAGGGTCATTAAGTTAGGATTACTTGGTTAAGGTGTATTAAGGGAAATGCGCTCTTATTAATAGGTTAAGAGCGTATTTTTATTAATCAGGTGTCACTAAACCTGTTGCGTGTGTGATGATATGAAATATGACATTCTGTTCATTCACGCCGGATACAAGGTGAGCACCGGGCCCTGTTGCATAAATTCCCACATCTTCACCGCCATGGGTTTCACTTTCGCGGGGGATTAACGCCTCTTGATGATAACCCGGTTGTGTCGTATCAATGTTAGAAATGTCTTTACGTCCTAAGTTCAACGGATGCTCATCCACCGCGTCTGCATCGGTTTCATGGGCAAGATCATGCATGCCACGGCCATTCATATAACCCAATGTTGTGTAGGGTAGTCCATCTTGCATAATTGTGGGTTCAGTACTGTTCACCGCAATCACTTTGCCTAGAATATTATTCCCGCGCTTAGGGTAACCCGCCATGGTCATCACGTGGCTATGATCAGCCGTTACAATGATTAATGTTTCTTCAGGATTTACCATTTGTTGTGCTTGTTTTACGGCATTGGATAATTCAATGGTATCGTGAAGGGCGTTATAGGCATTACCGGCATGATGGCTGTGATCAATGCGGCCTGCTTCCACCATTAAGAAAAAACCTTCTTCATTTTGTTTCAGTTTTTTAATTGCCATGGTGGTCATGTCCGTTAATGTGGGCTCGCCTAAGGCGTCATTGCTTCTATCTTGGTGGTAACGCATATGCGAGGAGTTGAACAAACCCATTAGGTGAGTGGCCTGTTTTGGATCCATATTTTTAAATTCAGTTTCACTGTTTACATACTGGCCATTAGGGTAGGTGTTTTTCCATTCATTAATAAGGTGGCGGCCGTCCTTACGTTTGCCTTCTATCTTTTCGCTATTAGGGCTTTCGATATTATGTTGCTGCTCAGCGGGCAAAAAGTTTCGTCGGCCACCGCCAAATACGACTTCAATGCCATTGGCTTTATGGTTTGGGTAGCGAGCCACTAAATTTTTATCAAACTCAATTAACTGGCGTGCAATATCGTGGCAATCTTTTTCAGTGTCGGGAACATCACTGTCACTTTCCCAGTTTCGGCTGGCGGCCCGAGAAAACGTCGCGGCGGGGGTAGCGTGGGTGATACGTGCAGTGGAAACCACCCCTGTGGACATGCCGGCCAATTCGGCGAATTCTAATGCCGTCACTAATTCGTGACCTTTACCACTGGCGCAGTTGCTTTTTTCAACGGCTTGGGCGATGGATATAATTCCCGCATCGGTTTTCACCCCTGTCATCATGGCGGTCATGGTGCCGGCGGAATCGGGCGTTTGTTGATCTGTATTATAGGTTTTTGATAGTCCTGAAAATGGAAACCTTTCAAAACTTAAATAATTTTCTTCACCGGATTGGCCTTTTAATTGCCCTTCTAATATACGGGATGCAGTTAGGGTACTGATGCCCATGCCATCACCCACAAATAGAATGACATTTTTTGCTTTACCATGGCTGACCAATGGAAAGAAAGCTTTTTTGGTTTGTATTGACGCACGACCATCAGAATACCAGGTATTTTTCACTTGATTTTGTGGTGGGGGTTGACTGGCGCGCTCGAGAGCGCAAGCGCTTAAGGCTAATGATATTAGCCCTAAACTTGAAAGTTTGAATAATCTACAAGTTTTTATGGCGTGATTCATTTATATTTCCGAATAAGTAAAAGCAGAATACCTGAAGCAAGTTGACTACTTTCAACTCACGTCAGGTATTACGGATATTATGAGTGATTCATTAAACTATTATTTGCAACGTCATTTATAGTTTGAGTATTTTTTCAATGGATTCCCACGATACTAATTTGAAATTTTGGTTTTGCATTGGCATTAGGTTTCGACCGTCTTGCACAACTAACATACCTTTAGGGTAATCATTCCCAAAGTTTACAGAACTTACGGTTAATCCATCCGTTTCGGATGCCCCATCGACTCCCAACTCTGCATTCAAACCCACACGGAAACGGCCAAGGTATTGATAGGGTGCTTTAGCCTCAAATAATACATAGCTGTCGTTACCCTGACTGGACACAACTAAAATATTCTTTGTGTCTGTTTGATAAAGCTCCATACCCTCGATATCGGCTTTTAGCTCGTGGCCAATCTCTGCAACCATTTCCATTTTAATATCATCATTGGGTTCGGCACCCAGTGCCCATACGGCTTTGTTTTCTTCTCCTACAAACAATTTGTGTTGAGTTTCATCTGCGGTACAGCCTTCGGGTTGACTATCAACAGCAAAGCTACGCACTAAGCCTCCTTGCCAGCCTTGTGCACTGTCAGTGATTTCCCACTGTTCATATCGACCGTCTTGATCATTGATGTACACATACATGCGGTTAGATTTTCCTTTATACATGCATAAGCCGTATACATTATTTAACCCAGTTGTGATTTCATTTGCTGTGTTTACAAGCCCGGTTTCAGGATGAATATGGAATAGGGCAATGGCGTCTCGATCCCGTTGACTTGCCGCGGCAATGTCTGCAGGTTTTCCATTTAAGGTAAAACCTTGTCGAACATCCACATTGTTAACACGATCTACAAGCAGCTCTTGTAATTGTGAACCAGCAAGGTCATAAACGTATAGCCCTCGTTTTTTATTGGTGCCAATGATACGGCTGTCTTTCGCGTGCGTTTTATTCACCCAAATCGCAGGGTCATCGGCGGCATCACCTTGATTGATAACAGGTTGAGTTTCGCCAGTGGCTGGTACATTCATAATGGCGTTGCTTGTGTTTTTTGCATTAGGAATGGGTAACTCAATCTGAATCAAACCACCGCTTTTATCATCTAGAGCGGTTAGGATCTTTGTTCCAGACATGGTTACAACTGAAGCCGCTAGATTTTCTAATTCAACATGTGAGTTCAACTCATATAGGGAGCCGTCCAACAAAGCATCATTATGAATTTGTTTTGTGTGAATCCATGCTGTGCCCACTTCTGCAATCAATAATGTGTCATTGATTACGGCCAATGGTCCTGAGTTTTCTTTAAGTGCGCCATAGGGTGACACTAGGTCAACAACAGCGCGAGAGACTTGGCTTTCGGCGCGGGCAGAATAGCGCCATACACCGATGTTTTCTTCGCTGACAAACAATTGGTCTGTGTCGTTATGTACGGCGCAATATTCAGAACCTGGAGGCAATGGAAATGTGCGTAGGGTTTCCAATTTAATACTGTTACCGGCTTCACGAATTAAAACCTGATGGGCAATTGATGACTCATCCATTAAAAATGCTTGCAGCGCACCGCCTTTGGCTTGGTATAAACACATGCCTTCCAGTGGCTGGCTGATTTTTTCACCTTGTTTAATGCTAAGTGTTTCATTGTTACGGATTAGGGTGGGCTTGGCATGTTCATCAATGGTAAATACAAATGTGCCTTTTTCATCTTTACCATGGTCTAAATATTCAGCCATCATGGGTATGCTTTGAATGGATTGACCTGCTTTATTACTCACTTGAATATTAGATTCAGGGCCATAATGCAGCCAGCTATTTTTACTTAACTGAATCCCATGCTCACCAGAAAGCGATAAAACGTCGCTTGATAGGCTGTGTATTTTGTTGTCTGTCGTTGAAAGATCACAGCCTGCTAATAATGAAAGCTGGGCGATCATGGCTGTTGTTAAAATTGTACGTAATGTTTTCATATTTCCACCAAAGGGGCCGCAGCCCCCACATTAAACGGTTCACTAAAAGTTATTGAAGGTCAGGCCGATACGGTAAGTAGGGCCATACTCTTCATACTGCGCATTTAGCGCTTCATCTCCTTGGTAGGTGTAATAAGGTTCATCTGTGATGTTTGAGATTTCAAAAGTCACTTTTAGGTTATCCATCGCATTGTAAGCGGTGCTGAAATCCAGCTGCGTTTGTGACGCTTGGTATACATCTTCTTCTTTGCTTTCTATGTCGTTTACTTCTAATAAGTATTTAGATTTATAGTTGGCTGCAAGTCGAAGCATAAGCTTGTCTTTTTCATAACCTACAATGAAGTTACCGGTGACATCCGATTGGTTCGGCAAAGAAATCTCACGGGTTGTATCCGCTAAACTAATGTTGGCTTTAGACTCACTTACTGCGGCATTAACCCCAATTAAAATGCCATTAAACGGGCTTGGCAGCATTGAGAATTTCTGAGAATAAGCCAGTTCTAAACCTGCTAGCGTAGCGGTCTCGCCATTGGCATAGGTAGTCACTTCATTACCTGAATCCATAATTTCAGTTTCATATGGGAAGTGTTTAATGTCTTTCTGGAAATAAAATGCGGATAACACACCAGCATTGCCAGTGAAGTGCTCAATACCTATGTCTAAGTTTTCAGACTCCATTGCTTTAAGCAGAGTATTACCACGTTCGATTTCATCACCGTCTACCTTGGTGCCTGGCGATAGCTGTTCAAAGGTTGGGCGAACAACTGCACTGGTATAGGCAAAGCGAGCTTGAGTATTGTCTGCTAGCTCATGCTTTATGTGCAGTGAAGGCAAAAGGTGGTTGTAATCGTTTTTAGAGTTGGTGGCTGAAATAGAATCGTCAGAGGCATCAAATTGAAACCCTGAGAACGATTGTTGGGTATCTTCATAACGAAAACCCGCAACTACTCGTGTACTTTCAAAGTCTACTCGGCCCATTAAATAAGCGGACTGTACGTCTTCGCTGATTTCAAAATCCCCAGTAGCGGATTCTTCAGCATCTAATTCCCCAGCACTGAAATCAATGGCTTGACGCACCCTATCTGCTTCAATGTTTGGACCAAAGTTTCCTAGTGCATAATCGGCATTGCCACTTGAGAAATTATCGAGCGTTAAATTATTTGTATTGAAATCTTCAAAAATGGTGACGTCTTGTTCTTGTTTTTTGGTGCGCTCAATGGACTTGGCGCCAAACTTTACCATGGCTGGGTTGTCATTGAAGTAAAGATCTTTTGTAATATCAAGCTTATAACTTGTTTGAGTGTCTTCTGTTAATGCTTTTTCGTATTCAATTTCTGTTAATGCAAAGTTACTTGCATCTAAGAAGTCACTGCCAGCGTTAAGATTCGGTTGGCGGCTATCACTAAAGCTAAGATCTGTTATGTCATCATCGGCTTCAAACACTGCACCGCTGATACCTCCAGGCTCGTTTTCTTCGGCTTTACTGTAACCAACAGCATATTCAATGATCCAGTCGTCAATAAAGTGCTCACCACCTAATGTGGTGGATAAGATAGTCTGGGTTTCTTTACGGTCTTTTAATTCTCGTTTAACTTCTGCGTCGCTTGTTTCCCCTTCAGCGATTGCATCGCTAAATTCCACTACATTAGCTAAGCGTTGTTCGTCATCAGAGAATTCACTGTATAAAGTACGAAGAAATATGCTGTTATTTAGATCGAACTCATAATCTAAGTTTAATGCCGCACCGATGCGTTCACGTTCTAGTGTGTAGTCTCTTTGTTCTAGCTCTTCTAATTTATCACCGTCCCATTTTGCGCCGGTTTCAATGTTATCAGAACCAAATTTACGGTTATCATAACTGATGGCTGTGGCCAAACCTAAGCGGTGACCATTGTCGAAATCAAACGTATTGCCGCCGCTTGTGGAAATAGAAGGGCTGGTTTCGCTGGTGTTTGAATTATAAGATGCGGCACTGCTGACGCTGTAGAACGCACCTTCTCGGTCAAGAGCAGACAAGCTTTCTATTTCAATGCTGCCACCAATGGCATTGGCATCCATATCCGGTGTCAGTGCTTTTGTTACTACCATAGAGCTAATTAAACCCGCTGGAATCACATCAAGTGCCACTGCGCGCCGGCCAGCTTCTGGTGCTGGTAGCTGAGTGCCGTTTACTGTGACTGCATTTAAATCTGGGCTAATGCCGCGTATGCGAACAAAGCGTCCTTCGCCTTGATCACGTTCGATTGAAATACCTGCAATTCGTTGCAAAGCTTCCGCTGCATTTAAATCGGGTAATTGGCCAATGGCATCGGCGTTAATTGCGCTGATCATATTGTCTGAATGGCGCTGGCGATCAAGTGCTCTTTGCATTTGTGCCGCTTGGCCTATGACGACGATTTCTTCCATTGTGTCATTGCTAGTATTGATCACAATGTCAGACCGGGTCACTTGATCATCAGTGATTGTGACTTGTTCTTTATGGATTACTTGATCACCTAGGGTCACCACAAGCTCGTAAGTGCCTGCTTTTAATTGAGGCAGGCGAAAGGCCCCTTTGTTATTAACCAATACTTCACGGTTAAGGTCTTCAATGCTGATTACGATGCCATTAATCGGGTTTTTGTTGCTGGCATCTAATGCGCGCCCTTCAAAGGTACCGTCAGCGTGTGAAAATACTGTAGCCGTTGCCAAGGCGATGGCACAGCTGAGTTTATTGAGTTTAAGCATGTTTATAGTTCATAAATTGAATAAGATGTGGCTACCATAAAAATACCGTGTGACATATCTGTGACAAAGATTTGAACTAACCAGTCCAGAGATTGGTATTGCATGATAAATGAACAGGTTTGATCTTATATGACCTAAAAAAACTATGGGACCATTGACTTAGGCTCCGTTCTTCATGGGGTCTTCTAAATTAACAGCCGAAATATAGGTTTTTTTTAATTTTTTGCCACATTTAGGTGAGCTGATATTACCCCCTAGTTATGACTGTAATATTTCCTTGTCTGTAAAAAAACTGTCATATTTTAATGTTATTTCATTAGTTACATATATTCATTGGTAAGCCTCATGTTGTCTTCACTTAAGCATCACAAACATAAAATCTGGTTTCTCATTTTGTTAATGGCTTCTGTGTTTTTTATTAACCTTGTTAAGGGGGATGTTAAGTCTTTAATCGAGATTGATTGGCTAGATGTTATGGGTGAGGGGGGCAGTGCTTTTGCTATGGCATTGTGGATTGTATTTATATGGGGAAGTAGGCCCTTAGGCCGAGTGACTAATCTGCTTAGTTTAGGTTTAGGCTTTATGCTGCTGGCGTTCTGGCAGGACGCATTGGATGAATTCATTCGTGTGCCCAGTGAGCAAATGTGGGATCAAGGGGTGGAATCAATTGCAATGCCTTTAGGCATTGTGTTGTTAACTTATGGTTTATATCATTGGCATCAAGAGCAAATTTCAATCAATAAACAATTAAGAAAACGAGAGCAGTTTTATAGAGAACATTTATCCGTTGATAATTTAACGAATTTAGGTCGAGTGGATTTTTTAAAAAACCAGCTGGATCGTTTGCTGTTAAATCCCATAAGTGCCCCTGTTTCATTATTGATTATTGACGTTGCAAACTTTAATCGTATTAACAGGTTGTTTGGTATTAAGGAGGGCGATCGATACCTTCATGATTTAAGCGAATTACTTATTTTAAATTCAAGACGACAGGACTTAGTGTGCCGCTATGCGGGGGATCGATTTGCTATTGTATTGCCGGATACAGATTCCACTAAAGCCAGTGAGGTTGCAGCTGAACTTAAAATGGCAGTGAAAAGTTTTGCTTTTAAAGTTTCTCAATCTGACCTTACTCAATATCAGGAAGTATTCATTGGTGAAGCGACCAGTGCCAATACCGGCAGCAAAAATATGATTCATTTGGCGAATGAATCATTGATAAAAAATAAGCCATTAAAACGAGTTGCTTGAAAATGGACGTTCGTCGCAGGGTTGATTGGTTTGAAAATGATACTCGTATTTATCCTGCGCATTTTCATGCGTCAAATTTAATGGATATTCTGTTATATCGTGACATTAGTAGTCATTACTTTCTGAAAAAAACCTGTTTGTATTATGATGATATTTCCGCCGGTGGAGTATTTTTAAATGCCGATCAGTTTTGTCAAATAATTGAAAACTCACAAAATCTGTATGGCAGTTCTGAATTAAGTTTTCGCTGGGGGCACGGTTTATTTCCAGGTCATTTTGATGGTTTTAGTCAGTTATTAAGTCACAGTCAAACACTGGATGAGTTATTGCTTAATTTTTGTATCTATCCTCAATTAACACCCATGATGACGCTTAAGCGATGGGAGGATGAAAAAACAGTATACTTTCAATGGAGCGATTCAATCGGAGTTGGTAAACAGCACTCATTTTTAGTTGAAGCTTATACAACGGGCATTATTTCATTGGTTAATTGGCTTTTTGAAGAAAAACTGCCGTGGCGATTTTGTTTTTCTGGTGGTAAACCAAAATATATAGAAGAATATGAGGTTAACTTAGGACCTGATATCCAATTTGATTTGGGGGTTGATATGATAATGATTAATCGTGATTTATTAGATCGTAAAATTCCTCAAATAAATAAGAAGTCTGGTTCTCTAGCGGCCAAAAAAATTGCTAAGCAACAGTGTGATAAAGAATCTTCATACTTGAGTTCTGGGTTTGTTCAAAGTGTATTGTACTTTCAAAGTTCACGTTTTCCAAATAGTTTCAATTTAAGTGAAATGGCTGATTTATTTGAAATGAGCCCTGCTACTTTCAAAAGGAAGCTATCCAAACATAATTTCAGCTTCCAGAGAGTTCAGGATTTGGCTCGTTTGAATGCTAGTATTCAGTTGATCCAGAAGAAAGGATTAAAAAACCTTGAACTTGCGGACTACTGGGAGATTAAGGATGTGAATAACTTTAGGCGAGCGTTTAAGCGTTGGTGCGGTATGACACCTTCAGAATTTAGGGCACGTATGGCATAAGTAATAATTAATCCATTTTTATCAAAACAATACATCCTTTTTTTGAGTTTAAAATATTTTTTAATAAAAATTTACCCAATGACTTTACTTACTTTATTCAATAATTTCAGCTAGCTTAAATCAGAAATATTTATGAGTGACTTGTGTGGTTATGCATCAAGATAGAGGATAATAATATGTTAAAGCGGTTTGTCGTTTATTTTTTACCGCCCGCTCTATGAAACTTTTGAGCTAATTCCCCCGAAAATTTAATCATGTCTTCAAGTTCAACGGGCGCGGTTACAGATAATACTGATATTTGGTATAGCTTTGCTCTTTCAGAAACACTATAAAACTTAATTATTATCCGGTCACAAGCCCGGTTTTAATAGAGCAAGTAAAACACCGTTTTATTAAACCATGCTGCTGAAATATCTGCTGTTAGGTAAGAAGGCTTAAAATAATTCAATATCTCCGTCATCTTCGTTTTCACGAGTTCTGGCATTCTCTTCGGCCAATACAAGATCTTTTAAAACTATTAACTCTTCATCATTTAGCTTACTGATTTCGATATGTTGAAAGGTGCGTTTTAATGCTTGGTCTGATTGAAAGCATGTCTGATGAGCAGCCCCTTCACCAGGGACTGTCATACCACTGCTGCCATACACCTGCCTATTGTAATACAAACACTTCATACATGACCGTCGAGAACAGTATTTATAATATTAGTATAGAAAAGCTTGAATGGATGGCTATCTGGAATGGAAGATACTGCCCAAATGAGGGTGTTTGGGCAGGTTTTGCCTAGGTGGTGAAGGGAGTCACCTGAGCCTATTTAAACTCCAGTAATAAATTAAGCCAGAGCTGTATATTTAACTTTTTTAGCGCCCGCCCTATGAACTTTCTGAGCAAGCTCGCCTGAGAACTTCACAATGCGTTCAAGTGCAATGGGCTTGATATTAAACACTGCGTATTTTCCACCTAGCGCGCCAGGCTCTAGCATGTGGTATTTAAAGCCTTCTTCTAGTGGGCCAAATTTTTCAGAGGCTTTTTGCACCATGACTTCCATGAACCAGTCTTGGTTAAACTCTTCATCTTTTACCAGTTCGTTGTAATCCGCATCGTCATCGGCAACCACTTCGCAATAAAGGTCTTCTGGGCATAGGCGCCAGTACATGCCTTCTAGGTCTTTGATGATCAGGTTGCCAAATTCGTTTTCAGCAATGACTTTTTCAGGGGTAATGCCTACCCAGCCCCAAGCGGCGGTAACAGTATCAAGTATGCTCATAATAATTGGGCCTTTTGGTTTGACTGACTTATTGGTTAATTTTAGTGGCGGGCATTATAGCCACAAGCCAAGGGAGATAAAGGATCTATTTGTTATATAGGGTGTTTTTAGGACTTTATTGAGTTGAAAATAACATCACCAATATTTACAAAGCTACATGGCTCGCGAAAGCCCATATTTTATAATTAAACTGTTTTATAGGGCCCGTGCACACCAGACAATCTTGCCCACTACAGGGTTAAATTCTAATGTGGATAGATCCAATAACCAATCTTGGTATTGCTCATTATCACTGATGACCTCAAGCTGGTGCTCACCCTGCTGCTTTAAGCGTTTAGCCATCAAACCTTGCTCGGTTTGAAGCAGGTACAAGCTATGACTGCTGACATTCTTTTTGCTCATATCTACCAGTACGTTATCACCATCAAATAAGGTCGGCTCCATGCTGTCACCACGAATGCTGACAAACACCAATTGCTGGCTCGATACCCCAAGCTGACGAGATAACCAGTGCTTGTTAAATGCAAAATAATCACTAATGTCTTCGGCGACTACTTCGGCCCCAAAACCCGCACTGGCGTGTACATCAAACATGGGGGCATAAACCAAGTCATCGGCTTTACTGGATAAGCCTGACATCTCCCCAGTAGCCCCTTCGGCTTGATCGCCTGTTAATAGCCAGTTTAGGTCAATGCGGAATTCGTCATATAAATGCTGCACGTAAGCCATGGAAGGGCGACTGGAACCACGGCAAATTTTATAGATATGAGAGGCCGATTTACCGGTTAATTCAGCAAAGGCTTTTTTATTGCCCGAACTGAGTTGATCAACTATTAACTGGAAGCGCCGTGCGAGAGAATTGGACATAAATAGTGAAATGGTAGCGAAAATGTAAGGGTGGCGGATTATACCCAGCTTTTTCACCTGTAGGGGGTTATGTTTATTTTAAATATTTCAAAGAATCATCGGTGTAAAATCAATCATGTAATCGAGCAGTGCCTATTGTTCATTCCTGGTCGTATGGCAAAGGTCAGTGTTTTGATGAATCGATGTCTTCTAAGCCTAGTTGAGTGGGTGATGGACCGAGATGTCAGGCTGGTTCAAGTTAAACGGCAATGAGTGCACCGTTATCACTTATAAGCTACGAGCAACGTTTAAATAAGAGATTGATTCGTATTCTACGAACAGTAAGTTACATGCAGTAGGGCTTGTGGCGCCCCCCGACGGAGTTATATTATGGTGCCTATTAGAATAATTACCCTGAGTTGTATATGTTTGCCGCAGACCCTGCTGTATCTGGTCCTAATGTTCGAGTTGAAAGTACAAAGCCTTTGTTAGCCGTTGTAGGCGCAGGGCTAGCTGGGTTAAGCGCTGCGTGGTTACTAAAAGACAAATACAATGTCACCTTGTTTGAATTGCATGAAAAAGCCGGTATGGGGGTGTTTACCTCGGATTACCATAGTAACGGCATCAGCACTCGAATCGACATCCCTCTTAGAATTTTTACCAAGGGGTATTACCCTCAACTGTTCGCTCTGTATAAATATTTAGATCTTGAAATGGAAGAAAGTGATCATTCCAGTGTTTATCAAACACTGGATCGTAATACAGGGGTCGTGACGCCTTTTTTTCAATATAACAATTTTAAATTGTTAGGGCGGTCAGTGAATTATTTAAGCCGAAACAGTTTGAACATGGCGTCCTTCAAATTGGCTGCTGCCCAGTTATCATTTTTCAAAAAAATTAAAAGTGATCACGTAGAATTAAAAGACAATCTTAAGTTAATAACGTTTAAAACGTATTTGTCGATTAATCGCTTTAATCATGACTTTATATACACACTTTTATTGCCCGCACTGTCAGTAACCTGCACCTGTGACTACGAAGGCATTTTGGAGTACCCCGCTGATTTAATTTTGGGATATTTAACCTGCGGTGTTATGGATGATGGCATTGTTAGAGCGAAGCAGGGTGTCGATGGCATTATTCCCAAAATCACAAGTGGTTATCAAGTACTGTGCAACGAAGAAGTACTGGGCGTGATGTCATTGGATGATGGTGCTTCAAAACTGACCAGTTTAAATCGTACGTCGGGTAATATTACGGATTATGAATTTGATAAAGTGGTTATTGCCACGCAAGCCAATATTGCACAGAAAATTTTAGCCAATGGTTGTGATGCTGATTCAATTCAGTTCGAACAATCCAATCTTTTGAGCGCTATTCCAATGCAGTCATCTTCAATGATTCTGCATACCGATACCGATATTGTGTATAACCAGCAGCAAGCGGCACCTGTGAGTTATATTGTTGATCAAGCTTTACCAAGGCCTTCTACCTCGGTGGATTTAACCAAAGCATTCAGCACCTATCAATTACAGCAGCCCGTATTTCAAACATGGAATGCATTAAAAAATCCTAAACCAGAACATATTATCAGTGAGCAATCCTTTACGCGCCCACTTGTGTCGCTAGAAAGCCGAGATGCGGTTTTACAGCTGCAGCGATTGAATCAACAAAGCCATATAAAAATTTGTGGTTCGTTCATGGCTAATAAAATTCCATTACTTGATGCGGCGGTTGAGTCGTCTGTGGAAATAGCACGGCAATTAGGTGCAAGCATTCCATGGCAGAATGAAAGTGATTCTTTTATGACAAGCGCTATGAATGAAAAAGCCTAATGGTAAAAGATAAAAACTCGGTCAGTCATCAGGACTTTTATGACCTAGAAGACCTTCAATTGAACATTGACCCTATTAGCAATCAACGGCTAACCAGTTGGGGAAACCTCGGGTATTGGAAGCAGAATCGCTCTGATGAAATAACTAAGCTGACGTATCCTAAGGCATGTGAGCAGCTGGCCATTCAATTAGCGCAGTGTGCAACATTGGATCAGTTGCCGGATACTCATGTGGTGCTTGATACGGGCTTTGGCTGTGGTGATCAATTGGCTGTCTGGCACGCAGAATATTCAGTGAATTGTCTTTATGGAATCAACTATTCGCAATCCCAGACAGAGTTTGCCCTGCATGCATTAAACAAGGCCGGTATAGCAGGGTTTACCCTTAAGCAAGGTGACTGTTGTGAGGCTAGCTCATGGCATGATATCCCCAAGCCCATTGATCGAATCATAGCCTTAGATTGTGTGTATCATTTTCAGAATAAACCGCAATATCTAAACCATTGCGCAAAGTACTTAGCGTCAGATGGTGTATTGGCGATCAGCGATCTGCAGTTAACAAAGCCATTAACCAACCCCTTGCATAAACTCATGCTCAGATTGATCTGTAAGTTATCTCATATTCCATTTTCTAACCTCATGACACAGGAAGATGCGAGCGCTGATTTATTAATAAGAGGGCTTAAACTAGATCAGGTGAAGGATGTTACAGATGCCGTTTTCCTGCCATTTGGAGATTGGTTATCAGAGCATATTAAGCTGGTTAAAAATGTAGGTGTAACTGATCAAAAATTGAGCTGGTTTAAGTACGAATCCACAGCGAAATTTTTACGTTGGGCTTATCGTCATCAAATTTTGAGCTACCGCCTACTTCAAATCCGAAAAGCGTAATTATTGGAATTTCCTCGGACTTGCTAAATATTGATCAGGTCTGTTCAAATTACCAACAACACATTGATTTATATCAAAATAAAGTTGATTGTTTTGCCCTGAGCGGCTATTTTCCACACTGTACGTAATTCATTAAAAATACCTGATAAATAAGGACTTTCCTTATGAAATTGGGAATCTTAAAGAGAGGAATGTTATGGAAATTATGACACTTGTAGATATGGTATCCCGTTGGGGTCACTTATTATTCGGTATGACTTGGATCGGTCTTTTATACTACTTTAACTTCATTCAAGGTGGCTACTTTAAAGCAGCGACTCCTGAAGCACTTAAAGATGCTAAAGCTAAGCTAGCTCCTGAAGCACTTTGGTGGTTCCGTTGGGGCGCTATGGGTACATTCCTTACTGGTTTGATCCTGCTTGTTGGTATGGTTAAGAAAGATGTACTAAACGATTACATCATCTTAGGTGCTACCATGGGTACACTTATGTTCTTAAACGTTTGGTTGATCATCTGGCCAAACCAAAAAATCGCTTTAGGCATGGCTGAAGGCGACGGTCCAACAGCTGCTGGTAAAGCACTTTTGGCTTCTCGTACTAACACTTTGTTCTCTGGTCCAATGGCATTCATGATGCTTTCAGGTGCTCACTTAGGTACTTGGGGTTACGGAACAGGTTCAACAGCATTGATGGTTGCTCTAGCAATTATTGCTCTTCTAGAGATTAATGCGATTAAAGGCAAAATGGGTCCAATCACTACCGTTCGCGGTGTAATTGTTCACAGCCTTGTATTAACAGCTGTAATCGTTGCTATTCTTGAGTTCTTAAAATAAGACTTAAGTAAGCTTCTAAAAAAGGCCATTCGCAAAAGCGGGTGGCCTTTTTTTATGGACAAAATATTAGTTAAGGTCCACAGCGATGACTGTGGTCAATATATTGATTAGGGTTTCACTTAAAACTGGATTGCGACTCGTTACAAACCAACGGCATGTAAGACTAAGTTGATTTCCAGGTTCTTAATCAAACCCTAATGTAGCCTTCATGCTTTTGTAATGCGCAGCCAAATCATAAAAGGCAGCTTTCTTTTTACCGGTTTCCGAGACAAGGCCTTTGCGATTCCAGTAGTCTTGAAAAGCATCATTTAACCGGTAAGGTGAGCGAAAGTCCTTTAGCACCCAAGGCGACATACCCACAAGATCAGGCATGTTCTTCATTAATTCAAATTGACTTTGATAAACCGCTTGCTGCAGTTGCTCTGACCAGATGTCTTTTTTGGTGGCATGGAATCCTTGTTTGGCACCGGCACCAAACTCACTCAGAATAATGGGCTTATTAAAGTTAGATTTAATGATCACGTTTTTCATTTCTTTTAACATGGCGCTGCGAAATTCTTCTTCGGTTACGTCCCAATCAGATTCAGCCATCACTCGAACTGCCACCGCAGAGACATACCAGCCTAGGTATTCGTTGTAGCCCAGTACATCAACAATGTCACCTAGGGGATCATCCAGAACAATGGTGACAGGGTCAGGGCTTGGTAATAATCCCACTAAACTGCCATTTCGGCCGTTCTCTTTCAGCACTATTTTCCCTACGTTTTCAGCGACTAATTTCATCTCATCTTTACGCCCAAATAAGGCAGATGTAATAAGGCGGCTGCTGTCCTGTTGGCGAACATGCTTGGCCAGCTCAGCTAAAAACACATTACGAGCATCATTTATCGGTGCCTCGTTTGAAATGCTCCATAAAATAATGGCGGCACGATTTTGATCGCGATCGATCATTTCGCTGAATTGACGTTTGGCCGATAACAGGGTGCATGGGTTGTCATACGCCATTGAATGGTAGATGGGCAGTTCAGACCAGATTAATATGCCTGCTGCTTCTGCGGCTTCAATCATGTATCGGTTATGCTGGTAGTGGGCCAGGCGCACAAAATTTGCGTTTAAATCTTTCAGGTAGGTAATCGTCGTATCGGCATCTTCTTTGGTATTCGCGCGGCCAAGCTTTAACATGGATTCTTCATGCATGGATATACCGCGTAAAAAAATGCTTTGGCCATTCAAAAGCATCTTGTTGCCTTCGGTTTTAATGGTTCTAAAACCTACTTTGCTGTTAATCGTATCATTAGCGTATTGAATCTCAACCGAATATCTAAATGGATTGTTAGGACTCCATAGAGTGAGATCTGCGGGGAAAGAGAAAGAGGCATAACCCAGCTCATTAACCTTAATAGCGTGTGAAATTTGGGCTTGTGGGATTCGAATGTTCACTTCTTTCTCTTCACCGCTAACTTTCACCCAGCCTTGAATATTTTTACCTGATTTATTATCTAGATTCAGTTTGTAGTTTTGAATGTGCTGCTTAGGCACGGTCACAATGCTGATGTCACGGGTCAAGCCGCCGTAGTTCATCCAATCATTATATTCAGTGGGGATGCCTTCAGGAGTGCTGCGACTATCAACCTTGATGATCAATGTATTCTTACCATTTTTTATTTTATCGCTTAGCTCAACATTAAAGGCCGTAAAACCACCATCATGACGAGCAATGAGTTCGCCATTTAAGTAAATGTCTTTTTTTAGATAAGCGCCGTCAAAATATAAAAATTGTTTGGCATTTTTTTTGTTTTCAAAGTTAAACGTTTTTTTATACCAGATCACTCCGCGATACCATTGCAGTTCAGGGACCTGTGAATTCCAATCTCCAGGTACCGTTAAACGTGAGCGATCTGAGAACCCATATTCAATTAACTGTGTGGCGCTGGCTTCTTCTCCAAGACCAATGCCGCCTTGCATGGTGAGACCTTTATCGCCCATATCAAGCTGGTCAATTAGATATTGCCATTGGCCATTTAGGCTAGATGCTTCTCTTGTATGAATATCCGCTAATAATGGGCTTATGCCACTGGTGCTGGGCCGGCTAGACGGTTGGCTGAATTCAACAAAAGGTGTGCTTTGTCGCGTACTTTGTTGTGCTGCGTCACAGGCAAGTATTTGCTGCTCATTCGTGAGCTTTTCGAATTGCGCACTGCGTGTATCTGGCAAGGCTGTATCGCAAGCCGTCAATAAGAGCGTGCTCACTAAAAGTAGCGACAGCTTAATGGGGGATCTGAATAATAAGGCTGTGGATGCAGGCATTATGGTGACCTCTTTTGGTTATGAGTTTAAGCCTAGTTCAAGCTTTGTGTGCAAAGCAGTCAGGGTTTACTCATGTGATTGTTACAGCCTAGTGACAAGGATAGAATACAGAGAAAACCTATTGTTATGGACGATCTGATTGCAAAAGCCAGAGTTATTACTAAAGTTGGCGAGTATTGTTTAAGTTATATGGATAAACTGATTATGAGAGAAGGTGAATGACTGAGAATCAGCAAGCGGCTGAGATCCAGTGGCGGTTGATTATGGCACAGGCTGTGAGCCTAGATGAACTGGTGTTTTGTATGTCAAAGGCCATCGGAGAGCATCAAGGCAGTGTATTGCATCAGTTCAGTGACAATCACGCACAAGACTTGATGCAGGCCTTGTATCAAGAGATTGAAAAGAGTGATTTGAAGCGGCGTTGGTCAACCGTATTTGACGCTAAAATATCGGCAGAAGAAGCCGATCGTTTTTTATTGGATTTTCACAACACGGTTCAAGAAGGTCTAAGTTCTTTTTTTTCAGCGGATGTAGTTGCGGGCATCACAAAAATAAAAAAAGGGGCCGCCTCGGACATTAATATTCGCCGAGTGAATACCAAGCTAGGTTGGCGTTTACATCTGACAACACAGGGTAGTGGTGATTATAATTGTGTGGGCAGGCGCTTTATAAGTCAGGTATGCGATCTTGTACTGCTGTCACCAGATGCATTAATCGATTACCAGCGATATGAGCAAAGCGACACCTGGCAGCACCAATGGGTTTATTTTTTACCGGATGAAGCGTGTTTGAATTATTTAAACTGGCCAGAGGTCGGTCCAAATATTTATAGTTTAAGTTTGTCGGATAAAGAATATGAAAAAATCGAATCTATATTTAATGAAATTGTTTATGTTTATTCAAGCGGCGAAATTTTAGCCGAAAAACTCATTAATAACTTATTGCAACAAATATTCATTCGGTGTGGCCAAGGACCCTCTAAAAAACAAACAAAAACTGAAGATAGCCGTATTAATTCAGTAAAAAATTATATGGTTAAAAACTATGATCAAACATTTGCACTTCAAGATTTGGCTAATGAAGTTGGTTTGTCTATTCCACGTCTTTCAAGTTTGTTTAAGCAGCAAGAGGGTATTAGCATTATGAAATGGCGAGATCAGAACCGAATGTCAAAAGCCGCACAACTGCTATTGCAAAGTAAAGAGCCCATCAGTCAGGTGGCTTTTATGGTGGGGTTTAATGATGCCTTGTATTTTTCTCGAACATTCCATCAACACTTTGATTGCAGTCCATCCCAGTACCGAGAGAGAAAGTAGAGGGCTTGCGACGTATTATGAAAACTGGCGGATTTGGCGGTCTTGTGCCCGTGGTGGACAATGTTAATCTTCTTGAACAACTAATTCAGGATGAGTGACAGGGCTGCATTATGGGAATCGATCCGAATTTATATGAGCTGCAAGGTTTAGAATATCTTTCTGTTCAGCTTCAAGTGTGGTTTGCGGTATTTACCATGGATACCTTGCGCTACTTGATAGCAGGAACAGTGACCAGTTTAATTCTGTATAAATGGCTAAAAGCTTGGTCTCAATCTCGCAAAATTCAAACCCGTAAGGCCACAAGTGCAGATATCCGCAGAGAAGTATTCTACTCACTACTAACCACCAGTATTTATGCATTTGTGGCTGTATTTGTGGTGTACGGCATATCCAATGGCCACATGAAGGTTTATGAAAATGTAGCGGACATGGGCTGGCTCTATACAGCTCTCTCATTACCCATGATGCTGGTACTGCATGATACCTATTTTTATTTCGCACATCGCAGCATGCATCACCCAAGGTTATTTAAATGGTTCCATAAGGTGCATCACTTGTCGCGTACACCCACACCTTGGGCGGCTTATAGTTTTTCTCCGGGAGAAGCGTTTGTTATGTCTGCGTTTGTGCCTTTTATGCTTTGGGCGGTGCCCATTCATGGGGCCGTATTGTTTACGTTTGTGGCCATTCAAATACTGCGTAATGCACAAGGGCATTCAGGGATAGAGTTCCATCATCATAAATGGGTGGATAGCCCATTAGATATATTCACCACTACGACCCACCACGACCTTCATCATCAAAAGGTGAAGGGGAATTACGGCCTGTATTTTACTTGGTGGGATCGAATAATGGGCACTGAGCTTCCAGGTTATAAAGCTGAGTTCAGGCGCATTGTTAGCGGCACCGAAGAAAAGCAATCAGCAGACCTGGACAATACCAGATCAATATCGAGCTAAGCTCCCTTTTAAATTTTAGATGGTAAAGCTATAGCCCTTTTAAATAGTGGGCTGTAGCTGTTTTTTGCCACCTTATCCTTCCTTAATAAGCCCCTCATAATCGATTGTTTCATATAGGAAACATAGCTTTTTACTCATGAAAGGCTGTTTGTGCTTTCATTCCAAGACGATCGGTCATAAAGTGATTGCATGAGTAGACCTAGACGCAGTGAGCATACAAGAGAAGCCTTAATCATAGAATGGCTGGATCTACGCGGTGAACGTATCAGAGAGGCTTTAATCCTAGTATGAGTAGACCTAGACGCAGTGAACATACCAGAGAAGCCTTAATCGAAGCCGGGATTGAGCAGTTATCTGTGCATGGTTATCACGGCACTGGCATTAAGCAGATATTAGACGAAGTGAACGTACCTAAAGGTTCGTTCTATAACTTTTTTGCCAGCAAAGAGGCGTTTGTAGCGGAAATAATCGGGCACTACAGTAATGGGCTATTACTTCAGCTAAATGCGTTTATAGACGGAGAAGGTAAGGACTTAAAGGCAGTTGAGCAACTTAGGTCAATATATCGATACAGCTTAAAGCAGTATGCTAATGATGGGTTCAAAAAGTCATGCTTAGTGGGTTCAATCGCCACTGAAATATCATCGGAAAGTGAAGCTTGCCGAGCAGAGCTTAAGCTGGCTATGGGTCAGTGGCATCGCTTTTTTAGTAACGTGTTTGAGCAAGCCCAGCAGCAGGGAGATATCAGAACAGATATGAGCCCAACTGAATTAGCCACTGTTTATTGGGCCACATGGGAAGGGGCGTTGATCACCATGAAAATGTCAGCAGATACTCAGCCCGTACAAAGAATTATGGAATTGATGATTGAGACGCTACTCAAGCCGATTCAATCCAAATAACAATACAAAGATCAAAACCCGAGATTTAAAACTAGAACAAAGCCAGCACACCCAGTGTGTTTTTTTTGAATAAATTAAAAGACGATCGGTCTAAAAGCCGTAATTGGAGAATAAGATGACAGAACAAGCCACTCAACAAAATACAGGGTCTGCGCTATTAGGTTCTAGCTTTTCATTAAAGAATGGCCAGGCAATTAAAAACCGATTATTCAAATCGGCCATGAGTGAGCAATTAGGCACCCGAGAGCATAACCCTAAGCCTGGTTTATCTAAGCTTTATGGTCGTTGGGCAGAAGGCGGCATTGGCTTATCAATGACGGGTAATATCATGATTGACCGTGGTGCGCTTGGCGAGCCTAAGAATGTGGTACTGGATGAAAAAAGTGATTTAACAGAATTTAAAAAATGGGCTGAAGCAGGCAAGAAAAACGGTTCACACATTTGGACTCAGTTGAATCATCCGGGCAAGCAAATTCCTAACTTTATTGTGGACGTGCCAGTGGCACCTTCAGCCATTGCTCTAACGCGTGGCTTAGAAAAAGGATTTAACAAACCTCGTGCACTGACCGAAGAAGAAATATTAGTGATCATTAAAAAGTTTGCGACCAGTGCAAAATTAGCCAAAGAAACAGGCTTTACCGGTGTGCAAATTCATGGCGCCCACGGATACCTAGTCAGTCAGTTTTTGTCCCCTAGACATAATAAGCGTGAAGATCAATGGGGTGGCTCATTAGAAAACCGCATGCGTTTTGTATTAGCAATCTATCAAGCGATTCGTGATGAAGTGGGTAGCGAGTTCCCAATTGGCATTAAGTTAAACTCGGCTGATTTTATGAAGGGTGGTTTCACTGAAGACGACTCAATGAAAGTGGTTAAAACTTTGTCAGATGCTGGCATCGACTTAATTGAGATTTCTGGTGGTACTTATGAAAACCCTTCAATGATGGGCAGTGATGCGAAAAATTCGACCATTCAACGTGAAGCGTATTTCTTAGATTACGCTGAAAAAGTCCGTGCGCTGGTGGATACTCCACTAGTGGTGACAGGAGGGTTTCGCTCTTCAAAAGCCATGCAGTCTGCTTTAGACAGTGGTGCTACTGACTTTATAGGTGTGGCGCGTACGACAGTTGTTGACCCTGACTTTCCAAATAAATTGATTGCAGATGTTAATCATCAGCAGCAATTAAAGGTATTAACAACCGGTAAACGAGCCATTGATAAGATGGCCATGCTGGATATTACTTGGTACGAAGCTCAGTTAGCCCGTATGGCAAATGGCAAGAATCCTAAGCCAAATTTAAGTGAATGGGGTGTGTTTTTCTCGACCCTTTTCAATGCAGGCATTTATGCATTTAGAAAAAGACGTGCATAAGTCTGGATATTAAAGAGTAATATACAAAAATAGCCGCTTAGATAGCGGCTTTTTTGTGCATATTATATGGCCACTGCAAACTTTTACTATTTGTTCAGGTTTATGTCATTATTCAACGATATATTATATTTATTTGTTTTAGGCCCTATTATGCTTTTCAAACAATTCACATCCCTAGTCATGATTATAAGCGGTTGTATTTCTGCTCACAGCCATGCTCAAGCACCTGCCGCTAACCACGTATTAACAGACAGTTTAAATAACAACCGCCAAACCCTAGAAATGGGTAAAACAAGCCAAAAAAGAGTGGACCGACTCGTTAGCGAAACGGATCTGTTACTCAATGAATATCAATCACTGTTAAAAAAATCTGAATACCAAGCAGCGTATAACAAAGAGCTGCGAATCCTTAAAGGCGAGCAGGTAGAAGAGCTAATCAGTTTAGAGCAACAAATTAAAGACATTGTTATTACCAAGCAGCAATTGCTGCCTTTATTGCGAGAGATGGTAAGCACCCTAAGTCAGTTTATAAAGTTAGATTTACCTTTCAAGCAGCAGCAACGCTTAATCGCAATTGATAAACTTAATCAGGTTCTGGCAAGTAGCTCAGTTTCTATATCGGAAAAATATAGGCGTGTAATGGAAATGTATCAGGCCGAAAATGATTATAACTATGACCTAGAGGTGTATAGGGATACGGTGGCGTTGAATAATGAATCTCTGTCCGTTCAAATTTTAAGGGTGGGAAGAAGTCATCTTTATTTCCAAACAATGGATGGAAAGATCAGTGCCATGTGGAATCAAGAGTCTAAAGCTTGGTTGTTGTTAGACGATGCTTATCACCTGAAAATACGAAAAGCCATGAGGATAGCATCTAAGAAGTCTGCCCCTGAGTTATTGGAGTTACCATATTCGACTGAATTAAGCGCGGCGAGCATGATCAGAAAGGGTGGGAAGTAAGATGACATTAAAAAAACTGCCTATAAAAACGCTTTCTATTTTAGCATTAATAATCACTTTCTCGACTTATGGGAATGATCTCAATAATAGTAATCCTTCGAAAAATAAGATCGATGCCAAACAAAACTCTCAAGTATCAGAGAATAAAGTCTTTATTGAGAATCAAGAAATATTAAATCTAGATCAGCTTCTTGAGAGTACTCATCAGCTTAAAATAATTGAGAAAAAAAGATATCAAGCGCGTGAAGATAACTTCATGGCTAACCGAGATAAGCAAAAGTCGTTAGTGAGTAATGCGAAACAAGATTTCCTGCAAGCACAGAAAATAGCCAATCCTTTAGTCATTGTGACAGATAAACAGCAGAAAAAAATTGATGTGCTGCAAGCCAAGTTAGATAAACACAGCGAAGAACTCGGGGATATACATAGTATTTATAGTCAGTTTAGTGGCGATTTTATTGCGCGAATGAAAGATTCATTAGTGCAATCTCAGTTGCCAAAAAGACAAGAGGTGTTGCAAGCGCTTCAGTCGACAACTGAATTAGCCAGTATTCAAGAGATGCGTGAAATGTGGCTACTGGTTATGCAAGAGATGACCGAGGCAGGTAAAAACATCCAGTACCGGTCAGAGGTGATTAACAGCCAGGGTAAATCGCAAGTTCAGGATGTTATCCGCTTAGGGACATTTAGTCTTTTTTCTGAAGGGAGTTTCTTGCGATTTATTCCAGAGAATCAAGAACTGCTGGTAATTGATCAGCAACCGATTGAACAGGGTGTGATGCAAGAATTTAGTGAAGCGGTTAGTGAACTTAAAAGCAATGATCATAATGGATTAAGCAATCACTTAGCATCCGCAGTAATTGATCCAAGTAGAGGGGATCTATTAGCGATACTTGGTCAAAGCCCATCAATTTATGAGCGATTATTACAGGGTAAAGAAGTTGGATTCTCAATTGTCATTCTAGGTGTCGTAGGGTTACTGCTGATTTTTTATCGACTGGTGTATCTATCAGTAACTTGGGTTAAGACCCAGCAACAACTTAAAAATTTATCTGATATAAAAACAGACAACCCATTAGGGAGAATATTTACCAAGGTTAATCAGCTTGATGGCGCGTCTAAACGAGATGATGAAAGTTTGCAGCTAGCATTAGATGAAGCTATTTTAAAAGAACTGCCAAGGCTTGAGCAGGGTCACAGTTTAATAAAACTATTTTCAGCTATCGCTCCATTACTTGGTTTACTGGGAACGGTAATCGGTATGATCGCGACGTTCCAAAGTATCAGCTTGTTTGGAAGCGGCGATGCAAAACTCATGGCTGGCGGTATTTCTCAAGCACTAGTGACAACCGTATTGGGGCTGACGGTCGCCATTCCGTTGTTACTCAGCCATAACCTATTGGTTTCATTTAGTAAAATGCTACTTCAGATATTAGATGAGCAAAGTGCAGGTATATTAGCCAAAGATCGAGAATCAGAACGTGTCATTTTACAGGATTAGAGGCTGATATTATGACTGAGCTATTTGATCTGAATATGTGGCAGCAATTTTTCTTTAACGGCGGACCAGTGGTCACTGTTTTACTTGTGATTGCTTTTTTACTTTGGTTTTTAATCATTGAGCGATTTATTTTTGTGAAACTAGAGTTTCCAAAGCGTTTCAAGAATGTGATTGATAGTTGGTCGGGGCGAAGTGAGCATTATTCTTGGAATGCTCACAAAATTCGGGAATCGATTATCTCAGAATCCAGGCAATCACTTGAACGTGGCGTGTCGAGTATCAAGGTGCTAATCGCCATCTGTCCATTATTAGGGTTGCTAGGTACCGTTACCGGTATGTTAGGGGTGTTTGAGATAATCTCTTTAACAGGCAATAGCGATGCTAAGGCAATGGGTGGGGGAATTTATAAGGCAACATTACCAACCATGGTGGGTTTGTTTTTAGCTCTATCAGCCATTTATTTTAATCACGCTTTAAATCAAAGTATTAAATATCGGTTAGATCAATTGACCGATCATTTGATTATATTTCATCGACCTCCAGCGGAGCCTAAAATATGAGTGCGCGCCGTCATCAAGTTCAGCAAGATGAAAGTGAACTAGATATCACGCCTATGCTGGATATTGTCTTCATAATGTTGATATTTTTTATTGTTACAACTTCATTTGTAAAGGAATCCGGTATCGAGGTTAACTCTCCTTCTGCCAGCAGTGCTGTGTCACAAGATAAAGCCAGTATTTTTGTTGCCATCAGTAATGAAGGAGATGTTTGGATTGATAAGCGCCAGGTGGATGTAGCAACTGTTAGGGCAATTATTGCTCGGTTACACACTAATAACCCTGAAGGGGCAGTGGTAATACAAGCCGATAAAGCTGTGTCGGCTGAAACGCTAATGAATGTGATGGATCAGGTGAAATTAGCCGGTGTGAAAAATATAGCTTTGGCCGCGAAAAAATATTAATGCGTATTCCTATTGCTTTTATATGCGCTGTATTTGTCACCTTAACCTTGTTTTATATCATGATGGGTTTTGTGCGAACCGATGAACTTCCTCCGCTGGATGTACAGCCTGCTACATTTGTATCTATAGAAAATATCAATGAAGGGCAAGATAAGAAAACAGAAAGAGTCGCCCGAATTAAATCACCTAAAGAAGAACCTCGGCCAAAATTAGATACTAGCCAGCTTGTTACAGAAAATACTAACTTAAACAACATAGATGTTAAGTTAAAACTTACTTTATCCCCCATTCAATTGAATGTTGCACAGTTACCCAAGCTACAACAAAATTGGATTCAACCCAGTAGCCTAGATACATCAACCAGCACAGAAGGCCTTGATGGCGAAATGACATCAGAGCCAAAAAGCATGAGTAAAATCACACCTGTAGGGACTCGAATGCCGATTATTCCTAAGGTGGCATGGGATAACAAAATTAATGGCTGGGTTCTATTGTCGTTCACAGTGTCATCAGAAGGCCGTGTAAAAGATATTCGAATACTGGATGCGTCGCCAAAAGGTGTGTTTGAAGAAAATGCGGTACGAGCTGCAAGTAAGTGGCGTTACCAGGGTTTTATTGGTTATGACCGTTATGTTTCTCAGAAAATTGAGTTTGAATGGAAAAACTATCCTTACAACTGGGATTACTAATATGACGAATTTTTTTCTTGTATCAGTAACTGTCTTGATAAGCCTGATTACATACATTCCAATGAATTCACATGCTGATCAATATCAAAGTAATGAGCTGATTGACTCTAAAGGTAAAACGGCACAAGTCATTAAATCCATAAAAGAGTTAGAGGATGAATTACATAACCTGAAAGACGCGTATGCAAAAGAAAGTACGGCTAGGTATTTGGCTCGTCATTATGCTCAAACGAATACAGAGCAAGCGATAAAAAAAGCCATAGAATATTATTTACTATCTTTAGATGGCGACGGTTTGTCTATTTATGCAAAGCAAACGACGCTGCAAGAGTTATTATCATTATACTATCAACAGTCTATGTATCAGTCGTTTCTTAAGGGGTTTGATCAGTTTATTACATTCAAGGGTAGCGCCAGTGGAAAGTTAAAAATTAAAAGAATGTTAGCTTTTTACCATGTAAATAAAAAGAAAAGCGCATTGCGCAGTGCCAAATTACTGATCGAAGACTATGAAAATGAAAAACTAGATTTAGGATTAGACGACTTAAAACAAATACTATTCACATTCTACCGCTTAAACGATTTTTTAAGCAGTGAAAAAGTTCAAAGGTTGATATTGGCATTGGATGATAACTCAGTTGAAGAATGGCTGAGACTCAGTAAGCTGCATATAAAAAATGGTCATTCAGATCAAGCAGCAACGGTCTTGTTAGCGGCCGTTCAAAAAGGTGTGGTAGTAGAGCAAGATAGTTTGTTGTTAACCGTGGATTTAATTAATCAGTCTGGTAACCCGTTTGTTGCGGCTAGGTTACTTCAGCAACTAATGGATCAATATCAGGTGGATCACAACATTGAAAATTATGAGCGATTATTTAAGTTCTGGTATCTCGCTCAAGAAATTGAGTATGCGTCGAATGCTTTGAAAGAATCACTTAAATATGATGCTAGCACAAAGCGGTATCTCGATTTATCCGAACTGTACTACCAGCAGCAGAAATGGGAGGAAATGAACCTCACGGTTAAGCAAGCATGCACATGGTCAGTTGAGGATAAGTTTGTTGGCCGAGCAAACTTGCTACTGGGCATAAGTGAATTAAAGCTGAAACGAGAGCAGCAAGCCATACAAGCGTTTTACAATGCCACCATGATTTCTGGTAAAGTGAAAGAAGCGATTGCCTACTTGCAATATCTGAATGTAGATATTAGTGATACTCGGCGCTATGAGCAAATAACAGGCGTGTGCACACCAAAAAAAGGCTAGTATAATTAGCGTAACGTGCCTTCATGGCTAATTTTTATTAAAGAGATTCCATATGTCGGATAAAACAATAAAATTCGAATTTGAAAAAGAAACTAAAAACAGTGTACGTTACAAAGAAGTGCCTGAAGCTGGGCAGCCACCTATCGTCGGGTCATTATATGTACAGAAATGGTATGCGGGCGATTCGAAGAATATTGAAGTGACACTGTCTAAAAAGGATTGATTTTTCAATTCAGGTTGAATGATAAATGCCAATGTCTTTTACTCGATTACATTAAAACCCCATTATTGGGGTTTTAATTATGAGCCAATATAAATAGGCTTTTATTTCTTCGGTTAAATGATATTACATTCCATTCTTAAAGCGTTTCTCTTTTGCTATGTCAGAACTTCTAACGCTGACCAAGGCTTCGGTGTAAGCCGTTAAAAACTTCAGCCCATCATCAATTCTTAATGATATATGATCTGACTCAGCAATATATTGCCCTTCTTTATTAATGGTTTCATCTACGTGATCGAGAACCGTGCTCACAGGTATATAGTTAATAAAACTATTTTTATACGTGGTGCTGCGTAATTCAGTAATAGGGTATCGGCCACCAGTACCAGAACTCACACCAATTATGTAAGCGGGTTTGTGAGAAAAGAGTCCATTGAAGTAATGAAATAAATTCTTAAAAGCCGGTGGAACCATGCCGTGCCATTCTGGCACCACAAATACGTAGCCATCAGCTTGATTGATCAATGATTTAGCCGTTTCATCTACTTCAGCATCGCCAGACCAAAAATCCAGTGTGCATGAGTTAAGATCAAAAATATCGGATTCAATAGCAGGGTTAGTTTTTAATTGCCCTTGTACGTAATTTGCAACATTAAGTGAGCTAGCGTTATCTCTTGGGCTGCCGCTAACGATTAGTATGTTCATATTTATTTGCTCTATGTAAATTGTTTATTATTTTGTTGGTTAAAGAGAAGCCTAAACCGTGTTCGATATGAAGTCTGTGTATAAGGTGCCATATGGTGACTTAAAGCGTCATCCAGCCACCTAATATCATTACTTGATCTAAATTATCAGTCGACTCTATTATCGCCTACGCTAAATGCAATAATTTGACTGATCTCTTGAAGGCTGCGGCCGCTTTGCTTTTGCATTTCGTTAAAGAACGCTTGTGCAGCGGTTAATGATTTTTTACTTTGCAGGCCCCCATCAATGATTTCATGAACCCTCAAATACGATTCAATATCCCGCGATAGTAAAAATGTGTCTTTACCCATTTGACGTAAAGTATAGGGCCCTGTATTACCACCTAGACGAGCACCGTGTTTCTTTAGCCATGCCCATAACCCTATAATGTCAGAGCATGGCCATTCAGCAATGAATCGATTGAATGCCACATTATTATCTTTCGTTGAAAAATATATCATCGAGGCGTTAACAGGAATGGTATTGACCTTTTTAAAGTTTCTAACGATGCGTTCATCGCTTGATTTTTGCTCAAGCATTTCTGGCGGCATCATAAGCAGCTTGTTGATATTAAAATCCCAAAAAACTTCTCTAAAACCCGGCCACTTTTTATCGATGACGGACCAGTAAAATCCACTTTGAAATATCTTTCGTGTGAATTCTTCAAGCCATTCATCGTCACTGACTTTCAATAGATTCTTAGGGCTTAACGGCTTGCTAAGCATTTGCTCAAGGTGTTTGTCGCCACCTTTACGCTTCGAAGCTCTATTGTAGATCGACGTGAATTTTTCCATTTGAATCGGTCGTTTTGTTTAAAGGTCTATCATAAGCCAATATCGCTTTAGGTCATAGATACTGTCAGTGAATAGATTGATCCAAAATTGAACTGAACGGCTTATGCTTAACAGGGCTGGTACCAACAACGATCATAATTGCTACTAATGGTCTTGTTTTGGCTTGAAATGTCATTGATATGCCCTCTTCGATGGGGTGTACTTTAGATTCACATAAATCAATGCACGTAATAAAAATAAGGTTAATTATGAAGATGTTTAATCAAATGAATAAAATCGCACTATATGCTTTCTGGGTGGCGTTTATAGTTAATCTAGTTATGCCGTTCAGCGGTGACTGGGGTGTGGGTATTTTATATATTGGCCTTGGTTTGTTAGCAGTACACTTGGTGGAATATATATTGGTATTTAAAAAACTAAAGAATATTGATAAAACCACTCCAAAAGATTTTGTATTAGTGATGCTAGTGGGGTTGTTTCACTGGGTGCCATTATTGAAAAAGGCTGCGTAAATCTTGCGGATTTAGTTTGTAATCTAAGAATCCAGTATTGTTTAATACTGGATTTTATTTGAAGTTAAGTTGCAAGCTGACTCCGATAGACCTAGGTTCTTCTAAATACTTTAGGCGAGATGGGAACGAATTATTAGACCCTGTGCTAACGTAATACCTTTTTTTAGTCGTTAATATGTTGTCCATAAATACAGTAAGGCTCAGTTCGTAATCTTTGTCTTTTTGCCAATCATAAGAAATGGACCCATTCAAACTGATGTCATATTCATATGCATCTTCTTTTTCAAGTAATGTTCTCTCATATTCAAATCGTGTTTTTTGTTCGTTAAATAGCGTTAAATCAGCAGTAGATAGGCTTGATGTATCAAAATTATCATAGGCCTTTTGATACATATGCATCTCATCATAGGCCCCATCATAATCCCAATATATTTGTGTATTTAAATGGGTGCGTAATCGTTTATCCATAAACTTATTGGTTAACATTATTTTGGAAGAGTGGGTTGACCAGTTATTTAAGCCACCACCAGTGCTTTCTAAGGTTAATGGTATTTTTGTACCGCCAGCATCCGTTGTTTCATAGTAATAATCAGAAAATGAAATATTATTTCGGCTATCGCCATCTTTTAAGCTTTCATTCATCTTAATGCTAAGAAGATCTAGGTAAGAATGGTTAACCGATAACTCCATGTTATCAAGTTTGTACCGACCTTCCATTTCAATGCCTGCTATTTCTAAATCACTTAAAAATTCTAGTCGATCACCGGTAAAGCCAACGGCTTTTATTTTGTTGTAATAGGCCCGTACGTTAGCAACCGTATTTTTTAGACTGGTGTTGGTAAGAGACAGTTCTAAACTGTCTATAGATTCATGATCAGAACTATCGTTATTAAGGTGAGCGATATACTGAGCTCTTAAGGGCATCATTCTAAGAGCTCTCTGAAGGGTTAAAACAGATACATTATTTTTATTAATATTGTTAGTTAAAGCCATTCTTGGTGAGTACATGGAATCGCTCACATCTGAGAAGTCGATTCGGTGTGCATACATAATATTCATGTCATTTGAAAAATTGTAGGTGGTTTCCATTAACTGGGTGTGGGTTTCAAAGATAAGACCACTTCCAATCTCTATAGAGTCAGTGGGGTCTGCTTCTCCTGAAAGTGTTGGATCTGAGTCATCAATATAGACAGAAGTATCATTACTGCTTATAAGATCGGTACCTTCGTAAATCCAGATGTGGTCACTACTTTTCCCCCAAGGTGCATGTACACCTATTCGGCTGTATTCGTAGCCCAATATCAGGTTAAAGTTGTCTTTAAATTCAAGTGTGTATATTGCAGATGTAACCACTCGTTCTTGAGAGAAGGCGTATTGGCGAATGTTACGTATACTGTCTTCGGTGTAATCAGGGTTTTGCAAACGGTATCGTATGTATTCTTGATTACTATAGGTCAAGCTTGTATTGAGTTGAGATGTTTTATCTATTGGGTAAGAATAATCTGCAGCTGTAATAAAGCTACGAAGGCTCAATTGGTTTGAATTAACACTAGAGCCATTCGTTAAATCTTTCTTTGTTCCAAAATTATGAGACTGGCCTGATTGGGTATACCGCATCCACAAATTGGTGTGTTCACCTATATCTAAATCAATATGACCTTTAATTTGGGGCCGACCTAGAGAATCTGCTAGGTAGCTTTGTGGGCCGTTGCTATCAATATCACGATAGCCGATATATCGTATGTCAGATGTTTCCGTCATATTCATTTGATAATATTTTGGGTTATCTAAGCCGTCAGTTTTTCTCAATGATAAAAACGAATACATGCCAATATCGTCTTTTTTGGCCCGATATTGAATGTTCACCCCTGTACTTTGATAGGTTTGGTTGTTCATAAGGGATACAGAAGTGATCGGAATATTACTGTCTGCATTTTTAGTGATCAGGTTGATCACGCCTGCGATGGCGCCAGTACCATAGGTTACAGACCCCGGCCCCCTTATAACTTCAATTCGCTCTATATCCCCTAGATCCCAAAGATCCAACTCAGTGATGGCACCTTCATAAACCATATTGGTGATGTTTTTACCGTTTACTAAGGTCAGTAACTTGTAATTCTCAGCGGCTATTAGCCCCCTTATACCGATTTTATTACCTTCTGAGTGTTCCATTAGGACAAGTCCAGGAACATGCTGCTCCAGTAGGTTCGCTAGGTTCTTAGCAGCTGACAGTTCAATTTGTTCTTGGCGAATAATGGTAATAGCAGAGGCAGAGGTAGCCGATGTGCTTTCTGTGAGTCCACCTGTGGACACGCGGATATCGATAAGCTCTTCTAGCGAAAGCGACATTAAGTCATTAACACCAAAATTATCGAGAGAATGGGCCATGAAAGGCATCATTAGGAGAATGCTGTGAGTCAATATTCGGTTCATACAATCCACTTAAAATCCTGCAAAACCCCTACGACTAATAGCGTCATGGCTCAGCGCGGGGTTGATACTTAAGTTTAGGATAGATTTCGTTTTTTGCCGCTTAATAGCCTGTTTGAAACAGGCCGCCAGCCTTTCATTTTATTAGCTTTCTCCCAACCTGGGTGAATAGCAGCGGTTTGAATTGGGATCATATTGAGGGTAGAAAAATTGATCGTAATGATTCATGGCCTTTGGTTCTGTAAACGAGTTAAAAACGCTATAATTACAATCATATCCTCAGATCAGACAGCCTTTATTATGCTAGAACCTTTTATTGAACCAAATGACACCGATATCGCTAAATACATCAGCGAATTTGAGCAAA